>OGQR01002007.1_pt1 | contig 13024 bp, 10 predicted proteins | sample 1553271 | NCBI WGS metagenome assembly OGQR01 (sample SAMEA2579970, study PRJEB22360) | human gut metagenome | biome: human gut; feature: human-associated habitat; material: faeces | place: Denmark | collected 2008/2010 | reverse complement strand
TCGTCGAGGCTGGGAATGAGATTACGCTTGTTGTTACTCGTCCCGATGCTGTTCGCGGGCGTGGTAAGAAGCTCGAGCCTTCTCCTGTTAAGGCCAAGGCGCTCGAACTTGGTTTGCCGGTTGTTGAGGCTAATCGTATGACGCCTGAGGTTGTGGAGGCGCTCCAGGCTGCACAGGCTGATATTTTCTGCGTGGCTGCGTATGGCTGCATTTTGCCCGATGACGTTCTGCATATGGCACCGCTCGGCATTGTGAATGTTCATGCGTCCTTGCTGCCTCGTTGGCGTGGCGCCGCTCCTATTCAGCGTGCCATTCTCGCTGGTGACGAGGTTGCTGGCGTTTCCATTATGCGCATCGGGCATGGCGTGGATACGGGCGCTTATTGTGCCCAGGCGTCTACGTCGGTTGCCGGCAAGCATGCTGAGGCGCTGACTATGGAGCTTGGTGAGCTTGGCGGCAAGCTGCTTGCCGATACGCTTCCTTCGCTTGCCGATGGCACCGCCGTGTGGACTGAACAGGATGAGTCGCTTGTTACCCACGCAGCCAAGATTTCTAAGCAGGAGATGCGTCTGGATCCTCAGATGGCGGTGCTTGATTGCGTGCGTCATGTGCTTGCCTCGTCCGATACCGCGCCTGCCCGTTGTGTGACTGCCGGCAAGTCAGTTCGCGTGCTCGATGCTGAGCCGGTTGATGTGTCGCTTGGCGAAGGTGCTGTTGCCGTCAAGGGCAAGCGTGTATACCTGGGACTTTCCGATGGTGCAGTTGAGCTGCTCGAGGTTAAGCCCGATGGCAAGCGCGCTATGGCTGCTTCTGCCTGGGCTGCCGGCCTGCAGGGTGCCGATCTTACGTGGGGTGTTTTGTCATGAGCAAGTTGTCTCCCGCGCGCAAACTTGCGCTCGATGTGTTGATGGAGGCCGACCGTCGCGGCATGTATGCGCGCGACGTGTTGTCTTCCCGTGCTTCCGCCAAGGCCATTGACCAACGCGATTCTGCGTTTGCCGCAGGAGGACGTTGCCATGCTCTTCGCCGACGGTGCGTGCCAAAAACTGCCCGCGCGGGGAGAAAAACGCGATGTCCACACCGCGCTGCACGCAGGCACCCATCAAGGCGGGACTTGCGCCGGCGTAGGAGAAACAGAGAATGCCCTCGAGCGTGTGCAGCGGGAAGCGCGCGACTTCCTTTTGCTCGCGACTAATGACGACATTTTCGCCGTTTACGGAGAGATACGCGTCTTCGCTGAGCACGAACAGGGTGTTGAGCAGTTGTCTCACGGGGTATCCTCCTCGCTTTCAAAAATGTGGGCGCGCAGGTACGAGACGGGGTCTGCACGGCTGCACAGCACCGGCAGGCAAATCGATTTTAACGAGCAGGCGTTGCAGTGCTTGCCGGGTTTGACTTTTGGTGTGTAGCCGCGGGCGAAATAGCGGTTCATTTCGGCAGCGGTGTCTTCCGTTTTGCGGCGGAGTTCATCCGTGAACGGAACAACCTCGCGGCGGCGCGTTTCTATGTAGTAGAGCGCGCCCGCGGGGATATCGCACACGAGCATTTCTTCAAGCGCCATGGCTTCGGCGCAGAGCTGCAAGCGGTCGGCATCGGTCTCTTTTTCGCGGCCGTGCTTGTACTCGATGGGGTAGGGCAGCCAAAATCCGGGCTGCCCCTCTAAAGAAATGCCGTTTTTGTCTTTATGAAACTCTACGACGTCGCACGCGCCGGAGAGGTTCAATTTACGGCTGAACACGCGCATGCCGCGCACGGTGAAGGTGTTGTCGCGCTTTTCGGACAACGTTTCATCGTGGCAGCGGACGTGGTCAAGTTGCCCCTGTGCGGTGTGGGCATTTTCCTGCCACTGCTGCTCGATGTGGATGAGCGCCCACTGGCGGCGGCAGAACGCGAAGTGCTGGATGCCGGACATTAAAAGTCCGTCTTCACGCGCGTCCATTTAGGAAAGACGTTCGCAGGTGACGCCTTCGGGCAGGTCTTCGGAAACGGTGACGGTGTAATCGGAGAATTTGCGCGGGACGGCTACGCCGTCGACCTTTTTAACCGTTACGGCATCGAACAGCTTATAGGAAGCGGCGTTGCCAAGCTCGGATGCGTGCTTGAAGATGATGAGCTCGCGCACGGCCATTTTGCCGCGGGCGGCGCTGTGGTCGTTTTCAAACATATTGAGAATGGCCTGCCAGAGCATTTGAAGGTCTTCTTCGGAGAAGCCGGTCACGCGGCGGGCGAGGTTGGCGGAAACGAAGCCCTCTGCGCGGTAAAGACCGTAGGGCACGACGTATTTGCGGCCCATTTCGGTGGTTTTGTTCTGGGCGTCGGATTCGGTGGTGATGGCAGTGCGGGTAATGGTGACCTCCTGCGGCACGATGGGGTCGATGGAGCGTGCAAAGCCGAGCTGCACCGGGCCGCGCACCTGACCGCAATTTAAAGCACCCTTTACGAATGTTGTCATGACTGCGCCGAATGTGCGGATGTCGAAAAACTCGCTGCACATAAAGTCACGGAGCTTGAGGTCGATATCCGGGTCATTGCTGCGGAGCTTTGTCACAATCTTTTTGGCGTCCTTGCCTTTTTGAATCTCGGCAAGCTCTTCGCCGATGCCGAGCGCTTCTCCGGCTTCGAGGTCGCTGCGGTTGAGCGGCACCTGATCCTTAATGTAAATGCGCCAGCCGGACGCATCTTCTTTGACGTCCTGCACGTAGTTGCGGATCTTGCGCTTTAGGCACACATCGGTTATGATGCCGTTGCCGGTTTCCGGGTCTACGCGCGGCATGTTGCCGGCGTCGGGGTCGCCGTTGGGGTTGCCGTTTTCCACATCGAATAAGATCACGAAATCGTAGCGGTTTTGAATGGGTTCACGCATGGTTATGCCTCCTCTTTCTGTTCGGTGGTGTCTGTCTTTTTCTTAAAATATTCCTGACGCTGCTGGTAGTAGCCGAGCTGGAACGCGCCCTGTTCTGCGAGCATAAGCTGCTTTGGGAAGGTTTCGCCGAGCTTGTCCGAAAGTTCGCCGATGGATTTATCCAGTGCAATCCGCTGACCCTCGTTGAGCTTTGCGAGGTGCTTCTGCGCTAAATTGATGAGCGAGGGGAACACAAGGCTCGGCGTAGCGGAAGCGGAGTTAAAAAAGCGGTCTTTGATGGTGGTGTTGATGTTGGGATTTGCGGCTTCCTGCGTGCGCTCCAGAACGGCGAACAGACGGCCGAGATTGTAGGGGATATTGGTGCTTTCTTTGTTTACGGACACGGTCAAAACCTCCTTTGGACAAAGCGGGTCTTCGTTTTTAGAATAATAAGCTTTTATGACGGACGCGCGCGCCCAGGTGACATCGTGCTCGGCGCGGATGCGCTGCACGGTGCCGTTTAGTAAAGTGGCGGGGTAGCGCGTATCGTTTAAGATGGAAGTGAGCAGGTCGCCGGAAAGGCGCGGGAAGGATTTTTGCAGCTCTTCATCGGCTTTTTTCCAGTCTTTGGAAAAGCGGACGGCAGAGCGCGCGAGGGTGTAGGGCCAAAGCGTGTCGAATTTTTCGTAGGCCGGGCGGGTGATCTCCAAACGCTCGTAATGGGCGTTCACGTTTTTGGCGAGCTTTGTGAAGGTATCCTGCCAGAAAAAGCGAACGGAAAGACGCGCGGCGTTCGGCGCGAGCCCCAGAATGTAAAAGTGTGTATCGGGGCTGAGGTGCATGTCCTGTAGGTCGGCTGTTCTGCCGGATACAAGTTTTTGAATTGCGCCTAAAATGTCGTTTTCGCTCCAATCGGACTGCTCCTGCGGACCGAAAAGCATAGCTCCCGCAAATGCGGCGATGGCAGGATCGGCATTCTCCACCCAATATACGACGGTGACATCGCCGATGCGGCGGACATTATCACTGCGCAGCAGGTAGTTTAGCGCCTGCGTGTAGGCGGTCATGGCGTAGGTGCTGACGGGAGCGTTCTCGCCCTGCTCGTGCCCGTAGGAGCAGAAGGCATCGGCGTTGAACGAAACGAGCGATGCGCCGGAGCTTTGTGCGCCGCGCACGCCCTGTATGTTGCCGTGCAGACGCGCGGCGGGGGCAAGCTTGCCGGTGACACTGCACCGAGTGGGCGTGTCGGAATCTGAAGCAGAATCATAGGCCTGCTGCCACGCGGCGGCGATGTCAGAGTCGTTTGCCGCGGGCTTATTGTTATAATAAAAGATCAGATTGCCGCCCTTATAAATTTCCGAAAGATAGGGCTGCAAAGCAGGGTGCTCGACGGCAGAGGAGGAATTCCATGTGTCGAAAAACGCACGGACGGCTGCGGCGGTTTCACCGGGGGTATCTTTCAAAATTTCCAGATGCTTTTCTCGGCTAGCTTCAAAGCAAGCTTTGGTGCGCTCGGGCTTACCCTTGTCGTCCACGCCGAGCAGGTAGGAAGACGTATCACACAGAAAATTTGCCGCAACACCGGAAGAGCGCTTGACCTGTGCGGGCACAGCGAGCCGCTGCGGCGGCATCTTTTTACCGTTTGGAGAGGGCTTTTGGAGGGGAGAAACATCGAAAAGGGAGCCGTCTGGGTTTAGGTCCAGACGCCAGCTGACATTGACTTTGCTCCAGCCCGGGCGGTCAATCTCACCGCGGGCAAGGAGCGTTTCGTAATACTGAACTAAGGCTTGCAGGATCATCTGAACACCTCGCAGCCGGCCACCTGAATGACACCGTGCTCCATTTTGGCACGGAAATAGAGGGGCGTGATATTTTGTGGGTCGGAATAATCGAAATCGTACAGCATAAAGCCGAGGTCGCGCGTCTCGTCAATCGTCGGGATCGGGCCACCCTCCCACTGCTTGAAGTGTGCGGGAAACTCGCGGCAGCCGAAGTACGGGGTGGAAAAGCACTGGCCCTTTCTCATGCGGCGCGTGACGATGTCCTGAAACTTGCCGGGGTTATCGCCGGGTGCGGCTTTTTCCGGCAGCATTTCGAACTCCGCTTCGATGACATAGTGGACATTTGTCAGCACCATGGAGGCGCGCTGGACAATTTGTTTCGTCGTGACGAGGTACGGCTCATCTTCCTTGCCCTGCGCGATGCGCATGGCGGTGCCCCCGAGAATTTTGCTTTTTACCTCGTTGCGCCGAATGGTGGTAAACTCGATGGGGTTCAAAACGTAGATGCGGCGGATATGCCAGCGTATTCCGGGGTGATAATACAGACTTTCAACTATACCGCGCGCGGCGGACGGGGTGGGGACATCGTAACTTGCACGCTCCACTTTAAATTCCGGGCGTGTAAATAACGCATACGGGCCCCAGACTTCCAACTGAATCAATAAGATCAACTCCTTTCAAAGTTCAATTGATGTTGTTTTAATAATTCGACTATATAACGATTATTTGAACTTGTCAAGATAAAATTTGAATTTAGTCTATTTTTTGCGGAACTTATAAAGCATAATTTGAATACGTATTGCTTTAATACGTATCATATGGTATAATAGATTTGAATCAGGAGGGGAATTGAAATGCCGAAGAAGCCAAAAGAACTGGAACGGATCATTTTAGAAGACGGCTGGGTGTTCAAGATGCAGACGGGTTCGCACCGCCATTATACGCACCCGACGAAGCCCGGCAAGGTCACCATTCCGTTTCATTGCAAGGACATTCCGAAAGGCACGGAAAATTCCATTTTGAAGCAGGCAGGTTTGAAATAATCTCTCCCGCTTCCGCTTAGACTATATCAGGAGGTCGATTTTATGCTGTCAGCTTATCCCGCTTGTTTTTTTAAGGAAGAAAGCGGTTATTCTGTTGTTTTCCCCGATCTGAACGATCTGTCTACCTGCGGCGAAACGCTCGATGAATCGCTGCGCATGGCGGTCGATTGCCTTGCCGGGTATCTGTACTGGCTGAAAAAAGACGGTGAAGCCGCCCCGGCGCCCTCGTCCGTGGACGCGATCCGCCTTGCAGATGTCGCCGCCGAGCTGGAAGTGTCGATGGACGGCGCGTTCGTGAACATCATCACTGTGGACGTGGAAGAATACGCCAAAACGCACTTTGAAAAAGCCGTCAAAAAGACGCTGACCATTCCCGCGTGGCTGAACACCGCCGCCTTGGAGCAGAACATCAACTTTTCGCAGGTCCTTCAGGACGCGCTGAAAGCCCAACTGCATATGGGATAAAATCAAGTTAAGGTCGCTGTCTGTTTTTACAGGCAGTGTGGGTAGAAATAATTGTTGTTGATTTGTATAGAGAGGTCGGTAAGGGTTTGCCTTACCGGCTTTTCTATTTTATATAAACAGAGCGGTTTCGGTTTGGTCGAGGGTGAGGCCGAGGGCACTGTCGTAGCGGCGGGGATCGGCGAGAACATAGAGCGCACCGCCGTCGATGCTCTGCACGGCGCCGGCTTCGCGCAGGGCAGCGAGCTGCTGCGGGTAGACGTTCACGCTGTACTGCCCGAGCTTTCTGAACAGGGTGCGGCTGCGTTCGCCGCGATACAGCTGCTCAACGAGGGCTTCGCCTTGGTCGATCGGGATATACACGGGCGTGGTGCAGCTTTCAATGACCCGTACCTTTTCCGCAACGGAGGCGAACGGGAGCATCTCGTTTTCGAACGCTAGGAGAATCTTCTCACGGTCGAGATCTTCTTTGCCGTACAAATCGCGATAGAACTCAAAATACGCGCGGATTGCAGCTAACGAAGTGATGTCCTCCATGCGTTTTGAAATGTTCTTCATGGCTGCGGCGGGCTGGCGCATGTAGGGCGGCGGGGTGGTGTTTTGGACGGTGAAGACGGTCACGAGGCTTTCATCTAACGGGCGCTTGCCCTCGCGATTGCAGCGGCCGGCGGCTTGCAGGACGGAATCAAGCCCGGCTTCTTCGCGGTAGACGCGCGGGAAATCCACATCGACACCGGCTTCGATGAGCGAGGTGGAAACGACGCGGCAGGGCAGGCCGATTTTTAGGCGTTCGCGAATTTCCTTAATGCGCGCTTTGCGGTGGGCGGGGCACAGGTGCGTGGTGAGACAGTACGCGCTGTCTTTTGGCAGTGCTTGATAGATTTTCTGTGCGTCTGCAATGCGGTTAACGATGCAAAGCACCTGCGGCAGCGCGGTGAACTCGGCGGTGAGCGATTCTGTGCTGTCAAATGTGTGCTGCGCGATTTTCGTGCGGCGGAAGGTCTCGAAATTTTCAGGGACATTGGAACAGATCTCTTTGATCGGCAGGTCGATTTTCAAATCGGCAAAAACACCGTCTAACGCGGGCTGCGTGGCGGTGCACAGGACGACAATGACGCCGTACTTTCGGGCAATCTATCAAGCGCCTTCCTTTGGGGCAAGCCGGGCAAGCCCCGCCGTGAACGGCTTTAGATACGGCATGGGCAGCGTCTGCACTTCGTCTAAGATGAGCACGCTGTTGGCGAGGTTGTGCAGCTTGCGGCAGCGGGCGGGTTTGCTCGCAAACAGGGACTCAAACAGCTGCACGGTGGTCGTGGCGATGACGGGGGCGTCCCAGTTTTCTGCGGCCAGCATTTTGCGGTATTCTGCGGGGTTCGGGCTTTCGGAAAAGAGATATTCCGCGCTGCTGTGGTGCTCGATGACGTTTTCCGTGCCGAAGATTTTTTCAAACGTATCGGCGTTTTGGTCGATGATAGACGTGTACGGCGCGGCGTAGATGACGCGGCTCATGCAGTTTTGCACGGCAGCGGTCAGCGCAAATGCCATGGCAGCGGTCGTTTTTCCGCCACCCGTCGGCACGGTAAGCGTATAAACACCCGGTGCGGCGGTGCTGCCGGAGGCCTTGCACGCATCCAAAATGGCGCAGCGCTTTCGGTTGAGCTCGGCTTTGGGCGGATACCACGGTGTGATGTACGTTTCCAAGCGGTCGAGCAGCGCAGGGAGCGCATCGTAGTTGCCGCGCGGGGCAAGTGCGCCGTCCATAAAGGTTTCGGTGTCGATGAAATCGGCATCAACAAGGCAAGAAAACAGCATACGGATATAAAACGAGAGCCGAAACCCGGTGTTGAATTCTCGCATGTTAAAGGGCTTGACCGGCGGCAGAGTGACTTCGGTTTTCCAATCGTCATACGGTTCGAGGTCGCGTTTTAAGCGGCCCGAGAGGGTAGCGTCGTTTTTGGTATCGGCGCGGGAGCCAAAATTCGGTATGCCGCCGTGATGGCCTGCGATGGCGAGCGCCAGATACCCGACACCGTGCGCGCAAGCTTCTTTTGCGCCGGCCGTGGAGTGGTCTACGCGCACGCCGCCGTCTAATCGATGCTGAAAGGCATCGCTGTACTTGCCGATGTCGTGCAGTAAACCGAGCAGATAGCCGTCTTCCTCCGCGCCGAATGCGGCGGCAAACTGCTTTGCAAGCTCTGCCGTGCCGGTGAGGTGTTCGTATACGGTTTGCTCGCGGGAATGATCTTCACTTATGTGTGCCAGCTTTTTCGCCATAAAATCACCTTTTCGTCTTTGTTAAGACCATCATAGCACGGGAAAAGTACAATGTAAATATATTTAATTTGAAGAATAGGTAAGGTGAGCGGAAAAGCGACAGGCGGGGGTGAGGATAGAAAATCATTTGCAATATTCGGAAAAATATGTATTTAATGTTTAATGAGAAGTTTTGAGGTTTGCATAGAGAAATATTGACAAATAAGAACTGTTACGTCATACTTAAAATAAGCTGAAATCGGCAGAAAAGGAGAGAATACAGTTGGCAAAGCTTTTTGATACGGCGGATGCAGAGCGGTTGATACAGGAACATCGCATGATGCTGGAAGAACTGGATGAGATTGCACAGTACGAAGACAACGTGCAGATAGATATTGAAAAAGCAGCAAATCTGGTCGTGACCCGAAACGTATTAGACGTGCTTCGAGATATTCCGGTAGAAGAGATCAATCGTGAAAAAGGCGGATTTAGAGTGAAAGCACTTCGAGACTACGGATTTCGTTCGATCGCAGATATTGTTGCGGCCAATGTGTATTCGATCAGTTCGGTGCATGGTATCAGCGAAGATGCAGCGTATTCCATAAAGCGTATAGCGAATAATATGGCAGACAAGGTGCGAGAAGGCGCAAAGATCAAACTGAGTGTTGATAACAAAACGCGGGAATCGACAGCTTTAGTGACAGCATTATCTAAATATGTTTATGCGAGGGAAACGACAAAAGAATGTCGTGGCTTGATTACTGAGAATAGAAGACAAATCGAATATGCGATAGAAGATTTGTTATTATCTCAGAAAAGATTGAAGTGGATATTTGCATCATCGGCTAAAAAACAAAAAGCAGTGGATGCATATAAATTTTTGGATTCTTATAGAAATGGAAACTATGGTCAAAGAGTTCGGGAACAAAAGACAATATTTGAAAACACAAAGCGGATCAACGGGATAGATGCTTGGAAAGAATTTTCCGAACATTCGGTTTCGTTTTTCAATGCCCTTGAAAATATTGTCCCGGGAACACTCGGTAACGATGATTCAATATACGGACTGCCGGAAGAACTCGCAAGAGAAGTACAAGAGGAATGTTTTTTTCCGGATGGTTTGCTGTGCGAGCTGCGTCGTTACCAGGAATGGGGCGTTAAATATGTATTGCACCAAAAGCGCGTTCTTCTCGGAGATGAAATGGGACTTGGTAAAACCGTACAAGCAATCGCCACGATGGTATCTTTGAAAAACACAGGGGCATCGCATTTTGCAGTTGTGTGCCCGGCGAGCGTCGTTACAAATTGGTGCCGAGAAATTCGTAAAATGAGCCGATTGCAGGTTGTAAAAATTCATGGTGCGGACAGAAAAGAAGCACTGAATTCATGGATAAGCGCTGGTGGTGTAGCTGTAACAACCTTCGAGACAACAGCACATTTTAATTTGCCGGAATCGTTTGAGCTTTCGCTTTTGGTTGTAGACGAGGCACATTACATTAAAAATTCAGAGGCAAGACGTACGATGAATGTGAAGAAAATCTGTGAACGTGCAGAGCGCATGCTGTTTATGACGGGCACGGCACTTGAAAATAAGCCGGAGGAAATGGTTGCGCTTATCCATATTTTACGTCCTGATATTGCATTGCGAATACAGCACATGCTTGCTTTGACTGCGGCGCCGCAATTTAGAGAGGCGGTTGCGCCGGTTTATTACCGCAGAAAGAGGGAAGACGTACTGACGGAGCTCCCTGAACTTATTGAAAGTGAAGAATGGTGCACACTCGGACAGGCAGAAAAGGATATATATGAACAAGCGGTGTTCGGTAAGAATTTTGCAGAAATAAGGCGTGTGTCATGGAATGCAGAAAATATAAAGGATTCCTGCAAAGCGAAGCGATTGATAGAGCTGATAGAAGAGGCCGAATCTGAAAAGCGAAAAGTGATTATATTCTCGTTTTTTCTGGATACGATCCGAAAAGTTGTGCAGCTTTTGGGTGACCGCTGTATGAATCCGATAAATGGTTCCGTTTCGCCGCAGCGAAGACAAGAGATCATTGACGATTTTGATAAGGCTCCTGCCGGGGCGGTTTTGGCAGCACAAATACAGTCGGGCGGGACAGGTCTGAATATTCAATCTGCCAGTGTGATCATTTTGTGCGAACCGCAGCTTAAGCCCTCTATTGAAAATCAGGCGATTTCAAGGGCGTATCGTATGGGCCAGACAAGGAATGTACTGGTTTATCGGTTGCTTTGTGAGAATTCGATCGATGAAAGAATTATGGATATATTAAAAGATAAACAGGAAAAATTTGATGCATTTGCTGACAAGTCTGTTGCAGCGGCAGAAAGTATAAAAATGGACGATCATACGATCGGAAATATAATAGAGGAAGAAATCGAACGTATCAAAGCCGAAAAAGATCGGTCAAATGAGAAATGATAAGAGCCCCGTGCAACTTTAAAGCTGCACGGGGTAATGGCTTTTTAGTGGTTTATTTGTAGAATGGCGTTTAAATCCTTCTCCGGCTCGGAGGTGGGGGTGAGGTTATAATTTTTTTGGAGGACTTGTAGGACGTTTTCGGAGATGAAGGCGGGGATGGTGGGACCGAGATACATATTCTGTATGCCGAGGTAGAGGAGCGTCAGGAGGATGCAGACGGCTTTTTGCTCATACCACGAGAGGACGAGGGTGAGGGGAAGGTCGTTGACGGTGCAGTCGAACGTTTCGCTGAGCGCGAGGGCGATTTTAATGGCGCTGTACGCGTCGTTGCACTGGCCGCAGTCCAAGATGCGCGGGAGGCCGTCGATCTCGCCGAGGTCGAGGTCGTTGATGCGGTACTTGCCGCAGGCGAGCGTTAAGATGAGGGTATCCGAAGGGGTGAGCTTTGCAAAATCGGTATAATAGCTGCGCCCGGGCGCGGCGCCGTCGCACCCGCCGATGAGGAAAATGCGGCGGATTTTCCCGGCTTTGATGAGCTCGATGATCTTTTCGGCATGAGAAAGCACGGCGTTGTGTGCGAAGCCCGTGGTGACGAAATGCCCGCCGTTCATGCCGGTCATGTGCTTATCTTCTTTGTAGCCGCCGCACTCGAGCGCTTTTTCGATGACGGGCGTGAAGTCTTTATCTTCGCCGATGTGCTGCAGCTCCGGGTAAGAGACGACGGATGTGGTGAACACGCGGTCGGAATAGCTTTGCCGCACGGGCATGAGGCAATTTGTGGTGAACAAAATCGGTGCAGGGATATTGTGGAACTCCGTCTGCTGGTTCTGCCAGCCGGTGCCGAAATTGCCCTTTAGGTGCGGGTGTTTTTTGAGCTCCGGGTAGCCGTGGGCAGGCAACATCTCGCTGTGCGTATAGATGTTGACGCCGCGGTCTTTCGTTTGCTCGAGCAAAAGCTTCATATCGTGCAGGTCGTGGCCGCTGACGACGATGAACGGGCCTTTTTCGATGGTGAGCGGCACCTGCGTGGGGACGGGGTCGCCGAACGCTGCGGTATTTGCTTCATCTAAGAGCTTCATGCAGCGCAGGTTGACTTCGCCGGTCTTGAGGACGAGCGCCAGCAGGGCATCTGCGGGAAGCGGCTCGCCGAGAGCTTTTAGGGCTTCGTAGAAAAAGCGGTTCACGATGTCATCGGTGCGATTTAAGACGCGGGCGTGGTACGCATACGCCGCCATGCCTTTGATGCCGAACAGCAGAAGCGATTTTAGGGAGCGTGTGTCTTCGTCGGCGTTCCAGATTTTGCTCATATCATAAGGCGTAAAGGTATGCGAAAGGGCTTTGCACGCTTGCTCAATCTCGTTTTTCAACATGAGAATGGTATCATTGTTGAAATTTACGTTCGTGATTGTCGTGAAAAGTCCTTTTAAAATGAGTTCGTCTGTGCGTTCGCTGCGCCTATCCGTGCAGGCGAGCGCGATGAGCGCACCGATGAGGTCGTCCTGATTGTTTGCGGTATCGGCCTTTTTGCCGCACACGCCCGCTTTGCCCGTGCAGCCGGTGTTGTGCGCCGTCTGCTGGCACTGAAAACAAAACATCTCGTTCATAATGTCCTCCAAAATCCTTTTTGAAGGTAGTTTTCCGTGCGAATTTGGTTTTATGCGCGGTGCGGGAAGCGAGGAAAATTTGTGCGCTTTTTTGTGGGATTTACAGCCCGAATTGCGCGCGGACTTTTTGGAGCCTTTCGGCGTTTTGGGGGCTGCTTATTTAAATAAATCAGCATCACTATTTAACTTTAAAAATTCAGTTAACCTATCTTGATTTACATTATACGAAATCATATTACCTTCTTCAAAAATATAAAATGGTCTATTTCCAATAATTTCAAATTTGCCATTCTCATAATAAATAGTATCTTCTTCAGGGAGAGCTATTATTTTTTCCTTTTTTGATAATTCTAGCAGATAGTTTTTATTTAATTTAGTCTTTTCTTCATCTTGATTTGTAAAATGACAAAGAAAAGAAAAATGGCTTACTACATCAAAACCCATTAAATCTTTAAGGTCAACTTCATTTTTGTCTGCATATTTACATGTGTCGATACATTGCCCTAGAATTATAGCACCAGCACTTCCTCCAAAAACAATACCGTTATTTTCAATAAAAATTTTTATTTTTTCAAATGAACCACTATCTTTCAAATCTT
>OGQR01002006.1_pt1 | contig 13029 bp, 8 predicted proteins | sample 1553271 | NCBI WGS metagenome assembly OGQR01 (sample SAMEA2579970, study PRJEB22360) | human gut metagenome | biome: human gut; feature: human-associated habitat; material: faeces | place: Denmark | collected 2008/2010 | reverse complement strand
ACCTCGGCCGTGTAACGCCCCAGCAGGTCGGCCATGACCTTTGCGAAGTGACGCCGGGCACTGGGATCGGCGCAGGCCGGGAAAAAGTCCGCTTTCGACCGCGCGGAAGGAAGCCGACGCGCCGGAATTCCTCTCCGGTCTGCGCGACGGCGTGACCTGCGGCTCGCCGCTGTGCGCGGTCATTTACAACAGCGACCAGCACTCCTCAGACTACACGGAGCTGGCCGACAAGCCGCGCCCCTCGCACGCGGATTATACCGCGTGGGCCAAATGGGGCGGGCAGGCGGATATGCGCGGCGGCGGACATTTTTCCGGCCGCTTGACGGCGCCGCTGTGCATCGCCGGCGGCATCGCCAAACAGATCCTGGCGCGGCGCGGCGTATTTGTCGGCGCGCACCTTGCCGCCGTGGGAGCGGAGGACGACGAAGCCTTCCCGCTCTACCCGACCGACGAGCTGTTCCGCGCCGTGGCGGCGAAGCCGTTCCCGACCATTTCCGACGCGGCGGGCGAGCGGATGCAGCGTCTTATTTTGGCGGCGCGTGAGGCGCAGGACTCCGTCGGCGGCATCGTGGAATGTGCCGCCATCGGGCTGCCTGCCGGTCTCGGCGACCCAATGTTCGACGGCATGGAAAACCGCCTTGCCTCGGCGCTGTTCGGCATCCCCGCCGTCAAGGGCGTGGAGTTCGGCGCAGGTTTTGCTGCCGCGCGGCTGCGCGGCAGCGAGAATAACGATCCGTTCCGCGTGCAAAATGGGCACATTGTCACGGAAACGAACAACTGTGGCGGTATTTTGGGCGGCATTTCGACCGGCATGCCGGTTGTGTTCCGTGCCGCATTCAAACCGACGCCGTCCATTTCCCGGGAGCAGGACTCGGTCAGCCTGTCGCGGATGGAGGAGACGAAGCTCGTCATCCACGTAGCGCAGCAAAGTTCGCGTCCGCAAGGGCCGATACCGCCGATGCGTCCTGCTTCCTGACGGGCACCGATTTGTTTCATTTCGATACGTACGCGGAATGCTTCGGCCAATACTTTAATCAGTTGCCGGAAGTCTACCCGCTCATCGGCAATATAGTAGAAAATAGCTTTGTTGCCGTCTCCTTGATATTCCACATCACCGATTTTCATGTTGAGGTTGAGGTCGAGGGCTATCTGGCGGGCACGAATCATTGTGCTGTGCTCACGTGCTTTCGCTTCATTGTACTTATCCATATCCACCTGTTTGGCTTTGCGGTAGATACGTTTTATGTCCGCTTCCGACTTTATATTTGCTTTGCGCATTTGTAACGGGACGAGCCGGCCGGTGAGGGTCACCACGCCTATATCATGTCCGGGAGTAGCTTCTACCGCCACTATATCACCTTTTTCCAAAGGTATTTTATTGCTGTTGCGGAAGTAACCTTTACGGGTGTTTTTAAACTGGATTTCCACCATTTCCGATTCTTCTGCATTGCCGGGAATGTCGGCAAGCCAATCATAGGTGTTCAGTTGCTTGTCTTGCCTGCCGCAGCTTTTACAGCAGAGACCGCCGCTTCCGTTATGTAGTTTAAATTCCATCTCTTTCTTTATTTATTTACGATTCAAATTCTCTTTATATTAATTCTCTTATCTTATTGTTTTATCATCCCATCATTTGGAAATATCCTCCTACGATATTTTTTTCTCACTGTTTCAATAATACAATCATTTTCAGGGAGAAATCAAAGAATACCATGCGGGCGTTCACGTTCTGCTCAATGTGTATCTGCGCTTCACTTAGTTCGTCCATGATTCCTATCACATTACGTTCGTTGACAAACGGGGCAAAGCGGGTGGCGAAGTTCTGTTCGGGCAGAGTCATGTAATTCATTTCTTTCCGGTGTAGGTTATAGATGAAGTTTTCCCGTATCATGCGCTGGCAATATTCCAGAAAGTTCTTTTGACGTTCGCGTCCCATTGCAGCCAGTTGCTCGCTCCATTGTTTCATCTCCCGTATTTTTCGTTGATAGGAAAGACGCATTAGGCTGATGAACAGATTAAAAAAGAGTTCGTTCTCTTCGTTCAGGTGGATCGTCTCCAATGCTTTGATGAAGTTCCCATTTGCCAGATGCGCTATGGTCTGGCTGTCTATGGGCTGTACGCCATACTTTCGTTGCAAGGCGTCTGCTATGCTCGTTTCCTCTATTTTGCGGATATTGAAACGCTGTGTACGGCTGAGGATAGTGGACAATATCATCTCGGGAGCTTCGGATACCAGAAGAAATACCGTTTTTTCAGGAGGCTCTTCCAATAATTTTAATAATTTGTTGGCACAGACTTCATGCATCTTTTCCGGCAGCCATACGATAGTCACCTTATATCCGCCTTCACTGGATTTCAAACTGAGTTTACGGGTGATTTCATCGCTTTCCTTTGCGTAGATAATTGCCTGCCCGTTTTCCGCTCCCATTGCGTTCAACCAATGGTTCAGCGAAAAATAAGGATTGTTCAGCACAAAGTGTCTCCAATCGGCTATGTAGTCGTCACAGACTTCCTTCTTCCCTTTGGCGCTTTTCACTATGGGGAATACGAAGTGTACGTCCGGATGTACCAGTTTATTCCATTTTACACACGAGGGACACGTACCGCATGCGTCAGTCTCCGTACGGTTCGGGCAACAGATATAACGGGCGTAAGCCAAAGCAAGCGGAAGTTTTCCGGTTCCTGCCGGGCCGCAGAAAAGTTGTGCATGAGGGATACGTCCTTCCTGCACTTCTTGTATCAATCGCTGTTTGGCTGCTTCCTGGCCGATTACATCTTTAAAAAACACGACGGTGATATTTAAGTTAATAAATTTGTCTGGCTACTTCCTTTATGCTGTTTACCGCGCCTATGGAATAGAAATGAATACTGGGAATATGGTGTTTCATTAATTCCTTGCATTGCTGTACGCACCATTCAATGCCCACTTGTTGCGCTTCGGCGTCATTCTTGCATTTCAATACTTCTTTTGTCAGCTCTTCGGGTAGGTCCACTTTGAATGTTTTGGGTATCATACTGAGTTGCGACAACTTTTTAAATGGCTTGATGCCCGGTATGATAGGGATGGTAACTCCTGCTTGGCGGGCACGTTCCACAAAATCGAAATATTTCCGGTTGTCGTAGAATAATTGGGTAACGGCATATTCTGCTCCGTTTTCCATTTTCTTTTTCAGCCAATAGATATCCGTATCGATGTTGGGAGCCTCTTCGTGCTTTTCCGGATAGCAGGCTACTCCGTATGAAAAGGGGGTATTTGTTACCGTCATTTCGGAACCATCTACAAAAATGCCCTTATTGAACTGATTAATCTGATCTTGCAACTCAATGGCATGCAGGTAACCGTTGCTTTCGGGCGTAAAAGCGGATTCATGCTTCGCCTTGTCTCCGCGCAGCACCAAAAGGTCTGTAATATTTAGAAACTGCAGGTCGAGCAATACGTATTCGGTATCTTCACGACTGAAGCCGCTGCAAAGAATATGCGGTACCACCGTTATATTATATTTGTTTTGGATGGCTGCGGCAACAGATACGGTGCCCGGACGGCGGCGAAGTCTGTTGCGTTGGAACAGTCCGTTGCCGAGGTCTTTATACACGTACTCGCTGCGGTGTGTGGTTATATTGATGTATTTAGGGTCAAATTCCCGTAATGTATCTATCGTTTCGTACAACTTTTCGATGCCTGTGCCCTTCAGCGGGGGCAATATCTCAAAAGAAAAAGCTGTTTTTTCGTTACTGTTTATCAGATCGATTACTCTCATTTCTTCTTCGTTGTCTTTGTCTAATTGGCAAAATCCTTGCACATTGGGAACAAAAATACGAAAAAGAAATGAGAAATGCCCCGAAGGACAGGCTATTCTTTTATGCAACGGACGGAAAATCCGTTATAGTACTTCTTACCTTCCGGTTTGACGGAGTTTTTAAATTCAATGTCATTATTGCTGTTTGTGATTATCACTACTTTGTCCAATTGTTCCTGCATGCCGTTGCGTGTCCAATAGGCGGTTGATGAGGCCGGGTTTACTAAAGTTGTTGCATTATCTCTTTCCAGCAGCAATCCTTTGGGGGCAATGCCGAATCCTGTCTCATTTGTCGCCGGGTTGGTATCAGAACTCCATGTTCCTGTTTTTTTCAGTGCGGAAGCATTTCCGGCTATGTACTCTTTTAACCTGTTCCAATCATTGTCCGACGGTATTCTCCAGTCCAGTGGAGCTAATTTGCCGGTAAGTACCGCCTCGCCGTTATAAAGCAGGAAGCCGGGAACGGAATATTGGAAACATCTGTCTCCTGTTCCTAATATCTTTTGTATAGGGATGTTTTTACTGTCGTTGTAGTAGGCGGTTTGCAGATCCTCTCTCATCCAGTATTGTGTTCCTATTTTTACGATAGGATAAGATTGCAATATTCCGTTCCGTATATCTCTGATTGTGTAGCTGCTTACATTGACAGTCAATGCTTTGTCGGGCTTTTCTGTAACAATCTTCAGGTCTCCGTCGATGTAGAATTTTTCAATGGGGCCGGAGTGTCCACCTGTATAAGCCAGTGAGTTGTCCGTTTCATTCCAGCTTACTTTGCCGCCATGCGTTGCGGCGGTTTTGTCGGGCAGTTGTAAAACGGTTCCATTGTTCAGGTCGGTCCGACCGTTGTCCGATACGGGGTAGACCACAATGGCTTTGGAATTTATTGCATCATCGGCAGGGGTATGGAGATATTCCCGGCAGATCTCTGCTACCGGTTTCCCCTGGCGATATACTCTATATACACCGGATGTCTTGAACGACAAAGAGGCTGTGTGGATAGCAGTGATGTCATATTCATTTTCGCTGTCTCCTTGTTCGCTTGCTCCCCATTCTTTGATGCTGGCGATTACGCCGGTCAGGGATTCGCCGGCATTTTGTAATGCGTTGATCTGGATTTCCAATTCCGTATCTTCTTTGATAATGGCTGAGGGCAGGGAGCAGGCATAGATTTTACCGTTCCATTCTAAGCTGAAAGCCTGTTTGCTGTCGGAATGTGTTTGCGGAATGACAATGAACTCTTTACCGGACAGTCCGTTGCCGGTCTCCTTCCATACGCCGGAAGGTATAATGTCCGTTTCACTTTCTTCATCCACTTCGGATAGTTCGTCCGATTGCAGGTCGTATAGCGCCTGTGTCCTGAAGCCGGTAGCTATGATCCGGGGATTGGCTTTGAGCATATCATTTACGTTCTCTCCGTCTTTGGGAGTAAGAACTATTTTTATTTTTGCAAATTGATGCTTGTAGGTCAGTCTTACGGCTTCTTTACTGTTGGCAATGTTTTCGGTTCGTGCTGTCATGAAATCGGATAAGCTGTAATTGGAGGATTTGCTCTGATCCGCCTGTACTGTGACATGCAGTAAAGAACTGCCTCCGCCCATTCCGGCTGCCTGATAGGGATAATAGCTTATAAAATCCAGAGTGGCATCTCCTTCCGGATAGAAAACTTCTTTTTTGGGAATCAGTGTTGTCCCTTCACCACATTCCAAAAGCAGGTTGTCGATGTAACGCTGTTCGCTTAAGCCGTTACCGGTCAGCATGGCAAATACACCCATTCTGTCTCCGGTCTCAAATGTGTTTTTCGTTATTTTAGTGTTGCCCTTGCTCGCTTTTGCAACAAAGGAGATGGGAATATTGCTTTCCCGGATTTCATCATTGATTTGATTGACGCAAGAAACAGCCGCTATGGCAAAAACAAAACACAACAGAATACTGCCTTTCTTGAAAAGGTCTTTTTGGTTTTTCATATATAATAATTTGTAAGACGGAAATCTTCCCGTCTTTGGTTCATTCTCAAATACTTGTGTGTGTCGAGAAATTTAGATTGAGAGGAACCGCAATTATATAAGAAAGTTATTTACTCTTTCTGCTGCTTGCCAGCCGTTGTCACAATTGATTGCTTGGCCTTTTCTTTCTTCTTTTTTGGCACATATAGGTAGATACAGACCGCAAATATATATTAATATTTCGTATCGGCTATTCTAATTCAACAAAAACTTCTGCCAATTATTTACGGCACTCTGATTTTTTATCTAACTTTACACGCTAAAATCGTAAACAGTAATTAGTTAAACCATAGAACAGAGCTTATGCCTTTAAATTTACCCGATAAACTTCCCGCGATAGAGCTGCTGAAAGAGGAAAATATATTCGTTATTGATAATTCGCGTGCAACCCAGCAGGACATTCGTCCGCTACGGATTGTTATACTGAATCTGATGCCGCTGAAGATTACGACGGAGACCGATTTGGTGCGTTTGCTTTCCAACACTCCGTTGCAGGTGGAAATCTCATTCATGAAAATCAAAAGCCATACTTCCAAGAACACTCCGATAGAGCATATGAAAGCTTTCTATACGGACTTTGACAAGATGCGCGACGAGAAATACGACGGTATGATTATTACCGGCGCTCCTGTGGAACAGATGGACTTTGAGGAAGTGACCTATTGGGATGAGATAACCGGAATATTCGATTGGGCGCGTACGCATGTCACGTCCACTCTTTATATCTGCTGGGCGGCGCAAGCCGGGCTCTACCACCATTATGGCGTGCCCAAATATCCGTTGGATGCGAAGATGTTCGGCATATTCGAACATCGTACCTTGCAACCTTTGTATCCTATCTTTCGTGGTTTTGACGATGTGTTCTATGTCCCCCACAGCCGTCATACGGAGATCCGCAAGGAAGATATTCTGAAGGTTCCCGAGCTGACCCTGCTTTCGGAGTCGGAAGATGCGGGAGTGTATATGGTGATGGCGCGTAACGGACGTGAGTTTTTTGTGACCGGCCATTCCGAATATTCTCCTTTGACGCTCGATACGGAATACCGTCGTGACCTGAGTAAGGGACTACCCATTGATATGCCCCGCAATTACTATGTGGACGATGATCCTGACAAGGGGGTGTTGGTGCGTTGGCGGGCTCATGCCAACCTATTGTTCTCCAACTGGCTGAACTACTTTGTATATCAGGAAACTCCGTTCAATATTGAAGAGATCAAGTAATAATCCCGAAAACTCTGTGGAACTCAGTGTCCCTCTGTGGTGAAAATATGATAAAGCAACGAAAAATAGAACTGTTGGCTCCTGCCAAAAATTTAGAGTGTGGCATTGAGGCTGTCAATCATGGTGCGGATGCGGTGTATATAGGTGCGCCGAAGTTTGGTGCGCGTGCGGCAGCTGTCAATTCCCTGGAAGATATTTCCGCTTTGGCAGAGTATGCCCATTTGTATAATGTACGTGTTTATGTTACGGTGAATACGATCTTGAAAGAAGAAGAACTTGCCGAAACGGAACGGATGATTTGGGATTTGTACCGTATCGGTGTGGATGCGTTGATAGTCCAGGACATGGGGATTACCCGTTTGAACCTGCCGCCTATACCTTTGCATGGCAGTACGCAAATGGACAACCGTACACCGGAGAAGGTTCGTTTCCTGACGGATGCCGGCTTTCGTCAGGTGGTATTGGCGCGCGAGCTTTCACTGCACGAGATACGCAATATCCACGAGGCTTGTCCGGAGACGCCTTTGGAGGTCTTTGTGCATGGTGCGCTTTGTGTGAGTTACAGTGGCCAGTGCTACGTCAGTCAGGCGTGTTTCGGCAGAAGTGCCAATCGGGGGGAGTGCGCACAGTTCTGCCGCCTTCCGTTTAGCTTGGTAGATGCTGACGGAAAAACAATCGTACGTGACAAGCACTTGCTTTCTCTGAAAGACTTGAATCAAAGTGAAGTTCTGGAAGATCTGTTGGATGCCGGAGCTTCTTCTCTGAAGATAGAAGGGCGGCTGAAGGATGTTTCCTATGTGAAGAATGTCACAGCTGCCTACCGCCAAAAGCTGGATGCCATATTTGCCCGTCGTAGAGAGTATGTACGCGCTTCTTCGGGCAGTTGCCGCTTCGATTTCGTTCCTCAGCTGGACAAGAGCTTCAGCCGCGGTTTTACCCACTACTTCTTGCAAGGCCGCGAACGGGAGATATCCTCTTTCGATACGCCGAAATCCCTGGGTGAGGAAATGGGAACGATGAAGGAGCAACGCGGCAATTACCTTACCGTAGCCGGGGTGAAGCCTTTCCATAACGGAGACGGTGTTTGTTTCCTTGATGAGCAGGGCCGTTTGAAAGGTTTCCGTATCAACCGGGTGGATGGCAACAAACTCTATCCGGCAGGCGAAGTGCCCCGCATCAAACCGCGTACCCGTCTCTATCGAAATTTCGATCAGGAGTTTGAACGCATCCTTTCCCGCAAGTCTGCCGAACGCAAAATAGGCATTGAGTGGGAACTGGCAGATACCCCTTCGGGCTTTGCCCTGACTGCCGCAGATGAAGACGGGAATCGTGTGACATTGTCATTCCCCTGTTCAAAAGAGCTGGCGCGTACTCCGCAACAGGAGCATCTGCGTACCCAGCTTGGCAAATTAGGTAACACCCCTTTTGAGGTCGTGGCTTTGGGAGGTATGGACGATACTTCTGTGAAGGCTGCTCCCGCTGTTGTGATCAACCTGTCGCATAACTGGTTCATACCGGCTTCGGTGATAGCAGATTGGCGTCGCCAAGTGACAGACAGGCTGATAGCGGCCCGCCGTATCACTTACCGTCGTGAACTGCATGTCTGGAAACCTACCCGGCATTGTTTCCCGATGAAGTCCCTGACATATTTGGGGAATGTGATGAATACATCCGCCCGTAGCTTTTATCTGGAGCATGGGGTTGTTTCCGTAGAACCGGCATACGAGAAGCAGGCCGTACCGGAAGCCGTACTGATGTTCTGTAAGCATTGCCTGCGTTATAGCATGGGCTGGTGTCCTACGCATCAAAAGGGACACTCTCCATACCGGGAACCTTATTACTTGGTCGGGACGGACGGTAAGCGTTTCCGCCTGACTTTTGACTGTAAGAACTGCCAAATGAAGGTGAGCGGAGAGTGAGACGGGAGGTTTGAAGCAGAAAGCATGAAGTATGGGATATAACGGACGAAGAGTATAAAACATAGGATATAACAAATAAGATGTGGGAGATGCATAAAGCAGAATTAAATAGGAGCAACCGTAAGCATAACGTTACTGTACGCAGTGTGTCCCGTACCTTATGCCTTATACTGCATCCGCTATATCTCCTGCTTTTACTTCTGCCTTGTCTTGCCTCTTGCCATTATCCCCGTCCCGACTTGGAAAACAGGGAGCTGGGGGAGAGGACGCGCGATTCGTTGAGGTATCTGTACGAACGCCATTATACGTGGGATACAAATTTGGAACTACTGGATGACTCGGTAACTATCGCCTGCCTGCCTGTAAAGGATTGCTATAACACATTGTACAGGGGCGACAGGGTTGTGGTAGCGGAGTTTGCCATTCATCCGGCAGACAGTGTGGATAGCGTATGGGTGAAGCTCGCCCATTCACAGGAGGTACAGGGGTGGATTCGGGAAAAGGATATGATGCGGGCATTTGTCCCTACGGACAGCATCTCACAGGCCATTTACCTGTTCAGTGAGACGCATGCTTCTTATTTCATCGTAATCTTTGCATTGTTTGTGGCGGTATGGCTGTTTCGTGCGTTCCGGCGCAAGCAGTTGCAAATGGTCTGCTTCAATGATATAGACAGCGTATACCCGCTGTTGCTGTGCTTGCTGCTGGCATTCAGCGCTACGGTGTACGAGTCTATGCAGGTATTTGTGCCGGAGACGTGGCAGCATTTTTATTTCAATCCTACGCTTTCGCCGTTTAGGGTTCCGTTGGTGCTTTCTGTTTTCCTGATGAGCCTTTGGATGTTCGTCATTGTCTTGCTGGCGGTGCTCGACGATTTGTTCCGTCTGCTGAGTCCGGCGGCGGCTGTGTTCTATCTGCTGGGGCTGGCTTCCTGTTGTATCTTCTGTTATTTCTTCTTTATATTGACTACGCAGATATATATCGGATATTTGTTTATTGCCGTATTCGTGTGCGTGTTCTTCAGGAAGCTGCGCTCATCGTTGGCGGCATCCCGTTATCGTTGCGGCAATTGCGGACAAAAGATAGGGACGAAAGGCGTTTGTCCGCATTGCGGGGCAATCAACGAGTAGGAATTCCATTCTTGCCGAAAGGGTTTGTTCCTCTGTCGGCTAAAACCTGCAACGCAGTTCGATGCCTGCCTGGATGGGACGTCCTTTCTGCATGAACCCGTTGCCCATACTCTCAAAGTAGAAAGCGGCATAATCCTTGTCCAAAGCATTGCGCACCCAGAGGTCTATCTGCCCGCGTCCCTTTTGAAAGCTGACGCGGCCGTTCAGAGTGCCGTAGAAAGACTGGCTGACGGTATTTTCTTCTGTCCAGTAGATGCGTCCCGCACCGGTATAGTTGACATTCAGTTGGATGCGGTCCAGCCAATATCCCGCATTGATGCGGAAGATGTACTGTCCGCCTACGGTCAGCGTGTGTTTGGGGACGAAGGGCACGTAATGGCCGTTGTAGCTCACTTCCTGAAGTTGCCCGTTTACGCGGGCATTGGTGGCGTAATCCTTGAAAGTGGCATACGTGTAGCCATAGCTGGTGTTCACCGTAAAATCGGTGGTAATTGCTGCGGCCAGGGCAAGCTCGGCGCCCAGACTGCGGCTTTTGCCTGCATTCACCGTTTCGCGCCCTAAGCCGCTTGCTCCTGCGAAGCGTGAGATCTGTTGGTCGCGTGTCTCCAGCCAGAAGAATGCGGCGTCGGTACGCAGGCGGTTATTGAAAAGGTTCAGGTGAGTTCCTACTTCATAGTTCCACGTCTGCTCCGGCTTATACTCGGTGGCGGAACGAGCGTCGGGATTCTTGCCCGCATCGGGGAACTTTTCACTGATGAGATCCTTGTAAGACGCACCGGGAGAGTTCTCTATGGCTTTCAGGACTTCTTCTTTCGTCTGTCTCATCATGTCGTTCTTCAAGCTCGATTGCAATAGGTCGGAGAACATCTGAATGTTGTATCCGCCCGAACGGTAGCCTTTGCTTACGGTTGCGTAGACATTGCCCAGATTGTCTTTGAAATCATATTGGAGGGCGAACTTAGGCAACAGTTGCAGGTAGTCTTTGTCGATGGAGCCCTGATAGCGCGACTGTACGGTGAGTGACGTTTCGGGCATCATCGGTATCTCTTTGATAATTTGTCCGCCACGTACCATTTCTCCCTTGATGCCTACCGTATAGTCCATTGCAGTACCGGAGTTGTAGTTCATCTTCATCTTTTCATAATCCAGGCGCAATCCGGCTGTGAAAGACAGTCCCCTCAGGCCGAACAGGTCCCTGAATGTAGATTGGTGGAACAATGCTCCGTTGAGAAGCGGCGTGTCGAAATCGCCGTTGATGAGCAAATCGTTGCCGCCGAGTTGGAGGGAGGGTAATATGTTCAGCCCCATGCCCGGCATCATGGTGACTTCAATCTTGGAAGGGATTACACTGCCCAGCATCTGGTCCAGCATGTCCATGCCGTCTTTTCTGAATGTCACCGGGGCATCGGTTTTCAGCCATTGGTAGAAGCCGAATACCCCCGTAGCCCATTGCCAGCGTCCGTTGCCTTTGCTTTTCATCACCAGTTCTTCGCTCAATGTGTGGATGCGTTGTTTTTGTTCCAGTGTATAAATGTCTTTTGCTGTAAAGTCCTGGTCGATGGACATGCGGTCTTTCAAGAACTGATAACCCGTTACGGCGCTTAGCGTAAAGTGCTGTGCCTGATATTCAAGGTTCAGGCCTGCGTTCATCAGGTTGCGGTAGTAGTCGCTTTCGCGGTTGTTGGAGATTGTGCCGACGTAGGGCTTCATCTCTTCGCTTTGGGCGGCGGGGTTTACGCTGCCTGTGTAGTAGTACGGATAGCCGCCCTGGTCGCTATATTCATAGCTCACGTTCAAGTCAGCTTTCCAGTTGTCGGAGGGCAGGTAGATACCGCGGAAGCGTCCGCCGGCGGACTGTCCTTTATCTATCTTCTTGTTGTTCAGGGCGGCATTGCGGAAGAAACCGCCTTCGTAGTCATAGAAGCCGCCGGTGGAGAAGGCGAAACGCTCGGATACCCGGTGGTAATGGGTCAGCGAGGTATTGTAGGCATTGTGCGTGCCTGCACCCATGCGGAAGTCTGTCCCTTGATAGGAGAAAGGCGATTTGGTGTGGATCTTAATCAGTCCCCCCATTGCATTGCGCCCGTACAGTGTTCCTTGCGGGCCGCGCAGCACGTCAATGCGTTCGATGTCGGAGTAGTCGAAGTCGAAAGCGGACTTGTCGATGTAGGGGATATTGTCCACATACAGGCCGATGGAGGGTGTGTTGATGCGTGAGCCGATGCCGCGGATATAGACGGCGGAGGTCAGGCGTGAACCGTAGTCGGGGATGAACATGTTGGGTACAAGTCCCGTCAGGTTCTTGATGGAGTTGACTTGGGCTGCCTGCATATCCTGTTGTGAGAGCAGGGTGACGGCTGTGGGCTGCTCGCGAAGTTTCCGGTTCTCTTTGGGTGCTGCAATGACGAGTATCTCTTCTACGTCTACTACTTTCAAGGTGTCCAGCTCTTCCGCAAGCATGTTGCCGGAAGTGAGGAGCATCAAAATCAGGGTGATAATCTTATATTGTTTCATAACTGGTTTTATTTCGGTTGCAAAGTAACGCGAAATCTCCAGTATGTGCAATCCTAATTTATGAGGATTATGGTTAGTTTTCGCTGATCATTTCATCACTGTCCACCGGCTTCATATTCTGTCCGCGTCGACATATCCATGCATCACAGCATAGATGGTCAGTCCCGATACAGACTTGATGCCCAGTTTCTCCACGATATTCTTGCGGTGGGTGATGACGGTGGTCAGACTGATGTTCAGTTTGTCGGCAATCTCTTTGTTGATGAGCCCTTTGGTAATGAGCGCCAGCACTTCTATTTCGCGGGCGGAGAGGTCGTGGTTATCGGGGGTGTTGGCGGCGACATGCCCTTGCTGATGTCCGTAGCGGTGCAGCCGTAGAATATCTTTGATGAGGCTTTTCTCGTCCTGGTAGATGTTCAGGGTAGGTACTCCCGACAGCTGTGGCTGG
>OGQR01002004.1_pt1 | contig 13041 bp, 10 predicted proteins | sample 1553271 | NCBI WGS metagenome assembly OGQR01 (sample SAMEA2579970, study PRJEB22360) | human gut metagenome | biome: human gut; feature: human-associated habitat; material: faeces | place: Denmark | collected 2008/2010 | reverse complement strand
GTACATGACATCAAGGTAATCGAAGGAGAAAAGGAACTTTTCATCGCCATGCCAAGCCGTAAGGCAAACGATGGCGAGTACAGGGATATAGCCCATCCGATTAACTCTGCCACACGCGAGAAGATCCAGAATATGATTCTTGAAAAGTATAAGACAGAGATTGAGAATGCATAAAATCAAATAATAACTTTGAAAAAGCGATGAGCAAGGCGGGATATAAAATACCTGAGCTGGTATAATAATCCAAATATATTTCACACAAACCGGTCTATCCGTGGTACAATAAGCCACAGACAGACCGGCTTTTTAGAATGTGCGTGGGATGGTTCTAAATAGTTACGAGTATAGCTACAATAAAAGAGGATAGACAAACAGATATGTACAAGACGAAAATAGATAATCTGGATTTAAAACAGATTGCTGACAGTGGTCAGTGCTTCAGATGGAAGAACACAGGAGAAAACGAATACACGGTAGTGGCATTTGACAGGGCACTTCGGATTAAGCAGGACGGGAATGAGTTTGAGCTGGACTGTGATGAGGCAGACTGGAACAATATATGGAAAAGTTATCTGGATATGGATACGGATTATGCGGGGATTGCAAAGCTTATAGCAGACGGAGATGATGCGCATCTGAAGGAGGCTTATGCATATGGCAGTGGTGTGCGCATTTTAAGGCAGGATTTGTGGGAGATGATTGTTACTTTTATGATTTCCCAGAATAATAACATAAAGCGAATCACAAACAGTGTGGATTTACTTTGCAGGAGATGCGGGCATAAAATAGACGGCAGTGCAGAGGGGGAAGAACTGTATACATTTCCAAAGCCTCTTGAGGTGCCGGATGAGGTATTTGATGACAGGAGCATGGGCTTTGGCTATAGGGCACCGTATCTGAAGGAAATATATGAGTATGGCGCTAATAATCCTGACTGGCTTGATAATCTGCGCAAAATGAGCTATGATGAGGCGATGGAAAGCCTGCTTTCTCGCAAAGGAATTGGCAAAAAGGTGGCGAACTGCATATGTCTTTTTGGTTTGCATCATGTGGATGCGTTTCCGATAGATACGCATGTAAAGCAGCTTTTGGACAAATATTATAGTGACGGCTTTGATTTTGAGCGCTACAAGGGTGTGGCGGGAATTATCCAGCAGTATTTGTTTTATTTTGAATTGTAAATGATATGAGAAAGAGAAAGGATAAAAGATGTACGTTATAGTAGGACTTGGAAATCCTGACAAAAAATATGAGCACACAAGACACAATATCGGATTTGATGTGATAGATGCGCTTGCGGATAAATATAATATAAGTGTGACAGACAAAAAGCACAAGGCGCTCTGTGGAAGCGGAGCATGAAGGTGCTGCTTGTGAAGCCGCAGACATACATGAACCTAAGCGGTGAGTCTGTTGCTGAGGTGATGAATTTTTATAAGCTTGATCCGGATGAGGAAATGATTGTTATTTTTGATGATATTTCGCTCGAACCGGGGCGTATCCGTATCCGCAAAAAGGGCAGCGCCGGCGGTCACAACGGGATTAAGAGCATCATTGCAATGACCGGCACACAGGGCTTCAGCCGTATCAAGGTCGGTGTTGGAGAGAAGCCGCAGGGCTGGGATCTGGCTGACCATGTGCTCGGGCGTTTCAGTTCTGAGGACAGGGCAAAGGTGGAGGAAGCTATAGGTCATGCGATGGATGCAGCAGTTCTTATGATGCAGGGCGAGACGGATAAGGCTATGAACACATATAACTAGCTGGAAATCGACAAGGTGATTTTGAACAGACAGAAATGGAGAATTGAAAGTGAAAGCATTTACAGAGCCACTCCTTTCCCTTGCGGGCTTTGAGGAGATGACAAAAACGGCAGAAAAATCGTCCGGACTTATATCTGTCACGGGATGTATAGATGCGCAAAAATCACAGATGATATATGCCTTTGGAGGTCACAGGAAAAACAAGCTTATTGTGACCTTTGGAGAGCAGAAAGCGAAGGAACTGTACGATGAGTACAGTTTTTTTGACAAAGAGGTGGTGTATTATCCATCAAAGGATGTGCTTTTTTACCAGTCGGATATCAGGGGCAATCTCCTGACAGCGGAGCGCATCAGGGCTTTGAAGGCTATCCGTGAGCAGGAGAGAGTGACGCTTGTGACCACATTTGATGCGCTGATGAATACGATGGCGCCGATAGAAAAGATGTGGGAAAATGTGCTTACACTTGAGCAGGGACATCTTTTGGATTTGAAGGAAATTCAGGCTGCTCTTATCAGAATGGGCTATGAAAAAGAGTATCAGGTCCAGACGATGGGACAGTTTTCTGTCAGGGGCGGTATTCTTGATGTTTTTCCGCTGACGGAGGAGAATCCTATCCGAATCGAGCTGTGGGGAGACGAGATAGACACTATCAGATATTTTGACTGCGAGAGCCAGAAATCCATCGAAAATACAGACCGGGTGAGCATATATCCGGCGGCAGAGATTGTACTTAGTGATGAGGAAAAGGCCGGGGGAATTGAAAAGCTTAAGGCAGAGGCAAAGAGGGTGTCTGACAAGCTTAGAAAGCAGATGAAGACAGAGGAAGCACACAGAGTGACTGTGATGGCAGACGAGCTTACTGAGGAGTGGGGAGAGCTGTCCATGTATGCGGGCATGGATGCTTTTTTGTCGTACTTTTTTGACGAGAGAGTCGGGCTTTTGGATTATTTTAAACCATCGGACAGCCTTATTTTCTTCGATGAGCTGACCAGATGTACAGAGCAGGGAAAGCTTACTGAGACTGAGTTTTCAGAGAGCATGAAGCAGAGACTTGCGATGGGATATATACTTCCGGGGCAGATGAACGGTCTTTTTACAGAAAAGGAGATTGTGGCAAAGCTTGGGAAGTATTCGTGTATCGCACTCGGTGCGCTCGATAATAAAGCAAACGGTCTGCACCAGCTGGGAAGCTATGGTATTCACTGTCAGAGTGTCAGCCCATACAATAACAGCTTTGAGCTTTTGATAAAGGACTTAAAGCGCTATAAGAAAAACGGCTACAGAGTCATTCTTTTATCCGGTTCAAGGACGAGGGCAAAGCGGCTTTCAGAGGATATCACAGATCAGGGAATCACATGCTTTTACACTGAAAACTACGACCATGAGCTTTTTGAGGGGCAGATTATGGTCTGCTACGGCAAGGTGAGAAGAGGCTTTGAGTATCCTATCCTAAAGTTTGCCGTGATTACGGAGTCAGATATTTTTGGGGCGCAGCAGAAGAAAAAGAAGCGTCACCGCACCTATGAGGGTGAAAAAATACAGAGCTTTACCGATCTGTCGGTTGGGGATTATGTAGTGCATGAAAACCACGGACTAGGTATTTACCGCGGCATTGAAAAGCTTGAGGTGGACAAAAAGGTAAAGGACTACATCAAGATAGAGTATCAGGGTGGCTCTAATCTCTATATTCTTGCCACCCAGCTTGACATGATACAAAAGTATGCCGGAAAGGATGCCAGAAAACCAAAGCTCAACAAGCTTGGCGGTCAGGAATGGACCAGGACTAAGAATCGTGTCAGAGGTGCGGTAAAGCAGATTGCAGGAGACCTGGTGAAGCTGTATGCCCAGCGTGAGCAGCAAAACGGATATGCCTTCGGCGAGGATACGGTATGGCAGAGAGAGTTTGAGGAGCTTTTCCCTTTTGATGAGACTGAGGATCAGATTCTTGCAATTGAAGCCACAAAGACTGATATGCAGAGTCATAAAATAATGGACAGACTGATTTGCGGTGACGTGGGCTACGGCAAGACGGAGGTTGCAATCCGTGCGGCCTTTAAGGCAGTGCAGGACAGCAAGCAGGTGGCATATCTTGCCCCGACAACCATTCTGGCACAGCAGATTTACGATACGTTTTCGCAGAGGATGAAGGATTTTCCGGTGAATGTGGATTTGATGTGTCGTTTCAGAAGTCCGGCGGAGCAGAAAAAGACGATAGAGAAGCTTAAAAAGGGTGAGGTCGATATCATTATCGGAACACACCGCATACTCTCAAAGGATGTGCAGTTTAAGGATCTGGGGCTTTTGGTAATCGATGAGGAGCAGCGCTTCGGCGTAACTCACAAGGAGAAGATTAAGCAGATGAAGGTCAATGTGGATGTGCTCACACTGACCGCTACACCGATTCCGAGGACACTTCACATGAGTTTAATCGGCATAAGGGATATGAGCGTGCTTGAGGAGCCGCCGATGGACCGTGTGCCGATTCAGACATATGTCATGGAATACAATGATGAGCTTGTCAGAGAGGCAATTAACAGGGAGCTTGCCAGAAACGGACAGGTGTACTACGTATACAATAAAGTGCGCGACATAGCAGAAGTAGCGGCAAAGCTACAGGAGCTGGTACCGGATGCGACTGTTGCATTTGCACACGGACAGATGAAGGAGACGGAGCTTGAGCGCATCATGTACCGTTTCATAAATGGTGAAATAGATGTGCTTGTATCCACGACCATTATTGAGACCGGACTTGACATCTCAAACGTCAATACAATGATTATACACGATGCGGACAACATGGGACTTTCACAGCTTTATCAGCTCCGCGGACGAGTCGGCAGATCTAACCGTACTGCGTATGCATTTCTCATGTACAGGCGCAACAAGATGTTAAAAGAGGTGGCAGAAAAGCGTCTTGCAGCGATAAAGGAGTACTCAGACCTTGGCAGCGGCTTTAAGATTGCCATGAGAGACCTTGAAATCCGCGGTGCGGGCAATCTGCTCGGTGCGGAGCAGAGCGGACACATGGAGGCAGTGGGCTACGATTTGTACTGCAAGATGTTGAGCGAGGCTGTAAAAGAGGCAAAGGGCATCGAGGATATCAGTGATAAATTTGATACGATCGTGGATATTGTTACCGATGCTTATATTCCGGCAGGTTATATTGCAAACGAATTCCAGAAGCTGGATATATACAAGCGTATTGCAGGCATAGAGACAGAGGAAGAGAAGGATGAGATGCTCGAGGAGCTTATAGACAGGTTTGGTGAACCACCAAAATCAGTGCTCAGCCTGCTTCGCGTGGCAAGGCTTAAGGCGTTGGCTCATGCCGTATATATCACTGAGATAAAGCAGACCGGCTCTCTGATAAAGCTTACCATGTTTGAACGGGCAAGGATAAATCCGGAGAAGATACCGGAGCTTATTGCCCGGTATAAATCCTCACTCAAATTTAATATGGCAGAAAACCCATATTTTACATTTGATTTAAAAAATGGCAGCTTGGCGAAGAAGCGGGATGTGCTTGATGTGGTGGAGGAACTGATTTCGCAAATGCGTAAGGAACTGATTACAGCTGAATAGTTACCCGAATTTTGGAATCATGTAGCATATAGCATAGGAAACACCACATGCTTTACGCGAAATTGACGATAATTTACAAAGTTTAGAAAATGCTTGCCAGCAGGCCCGAAAAGCTCTATAATATACGAGCGATACTATACCAATTTTAAAGAGGATAGATACAATGAAAGCGAAAAAAGTAATAGCTATGTTATTAGCTGCAACACTCTCAGTTACAGCTTTTACAGGATGTTCAATAAATAAAACCGCAACAGTTGCGACATTAGATAAAGAGGATATCAAGCTTGGGCTTGTTAATTTTATGATAAGGTACCAGGAGGCCGGTTATGATGACATGTATATACAGTACATGGGCGAGGGCTACTGGGACAAGACAGTATCAGGAAATAATACTGTGCTTGAAACATGGAAGAAAAATGCTATCGAGGAGGCTCATGAGCTGTACACATTAAAGGCGCATCAGTCAGATTACGATGTAGAGGTTTCTGATGATGAGAAAAAGGAAATCAAAAAGGCCGCAGAGAAGTTTATGAAGTCAAATTCCGATGATGTGATAGACGAGATGAGTGCTACAGAGGAGATTGTCGAGGAATATTTAGAGCTTCGCCTCATAAAGAGTAAGATGTATGCTGCAATCATCAAAAATGCTGATTCAAGCGTGACGGATGAGGAAGCCAATATGGCTGCATACACCATTGTGAAGCTTGATTACAAGGGTGCATATGACTCTAATTACCAGTATCAGACATATACAGATGAGCAGTCAGCACAGATAAAGGCACAGGCAGATACAGTGGTAGAGGCGCTTGCAGGCGGATTATCCTTAGAGGATGCAGCCAAGGCAGCAGGCACTACAGCCACAACAGGCACATACGCCACATACGTTGATCCGGATGCGGAGAAGACAGATGATTCAGATAAGAAATCAGATGACACAGAGTCCACCGAGTCTGTAAGTGATACCGAGTCTAAAGAGAGCTCAGAGTCATCGAACAGCAAGACAAAGGACAGTGTATACACTACAAACAATCTTGATCAGAGCGTTGTAGATGCACTCAATTCCCTCGAGGAGGGACAGACCTCAGACCTCATCACTACAGACAGCACTTACTATATCGTAAGGCTCGATAAAAAGACCGATGAGGAAGCAACAGAGTCAAACAGGAAGACTGTAAAGGGCAATAAAGAGGACAAATATTACAATGGCATCCTTTCAGGATGGCAGGACGATGAAAAATGGTCTGTAAAGCAGAAGCAGCTTGACAAGATCAAGATTCACAATTATTTTACTACTACCAAGAAGGACAAAAAGGCAGCAGACACAAGCGCTACAGAGAGCACACAGCAGTCAGAAAGCACCAATAGTACAGATACAGAGAATACTGAGGCAGTAGATGGAACAGAAAACTAATATCGTACTTATAGGCATGCCGGGAGTTGGAAAGAGTACCATAGGCGTAATACTTGCAAAGGTGCTGGGATACAGCTTCCTGGATGCGGATTTACTGATACAGGAGCAGGAGGGAAAGCTTCTGCGTGAGATAATTGAGGAAAAGGGCACGGATGGTTTTATAGAGGTAGAGAACCGTGTCAATGCCTCTATCAGGGCTGATAGGGCCATTATAGCTACAGGCGGTTCGGTGGTATACGGAAAAGAGGCCATGGAGCATCTTAAGGAGATAGGCAGAGTTGTGTATCTCAAGGTTTCTTATGCCATTTTGGAAAAACGACTTGCAGACATAAAGGGTAGAGGTGTAGTATTAAAGAAAGGGCAGACTTTAGAGACCCTTTTTGAAGAGCGCTCAAAATTGTATGAGCAGTATGCAGACATCGAGGTTTCCGAGGAGGGGCTTGATGTGGAGCAGACAGTAGATAAGCTGGTGGAGGCACTTGAATTATAGTGCTTATTTATCGTGATATGATTAGATAATAGTAGCTGCTGCGTCATTTATTAAAAGCAGCACCGGCACAAATGGCGGCTTAAATACGTCGTCATAAATGAAATTTGTAGTTGGATGTATAACAATAGTGTAAATTGAGAATAGTATATTAGGAGGAAGTATACTCCTGAATTCATAGAGGTGGAATATGGAACAGTACGTAATCAAAGGTGGAAATCCTTTATACGGTGAAGTTGAAATTGGTGGAGCTAAAAATGCTGCACTTGCTATTTTGGCCGCTGCCATAATGACAGACGAGACTGTAACAATAGATAATTTGCCAAATGTAAGGGATATTAATGTCTTACTTCAGGCAATCGAAGAAATCGGCGCACATGTGGAGCGCGTGGATATACACAAGGTAAAGATAAACGGTTCATTTATCGGGGGCGTAAATGTCGATAATGAATTCATCAGACGAATCAGGGCATCATATTATTTGATTGGTGCATTACTTGGAAAATACAAGCATGCAGAGGTTGCGCTTCCGGGAGGCTGTGATATCGGAAGCAGGCCGATTGACCTTCATATGAAGGGCTTCCGCTCCATGGGAGCAGACATAGACATAGCTCATGGCCTTGTCATCGCCAGGGCAAAGGAGCTTAAGGGCACACACATATATATGGATAAGGTTTCTGTAGGTGCCACAATCAATATTATGATGGCTGCAGCCATGGCAGATGGCAAGACTGTTATCGAGAATGCGGCTAAGGAGCCTCATGTCGTTGACGTGGCAAACTTCTTAAACAGCATGGGAGCAAATATCAGGGGCGCAGGAACCGATGTCATCAGAATTGTAGGTGTGGAGAAATTACATGCGACAGAGTATTCTGTCATTCCGGATCAGATTGAGGCCGGTACATTCATGTTTGCAGTTGCGGCAACAGGAGGCAACGTGCTGGTAAAGGATGTCATTCCAAAGCATCTTGAGGCCACCACAGCAAAGCTGTTGGAGGTAGGCTGCCAGGTAGAGGAGTTTGATGACTCAGTCAGAGTAATATCAGACGGACATTTAAAGCATACACAGGTCACAACACTTCCATATCCGGGCTTCCCGACAGATATGCAGCCACAGATGGCAGTGCTTTTGGGTATCGCTGAGGGCACCAGTACAGTGACAGAGAGCATATTTGAGAATCGTTTCAAGTATGTTGACGAGCTCACCAGAATGGGAGCTGATATAAAGGTAGAGAGCAATATAGCAATCATCAGCGGTGTGAAAAGATACACAGGTGCCAGAGTGAATGCACCTGACCTAAGAGCAGGAGCTGCACTGGTTATAGCAGGTCTTGCAGCAGATGGCATTACAGTGGTTGATGATATCTATTATATCCAGAGAGGCTATGAGGCACTCGAGGAGAAGCTTACAAAGATTGGTGCAAAGATTGCCAGGGTAGAGGATGAGAAGGAGCTTCAGAAGTTCATACTCAAGGTATCGTAATAGATAGGTATATATAAAATAAGAACCGGCAGCATCTTACTGTAGATGTACGGTTCTTATTTTTGGTTATTTTATAATTTTTTTGAGTAACTACTCCGTAATCCTTTTGATTATAAAAATGAATAGGGTATCGAAAATGGATTATTGATAAATCTGTATCGAAAATGATACTTGACATATATATCATGTGGTAGTAACATAGCTGACAGAGATTTGAAAAATTCTATATTGTAACTTCTCTTATTCAGAGTGATGGAGATACAAAGGATCTATGAAATCACGGCAACCCCGTTAGAAAACAGGAAGGTGCCAACCTGAGCGAGTAATCGAACAATAAGAGGATTTTTATTATCTTAATTTTAATCCACTTATTTGCAGTAAGTGGTTTTTTATTGGAAAAATATTGGTTACACAGTATGAAAGGAGCAACAGATAACTAATGGAGAAATTATTATTTACATCAGAATCAGTAACTGAGGGACATCCGGATAAGCTCTGCGATGCAGTATCAGATGCCATCCTTGATGCATGTATGGAACAGGACCCGATGAGCCGTGTCGCATGTGAGACAGCAAGCTGTACAGGCTTCATCCTTGTAACAGGAGAGATTACCACAAAGGCACAGCTTGATATTCCTGCAATCGTCAGAAAAACAGCACTTGAGATCGGATATGATGACGGAAAGAAGGGACTCGACGGAAACTCATGTGCAGTAATGGTTTCAATCGATAAGCAGTCTGCTGATATCGCCATGGGAGTTGACAAGGCACTCGAGGCAAAAGAGGGCGACCTTACAGACGACCTCGACACCGGAGCCGGAGATCAGGGAATGATGTTTGGATATGCTACAAATGAGACTGAGGAGTATATGCCATACCCAATCGCACTCGCTCACAAGCTTGCATTCCAGCTCACAAAGGTTAGAAAAGACGGCACACTTACATACCTTCGTCCGGACGGAAAGACACAGGTTTCAGTAGAGTATGATGAGGCAGGAAAGCCGGTAAGACTTGAGGCAGTTGTACTTTCAACACAGCACGACGAGGATGTTACCCAGGAGCAGATCCATGAGGACATCAAGAAATATGTATTTGATCCAATTCTTCCAAAGGATATGATTGACGATGAGACAAAGTTCTTTATCAATCCTACAGGACGTTTCGTAATAGGTGGACCACACGGAGATGCAGGTCTCACCGGTCGTAAGATTATCGTAGACACCTACGGTGGATATGCACGTCACGGCGGCGGAGCTTTCTCAGGAAAGGACTGTACAAAGGTAGACCGTTCAGCAGCATACGCAGCACGTTACGTAGCAAAGAACCTTGTAGCAGCAGGATTTGCTGACAGGTGTGAGATTCAGCTTTCATATGCTATCGGTGTTGCACAGCCAACATCTATCATGGTTGATACATTCGGCACAGGAAAGCTTGCAGATGACAGAATCGTTGAAATCGTAAGAGAGAATTTCGACCTTCGTCCGGCAGGAATCATCAAGATGCTTGATCTCAGAAGACCTATCTACCGCCAGACAGCAGCATACGGACACTTCGGACGTACAGATATCAAGCTGCCTTGGGAGGCACTTGATAAGGTTGATGACCTTAAGAAATATCTCTAAACAATATGTGGGGCTTCGCGCATTTTAGGTTGTGAGTGCCGGATAGTATACATTATATTTCTTAGAAAAAGTTAGAAAGAATTTAGAGAAAATTTAGACAGAAGTTATCGGATATATGATATAATCAAGTCATGGGACTGACATTGAGTCGGTTTCCATGGCTTTTTTATATATGGTTTAGTCGTAAGAGATTAATCAAATGATGATTATAATTATTTATAATAACCTGAGATTATTAGGTAACATATCGAAGGTATAAGTGATACGCGAATAATAAAATTTTAAATGTAACTATAAACATATCTATAGGCAGACGATAACGAATAAATTTTCAGGAGGAACGGATATGAGCAGAATTTTGATAGTAGAGGACGAGGTTGCAATTGCTGATCTTGAGAAAGATTACCTGGAGCTGAGCGGCTTTGAGGTAGAGGTGGAGAATGATGGCACAAGCGGTCTCGCAAGGGCTTTGGCGGAGGATTTTGATCTGTTTATTTTGGATCTTATGCTGCCGGGCATTGATGGCTTTGAGATTTGTAAGCGGATTCGTGAGAAAAAGAATACACCGATACTCATGGTTTCAGCCAAGAAGGATGATATCGACAAGATAAGAGGACTCGGACTCGGTGCAGATGATTATGTCACAAAGCCGTTTTCTCCATCAGAGCTTGTTGCCAGGGTAAAGGCTCATCTGGCCAGATATGAGCGCCTGATCGGAAGCGCCACACCTGAAAATGATATCGTTGAGATTCGTGGCATCAAGATTGACAAAACAGCCCGCCGTGTTTGGGTAAACGGAGAGGAAAAGCAGTTTACCACAAAGGAATTTGACCTGCTCACATTCCTTGCTGAGAATCCAAACCATGTATTTACCAAGGAGGAGCTCTTCAAGGAAATCTGGAATATGGATTCGGTCGGAGATATCGCGACAGTCACTGTACATATCAAGAAGATTCGTGAGAAAATCGAGATGAACACTGCAAAGCCACAGTATATTGAGACTATTTGGGGTGTTGGATACCGTTTTAAGCTGTAGTGATTTTTAAAAAATATAGTAGATATTGTAGTATTAATAGGACATATCAAATTCAAATGCGAAAGGATATGTCCTTGTTGTATATATAAAGTGGCTTATTAATTTATTCAAATGGAGAATACTATGAAGATAAAAACAAAACTTGCTATATCATTCTGCATAATTATTTTTGTGCCTGTTGTGCTCACCAGTATAGTGCTTGTGGGTTTCAATAAGATTCAGCTAAAGGCCATAAACAAGACATATGGCATGGAGGATGCGGGCATGCTCGCGCTCACTGACACGGTGCAGTTTCTGAACAAGGTGACAGGGCGCACATATGATGAGCTCGAGAAGACGTCGCTCATAGAACCATCCAAGCTTCTTGATAGTGATTATCTGACTAAGATAAATAAGAAGCTGGAGAAGAAGTATTCATATCTCATAGTGAAAAGTGAAGGAGAGCTCATTTTCAATGGTGGAATTGACAATGATGATATTTTGAGAAAGCTTCCGCGAATATCCAATAAGCAGAGCAGCTCTGATGTGAGCAGCTATATGGACAGTGATGACAAGGTGCTCATAAAGCAGCTTAATTTTTGTGACAGTGATGGTGACGAGGCGAGTCTTTACATAGTGACATCAACCGCATGCGTTATTCCTGAGGTCAGGATTGTTTTGATAGAGGGAGCATTTGCGCTTGTATTTATACTTCTTGCTACGGCTGCCATGCTTATAGTGTGGATATACAGGAGTATCATCACACCGATAGAGAGGCTGCGTATTGCCGCTGAAAATATCAAGGATGGCAATCTGGACTTTGAGCTTGAGACGAGTCCGAGCGATGGAGAGATTGGCGAGCTGTGTACTGCGTTTGAGCAGATGCGTGCCCGCCTCAAGAAAAATGCCGAGGAAAAGGTGACGAATGAGTCTGAAAACAGAGTGTTAATCAGCAATATCGCACATGATTTAAAGACTCCTATTACTGCGGTAAAGGGCTATGCCGAGGGCATACTTGACGGAGTGGCAAACACCCCTGAAAAGGTCGATAAATACGTCAGAACCATTTACAATAAGGCAAACGATATGGATAAGCTCATTAATGAGCTGACACTTTACTCGAAGATTGATACGAACAGGATTCCATACAATTTTGCGAAGATAAATGTCACAGATTATTTTAACGACTGTGTTGAGGAAATAGGACTCGATCTTGAGGCAAAAAATATCAGGCTTTCATATGAGAATCATGTGGATAGCAACGTGCTTATCATTGCTGATCCGGAGCAGCTTCGCCGTGTGATTAATAATATAGTCGGCAATTCGGTGAAGTATATGAACAAGACACAAAGCTATATAGATATCAGGATAAATGATGTTGGTGACTTCATACAGGTTGAAATCGAGGACAATGGACGAGGAATCGACCAGAGAGATATGCCATATATTTTTGACAGATTTTACAGAGCGGATGCGTCGAGAAATTCGGCTACCGGAGGCAGCGGCATAGGACTTTCCATCGTAAAGAAGATTATAGAGGATCACGGCGGCAAGATATGGGCTACCAGCAAAGAGGGTGATGGAACTACAATGTTTTTCGTAATCAGGAAATATCAGGAAACACAGGATATGAACCGGCAGTAAACAAATAAACAGGATATTGACATAAAAAGTAAAACCA
>OGQR01001994.1_pt1 | contig 13099 bp, 8 predicted proteins | sample 1553271 | NCBI WGS metagenome assembly OGQR01 (sample SAMEA2579970, study PRJEB22360) | human gut metagenome | biome: human gut; feature: human-associated habitat; material: faeces | place: Denmark | collected 2008/2010 | reverse complement strand
CCCCGTTCAGGTTGGCGAGCACCCACTCCTGCTCGATGGTGTTGATCTTGTCGATCAGGCGCCCCTTGGCATTGCGCACTTCGAATATCCGGCTTTCGAGCTGCAGGATCTCCTGCGAATAGCGCTGCCTGTTCGCGGGGTCTTCGCGCAACTGTTGCCGGGCGCGTTCCACGGCATTGACGATCGAGTCCTCGCGGATCTGCAACTGCGCATCCTGTTCCAGAAGCGACATGTACTCCCGGTTGCCCTCGAGCCCCGCGATACGGGGTTCCACGCGAACCTGCTGCGCACAGAGGTCTCCCGCCGCCAGCAGCGCCGCACCGACGGTCAGCGTCCTGCGCCGCAGAACAAGAAAGCGCGGCTTCGCCGTCTCCCGCTTCCCACGCTTTTTCCTCAAGGCAAACTGCAAAAACATCCGCATATCCTCCCCATTTTGTTTTGGTAGAGGGTATGCGGGGCTTTCCTTTTTCATACCGGACGGAGCCCCGTGCGCGTCACGGGACAGCCACGCCGTCCGCCGGCCGCGCGCCGATTTTCGGCAGAATCTACTTTTTTCGTTGAGAAAATGCCGCGCTTGTGTTACACTGGATACAGCTATCATAGAAAATGAAACGCGCGGCCCTTCGCCGCACACTGAAAATTCAATCGTTTTTGGAGGAGAAAAAGCATGGAGATCAGAAAAGAAAAGAAGGATTCCGCACTGTCATTGGCCATCGAGGGCCGTATCGACACCACCACCGCCCCCCAGCTGGAAACGGAGCTGAAGGCCGACCTTGACGGCGTCACCGAGCTGTGTCTGGACTTCGGGCAGGTCGAGTACATCTCCTCGGCGGGACTGCGCGTGCTGCTGTCCGCGCAGAAGCTGATGAACCGTCAGGGCAAAATGGTGCTCACCCATGTGAGCGAGTCGGTGATGGAGATCTTTGAGGTGACCGGCTTCTCCGATATTCTGACCATTGAGTAACACCATGCGGATGATGAGCCCCGCCGCACATCGGACGGCGGACCGCTTTACCGCTCGGATGTTCCGTGGGCTGTGGGTCCCTGCCATGCTCTCGTCGCTCGGCTGGGCGCTGAGCGATATGGCGGACGCCGTGGTGGTGGGACAGCGGCTGGGCGCCGTGGGACTTGCCGCCATCGGTCTGATCCTGCCGGTCTACATGATCAACTGCATGTTTGCCCACGGCCTCGGACTGGGCGGCTCCGTTCGCTATTCCCGTCTGCTGAGTCAGGGCAAAACGCAGGAGGCCGCGGACAGCTTTCACGGTGTGCTCGCGCTGGCGCTGCTTTTCAGCGTCACGACCGCCGTGCTGGGCAGCGTGTTCATGGACCCGCTGCTGGCGCTGCTGGGCACGCGGAGCACGGACGGCGCGCTGTATGCCGCCACAAGGGACTATCTGCAGATCCTTGTCGCGGCCACGCCGCTGTTCTACCTGTCCAACGTGTTCAACTACTATCTGCGCAACGACGGGAGTCAGCGCCGCGCCGGCGCCGGCTCGGTCATAGGCAACCTTTGCGACATCGCGCTGAACATCACGCTGGTGCTGGCGCTGGACATGGGCACGCGGGGCGCGGCGCTGTCCACCGCGCTGGGACAGATCATCACCATCGCCATCTATCTGCCGGGCTTTTTCGGTCAGAAGCACACGCTGCGCTTCGCGCTGCCGCGCGGGCGCTGGCTCGTCCCTGCCCTTTCCGCGCTGAAGGCGGGTATGGCCACCTCGGTGCAGTACCTGTACCAGATGATCTTCTTCCTCGTGTGCAACAATCTGCTGATCCGTCTGGGCGGCGAAACGGCGGTGGCGGTGTTCGACGTCATTCAGAACACCTCCTACCTGATCCTGTACCTGTTTGAGGGGACGGGACGCGCCATGCAGCCCATCCTCTCCACCTATCAGGGCGAGCACAACCGGCAGGGAATGCGGAACACGGTGCGTCTCGGCTTCACGGCGGGACTGACGGTGGGAGGCGCGCTGATCGCCCTTGTGGAGCTGTGGCCCGCGGGAATGTGCCTGCTGTTCGGCATCGCCGGTTCGACATCGGAGGCGCTGGCGTGTACCGCGCTGCGGCTCTACGGCGCGGGGGCGCTGTTCGCCGGCATCAATATCCTGCTGTGCAATTACTATCAGGCCTGCGAGAACGAGAAGCCGTCGTTCCTGCTGGAGACGCTGCGCGGCGCGGTGCTGCTCATCCCGCTGACGTTCGTATGCTACGCCTTGGGGTTGCAGCGCTTCTGGCTGCTGTTCCTGCTGACGGAGGCCGGCTCGCTGGCGGTGTTCCTTCTGCTGGGGCTCGGCGACCGATATAAGAAGACAGAGCTGCCGGAGGAACGCATCTTCCAGCGGACGATCCTCAGCAACGCGGAGGATGTGATGGACGTGTGCCGCGAGCTGGAGGCCTTCTGCGAAGTCTGGGGCGCGGACATGAAGCAGCAGATGTTTTCGACCATGACCGTAGAGGAGCTCGGCATGGCCATCTTGAAGCACGGCTTTCAGGGACGGACGGACGGCTACCTCCAGCTGACGGCCATCATGGACGAGGGCGGCGTGCTGGAGCTGCACCTGCGGGACGACGCCACGACCTTCAATCCCTTTGCGTTAGATACCTCCCGCGCCAGCCGGGACGAGGCCTTCGACATGGACGGCATGGGCGTGCTGGTCATCAAAAAGCGGGCGAAGGAATTTTTCTACCGGCGCTATCAGGGCTTCAACACACTGATCATCAAGATCTGAGGACAAAGAGGGAAAAGCGATGAAGGTCGTTTATTTCGGCAGCGACGTGTTCCTGTCGTGCTTTGAATATTTTGTGGAAAAGCATCAGGTGCTGGCGCTGTATACCTATCACAACGACGAGGACTATTTCACGGAATATGCCATCGTAAGGCGGGCCGGAGAGCTCGGCATCCCCGTCCACTACGAGGCCATCTCGCCGGAGGAGATCCGGCGGTACTTCACGGAGGAGGACTGCGAGCTGTTTTTCATCGCGGAGTATGACCGCATCCTGACGTTGCCGGAGGAGCTTCCCGCGTTCCGCGGCATCAACACCCACAGCTCGCTGCTCCCGCAGGGGCGCAGCTATTACCCCATCGAGGGAGCCATGGAGCGGGAGCTGTCATGCACCGGCGTGACGATGCACAAGGTGGCGCAGCGATTGGACGGCGGCGACGTTCTGGCACAGCATACCATTGACATAACCGCGGACACGGACAGCATCGACGTCTATCTGCAAAGCGCGGCATGGGCGCGCGCGACGGTCGAGGAGCTCCTCGAGCACCTCGACGACCGCTGGGCCGCCGGCCGGCCGCAGGCGGAAAAGCAGCCTTACTGGAAACGTCCCGCGTCCGAGCTGCTGACGCTGCATCCCGAAATGAGCCGGGCGGAGGCCCTGGCGATCTTCCGAAAATACAATTCCATGACTCAGGTGGAGCTGGGCGGCGCGTGGTTCTATGTGACCGCGGTAGAGGCCGGCACGGCCCCCCTGCCCTGCGAGGTGCAGCGTCTGTCCCCCACGCGGGCGCTCTACCGCGTAAGGGACGGTCATTTGCGGCTTCATATCCATCCGATGGAGGTGCGGACATGAAACGAGCAAGGAGCATACGGTTACAGCCCAAGCTGCTGCTGGGGCTGGTGGCGATGGCCGCCGTCCTCGCGGCGATCCTGGCCCCCTCGATTGCCCAACTGTACCGGGCGCGGATGGAGGAGCAATACGCCTCTCTCGCGTTCGGTCAGGCCTCCGTGGCGGCGGATCTCATCGACGGAGACCGCGTGGAGCAATACTACCGGACCGGCGAGAAGGACGCCTATTACGAGGAGATCCACCGCTACCTGCAGGACGCCAGGGAGAAGCTGGGGCTGAAATACTTCTATGTGGTCGTGCCGGAGGATGAGGTCATGTACTACATCTGGGACGCGGGCGTTCCCGGCGAGGACGGCGTCTGCGACCTCGGCGACACCGACGCCTACTACGGCGGCGGCAACGAGCTGATGCACGGTGCCTTCGCCGTCGACGCGGAGCAGACCATCCTCATCACCAACAACGAGGAGTACGGCTATCTGGCGTCGGCCTACGTCGCCATCCTCAACAAAGTCGGCACACCGGTGGCGCTGGCCAGCGTGGACATCTCGATGGACATGATCGACCAGCAGATCCGGCAGTTTCTCGGCCTGACGCTGTGCGTGGTGCTGGCCGTTCTGCTGCTTTCCATTTTCGCGTACTACTACTATGTGCGGCGCATTCTGATCCGCCCGCTGAGGATTCTGCACCACGCCGCCATCGGGCTGGTGGAGAGCAGGATGGAGGATCTTTCTCACTTCCGGGTGGAGGTCAACACCGGCGACGAGCTGGAGGAGCTTGCCCATTCGTTCCAGTACATGGTGTCGGAGCTGAATGAATATATTCAAAACCTCAGCCGCGTCACCGCGGAAAAGGAGCGCATCGGCGCGGAGCTGGACGTGGCGCGCCACATTCAGGCGTCCATGCTACCCTGCATCTTCCCCGCCTTCCCCGAGCGTCACGAGTTCGACATTTACGCCTCCATGACGCCGGCGAAGGAGGTCGGCGGCGACTTCTACGACTTCTTCCTGGTGGACGACGACCATCTGGCGCTGGTCATGGCGGACGTATCTGGCAAGGGCGTCCCCGCGGCACTGTTTATGATGATCTCCAAAACGCTGCTGAAATCCGCCGCGCAGAGCGGTCTGTCCCCGAAGGCCGTGCTGGAAAAGGTGAACGATCAGCTCTGCGAAAACAACGAAGCGGAGATGTTCGTCACCGTCTGGTTGGGCATCCTCGAGATCTCCACGGGAAAAATGAAGTGCGCCAACGCGGGTCACGAGTATCCGTCCATTATGCGCAAAGGCGGCTCCTTTGAGCTGTTCAAGGATAAGCACGGCTTCGTGCTGGCCGGCATGGAGGGCGCCCGATACCGCGAATACGAGCTGGAGCTGAACCTGGGAGATCGTCTGGTGGTCTACACGGACGGCGTGCCGGAGGCCACGAATGCCTCCAACACGCTTTACGGGACTGACCGGATGCTCCGTGCGCTGAACGCCGCCGAGGGCGGCTCGTGCCGTCAGCTGCTGGAGGCTCTGCACCGCGATGTGGACGAGTTCGCGGGCGGCGCGGACCAGTTCGACGATATCACCATGCTCTGCATCGAGATGAAGTCGTCGGACATGAAAAAGATCAATCTCGCGCCGACGCTGGAGCAGCTGCCGCAGGCCACCGACTTTTTTGAGGGCATTCTCGCCGAGGCAGGAGCCTCCATGAAGGCGATCGCTCAGGTCAATGTGGCGGTGGACGAGATCTTCTCCAACATCGCCCGCTACAGCGGCGCGACCGGCGTCGTGCTGGGCTGCTCACTGAAAGGCGGCAGGGCGACGCTTCGCTTTTCCGACAACGGACGGCCCTATGACCCCACCGAAAAGCCCGACCCGGATACAACGCAGTCGGCGGAGGAGCGGGAGGTCGGCGGTCTCGGCATCTTCATGGTGAAGAAGCTCATGGACGAGGTGACCTATGAATACGCGGATGGGTCGAACATCCTGACGCTCGTGAAGAGCCTTTGACCGATCGTACCGGGTCGCCTCCCGTCCCGCAGCGGAGCATTTCCGGAAGGATTTTGACCGAGGAAACACAATGCGCAAACACGACGCGCAGCTCAGCAGTAAGCTGAACCGCCGCGAGATACAAAGAGGCCCATCTGCCAAAGCAGATGGGCCTCTTCTCTTTGTTTTGTCTGAGGGAGCGTGTTCCCGTTACTTGTTGTATGCTCTGTAGAGGAACGTCACGATCTGGCCGCGGGTGCAGTCGTTGTCGGAGCCGAACAGGCCGCCGCCGATGCCCTCAGTCACGCCGTTAGCTGCCGCCCAAGCGACCGCGTCCGCGAAGTAGCTGCCGGTCGGGACGTCGGAGAACTCCGCCGCGCTCGCCGCCTTGGCCTTCAGGGCGCGGGCGAGGAAGGTCACCGCCTGCGCACGGGTGCAGGTCGCGTCGGGAGAGAACGTGCTGGTCGTCGTGCCGGTGGTGATGCCGTTTTCGATGGCCCACGCCACGGCCTTCTCATAGTAGCTGCCGGAGACCACGTCGGTCATGCCGGACGCAGCGCCCTTCGGCTCGGGAGAGCCGGCGGCGCGCCACAGGAAGGTCACGATCTGCGCGCGGGTGCAGGGCTGCTCGGGAGCGAACAGATTATCGCCCACGCCGGTGGTGATGCCGTTCTTGACCGCCCACTTGACGGCCTCATAGAAGTAGGCGTTGTTGGGCACGTCGTAGAAGAAGTTCAGCATGGAGTTGTCCTCCATGAAGGTCGCCTTGACCTCGACCTTGCCCGCGGGCATGGTGAAGGTGTACTTGCCGTTGCCCTTGTCCTTGAGCGTCAGCTCGTTGCCGTTCTTGTCGGTGACGGTCAGGGTCTCGAGGACGTAGCCGCTGTCGGGCTTGACGGTGACAGTCACGGTGTCGCCCTTGCTGGCGTTCTTGGGGCTAACGGTCACGGTGCCGTGCTCGGTCTTGCTCGGGGTAGAGACGGAGTAGGTCGGGTCGTAGGAGCTGCTGCCGCCGGAGTAGGGCGCAGAGTAGCTGACCGTCCAGACACCGTTCGCGGTGCTGCTCACATAGTAATTGCTTGCCAGAGCGCCGGAGGGGTTTGTCAGATACACGCCGGAGGTCAAGCCGGATTTTGCAAGAACCGTGTAGGTATAAGCGCCCTCGCTGCCATCACGCTTGACGATGTTGGTGTTGCCGTTGCCCACAACGTAAACGCTCGGATCGCTGCTGAACTTGCCGCCAGAAACGGCGATGGTTGCTTTAGACGTACTGCTCTTAACAATTGCCGCCTTTGTTCCGGCAAACTGGCCACCAGAAATGGTCACATCCGCATTTTCACTGCTGACATCGGCAACAGCGTATGTGGCACCGGTGAACGTACCACCGGACACGGTAAGAGTACCAAGATCAATCTCAGCACCACAACCACAGTTGTAAATGCCGTATGTCTTAGCGTTAGCGTCACTTGCAGCAGTAAAGGTACCGCCTGTGATTTCTGCAATATTGTGATTCTGAACAACGGCCTGATAATAGTTGCTGAACGTACCGCCATTGATCGTTAACTTTGCGTGGTCATCGTTCTTGATCGTATTCAGACCGCCGCGGAACGTACCGCCATCAATCGTCAGGATAGGCTGCTCAAGTCCCCTATTATTGGTGTAGTCACCAGCGTTAAAGTATCCATTAGAAACAAGGCTGGAGAATTTACCAAGAGTGGTATTGTTCCCGGCAGTTTGCACGGTTGCGCCATCATGGATGGTCATGGAGCCGACATTCTTGATGGTGTACCAGGAGTTGGAACCGCTGTCATTTGAAGTCTTACCGTTTTCTTTAGAACGATCAAAAGTACCGCCATTTACAACAACAGTTCCCTTATTGTACAGCGCGCCTTTAGCATGAGAAATATTATCAACCTTACCCGTTCCCGTGATGGTCAAATTACCATTGTTCAGAATGGTGTGATCATTCACGTTGGTCAAGGTCTTACCGTTCAGATCGAGTGTCATAGTCTTGCCAGCAGGAATGGTAATATCCGCAGTCACATCTTTCAGCAGGGTGACAGTGTTGTTGTCTGCTGCCGCGACAGCATCGGCGAGGGTCTTATAATAAGTATCGCCGACCTTGGCAACTGCGTTGGTCTCGCCCAATTTCTCCACGGTGCCATCGGCAGACTGCACATAATCAGTGGGGATGTACTTGGAAATGTCAGCATCAAATTTGCCGCCGGTTACCGTTGCGGTACCGCTGTTGGATGCATCGTAATGGTCCACAATCATTTCCTGGGTATAGCTGGCACGCTTGAATTCGCCGCCGGAAATGGTCAGATTGCCAACGGTATTGGCATCGCTATCATAAGCAGAGGTGAACAGTACGGCGGAAGCAGTATCCAGAGTCTGGAACGTGCCAGCAGTGATTTCAGCCTTGTTCCAGTTCATAATGACGTACTGGGCAGTATTAGAGAAATTACCACCATTGATGGTCAGTACACCAAAGCGATCGTTCTTGACCGTGTTGATGCCGCCGGCAAAATTGCCGCCCTTGATCGTCAAATAGCAATTGGCAGTTACCCTGTCGCTGCCATTGCGGATCATGCTGGAATAACCGCCAGCGTTTTCAACGGTAACGCCAATGTTAATCTCCATGGTGCCGTAGTTGGCAATGGTGTACCAGCTGTTTCCGTTGCCGCTATAGGAAGAATAGGTACCCTTTTCGACAGAACGCTTAAAGGTGCCGCCCGCAAGGGTAACAGTACCCTCATTATAAACAGCAGCTTTTCCGTGCGACACATTATCTACGATACCGTTGCCAGTGATGGTCAGCGTTGCACCATTTTCAACAATAATGGTGTGTTCACCCGTTTTGTTCGTCAATGTCTTGCCGTTCAGATCAAGCGTAGCATTCTTACCATTTGGAACCTTGATAGTAGCAGTTGTGTCCCCAGACATAACATAGGCGCCATTATCCAACGTGATAACGCCGTCTGCTGCTTCAGGCAGTACGATCCCCGCCGCCGCGGGCACTTCCGCCGGCGCAGGCGCGCCTTCGCCCTCCGCCAGGGCAGCGGTGGGCAGCAAGCTGAACGCGAGACAAAACGTCAGCAAAACGGATAGCAATTTACGTTTCATAAAATGTCCTCCTACAAGTATATTTTCCGCGGCTCCCCGCGGGGCGAGCACAGCACATCTGTTCCCGGTCGGGAACAGAAAAGGGGCCATGGCCCCTTTTTGCACTTTACGGCGATATCATAGCACGCCCGCGCAAAAAAATCAACCATTTTCCTGTAAGGAAATGACAAATTTCGCGCGACATTTTTCGAGAATCCGTGCATTTCGCCAAACCCGCCTTGCCGCTTCGCGTCGCCGCCGTATTTACTTGGCAAAGCGCCCGCTTTGCACTATGTTAAAGCGTCCTAAAACGGAGGGCGCGAAGCGGAAGAGAGCATAAATATTCCGTTAAGCGGCCGTCTCGTGCCTTTCTGTACGCTTTTGCCGCGCATAAATAACCGTGTGAATAGTAAAATTCTACAAGGCAGCGAGGATTTTCGGCGCAAGATTGTCAAGAATTTGAGAACCGCTCCGCGGGGGCTTGACATTTGCGCGCCGCCGTAGTATCTTCACGTCAACAATTGAATAGGCTCAATTCAGTTGAGCGAGATAGAGGCGCGGCCGACAAGAGTACCGAGTCCGTACGGAGCAGAGATCCGGGACAAAGGGAAAGGGGAAGCCGCCGAAGTGGGGAACGGTTCCTGTGCCGTTTTCTGCTGGCTCGTCGGAGAAGATCCGCCGGACTGTCACAATTTTGTGGAGCGCTATCGAAGAGTCGGCAAGCCGGTTTCGGTTTTGCCGGTATTGCAGATCATTTGCCGTAAATGCTCCACACGAGCATTTACGGCTTTTTCTGTTTCCGAACTCGTTGGCGCGGACAACGAAGGGCCGACTCCCCCCACGGAGCCAAATTTCCATTCAGAAAGGAAGCAACACCATGAACCTCAGAAGAACCATCGCTACCCTGCTCGCAGCCCTCATGCTGCTTGCCCTCACCGCCTGCGGCGCGGGCACGACGTCTCCCGCGCAGGACGCAAACGACCCGGCAGAGGAAACAGCTCCTTCCACGACCGAAAGCAGCCAGCTCCGCGTCGGCATGGAATGCGCCTACGCGCCGAGCAACTGGCAGGAGAGCGCCGCGACCGACACCAACGTTCCCGTGGAAAACGTCGTCGGCGCTTACGCCGAGGGCTACGACGTGCAGATCGCACGCATCCTCGCCAATCAGCTCGGCAAGGAGCTGGTCATTGTCAAGCTCAGCTGGGACGGCTTGATCGACGCGCTCAATCAGGGTCAGATCGACGCCATCATCGCCGGCATGATGGACACCGCCGAGCGCCGCGAGTCCATCAACTTCTCCGACCCGTACAAGGAGACGATCTACAGCATGATGGTGCTCGCCGGCTCGCCGTATGAGAACGCGGCCTCCATTCAGGACTTCTCCGGCGCCGCCGTGCTCGGTCAGCAGGGCACCGCGCTCGACGATGTCATCGACCAGATCGAGGGCGTCGAGCACCTCAGCCCCGTCGGCAGCGTGCCCGACATGATCTCCCGCCTGCAGCAGGGCACCTGCGACGCCATCGTCATCAACGAGGAGAGCGCCCCCGGCTACCTCGCCTCGAATCCCGATTTCCGTCTCATCACCTTCAGCGAGGGCAACGGCTTCACGCTGCCCGCCAAGGGCTCCTGCGTGGGCCTGCGCAAGTCCGACACCGAGCTGCTCGCGCAGATCAATGAGATCCTTGCCACCATCGACAGCGACGCGCGCACCGAGATGTGGAACACCGCCGTCGCCAACCAGCCGAAGTAACCGGCGGCTCCACGCCGCATAAGGAGGAAGCACCATGAGAGGAACCCCCGCGTCCCGCGGTCAGAGCTTCATCGCACGGGACCACCGTTATGTCTATCTGGGCGGCAGCGTCATCGCCCTCGTCGGCCTGAGCCTGTGGTATTCCGTGCCCAGTCCGTACAGCTTTCTGCCCGCCGGCTCCGTGCCCGGTACGGCGCTCGCCGCGGTCTGCTATTTCTTTTTGGCCGTCAGCACGCTGGCGCTGCTCGTCAAGTGGACGCACTGGAGCAGCTACGGCGAAACCATTCTCAAGCACCCGGCCCTCGTGCGGCTGAGCCGCTATCTCTCCTATCTGGACGCCGCGGCTGCCGCACTGCTCGCGCTTGACCGCTTTGTGCTCAAGCTCGCCTACGTCGTCCACGCCGCCGTCCACGCCGAGAGCAACCCCACCGGCACGCTCTCCTCCATGGTCTACATGGCCTACAACCAGCGCTCGCTCTTCGTCACCGGCGTGTGGACGACCGTTCAGCTCGCGCTGGCCGGCACGGCGATCGCGTTCGTGCTGGCGCTTCTCATGGTCTTTCTCCGCATTCAGGAGCCCGACAAGCGCAACAACGACTTTGTGAAGCTTATCAAGATCGTCGCGAACAAATTCGCCCGCTTCTACATCTTCGTCATCCGCGGCACGCCGATGATGGTGCAGTCCCTCATCTTCTACTACGCGATCTTCAATCTCTTCAAGCGCACTGGCATGAGCGTCACGGAGATCAACCGCGTCTGGTCGCTCTTCATCTCCGGTCTTGTCACGGTCTCGCTCAACTCGACCGCGTACCTTGCCGAGGTGCTGCGCGGCGGCATCCTCGCCGTCGACGCGGGGCAGATGGAGGCCGCGCGTTCGCTCGGCATGACGCACTGGCAGGCCATGCGCAGAGTCGTTTTCCCGCAGGCCATCAAAAATTCGCTGCCCGCCATCGGCAATGAGTTCATCATCAACATCAAGGATTCCTCCGTGCTGTGCGTGCTGGGCGTATCCGACCTGATGTTCATGACCCGCTCGGTCGCCGGCATTTATTATAAGGGCACCGAGTGCTACCTCATCGCCGCCACCGTTTACCTGTTCCTGACGTATCTTTCCTCGCTCCTGCTCAAGACCATCACGGGAAGGATGACCGCGCCGGACAACACGAAGCGGCGTCAGGGCAATCAAACCGTCGATCTGGGACTTCCCAGCTCAAACTGACAGGAGGACGCTATGACGAACGATCCCATCATCAAAATCGAACAGCTCGAAAAGTCCTTCGGCGACCTCCACGTGCTCAAGGGCATCAACTTGGAGGTCGACCGCGGCGAGGTCGTGTGCATCATCGGCGCGTCCGGCTCCGGCAAGTCCACGCTCCTGCGCTGCATCAATCTGCTGGAGGAGGCCGACTCCGGTCACATTTGGTTCGACGGGCAGGATCTCATGGACCTCAAGGTCGACCTCAACGCCCTGCGGCAGAAGATCGGCATGGTGTTTCAGGGCTTCAACCTTTTCAATAACAAGTCCGTGCTGGACAACTGCACGCTTGCGCCCATGACGGTGCGGCACATTCCCAGGGCGCAGGCCGAGGAGACGGCCATCCGCCACCTCAAGGCCGTCGGGCTGGAGGATTTCATCCACGCCGACTCCCGCCGCCTCTCCGGCGGGCAGAAGCAGCGCGTTGCCATCGCGCGGGCGCTGTGCATGGAGCCCGAGATCATGCTCTTTGACGAGCCGACGAGCGCCCTCGACCCCGAGATCGTGGGCGAGGTGCTCGATGTGATGAAGCGCCTCGCGCAGGAGGGCATGACCATGGTCGTCGTAACGCACGAGATGGCCTTTGCCAAGGAGGTCAGCGACCGCGTGGTCTTTATGGACCGCGGCGTCATTCTTGAGCAGGGCTCGCCGCGCGAGGTCTTCGGGAATCCGAAGGAGAGCCGCACGCGCGAATTTCTCAGCCGCTATCTGGAGGACAAAATGGCATGACGAAGAAGATCACCGATTTCTTTGCCCTCGAGAGCAACTATCCCGACTTAGACGCCGAGGGCGCGGTCGCGCGTCTTTCGCAGGCAATCCAATGCCGGACCGTCAACTACGCCGACCACAGTCTGACCGACTATAGCGAGTTTGACAAGCTCCACGCGCACATGAAGGCAAGCTATCCCCACATCATGCGCGCGGGCGTCTTTGAGCGGCTCGGCCACCACGCCGTGCTCATCACCATCCCCGGCAGCGACGAAACGCTGCGTCCCTGCCTGTATATGTCCCATCAGGACGTGGTGCCGGTGGTCGAGGGCACGGAGCAGGACTGGACCTATCCCTCCTTCTCCGGCGCGGTGGTGGACGGCTACATCTGGGGCCGCGGCACGCTGGATATCAAGGAGCAGGTCTTCGGCGTGCTCGAGGCCGCGGAGTATCTGCTCGCCCGCGGCAGGACCTTCCGGCGCACGGCCTACCTCGCCTTCGGCGACGATGAGGAAACGCTCAACACCGGCGCGCTGGCGATCTCCGACCACCTCAAGGCGCAGGGCGTGACGCTGGAATTCGTTTTAGATGAGGGCGGCGGCAAGATCGAATCCGGCGCGGCTTTCGGCGCGCCGGACCTTTCCATCGCGCAGGTCGATCTGATGGAGAAGGGCTATGCCGATCTGGAGCTGACGGTCCGCTCCGTCGGCGGGCACTCGAGCCGCCCCTACGGCG
>OGQR01001982.1_pt1 | contig 13144 bp, 10 predicted proteins | sample 1553271 | NCBI WGS metagenome assembly OGQR01 (sample SAMEA2579970, study PRJEB22360) | human gut metagenome | biome: human gut; feature: human-associated habitat; material: faeces | place: Denmark | collected 2008/2010 | reverse complement strand
TTATTTCAAGCTGGATGTTGATATTAATCTGAATGATAAGCCTTGGACGCCGACAAAGGAATTTCGCGGTGTTTTTGATGGGCAACATCACAAGATAACCGGTTTGAAAGTAAGTGGCGCAGATGAAAAAATGGGATTATTTGGCCAACTATCCAACGACGGACGTCTATCCAATCTTCATGTCAGTGGAGATGTTGAGAATACGAGTTCAACTACATACTACGTTGCCGGAGGAATATGCGGTTTGCACGGCGGAGTAATTACTAACTGTTCTTTTTCGGGAAGCGTCCGCGGAGTAGGACTAGTGGGTGGAATTGCAGGTGAGTGCAATGGAAAAATTATTTCTTGCAAGAACACAGCATCCGTTTCCGGTAAAGAAGCAGGTGGTATTGCCGGGCGGGAATCTTCTACAATTCCCAAGATATATGGATGCTACAATGAAGGAGCCATAGACGGAGAGTATGCAGGTGGAATATTGGGAAAAAATGACGGTTTTGGTTGTGAAATAAAGGGATGCTACAATATCGGTGCGATACAAAGTTCGTCGGGAGGGACTTTTGGAGCTATTACTTCTTCTGCCGCAGCCGGTAACTCTGTTATGGCTTCATGCTATGTCAAGGAAAAATATGCTGCTGCCCATACTACGGAGGAAACAGTATTCGGTTCCTCTGGCTGGCCTACTTCCACAAACAACACAGTGTGGTACGCCGACCCAAGTAATGACGGTACATACACAGCAGGCTCCGACGGTGTGCCTACCGGCGATTATAAGTTCTGGAAATCCCTCGGCAGTTGGAACGGTGGTACGCCCGAATATCCTAAGCTCTGGTGGGAGGAGTAAGGATGTTTACACTCTTTGCTATCGGTGCGTGGGCTGAATGACAGAAGTTCTTCGGGCAAAAGTTCTTCGGACAGAAGAACAAAAGAACATAAAGAGCAAAAGAGCAGCAAAGCAAAAGAATAGAGTAACAAACATGTTAGAAATCCTGTCTTTATGAAATATAAGAAAACTTTGCAGGTGCTTATTATCTGTGCTGTCTGTGAATTGTATGCTTTGCTGTTCTCCGCATTGATTTACTCTTGCCGGGGTGAGGGCGGGAGAGCGGAGATGCGGACGGAGATGGAAAATGCCGTAGTGACCGGGAATAATGAATTATTTCACCACAGAGGGCACAGAGTTTCACAGAAGGTTAATCTTGATACTCGATAGTATTTGTCATTCAGAGCGTAGCGAAGAATCTACTCTCTAATGTCAATACGCAGCCTGGTATAGGGAGAGCAGATTCTTCGCTACGCTCTGAATGACAGAATGTTTTGCCTCATAAAAAGAGGAATACTCTGTGAAACTCTGTGCCCTCTGTGGTGAAAAAGCGCAAAAACGTACAGTAATGAGAAAAATCAACTACTGATTCGTATTACTAATTAAAAAATAACTTTTATGAAAACAAGACACCTATTAGTGAGTCTGATTGCCCTCGTGGCAATCTTAATTGCCTCCTGTTCCGAGCAGCAGCCGGGTACGGGAATGGAAGTGGGCGGCACGAAGACCCTCACCTTCCGGCTGACTACGGACGGGCAGGCGCAGACGCGTGCCCCAGCTCCCTCAGTGACAGGACACAAGTTGGAGTACATCCTGCAAGTGCTCGATGCGGGCGGAAGCATTCTGCCCGGATATACGCAGAGAGTAGAAACAGGTACTTTCGATGTGACGCTTCCGTTGGGCGTGGCCTATACCTGCCTGTTCTGGGCGCAGTACATCCCCGATGCAGGCGGTGGCAGCGAGTTCTTCGATACCGACGACCTCAAGGCTGTGGCTTTGAAGAAAGCGCTTACTGCCGATGACCAATGTCAGGCATTCTGTGCTACGGCATCCGTGGCGCCTGCCGACGAAGCGCTGACGCAAACCGTTGTCATGAAGCGTGCGGTGGCGCAGGTCAACATCAAGAGCGACACCCAGATGACGGGCTACTCCAAACTGACGGCAGCCTACACCAATGTGCCCAACACGTTCAATGTGCTGGATAATACGGTGACTGACAACACCGGCGGCGTTAGCGGGGATGCTAATTTTGATATAACCAATTTCAGTGCAGCACCCGGTACCGACGGCAAGTACATCTACCAGTCGGCCTACTTCCTTGCCTCTGCCGACGGTGCGGGCAGCATGCTGAATATCGCTCTCGACACATACATCACCGCCGCACCGGGCACTCCATTCAAGACGATAACCGTCAACAACGTACCTACTAAGAAGAATGTGCGGACAAATGTGCTTATGGACTTTGCTGCTACCAGCTCGACATATACCTATACGCTGGACTTTGCGGACTTCGATGCGCCGGATATCAATCGTAAGACTGTAAGCACTTGGGACGGAACATATCCTGCCGTCAATACAGGCGCTACATATAGCGGTGGAGACGGAAGTCAGGCCACCCCTTACATCATTGGTTCTGCAACGGACTTTGCGCAATTTGCGGAGAATACGCGTAATAATTTTCAAAACTATGAATATACTTATTTCAAGCTGGATGTTGATATTAATCTGAATGATAAGCCTTGGACGCCGACAGGGAACTTTGCCGGTGTTTTTGATGGGCAACATCATAAGATAACCGGTTTGAAAGTAAGTATTGCAGATTATCGTGTGGGATTATTCTCCCAAATCGATGCTCGGTCCGGCCCCAATGCAAGTGTATCCAATCTTCATGTTAGTGGAGATGTTGAGAATACGAAACCATCTGAATATGATTGCGCTGGAGGAATATGCGGTGATAACGCCACAGGAGTAATTGCTAACTGTTCTTTTTCGGGAAGCGTCCGCGGAGTAGGAATAGCGGGTGGAATTGCAGGTGAGTGCAATGGAAAAATTATTTCTTGTAAGAGCACAGCATCCGTTTTCGGCAAATATGCAGGTGGTATTGCCGGGAGGAATTCTTCTGGAAAATGCAGTATATATGGATGTTACAATGAGGGCGTCATAGAAACAGAGGGAGGCAATGCAGGTGGAATATACGGAAAGGATGATGGTTATGATTTTGATATAAAGGGTTGCTATAATATAGGTACGGTACAAGGTAGGCAGGGTGGAGAGGTTCTCGGAGCCATTACTTCTTCTTCTGCAAGCGGTAGCTCTGTTATGGCTTCATGCTATGTCAGGGAAAAATATGCCATTGCCCATGCTACGGAGGAAACAGTATTCGGTTCTTCTGACTGGCCTACTTCCACAAACAACACAGTGTGGTACGCCGACCCAAGTAATGACGGTACATACACAGCAGGCTCCGACGGTGTGCCTACCGGCAATTATAAGTTCTGGAAATCCCTCGGCAGTTGGAACGGCGGTACGCCCGAATATCCTAAGCTCTGGTGGGAGGAGTAAGCATGTCCGATGTCAAACATTCAATGAGTGCCGCCCCATGATGAAACGTAACTTTATTAAAGTATGCCTTCGTCAAGGCGAGTCACTCAACTGGGAGAACTTCAACAACCGCATCTGCGTGCTGGTGCTTCAAGGCAGTATCGTAGTATTCGGCAGACATGGCAAGATGCTGTTCCGCCTTAATGCGGGTGAGGCAAATGTTTTTGAAGGGACGCCCGAATGCACGGGTACGTCCGTCACCAATGACACAGAAGTGATTATTGTTTAATTATCCGTCACGCCATTGATGGTCGGCATATAGGGCGATGCAATGTTGCAGAGTAGTGAAGCCGATTGTTAAGCGACATACCGGGAGTTTCAATGAAGGGGACCGGGAGTTTCAACCGTTGAAACTCCCGGTTTACCTCAATGAAACTCCCGGTATCCCTTAGGGAAACTGATAGTTTATCCCGTTGAAACTGGAAATGCCCTGCGGGAAAAAGGGAACGAAAACGGGTGAAGCTTAAATCTCCGCCCCGTCCAGCAATTCAAGATACAGCGTAATGGCTTCTTCTATCTCTTTTGCAAAGATAAATTCGTCCGCAGTATGTGAACGGCTGCTTTTGCCCGGTCCCATTTTCATGGACGGGAACGGCATCAGTGCCTGGTCGGACAGTGTGGGAGAGCCGAAGGGCACCCGTCCCAAAGCAACGGCCTTCCGCACCAGCGGGTGGTCCGGCGAAACGTGTGAAGAGCCCAGGCGGAACGAGCGGGCTTTGGCTTCGCAGGAGATATGTTTCCGTATCTCGTCGAAAAGCTCCTGATTGGTATAACATTCGTTGCTGCGGATGTCTACGACAAACGTGCAGCGGTCGGGGATGACATTGTGCTGCGTTCCGGCATTTGCCATGGTGACACTCATCTTTACCGGGCCCAAGAAGGGAGATTCTTTCGGGAAGCGGTAGTCGCGAAACCACGCAATGTCGTCCAATACCTTATATATGGCATTGTCTCCTTCATTACGGGCGGCGTGCCCCGAACGTCCGTAGGCAGTGACATCCAGCACCATTAAGCCTTTCTCGGCAATGGCGGGCTGCATCTCGGTGGGCTCACCCACAATGGCGAATTGTATGGGAGGCAGCTGCGGCAATACGGACTCTATCCCGCCCTTGCCCGATACTTCTTCCTCGCAGGAAGCAAGGAAAATCAGGTTGTACGCCTGTGTGGTGCGGCAAAGTTGCAGGAACACCTGCAGCAGGCCGACCACGCTTGCGCCGGCGTCGTTACTTCCCAGACCGTAGATCTTGCCGTTCTCCTCCACTGCGTTGAACGGGGCTTTCCGCCATCCGTTTACGGGCTTCACAGTGTCGATGTGCGAGTTCAGCAGCAGTGTAGGCTTCTGCAGGTCGAACATCGGACTCAGGCACCATATATTGTTGCCCTTTCTTCCGGTGGCCATTCCCTGCATCTCGATGTAGTTCTGCAGGAAGTCGGCGGCCCGCTCTTCTTCGCGGCTCAAGGAAGGAATGGCTATCAATGATTTGAGCAATCCGGTTGCTTCGGAAACTAAAGTCTGTACGTCGTTTGTCATTGTCGGGATCGGTTATATAATTCATTATTACTCCGCAAACTTACGGATAAATCCTGAAAAAGGAAGATAGTTTCAAATAAAACTAATACCTTTGTACCCATATTTACCAATTTATTAAAGATATGACTTATCATCATTTGTCTGTCATGGTACATCGTCAGGCAGAGAAGTATGGAGACAAAGTAGCCCTTAAATACAGGGACTATGAAACATCACAATGGATACCCATCACTTGGAATAAATTCTCTCAAACAGTACGGCAGGCTGCCAACGCTCTGGTGGCGTTGGGTGTGGAGGAACAACGAAATATCGGTATCTTTTCACAAAATAAACCGGAATGTCTGTTCACCGATTTTGCAGCTTTCGCCAATCGTCTGGTCACTATACCGCTGTATGCCACCAGCTCTTCGGCACAGGCGCAATACATCATTAACGACGCACAGATACGCTTCCTCTTCGTAGGCGAGCAGTTCCAGTATGACGCCGCCTTCAGTGCGTTCGGCTTCTGCCACTCCTTGCAGAAACTGATTATTTTCGACCGCAACGTAGTGCTCGACCCCCGCGACAAGACATCCATCTATTATGATGAGTTCCTCGCATTGGGCAAAGACCTGCCCCATAACAATGTTGTGGAAGAACGTACCGCACGCGCTTCGGACGAGGACCTTGCCAATATCCTTTATACCTCCGGCACCACCGGCGAACCGAAAGGGGTGATGCTGCATCACTTCAACTACCGGGAAGCCATCCGCATCCACGACATCCGCCTGACTGCCATGACGGATAAAGACGTGTCCATGAACTTCCTCCCGCTGACGCATGTGTTTGAGAAGGCCTGGACCTATCTCTGCATCCACCGGGGAGTACAGGTGTGCATCAACCTCCGTCCGGCAGATATCCAGACCACTATCAAGGAAATACGCCCCACGCTGATGTGCAGCGTTCCCCGCTTTTGGGAGAAAGTGTATGCCGGCGTGCAGGAGAAGATAGCGCAGGAGACCGGCTTGCGGAAAGCGATGATGCTGGATGCCATCAAGGTGGGCAAGATGCACAACATTGACTATCTGCGTGTGGGCAAGACACCCCCGTTGCTGCTTCACCTGAAGTATAAGTTCTACGAAAAGACTATCTACGCCCTGCTGAAAAAGACGATCGGCATTGAGAACGGAAACTTCTTTCCCACCGCCGGAGCTGCCGTACCCGATGAAATCTGCGAGTTTGTACATTCCGTAGGCATCAATATGATAGTGGGGTACGGGTTGACGGAATCTACCGCCACCGTTTCCTGTTTCCCGGACAAAGGCTATGAGATAGGTTCGGTGGGTACGCTGATGCCCGACGTTGAAGTGAAGATCGGAGAGAACAATGAGATACTGCTCCGGGGCAAAACGATCACCACCGGTTATTACAGGAAGCCCGAAGCCACCGCCGACGCCATTGATAAGGACGGCTGGTTCCACACCGGCGACGCAGGACACCTGAAAGACGGTCATCTGTATCTGACCGAGCGCATCAAAGACCTGTTCAAAACCTCCAACGGCAAGTATGTCTCTCCGCAGGCGTTGGAAACGAAGCTCGCGATAGACCGCTATATAGACCAGATTGCCGTCATTGCCGACCAGCGTAAGTTTGTGTCCGCCCTCATTGTGCCCGTCTATGGCTTTGTGAAGGACTATGCCAAAGAAAAAGGCCTTGAATATAAGGATATGGCCGACCTGCTGCAACACCCCAAAGTGCAGGCGTTGTTTCGTGCACGCATCGATACGCTGCAACAGCAGTTCGCCCACTACGAGCAGGTGAAGCGCTTCACCCTTCTGCCCGAACCTTTCAGCATGGAACGCGGCGAACTGACGAACACGCTGAAGCTGAAACGCTCTGTGGTGGCAACGAATTATAAGGAGCTGATTGATAAGATGTACGAAGAGTAACGCGTTTTTTCAGACTTTTGCACTATCTTTGCGGCTCGAAAAGATAGAATTTGAAGAAAGCATATGATTACCATTGAACAACTGAAGGATATAAAGGAACGTACCGAAGCGTTGAACCGCTATCTGGACATCGAAGGAAAGAAAATACAAGTAGAAGAGGAACAGTTGCGTACGCAAGCTCCGGGCTTCTGGGACGACCAGAAGGCTGCCGAGGCGCAGATGAAGAAAGTGAAAGGCTTGCAGCAATGGATTTCCGGCTACAACGAGGTCAGGATTCTGGCGGACGAACTGCAACTTGCGTTCGACTTCTACAAAGATGAACTGGTGACGGAAGAGGAAGTGGACGAAGCCTATGCCAAAGCGTCTGCCGCCGTAGAAGCACTTGAACTTAAGAACATGCTTCGCGAAGAGGCCGACCAGATGGACTGTGTGCTGAAAATTAATTCCGGTGCCGGCGGTACGGAGAGCCAGGACTGGGCAAGCATGCTGATGCGTATGTATTTGCGCTATGCCGAGACGCATGGCTATAAGGCCACTATCGCCAACCTGCAGGAAGGCGATGAGGCCGGAATCAAGGCTTGCACCATTGAGATTGCGGGTGATTATGCTTACGGTTACCTGAAAGGCGAGAATGGCGTGCACCGCTTGGTGCGTGTGTCTCCTTACAATGCGCAGGGTAAACGCATGACTTCTTTTGCGTCGGTTTTCGTTACTCCGCTGGTGGACGACACCATTGAAGTGAACATCAATGTAGCCAATATCTCATGGGATACGTTCCGTTCCAGCGGCGCGGGCGGACAGAACGTGAACAAGGTGGAATCGGGCGTGCGTCTGCGCTATCAGTTCAAAGACCCTTATACGGGCGAGGAAGAGGAAATCCTGATTGAGAATACCGAAACGCGCGACCAGCCCAAGAACCGCGAGAATGCAATGCGCCAGCTACGCTCCATCTTGTACGACAAGGAGCTCCAGCACCGCATGGCGGAACAGGCGAAGGTGGAAGCCGGCAAGAAGAAAATCGAATGGGGTTCGCAGATACGCAGCTACGTGTTCGACGACCGCCGCGTGAAGGACCACCGCACCAATTTCCAGACTTCGGACGTAAACGGAGTGATGGACGGCAAGATAGACGGCTTTGTCAAGGCTTACCTCATGGAGTTTGCAGGCGCGGAGAATGCTTGATCCTTTTTAAAGTTAACTTCATTGTTCGGAATAAGTTAACTCTGTTGCGGGTAAGAAGTTAATATCGTATATGCGGGAAGTTAACATCATATAATCAATGATGTTAACTTCCCGCTTTTTTCTTTTATAAATGTTTGCAAACTTCCCGAATTTCTTTTTACTTTGTTTGTCGTTGAACTTTAAACTGTAAAAACACCATGGGAAAGAGCAAAAAGAAAGTAATGCACAGTCGGAAAGAAGAAGAACAGGCCAAGAAAGTGTTGCTGATTATCGGAGTTGTAGCTCTGCTATTGGTAGTCGCCATGCTGGTAGGTTACTCCTTCTTGGGCTAATCGAAGATAGAATATGCCGCAAGAGATAGAACGGAAGTTTCTCGTAGAAGGGGAGTATAAGTCGCAAGCATACGCCCAAAGTCGTATTATTCAGGGCTATATCAGCAGTGCGCGGGGACGGACGGTAAGAGTGCGTATTCGCGACGGGCGGGGCTACCTCACCATTAAGGGAGCATCCGACAGCTCAGGCATCAGCCGCTACGAATGGGAAAAGGAGATCCCTTTGAATGAGGCCAAAGACCTGATGAGGCTGTGCGAGCCGGGCGTCATTGATAAGACCCGTTATCTGGTGCGCAGCGGGCAGCATGTTTTCGAAGTGGATGAGTTCTACGGGGAAAATGAAGGGCTGACGGTTGCCGAAGTAGAGCTTGCCTCTGAGAATGAACCTTTTGAGAAACCGGATTTTATAGGGCGGGAAGTTACGGGAGATATCCGTTATTACAATTCGCAACTGATGAAGCATCCGTTTAAGGAATGGGAGTAAACTAATCGTGCCTTGTAATTGTTCATTCGTATATGGAGAAACTGTACCAACACTTGCCGGAAGAGCTCGTCACTTTTATTCTGGTGACGGTGTTCTCTTTGCTCATAGGCCTTTCCTTGCGGCGCATCAGCCTGAAGCGTGAAGGGGAGACCACCCTCTTCGGTACTGACCGTACATTTACTTTTATCGGTATTCTGGGTTATCTCCTCTATATTCTCGATCCGGTGGACTACCGGCTTTTTATGGGCGGCGGAGCTGTCTTAGGGCTGTTGCTTGCCCTGAACTACTACGTCAAGCAGGCGCAGTTTCATGTGTTCGGGGTGACTACCATTGTCATAGCGCTCATTACGTACTGCATCGCGCCCATTGTCGCCACGCAGCCTTCATGGTTCTATGTCATGGTGATTGTAACGGTATTGCTCTTTACGGAGTTGAAGCACACCTTCACCGAACTGGCGCAGCGGATGAAGAATGATGAAATGATTACGCTTGCCAAGTTCCTTGCCATCAGCGGTATTATTCTTCCGATGTTGCCCAATGACAACCTGATACCGGGCGTTAACCTGACGCCTTACAGCATATGGCTGGCTACGGTGGTTGTTTCCGGCATTTCCTATCTCTCTTATTTGTTGAAGAGATACGTGTTCCGCGAGTCCGGCATTTTGGTCTCCGGCATTGTGGGTGGGTTGTACAGCAGTACCGCCACCATCTCCGTATTGGCACGCAAGAGCCGCAAGGCGCCTGCACAGGAAGCGCCCGAATATGTGGCTGCCATGTTGCTGGCGGTCAGCATGATGTTTCTGCGGTTCCTGATCCTGATAGGGATATTCAGCATAGGAACTTTAGCCGCCGTCTATCCCTACCTGCTGATTATGTCGGCAGTTGCCGCCGGAACAGCCTGGTTTCTACATTCCAAATGGAAGCGTCCGGCCGTATCCGGGACTACCGATGAAGAGGAAGATGGCAGCAACCCGCTGGAGTTTAAGGTGGCGCTTATTTTTGCCGTACTTTTCGTGGTCTTCACAATAGCTACCCATTATACACTGATATATGCCGGAGAGGGCGGGCTCACCTTACTTTCTTTTGTATCAGGTTTCAGTGACATCACTCCGTTCATCCTGAACCTTCTGCAAGGTACGGGCAGCGTGCCCGCTTCGCTGATAATGGCCTGCACCATGCAGGCAATAGTAAGCAATATCGCCGTAAACATGTGTTACGCGCTCTTTTTCTCCGGTAAACAGAGTCCGTTGCGCTCGTGGATATTGGGCGGTTTCGGCTGCGTCATTGGCGCCAACGTATTTTTGCTGCTCTTCTTCTATTTTCTGTAAATCAATCTGCTTCTGCAAAGGTAAATCCTAATTTCCGTAACCCTTGTTGCACGTCCGGATGGCTCATAAACAGTTTCCAGAGCAGTCCGCTGCGATAGTTCTCGATCATGACGGCTATCGGTCCTTGGTCGATGGCAAGATAGCGCTGCGGATACCAGTTGTCCGTTTCGCTGAAAGCGTCGTAGAAACCGTAAGGGCCGAACACCTTATCGCCCATGCCGTAAAGGTGGCGCATCACTTGCAGCGAATATTCCGGCGTATATACAATGGACGACAGGGCGGCGGTGGGAGAGATGACTCCGCGGTCGTCGCCCTCGTTGGGAGCGTGGGCGGCGTATCCGTCTACGGAGTAGCTGGCGGTCAGCCCCCAACAGTCGGCGCCGAAACCTTTGTAATGTTTGGGGTTACGGATGCAATAGGCGCGGTTCACAAGTGTCAGGTTGCGCATCTCGCCGAAGTAACCGGGACAGTACTCGTCTTTCAGCCCGTTAGGGTCAAGTCCGAGGAAAGAATACTGCGCCCAGAACAGCGGTCCGGCTTCTGTGCCCTGATACCGCAGGTGCAGCTCGATGCCTTCTACCTGATGCGGACTGACGATAGCGCCGTTCTGCGCCCATCCCTCGTGGTACACCGCGGCAGGTACGCCATGAGTGGGCGAAGCGGCGGCGAGGATATACATGATGAGACATTCGTTGTAACCATGTACGGGGAAATTCATCTCCCAGCCATATTCGGGACTCCAATGCCAGTAGAGTACATTCTGGTCGCCCTGCCGGTAGAAGTTCCAGTCCACTTCCCGCCACAGCTTGTCGATGCGGGCGGCAAGGGCTTTTTCCTGCGGACTGCCGCCTGCATAGTATTGGTGTACGGCAAGGAGTGCCTGCATGACGAAAGCGGTTTCTACGAGGTCGCCGCCGTTGTCTTTCTGCCCGAAAGGCTTCACCCGCCCCGTATCGCCATACCACCAATGGGGGTAGGCGCCATGAAAGCGGTCGGCGGTTTCGAGGAAGGAGACAATGCGTTCCATACGCGCCAAGCCTTCCTCGCGGGTGACATAGCCCCGGTCGATGCCTGCCAGCACCGCCATGATGCCGAAGCCGCTGCCGCCGGATGTTACTACATTCCGGTCGTTTTCGGGATATACTCCATCCATGTGGATGCGTTCGCGTGCCAGCCCGCTGTTGGGCTCGGCGCCGTCCCAGAAGTAATTGAAAGTCCGGCGCTGTACGGTGTCCAGCAGGGCTTCGTCGGTCAATGTTCCGGATGTGCCGCCGGACTTCTTTGTGCCGCAGGCTCCTACGGAAAACAATAGGAGGAGAAGCGGGATATAAATGTTTACTGATTTCATTCTGTTTGAGTACAATAGTTAATTAAATCGGTTGAAACGGGTCTCTTATTTCAGGGTGATACGTGCCGTCTTGGCAGCCTGACTGCTTCCGCCGATGAAGAGGTCGAATTCTCCCGGTTCGGCCACATGGTTCAGGTCGTAGTCGTAGAAGCGCAGCAGTTCCGGGGTAATCTTGAAAGAGACCGTTTTGCTTTCGCCTGCGCGAAGGAATATTTTCTCGAAGCCTTTCAGCTCGCGTACCGGACGGGTGATGCTCCCCACAAGGTCGCGGATGTACAGTTGCACTACTTCCGAACCGTCGCGCTTTCCGGTGTTGGTGACGGTGACCACGGCGGTGATAGAACCGTTCTGCTCCATTGAAGGGGTGCTCAGGGCGATGTCGCTGTATTGGAAGGTGGTGTAGGACAAACCATATCCGAAAGGATACAGCGCGTCGTTGTCCACATCCAGATAGTTGCTGCGGAACTTCTCGAACCATTTGCCGGCTTGTAGCGGGCGTCCGGTGTTCTTATGATTATAGAACAGGGGTATCTGCCCTACATTCTTCGGGAAAGTCATTGTCAGCTTTCCACCGGGGTTGACATCGCCGAACAGGACATCGCCAATGGCATAGGCGGCTTCACTTCCGCCGAACCACACGTTCAGAATGGCGGGAACATGCGCCTGTTCCCAAGTGAGTGTCAGCGGGCGTCCGGTGAAGAGGGTGAGCACTACGGGCTTGCCTGTATTCAGCAAGGCTTCCAGCAGGGAGCGTTGCACGTCGGGAAGGTCGAGGCCGGTGCGGCTGGAGCTCTCGCCGCTCATCTCGGAAGACTCGCCGAGTGCGGCCACGATGACATCTGCACCGGCGGCCACTTTCAGCGCCTCGTCCAGTAATTCCTTGTCCGTCCGGTTGTCCCGGTTCAGGGAGCGTCCGAACATGGTGGCGCGTTCTTCGTAGGCTGCATCGCCGATGAGGTTGCTGCCTTTGGCGTATGTGATGTTCACTTTGCCGTTCATCATCTCTTTCAGCCCTTCATACAAGGAGGGATAGTCGTTGAGGCGGGCTGCCACGCTCCATGTTCCTGGCCGCCGGCTGGGGGTGTTCCCCAGGGGGCCGATAACGGCCACCGTTCCTTCTTTCTTCAGCGGTAGCAGCGGTTCGGGCAATGAGCCCGGATGCCGTTTTACGTTGCCGTTCTTCAGCAGCACGAAGCTCTCGGCGGCAATACGGCGTGCGGCAGCGCGGTGCTCTTTGGTGAAGATGTCGCGGGCGGGCCGGTCCAGGTCGCAGTATTTATAGGGATTGTCAAAGAGCCCCAGTTTATACTTGGCTTCGAGGATGCGGCGGCAAGCTGCGTCGAGGGTTTTCATACTCACCTTGCCCGACATGACGGACTTCTTGAGTGTGCCGGCAAACCCCTCGCTCACCATATCCATATCTATACCTGCATTGAGGGCGCGGGCCGAAACGGTTTGAAGGTCGCCGATGCCATGTTCTATCATTTCGGATATGCCGGTGAAGTCGGTCACTACAAAACCGTTGAAGCCCCATTGCTTGCGGAGCACATCGGTCATCAGCCATTTGTTGGCTGTGGCGGGCACGCCGTC
>OGQR01001978.1_pt1 | contig 13161 bp, 12 predicted proteins | sample 1553271 | NCBI WGS metagenome assembly OGQR01 (sample SAMEA2579970, study PRJEB22360) | human gut metagenome | biome: human gut; feature: human-associated habitat; material: faeces | place: Denmark | collected 2008/2010 | reverse complement strand
CAGGCGTATACCCGCTTATTCTTCCACCACGGGGTAATCTGTGGTATCGGTAAAGTGCCACCATTCGGCGCTGTATGGCCGAAAACCGCAGGACACCATGGTGTCCTCCAACAGGCGGACATTGTCATAAGCTGCCGTGTCGGACACATCACTGTAATCCCTGTCCGCCATGGCGGTGAAATCGTCAAAATCCGTGGGCATGGGAACGGGCGAACCATCGGCGGACACCAGCGTGACGTCCACCGTGTTGCCCCGGCTATGTCCGGAATAGCCCTTTGTGGGATCGGCCACATACTGCGGATCGGGGCACACCTCCCACAGGCGGAACTGTGCGCTGACGGGGCGGTAGGCATCCCAGATCTTCAGCGCCAAGTCCCGCTCAGCCAGCATTTCCTGCGCCTGTGCCAGCTTTTTCAATGTGCCATAGCGCAGCTGGGGCTGGGTAAAATCGTAGATCACCTGTCCGGTGAAATTGTTCTCCGTGGCGTAGCGGAGGTCGGCATAGACGCCGGGAAGGTAGGTACACACATCCACCAGTGCGTCCTCCGCCGGTTCCGGTTCCGGCTCCGGCTCCGGTGCAGGAACAACGGGGATATCCGGCTCCGCAGGCGTATCCACGGTTTCCTGCGGCGGCTCCGGTGGGTCGTCTGCCTTCGGGAATGCCGCGCAGCCTGCGGCAAAGCAGAGCGGCAGCAGGATACACACCGCACAGAGCAAGCATTTCCAATATGTCATATATACCCCACCCTTTCACAGCTCCGGGTCCCAGCTTTTCTTCTCCGTGTACCGCGGCGGGACATCCTCTGCTGTGACGGGTCCGGCCTCGGGAACGGCCCCTGCGGTGTGCCGGTCAAAGCCCAGGTAACGGGTACCCTGGAACGTCAGATCGCCCACGTCGCCCTCCGCCATCATGCCGTATTCCCTTCCGGGAACGTGCAGCTCAAGCCGGTCGCCGCTGTCAAACTGGAACGTTACGTAATAGTGAGTGGAGGTGCTGGTGTGCATACCGCCATTGTTATTGCTGTGGTGGTGCACATCGGTATTCTGCCGCTTGGCGACAACAGCCGCCTGCACCGTCAGGCGCGGAGAATTGTTGTTCTTGTGCCAGGTGCCAATGCCCTTTACCGCTAAGGCGATGAAGCAGACGATGACGATGGCAAATATCGCGAAAACAAACATCTGCATGATGTCGAACCCTGTGTCAAAGCCGAACCAAAACCCCATATCCGTTCTCCTTCCGTATTTTTAGAATTATTTTACTTTACACCTTCTTCAAATGATGGGAGGCGGCCTTCAGCATAAGATTCTTGGTACCCACCGTATCGAAGGCTACCTCCAGCAGTGCATCGCCGCCCATAGGCCGCACGGAGAGCACCAGGCCTCTGCCGAAAGCGTCGTGCTCCACCGTCTCCCCTGCCTGTAGCTGTATGTAAGAGGCGGTGGACGGCGCTTTTGCCGCCGTTTTGGCCGTATGCAGCGAGCCGGGACGAGACGCGGCAGGCACCTCGCGGCGCGTCGGTGCTGTGGTACCCTGACGTGTATAGCCGCCGTAACCGTAAGCGCAGCCATCATCGTCCCGAGAGTCCTCCCAGGCGTCGCTGCGGGGTACCGGCTTTGGACAGCCACTCCATGTTGTTCTCCGGGATCTCACTGAGGAACCGGGAGGGCATACAGGGTGTTGTTTTACCGTACAGCGTGCGCTGGCGGGCGTTGGTCAGCGTCAGCTTCTCTTTGGCGCGGGTCATGGCCACATAGCACAGCCGGCGCTCCTCCTCCATCTCGTCGCCATCGCCCATGGCGCGATTTCCGGGGAAAAGCCCCTCCTCCATGCCCACCACAAATACCTGGGGGAATTCCAGGCCCTTGGCGGCGTGCATGGTCATCATGGTCACGCAGTTGTCGCCGTCCACCCGGCTGTCCAGGTCGGTGTACAGCGCGATCTCATCCAGGAAGCCGGAGAGACTCGTCTCCGCGCCCTCGGCGTTTTCCAGGTAGGCCAGGATGCTGGAGCGCAGCTCCTGCACGTTCTCCAGCCGGCCGCGGCTCTCCATATCGTCCTTCTCCCGCAGGGCAGGCGCGTAGCCGCTTCGCTCGCAGACGTAATCGTAGAACTCCGGCAGCTCACTCTCCGGCAGGCGGCGGCGCATCTCCTCGATCATATCTGTAAAGGTTTTCAGCTTGCCAGCTGCATTTTTCAGCTCGGGAAATTCCTCCGCACGGCGGAATACGTCGTAGAGTGTCAGGCCGTGCTGTGTGGCAATAATCTGGGCCTTGTCCACGGTGGCCTGGCCGATCTTGCGGGCGGGAACGTTGACGATGCGCCGCAGGCGCAGATCGTCCGTGGGGTTGTTGATGACGCACAGATAGGCAAGCATATCCTTGACCTCGGCCCGGTCAAAAAACTTCAGACCACCGTAGATCTTATAGGGGATGCCGCTGCGCTTGCAGGCGTATTCCAGCGCGTTGGACTGGGCGTTGGTACGGTACAGCACCGCACAGTCACCCCAGCTGCCGCCCCGGCGGTAGTACATCATGATCTGCCCCAGGACAAAGTTGGCCTCGTCGCTCTCGTTGAAGGTGGTCTTTACCGTCACCAGCTCACCGCAGCCGTTCTCCGTCCACAGGGTCTTGCCCTTGCGGCCCTGGTTGTTGCGGATGACTGCGTTTGCCGCGTCCAGAATGTTCTGCGTGGAGCGATAATTCTGTTCCAGCCGAATAACCCGCGCCCCCTTGAACTGCCGTTCAAAGCTGAGGATATTGGTGATATCCGCACCCCGGAAGCGGTAAATGCTCTGGTCGTCGTCACCTACCACACAGATGTTCCGGGCGGGGCCCGTCAGCAGCTTGGCCAGCTCATATTGCAGCGCGTTGGTGTCCTGATACTCGTCAATGAGGACATAGCGGAACTTCCGTTGGTAGTACTCCCGCACGTCCGGCGCCGTCTGCAGCAGGCGCACGGTGTGCCACAGCAGGTCATCAAAGTCCAGCGCATTGGCCTCACGAAGCTTTTTATTGTAAAGTGTATATACTTTACCCATCCTTATTTTCCGCCAATCGTTGATCGATTGCCACTGCTCCAGAAATTCCTCCGGCGACTGCATATCGTTCTTGGCACGGGAGATGACCGACTGCACCTCGCGGGGCGGAAACGACTTTTCCTCCAGCCCCAGCTCCTTGAGGATGTCCTTGACCACACGCTTGCTGTCATCACTGTCGTAGATGGTAAAGCTGCGGTCGAAACCGATGCGGTCGATATCACGCCGCAGGATACGCACACAGGCAGAGTGGAACGTGGACGCCCACACATCGGCGGCAGCCTCCTCCCCCAGCATCCGACCCAGGCGATCCTTCAGCTCGTTAGCAGCCTTGTTGGTGAAGGTGATGGCCAGTACCTCCCAGGGACGGGCCGGTTCCACCGCGCAGAGATACTCCACAAGGGCGCGCTGTGCCGGATCCGGCACCGTGGCATACTGCTCCAGAAACGATACCTCGTCCTCGCTGATGGGAATCGGTATCTCCTCGGTATCACTGCCACGACCATACCGCAGCAGATTGGCCACCCGGTGAATCAGCACGGTCGTCTTACCGGACCCTGCGCCCGCCAACAGAAGCAGCGGCCCCTCCGTGGCCAGCACGCCCTGGCGCTGGCAGTCGTTCAAATTCTGATAATCCACCGCGATCGCATCGCGCCGGGCCTTGATAAAGCGTTTTTCCAGATCCGTCATAGAGGGGCCTCGTCTTTCTCGTTCGTTGCTCTCATTTTAATACAACTTCCGCGCCCGGTCAACCGCAAATGAAATTTATAGAATTTTTGTTCGATTTCGCTTGACAAGAACGCTTGTTCGATTTATACTATTACCAGAACAACAGTTCGAGCAAGGAGGACACAACTATGACAACTTTTGGTCTCATTATCACGCTGCTGGGCGCGGGTTCCATCGCCGCCAATATACTGCGGCTCATCGACTGTATTGACAGGCCGGCGCCCCGGCGCCGCCGCATGGCATAAAAGCATGGAGCTGCTGGACAAGCTGGCGATATTGTCGGATGCGGCCAAATACGACGCGGCGTGTACGTCCAGCGGCGTGCGCCGCGGATTCCGACCGGGTATGATTGGCAACACCTCCTCTTCCATCGCCGGCTGCTGTCACAGCTTTTCGGCCGATGGGCGATGCATCACGCTGCTGAAGGTGCTGATGAGCAACGCCTGCGTGTACGACTGCAAGTACTGCGTCAACCGGCGCAGCAATGATACGCGCCGCACCGCTTTCACGCCCCGTGAACTGGCGGAACTGACCATCGGCTTCTTTCGGCGGAATTACATAGAAGGTCTGTTCCTCTCCAGCGGCGTACTGCGCGATCCGGACTACACCATGGAACAGATGATCCGTGCCCTGCGTATCCTGCGGGAGGAGTATCGTTTCAACGGTTACATCCACGCCAAAGCTATCCCCGGTGCGGCGCCGGAGCTGGTGCATCAGCTGGGACTGCTGGCCGACCGGCTCAGTGTGAACATCGAGCTGCCCAGTCAGCAGGGCCTGCAGGCGCTGGCCCCGGATAAGACCAGGGAGGCGATCCTGCGCCCGATGGGACTGATCCGCGACGGTGCGGCACAGAGCAAGGCGGAGCTGGCGAAGTACCGGCACGCGCCGGTGTTTGCTCCGGCGGGGCAGAGCACACAGCTGATCGTGGGCGCTACCGACGACAGCGACCGGCACATTCTGCACCTGACGGAGTCACTGTATCGCAAGTACAGGCTGAAGCGCGTGTTCTACTCCGCGTATGTGCCGGTGGTGGAGAACAGTCTTCTGCCATCCCTGGACACCAAACCGCCGCTGCTGCGGGAGCATCGCCTGTACCAGGCGGACTGGCTCCTGCGGTTTTACGGCTTTCAGGCCGCCGAGCTGCTGGATGATGCCCACCCGGACTTTGACCCACGGCTGGACCCCAAGTGCAACTGGGCGCTGCGGCATCTGGACCAGTTCCCTGTCGAGGTTATGCGGGCGGATCTGGAGACGCTGCTGCGCGTTCCCGGAATCGGCCCCACCAGCGCGCGGCGCATCGTATCGGCACGGCGCTGCGGCACCCTGCGGTTTGAGGACCTGAAAAAGCTGGGCGTGGTGCTGAAACGGGCGCAGTACTTTATTACCTGCGGCGGGCGGATACCGGAGGGACTGCACTTCTCCCCTGCTACGCTGCCCTTGCAGCTGGAACGACTGGAGCGCGATACGCTGCCTTCGGACCAGGCTGCACAGTTGTCTCTCTTTGATCCGGTAGGAGAAGCCGTATGAATGACGTGATCTATCAATATGATGGCAGCCTAGATGGTTTTCTGTGCTGCGTATATGAGAGCTATGTGTACAAGGAGGCCCCCGCCGCCTTCTGCTGCGACGAAGACCCCCTCTCCCTCTATGAGGTTCGCACCGTGGTCACCCAGCCGGCGTACAGTCAGCGGGTCAGCCGCGGTATCGCCGCCCGGTCCGGCAAAGCGCTGGCCGTGGTGCGCCGCAGCTTTTTAACGTGTCTGCCGGACAAGGAAGCCCGTTTGTACGCCTTTATCCGGAAGCTGTTGGCAGAGGGGCCCGGCTTTATGCGCGATCTATCCGACCCGACCTGCTATCCGCTGTATCGCGCCATCCGCCATATGAACGGCGAGCTGGAAAAACTGCGCGGTTTTGTGCGGTTTTCGGACTACGGCGGTACACTGGGCGCAGAGATCGAACCGAAAAACCGTGTGCTGCCGCTGCTGCGCGGCCATTTTTGCCAGCGTTACGCCAACGAGCAATTCTTTATCTATGACCGCACCCATCGGGAACTGCTGTTGTACGCCAATGGTAGATCCCGCATTACGCAGATCGATAACTTCCAGCCTGTCCTGCCAGGGGAGGACGAATTGTACTTTCGCTCGCTGTGGAAGCAGTTTTTCCAAAGCGTCGCCATTCGGGAGCGCGAAAATCCCCGGTGTCAGAACACGTTTATGCCGAAACGGTATCGGGGGACCATGACGGAGTTTTTGCCTTTGGAATACGAAAAAGAGCAGGGCGCCTCGCCGAAGCTGCCGGGTGCCTCCGGAACGGACGGCTGAGAGACAGATACCGGGAAAGCGTTTCACCTTTCCGTTACGAGGGAACGCCCATCCCGCCGATAACGGGATGAGCGTTCCGCAATAGAGCCCCCTCTGTCCTGATCCATTTTACATTCGAAATCGCGCTGCTGTCGAGACGCCTCCCTTTTTACGCCGTCTCTGCCCGAAGTCACTCCTCTGCCAGCAGGTCCCGCAGCTTTTGCAGGCTGCGGCGCTCCAGCCGCGAGACCTGGACCTGCGATACCTGTAAGATGCGGGCGGTCTGCTCCTGCGTCAACCCCTTGAAAAAGCGCAGGAGAATGGTCTTCCGTTCTTTCTCCGGCAGTGCGTCGATGGCGTCCCGCAGGGCGATACGCTCCACCAGAGAGACGCTGGGCTCCTCGGCACATAGTGTGGACTCCAGCGTCAGGCCCTCCGCGGTCTCCTGCTGCAGAGAGTCCGGTGCGATCAGCGCCAGATCCACGGCGGCGATCTCCTCCGGTGTCATGCCGGTCTCCGCTGCCAGCTGTGACAGCTTTGGCTCACAGCCCAGACGCCCTTGCAGCCGTTCCCGTGCCGCCCAAAGTGTCTGCCCCTTTTCCCGCATGGTGCGGCCCACTTTTACCGGACCGTCATCCCGGAGGAACCGACGTATCTCGCCGGCGATTTTCGGCACGGCATAGGTGGAAAACTGCGTCCCGTATGTGAGGTCAAACCCCTTTACAGCCTTTACAAAGCCGATGCACCCCAACTGATACAGGTCATCCGTCTCCACACCGCAACCATTGTAACGACGGACGATGGACCAGATCAATCCCGCGTTCTCCGTCAGCAGCTGCGCCTCCGCCCGGTCATCGCCCTGCTGGGCCCGTTCCAGCAGTGCCAGCCGGTCGCTCATCGTACCGCCAGCCGCGGCGCGATCCGTTTACGCATCTGCACTGTGGTCCCCTTTCCCGGAACAGACCGCACTACCAACCGATCCGTGAAGCTCTCCATAATCGTAAAGCCCATGCCGCTGCGCTCGCTGCCGCCGGTGGTATACATGGGACGGCGGGCCTGCTCCACATTTTCGATACCGCGCCCCCAATCGCGGATCGTGATCTCCAGCATCCCCCCTTTCAATATCTTCAGCTTCATCACCACCTTACCCAACTGATCCGGATAGGCGTGGACGATGGCGTTGGTCACCGCCTCGCTGACGGCAGTCTTGATGTCCCCCAGCTCATCCAGTGTGGGGTCCAGTTGGGCGGCAAAGCCTGCCGCCGCCACCCGCGCAAACCCCTCGTTGCTGCTGCGGCTCAGGAATTCCAGTGTCACGTAGTTTTCAGCTCGTGTCATATTATGTACTCCCTCCTCAAACGATCGTCACCATGCGTCCGACGCCCGACGCTTCGAACACCTTTCTTGGCTGCTGCGCCACATGATACAGCGTTACGGCGCCGCCCAGCTCCCGCATCCGCTGCCAACCCCGCAGCGCCACGGCGATGCCGGAGCTGTCCATAAATGTGACGCCGGAAAAATCCAGCACCAGCGACAGCGGGAGCGTCCGCTCGATCTCGCGCTCCAGATTTTCCAGCAGTCCTTTTGCCCCATGGTGGTCCAACTCGCCGACCAGAAAGAATGTCAACGTTTGGCCCTCGTGTTTTGCCGATACTTCCATTTGAACGCTCCTTTTTCTTTGGTGTGTGCCGCAGGCCGTGCCTGCCAGAAAAAACTCCGCGGTTCGATGTTCTGCGTTGATTATAGACTATCCGACGCGCGGAATTTGTCGAAATCCGTCAGAAGGGCGAAAAATTTTGGAAAGCACCATGTTTTTCGGCGCCGGAACGGCGGTCGATCCAGCACAGCGAGCGAGCCGTGTATATAGCGCATATTTCCGTTTGCGAACAAACAAAAAAGACGCCTTTCGGCGTCTTTTTTGTTTGTCCGGTCCTGCACACGGCGGGCTGGGCTTTGCTTTCGTTTTTACATCAGAATAGCTGTGAAGCACTATGGCTTTACAGCTTCATTGCCGCAGCGGAGGCGTCCAGCTTAGCAATAAGCGCCCGGGCCTTTTCGGCCTTTTCGCGCTCCGCGTTGACCACGTTCTCCGGGGCACGGGAGGTGAAGGACTCGTTGGCCAGCTTGGCCTCGATGCGCTGGAGGTTCTCCTCCGCCTTTTTGCGCTCGGCGGCGATGCGCTCCAGCTCCTTGGCGATGTCCACCAGCTCAGCCATGGGCATATACACCGTGGCGTCGTGGGTGGCGACGGTCACCATGCCGGTCAGGTCGGCAGGCGCGGCGGTCAGCACCGTCAGCTCGCTGGCGTAGGCCATGCGGGTGATGAAGTGTGCGCCCAGCTGATAGTTCTCCGGCTGCGCCGTCACAAGGATGACCTGAGCCTTGCGGCTGGGCGGCACGTTCATCTCGGCGCGGCGGGCGCGGATGGCGGAGATGGCGTCCTTGACGGCCTCCATAGCGGCCTCGGCCTCCGGGAAGTGCAGCGCATCCTGATACTCCGGCCACTCGGCGGAGATGAGGTACCGGCCCTCGTGGGGCAGCGCCTGCCAGATCTCCTCGGTGATGAAGGGCATGAACGGGTGCAGCAGCTCCAGGATACGCAGCAGCACATAGCACAGCACATTCTCGGCGGCCTGCTTTGCCTGCGCATCCTCGCCGTTCAGGCGGGTCTTGGTCAGCTCGATATACCAGTCGCAGTAGGTGTCCCAGATGAAGTCGTAGATCTTGGCGGATGCCACGCCCAGCTCGTAGGCCTCCAGATTGTCGGTGACCTCGCGGATCAGGGTATTCAACTTGCTGAGGATCCATTTGTCCTCCAGCTCCAGCTTCTCGGGTAGCTCGACCTTGTCGATGGACAAGTTCATCATGACGAAGCGGCTGGCATTCCAGATTTTATTGGCAAAGTTACGCATGGCTTCGCACTTCTCCACGAAGAAGCGCATATCATTGCCGGGGCTGTTACCGGTGATCAGGTTGAAGCGCAAGGTGTCTGCGCCGTACTTCTCGGCCATCTCCAGGGGGTCGATTCCGTTGCCCAGGGACTTGGACATCTTGCGGCCCTTGTCATCGCGGACAAGGCCGTGGATGAACACGGTCTTGAAGGGCTCCTTCTTCATCTGCTCCATGCCGGAGAAGATCATGCGGGCCACCCAGAAGAAGATAATGTCGTAGCCGGTGACCATGACGGAGGTGGGATACCAGTACTTCAGGTCGGGCGCATCGGTGTCGGGCCAACCCAAGGTGGAGAAGGGCCACAGAGCGGAGCTGAACCAGGTGTCCAGCACGTCCTCCTCGCGGGTCAGGTGTGTGCAGCCGCACTTTTCACACTTGGTGGGATCCTCACGGCTGACATTGATGTGGCCGCACTCGTCGCAGTACCATGCGGGAATCTGGTGGCCCCACCACAGCTGGCGGGAGATACACCAGTCATGGACGTTCTCCATCCAGTTGATATAGGTCTTGGTGAAGCGCTCAGGCACGAACTTGATGGTGCCGTCCTCCACCACACGGATGGCCTCCTTGGCCAGGGGCGCCATCTTCACGAACCACTGGGCGGAGATCAGGGGCTCCACATCGTTGTGGCAGCGGTAGCAGGTGCCCACGTTGTGGGAATAATCCTCGGTCTTGATGAGGTAGCCCTGCTCCTCCAGGTCCTTGACGATGGCCTTGCGGCACTCGTAGCGGTCCATGCCGTTGTACTTGCCGCCGTTTTCGTTGATGGTGCCATCGTCGGCGATGACCCGGATCACCTCCAGGTTGTGCCGCAGGCCCACCTCAAAGTCGTTGGGGTCGTGGGCCGGGGTCATCTTCACCGCGCCGGTGCCGAAGCCGATCTCGCAGTATTCGTCGCCCACGATAGGAATCTCACGATTCATGATGGGCAGGATGCAGGTCTTGCCGATGAGGTGCTTGAACTTCTCGTCCTCGGGGTTCACGGCCACGCCGGTGTCGCCCATCATGGTCTCCGGGCGGGTGGTGGCCACCACGATGTCGCCGCTGCCGTCGGCCAGGGGGTAACGGATATACCACAGGTGGCCGGGCTTGTCGGTGTACTCCACCTCGGCGTCGGACAGAGCCGTCAGGCAGTGGGGGCACCAGTTGATGATGCGGCTGCCCTTGTAGATCAGGCCCTTTTCGTACAGCTCGCAGAAGGTCTCGCGCACGGCGCGGGAGCAGCCCTCGTCCATGGTGAAGCGGTCGCGGCTCCAGTCGCAGGAGGCGCCCATCTTTTTCTGCTGCTCCACGATACGGCTGCCGTATTTTTCCTTCCAGGCCCACACACGCTCAAGGAACTTCTCGCGGCCCAGATCGTAACGGGTCAGTCCCTCGTTCTTCCGCAGTTCCTCCTCCACCTTGATCTGGGTGGCGATACCGGCGTGGTCGCTGCCGGGCAGCCACAGTGCCTCGTAGCCCTGCATCCGCTTAAAGCGGGTCAGGATGTCCTGCAGGGTGCAGTCCAGGGCGTGGCCCATGTGCAGCTGACCGGTGACGTTGGGGGGCGGCATGACGATGGAAAAAGGCTTCTTGTCCGGGTTCGGCTCCGCCTTGAAGCAGTCGCCGTCCATCCAAAGCTTGTAGATGCGGGATTCCACGTCCCGCGGGTCATAGACCTTGGGCAGTTCTTTCATATCTGTACTCCTTTTTCGGTATTTGACAAAACAAGATATCCGCTGCTTTTGTGTTTCCTACTTCCACACTGTGCATCCGTTCTCCGCCCTGCGGGGCAGCGTGCACGGTAAGAAAATGGGTAAAACAAAAAGTTCGCTCCGTTTTGCCAGTGCAAAACAGGGCGAACATAATGTCCGTGGTACCACCTGTATTCGGGATCGCTCCCGCGCTCATGGGTGCAGCAACACCCCGCCCCGGTAACGGAGGGCAAACCGCCGCGGCCTACTGTCAGTTCAGCGCGAAGCTCAGGGACGACTTGGGCGGGGCATCACGGGCGCTTACACCTGCCGCGCCCTCTCTTGGCATCCGCTGACCGCCTACTGCTTCCCGTCATCGCCGATTTCATATGCAGGAAGTATACTATATCCGCAGGAAAATGTCAAGAGGGAGACGCCGTAGGGCCATCTCCCTCTTGCTATGTACCTTTCAGCGCTTGTTGGACTTGATCCAGATGCCCTGCTTCTCCGCGTTGGCGATAAGCTCATCGCGGAACATGGGGTGGGCAATGGAGATCAGCTTTTCCGCCCGTTCCCAGGTAGAACAGCCCACCAGGTTCACGCCGCCGTACTCGGTGACGATGTAGTACGCCTGGCTGCGGGGGTCGGTGACGATGTCGCCGGGGGCCAGCAGCGGGTTGATGCGGGACTTCACATTACCCTGCTTATCCGTAAACGAGGACGTCAGACAGATAAAGGCCTTGCCGCCATGGGACAACGCCGCACCCTCAAGGAAGTCCAGCTGACCGCCGGTGCCACTGATCTGGCGGGTGCCGGAGCTTTCGGCGCAGATCTGGCCATACAGGTCTACGGAGATACAGTTGTTGATGGAAACAAAATTATCCTGCTTGCCCACATTGGCCGGGTCGTTGCAGTAGCTGATTGGATAGGTGACCACGCCGGGGTTTTCCCGTATCCAATCATACAGATCCGGCGAGCCGATGGCCAGGCCGAAGATGCTCTTGTAGCGGTCCAGCTTCTTCTGGTTGTTGGTGATCTTGCCGGCCTTGTACATATCCAGATAGCTGTCGCACAGCATCTCGGTATGGATGCCCAGATCCCGCAAGTCGCTCTTTGCGATCATCTGGCCCACCGCGTTAGGCAGAGAACCAATGCCCAGCTGCAGCGTGGAGCCGTCCACCATGTTCTGCACCACGTACTCGGCGATCTTCATCTCCGCCTCATTGGCGGCGGGGGACTTGACGCTGGGCAGCGGGCCATGGGGCCCCTCTACGATCATGTCCACATCGCTGATATGGATGCACTCGTCCAGACCGCCGTAGACCCAGGGCAGATTTTCGTTGATCTCCAGAATGACCACGTCCGCCTTGTCCAGCGTGGAACGGGCGGAGGCTGTGGCTCCGGCAAAGTTGAAATAGCCGTGCTCGTTCATGGGGGTCACAGCCATCATAGCCACGTTGACGGTGAGGAACTGGCTGTAATACCAGCTGAGGTTGCGGAACACCATGGGATTAAAATTACACAGTCCGCGGTCGCAGAGCTTGCGCTCATAGCCGGACATATGCCAGCTGTTGTAGACAAAGTGCCTGCGCTCGGGGTCGCACTCTACCATCTGGATCGGGTCGAAGATCAGATAGCCGCGGATCTTGACCTCGCGAAGCTCATCCTTTCTCTTGGCAATGGCGGCGTCCATCAGAGACGGAAAGCCCGTGCCCATGGAGATGTCGATCCAGTCGCCGCTTTTTACCACCCGTGCCGCTTCATCGGCGGTGCATAGCTTGCGCTTGTATTCCGCTGTGTAGTCAAACGGTCTCGCCATAGTGTTCTCCCTTTCCGCATCCTGTGCTGCTGCATTTTTTACTTTGTTAATTTTATCACTTGCCCATCTGTCTGTCAACAGTTTAACAATTTTTTCTTATCGGAATAAGTTATTTCCTCCCTGGATCCCCCGTCTGTCCGGCGCACGGCTTCCCCCTCCCTTTTCCGCATCCGGAAGCCGCAGATACAGGAAAAAACGCCCCGACCTAATGGCCGGGGCGTTTGCTGCGAAGGCTTACTTCTCCGCGCGGCGCTTATAGGATTCGTACTTCTCCTTGGCGGCTTCCTCCGCCTCGGCGAACAGCACCTTGGCGTTCTCCGGGAAGCTCAGCTCCAGAGAGGCGTAACGAACCTCGCCCTTCATGAAGTCGTACAGGGGCATGGTGGGCTCCTTGCTGTCCAGGGTAAAGGTCTTGGTCTCCGGGCTGTACCGGTACAGGTTCCAATAACCGGAGTTGACGGCGTCCTTCATCTCCTGCTGGACGTTGTTCATGCCCTTCTTGATGCCGTGGTTGATGCAGGGCGCGTAACAGATGACGATGGACGGACCCTTGTGGGCCTCAGCCTCCTTGATGGCCTTGATCAGCTGATTGGGATTGGCGCCCATGGAGCACTGGGCCACATAGACGTTGTCGTAGGTCATCATCAGCATGC
>OGQR01001975.1_pt1 | contig 13171 bp, 9 predicted proteins | sample 1553271 | NCBI WGS metagenome assembly OGQR01 (sample SAMEA2579970, study PRJEB22360) | human gut metagenome | biome: human gut; feature: human-associated habitat; material: faeces | place: Denmark | collected 2008/2010 | reverse complement strand
CGCGCAGGACTATGGCTCGCGCGCCGGCCTGACGGCGTTCCTTGAGCCGTTCGCCGAAATCAACCACTTTCGGACGTGTCATGATGCCGATCGTGCCGGTGGTCTCCTGCAGGGTTTTGGAAACCAGGTCCTCGCTTTGCAAACGTCGCGCGTCTACGAAGCCTTCGGCTTTTGAACGGTCCGTGTACCCTTCAATCGACCGTCCTTCGGTATGCTCCGATGAGATGGGCCGTCCGGAACGTCGACCGCCCGACTGGTCCGTCTCCTGCACATCCTTGCCGGAACTGATGACCCGTCGAGCCATCAGCCCTCGCAATCCCAACGATGCGCTTCAAGAGCATGCAGGATGACCTCGTCCATCTGCGTGATGTCGCCGGCGCCTACGGTGAAGATGACGTCGCCATGATGCGCGCGCATCACCATCATCTGGGCCGCGGTGTGCATGTCTTCGACGCCACAGATCCAGTCCTTTGCCGGTTCATGCTCAAGCTTGAGCGCCTCGTCCACGATGGTGGCCGGAGTCACGTCGGGGAAATCCTCCTGCTTCTCGCGCGCGGGGAAGATGCCGGTAACGATGACGTCATCGGCCTTGGCAAGCGCCTGCGCGAATTCAGAGCTGAAGAAACGCGTGCGGGAGAACAGGTGCGGCTGGAAGATCACACGGATCTTGGACTGCGGGTAGCGGCGACGGGCCGCATCCAGCAGCGCAGCGATTTCGGTCGGATGATGCGCGTAATCATCGACGACCGTCACTTGGCTGACGGTGCCACGGACCTGGAAGCGGCGTGCGGCACCGAGGAACGAGGTGACCGCCGCGGAGGCACGTTCGACGTCCATGCCCAACAGCGCGGCCGCGATAATCGCCGCGGAGGCGTTGCGTGCGTTGTGGATGCCGGGAACGGTAAGCGTCACTGCGATGCGGCGCTCCTCTTCGCCGATCAGTCCGCCCGGAATATGCAGCGTGAAATGTTCGGCTCCGCTTTCGGCGGTTTCGCTTTCCGATTCGATGCGTACCAGCGTGGCACCGTTCAGGTCGCCCAATTCGGCGGCGTTCCGTGTTGAATAGACGATCGTGCGTCCGGCCACGGTGGCGTCAAGCGCACGTAGCACGGCAAGGTTGCCTTCGTCGTCGCCGCACATGATTACGGCTTTGGTGGCGTGTCCGGCATGGTCCACGAATGCGGCCCGATAGTTGTCCTGCGTGCCGTAGTGGTCAAGGTGGTCGGCTTCGGAATTGGTGATGATGGCGATTTGCGGATGGTATTTGGCGAAGCTGCCGTCCGATTCGTCGGCTTCGGCCACCAGAATATCGCCTTTGCCCGCGTGTCCACCGTCCAGCGTGGTGCCGTCCGGGCCTTGGATAAAGCCGCCGATGGCGTAGCTTGGATCAGCACCGGCGTTCACCAGAATGTGGGACAGCATGGAGCTGGTGGTGGTTTTGCCATGCGCTCCGGCCACGGTGACGGCTCGTTTGCCGTTCATGAGCAGAGCGAGGATGTCACTGCGATGCACAATGTGCTTGCCTGCCGCGTGCGCTGCGACGATTTCCGGATTGTCCGGTTTGATGGCGCTGGAGTAGACCACGGTCTCGGCCTGGGCGACATTTTCGGCTCGCTGCCCGAATTCAACGGTGATGCCCAGCGTTTCAAGTCGGTCGGTTTTGGCGCTGTGTGCGCGATCGGAGCCGTCCACCGCGACTCCTTCGGCGTGCAGCATTTCGGCCAGAACGCTCATACCGGCGCCGCCGATACCGATGAAATGGGTGGCGCCGAGATCCGCGGGGCGGGCCGCAGCATCGAACGAGGCATACGTGGGGTCAAGCACGATGGGCTGATCTTGAGACAATTCAAAACTCCTTTGGGGATTCCAGCACCCTATATTATGACCGTATCTCGTGTTGCGGGACGGGATTGGTCTGTATCGCGCACGGGATGATATCTGAATACTATTTGGATGGTTCGGCTAATTGCAGAACGTGCCGGGCCATGATTTCGGCAGCGTTTCTGATGCCGTATTCCCATGCCTTGCGGCCGAATTCGGCAAGTCGTTCGTGATCGGCGAGCAGATCGGGCACATGCTCATGCACCCACTGCGGGGTCAGGTCCTTGTCTGCGACCAGAAGGCCGCCGCCGGCGTTCACCACTGGCTCAGCATTGAAACGCTGCTCGCCGTTGCCGATTGGCAGCGGCACGTAAATGGCCGGCAGACCCAGTGCAGCCAGCTCGGATACCGATCCGGCTCCGGCGCGGCAAATCACCAAGTCGGCACAGGCGAAGGCCAGATCGATTCGTTCCAGATATTCGGCGGTATGGTAGTCACCTTGTCCGGCCGATTCGGGGCCGATGCCGGTAAGCACGTCCGCGCCGGCCGAGGCCGTGACCAGTTCGCGTACTTCGCTGATTTTGCCTCGCCCGGTCAAGTGAATGATTTGTGCGTGGGCCAACAGGTCTGCGGCGGAGAAGGCGATGGCGCGGTTCAGGCTTTGCGCTCCCAGCGATCCGCCAGTGACCAGCACCAGCGGACGGTTCGGATCGACGCCAAGCTGCGCGGCCGATTCACGGCGTACGGCGGCACGATCGTCACCGATGCGTTTGGTCAGGGAGGCGATGGTCGGGCGCAACGGCAGACCGACACGCTCGACGTCGGCTCCGGCACGCGGTTTGAGACCGGTGCCTTCGTACACGGTACCGATGAAATCGGCCCAACGAGCGCCCAGTTTATTGGCCATGCCGGCACGCGCATTCTGCTCATGGATGGCAATCGGAATGCCCATCTTGTGTGCGGTGGCGTAGACGGGGGCGGAAGCATACCCGCCGAATCCGGCTACGACATCTGCATGCCGCGTTTCAAGAATGGAGCGCACCTTGGCGGTTTCTCGCTTCCATTTTGCCGGGAAGCGAAGCATGTACAGGTCAGGGCGACGCGGGAACGGCACTTTTTCGATGGCGTCGAGCTCGTAGCCGGCCTCAGGCACCAAATCCTTCTCCAAACCCACCGCAGTGCCGATGACGGTGACCTGTGCCGTGGGTTCGATGTCGCGAATCGCTCCGGCGACCGCGAGCAGCGGATTGACATGTCCGGCGGTACCGCCGCCAGCAAGAACGATATGTGGTGTGCCTTGATTCATGATTACCGAGTCTACTTACGCGCTCTGACGCGACTGTTTTATCTGCGGTTGAGAACGCATAAGTCCCACAACCAGTCCGGCCGCCGTCAAGCACATGATCATTGATGAGCCGCCTGCGGAGACGAACGGCATAGGCACGCCCAATACCGGGAACACACCCACGACCACGCCGATGTTGACCATGGCCTGGCCCACGATCCAAATGGTGACGCACATCAGCACCATGGCAACATAACGATCGGTGACCTGCAATGCGATGACGATCATGCACCAGGCGAGAATCGCGAAGAACAGCAATACGATGGCGCAACCGACGAATCCGGTCTCCTCGCCGATGATCGCGAAAATGAAATCGTTATGGGCGGCCGGCAGGTAATTCCATTTCTCCCGCGAATTGCCGATGCCCAATCCCAGAAAACCTCCGGAGGCGATGGCGTACTTGGCGTGAATGGACTGGTAGCATACGCTCTGCGCGTCAGCGGCCGAGCAATCGCCATATGTGGCCAGAATACGACGCATGCGGTTCGGGCTGGAAACCGCCAATGCACCGACCATAACCACCGCGCCCAATACGCCGACTCCCATCCATTTGCCGGGGAACCCGACGATCAGAAAGGCCACGCCTCCGATGAAGACCAGAATCATGGCCGTGCCGAGGTCCCTGCCGCCCATCACCAGTGCCACGCCTATCGCATACAGCGCCAACGGCGCGGCATATGCTTTGATTCCCTTCTTGTGGTACATCTTGCTGCAGGCATGCAACGACGAGGGAAGCCATATGCACATCGCGAACTTCATGAATTCGGCCGGCTGGATAGTGGTGAAGCCGAGGTCCAGCCAACCTCTGTTGCCGTAGACGTCGTGACCCAAAGGAGTAAAGGTCAGCGCCTGCAACAGGCAGGCACCCACCACAAAGAACACGCCGGTCCGTTTCCAGAACGTCACCGGCATCATCAATGCCACGAAGCCCAGCACCAAGCCGATCAGGCAAAACGCGCCCTGGTTCAGAAGCTGAAGGAACGGCGACTTGCCCAGTGCGGCCATGGTGACCGTGGAGCTGGAGAACACCATGATCAGGCCGAAGCATGTCAGCCCCACCACGGCCATGCGGAAGCCGTGGTAGCACCATAGCGGGTTGAGCAAGCTTCGCCAACCCGTGTAGTCGGCGATTTCGAGTGAGGGCTTGTCAGGGGCTCTGTATGCCTTACGCTTATGGGTATCAGTGGAGGCCATGCACCTCGCTCCACGTCTTGGCTGCGGCGGCGAATCGATTGCCTCGATCCGCATAGGACTTGAACTGGTCCATGGAGGCGCAGGCCGGAGCCATAAGCACGATGTCGCCGGCGGCGGCATACGTGCCGCAGGCTTCGACGGCACGGTCCATGACGGTATCGTTGTCTTCGGGATCGATGATGGTCACCGGGATGTCCGGAGCTTGGCTGGCAAACGCTTCGATCATCGGCTGCTGGTCTTTGCCGATGATGACGGCCGCTTTGATGGTGTGTGCCTGGTCCTTGACCAGGTCCTCGAATCGACTGCCTTTGGCCAGACCTCCGGCGATCCAGATCACAGACTTGGCCGGGAAGCTGGACAGCGAGGCGCGTGCCGCATGACCGTTGGTGGCTTTGGAATCGTCCACAAAACGAACAGAGCCGCCCTCGACTGCGGCCTCAGCCACGGTTTCGATGCGATGGCCGCCCGGCTTGAACGAGGTAAGCGCCTTCAGCGCGGTATCGCGATCAGCGCCAAGTCCCAGCACCAACGCCAATGCCGTCAATGCATCGGCCACCAGATGCGGGTACAGTGAGCCGTCCGGCTCTGCCAGATGCGTGAAATCGGTGATGGCGGCCAGTCTGACCGACTCTCCTACTGCGCCGCCGGCCACGCCGCTCCTGTCCACGATCCAGCCATCTTCAATGCCGATCTGGCCGGCCTGAGGGGCCTCGAGCGTGAATCCTACCTTGCGGCATCCTTCGGCAGTCTGAGCCTCGGCCGCCAGTTCGCTGACTTTGGCGTCCTGCGCATTGTAGACGATGGCGCGTTTGGCGTTGTGGAACACCTTGGATTTGTCGGCGGCGTAATTCTCGCGCCCGCCATGCCAGTCGAGGTGATCGTCGGCGATATTGGTGATCGCCGCGCAGTCAAGTGCCAGCGAATCGGTGAAGTGCAATTGGAAGGAGCTCAGTTCCACGCACAGTACGTCGTGCTGAGGATTGGTGGCGCAACGAGACAGGCTCATGCTCATGTCTCCGGAGGCGATATTGCCGGCGGTCGGCGCGTCGAGTCCGCAGGCGGTGAGCATTTCCGAGGTCATCTCGGTGGTGGAGGTTTTGCCGTTGGTGCCGGTGATGCCGATCCATGGAGCCGGAGTACCGGTGCGCTCGTTATTCACACGCAGCTGCCATGCGAATTCCACCTCGCTCATCACGGGGATGCCACGGCGTTGGGCTTCCAGCACGAACGGGGTGCGGGGGTTGAACACCGGGGACGACATGACGTAGTCCACATGGTCCCAGTCCACGTCATCAAAGGAGTGGAGATCGGCCTCGGGCTTCCTCTCGTCGACGCCAATCACGTGGGCACCGCGTTCCCTCAATACCTCCGCCAACGAGGTGCCGGACACCCCCAGTCCGGCGATCACCACTGTCTTATCCGCTACTTGCATTGTTCCTCCTGATATAGGAATTCCGTGGGTGAGCATAATCCACCCAGATTTCCGCTAGCTGAACAGCAGGCCGGAGCGGGTGACCCAGTCGCCGTAGAAAATCGTCAGGGCGAGCAGCACGAAGATGAGTTCGATCATCCAGAACCGCACCACCACCTTGGTTTCGGTCCAACCCTCCAGTTCGAAATGATGGTGAATCGGCGCCATTTTGAATACACGTTTGTGGGTCATCTTGAAGTACCCGACCTGGATGACGTCGCTCATGGCTTCCATGACGTACAGTCCGCCCAGAACCACCGCCAGGAATTCGGTGTGCGTGGCGATGGACAGGGCTGCGAACAGACCACCCAAGGCCAGGGAACCGGTATCACCCATGAAAATCGATGCGGGGTTCGAGTTGTACCACAGGAAGCCGAAGCAGGCGACGGCCGCGCATACGGCGATGACGGTCAGATCGAGAGGATCGGACACGGCATAGGAATATCCGCCATGGCTGCCGCCCTTGATGTGGTAGCTTTCCCAGAATGCGATGACGCCAAAACCAGTGAAGGCGATCATCGACGAACCTGCCGCCAGACCGTCAAGTCCATCCGTCAGATTCACTGCGTTGGTCCATGCGGTCATCAGGAAGTTCACCCAGATGACGAACAGGATGATGGCTACGGCACGGCCGGCGAAGTCGAAGTTGAAGAACGGCTGTTCGATGAAGCTGATGCCTGCCTGCGCACTGGGGAATCCCGATTTGGTGGGAATCAGCAGCGCAAGTACCGCGTAGATGGTGGCGAAGATGAACTGGCCAATGAACTTGCCGCCCACCGATAGGCCTTCGTTCTGCTTCTTACGCACCTTGGCGAAGTCGTCGATAAAGCCCAGCAGACCCATCGACAGCATGGCGAACAGTACGAGCGCCGCGGACCAGGAGGGCACGTCGCCCGAACGCAGGTATCGGTACAGTGCGGAGGATGCCCAACCGAGCAGAATCGCGAAGTTGATGACCACGCCGCCCAACGTGGGGGTGCCGCGCTTGACCAGATGCGACTGCGGCCCATCCTGGCGGATGTACTGGCCATAGTGCAGCTTGTGGACCAGCCGAATCAGCAGCGGGGTGCCGACTAAGGTGACGATGAGCGACACCAGCATTCCAATGATCAGAGCAATCACGTGCAGCTTCTCTTTCTTGTCGGTTTCTTGGGGTGGTTATCAGGTCAGTTCTTTGCCCAGCGTTCAGCCAAAGCGCTCAGGCCTGACGCGTGCGATCCCTTGAGCAGTACCACAGCGTCGGGATGGTTGCGAGCCAAGTCGATGACCAGCTGTTCGGCCGCATCGATGTCGTGTACGCAATCCACCGACGCGGATTGGCTCTGACGGGCACCGTCCGCCAGAGCCTGTGCCAGTGCATCGAGATGTTGGTCTTGGGCGGAACCGACCGCGATGATCGCGTCGATGCCCAATTCGTCCGCATACGTGCCGATCGAGGTGTGCAATGCCGTTTCATCGGCGCCGAGTTCCAGCATGGCACCCAGCAGCGCCACGCGGAACGGCTCCTTGCCGTCATTTGAGTTCCAGGCCTTCAACCCGTTCAGGCCGGCTTTCATGGAGTCGGGATTGGCGTTGAAGGAATCATCGATCAGCGTGAAGGAAGTCCCCTCGCGATTCACCGTGGACAATGCCATGCGATGAGGGCTGATGGTGTGCTGCGAGGCCAGAATCCGTGCCACCGTTTCGGGTGCCATACCGTAACGCATCGCCACGGTTGCGGCGGCCAACGCGTTCATCACATTGTGACGTCCAGGAATGCCCAGATGCACCGGCGTATGGTTGCCGTCCGCATCGACCAACGTGAATTCAGCATGATCGGACCGGTCGGCAGTGACATCAATGGCCCGCACCTCGGGCTCCTGCGACGATCCCAAGCCGAACCACAGCACGTCGCCGTTGGCCAGGCCGGCCATGGGAACCACGTGTTCGTCATCGGCGTTCAGTACCGCGGTGCCTCCGGGAAGCAATCCCTGCACGATCTCGCTTTTCGCCTGTGCGATGCGTTCGCGGGAGCCGAATTCTCCAAGGTGAGCGACGCCGACCTTCAATACGATTGCCGTGTTCGGCGGTGCGATACGGGTCAGTCGCGCGATTTCGCCGATATGGCTGGCACCCATCTCAGCCACGAAGAACCGGGTGTGCTCATCGACCCGCAACGCAGTGAGCGGCAGGCCGATCTCATTGTTGAACGATCCCACCGGAGCCACGGTCGGACCTACGGTGGCAAGCAGGGAGGAGAGCAGATCCTTGGTGGTGGTCTTGCCCACCGAACCGGTCAATCCGATGATGTCGAAGTCGCCGTCCAGCTCGCGGCGGCGAACGATGTTGTATCGGGCGAGTTCGCCAAGGGCGTCGACCGTGTCTTTCACTACGATCTGCGGAAGGCCATCGGACTTCACCTCATGGTCGACGATGGCCACCGTGGCTCCCTGTCCAGCGGTTTTCGCCACAAAGTCATGCCCATCGACACGCTCGCCTCGGATGGCCACAAACACCGATCCGGGGCCGGCCTGCCGCGAGTCGCTGACCGTATTGGTGGCTCGAGACTCGGAACCGGCGTCTCCGATCAATCGACCATCGACGGCCTTGGCGATCTCCTCCACGCTCATCGGAACCATGGTGTTTCAAACTCCTTTACGATTACGCTTCGTCCCGTATCCACGGACTTAATTGAGATTATTGGCCACATGCAGGGCACTGCGTATGTTGTTTTTCCTCACGCCGGCGGCCAGCACCATGGCGATGGCCAAGGACATGTGCCCGAGTCGGACGCGGTCATACATTGCCGGTGAATCCGCAGCCATTTCATCCGATTCGGGTGTCGACGAGGTCATGGACATGTCATGTTCCGCAACGAATGCGTAGCGTGTCTTCAATTCGTTCAAGCTTGCGCTTGCGTTGACATCCTCCGTGCCCAGTACATCCACGTTCACCGATTCCAACGCATGCTCGGCCAACGTGCGGTCATCCATGGCGATGATCACGGCCGCCACACCGTCTTCGGCGCACACGGACAGCGCGCGCTGCATATCGAGGATGCCCAGAGGATAGTTCAGGTTCATGGTACGTGTCATCGACGTGGACCCGGATGCGGTGATTACCGCCACCGGATTGCCCAGCATGTGCAGGAATTCGGAGAGCTGGGACACGCCTGCGTCGACGGCCTGCTCATCCGCACCGGTCACCGCGAACACCGCCATGGCATTGGACGGTCCGCCGGCCAGACCGCTGGCCAGATCGCCGAGTACGCGATCGTCGAAATCGCCGTAGAGCAACGGTATATCGGCATTGGCGATCTGCCCTTTGGACGCGCGTGGCAGCAACGCCGCATAGGCACCGGCCTGTGCGGCATGCAGTACATCGGGTTCCTGCTCATGCGTGCAGATGAACAGCGAGCCGGGAATCACGGTGTCCACGGCATCGCTGAGTGAGGTAATGGTGACATTGGTGGCGAAGGGTGGATCGACTTCAAAACCGTACCGTTCGACCAGCATTCCCAGGGTCACCCGCTGGGCGATGGATTCGCTCACTGCACTCATGGGCTATCGCCTTTCTCCCCTGATCCTTACCACGTGACTGGAATAGCATTTTTGCGTGGACTGGAGACAGGCACCTCGTATTTCTGCATAAGGAACTCACAAATCTGTGCGGAAACAGGGCCGGCCGTCAGACCGCCGAACACACCATTCGGATCCTTCATCACCACGGTGACCGCATAGCGCGGGTTGTCCGCGGGAATCACCACGGAATAATCGGAGATAATGGACGAGAGCGTGCCATCCGAGCCCTGCACCTCTGCGGTACCGGACTTGGCGGCCATGCGGTAACCATCGACCTTGACGAACTTGTTGTAGCCTTCCGCCACTGATTCCATCGCATTCATCATGTCCGATGCGACCTTTTCATCCACCACGCGGGTGGCTTCGCCCTTCTTGGTCTCAGTGGTCTTGCCATTGGCATCGGTGGTTGATTTGATGATCGACTGCTGCTGCTTGACACCCTTGTTCGCGATGGTGGCCACCACGTTGTTGAGCTGCAGGGCGTTGACGGTGTAGCCCTGACCAAACAGGATGGTGTTGCGCGTACGCAGATCCCACGCCGAAGGGTTGGTGAGCAGACCGCTCGATTCACCGGGCAGGTTCAGTCCGGTCGGTTGTCCGATGCCGAATTTGGTCAGGTACTCGTAGCGTTGCTCATCCGGATAGTTCTCCCCGGCCATAATCATGCCGACGTTCGATGAGTTCTGCAGAATGCCGGCGAGCGTCCAGCGCTCAGTGCCATGGTCGAATGAGTCCTTGTAGGTCTGGCCCTCCTGTGTGATGTGGTCCGGGACCGACAATTGATCGCTCATCTTATGCAGTCCCATCTGCAGATAGCCGGACATGGAGATAACCTTGCCCACCGAACCAGGCTCGAAGGTTTCGGACACGGCCCGAGACGGGCTCATCTTCGCCGCATCGGTACCAGCCTGTACTTCATCGCTATCGGCCAGTGCGCGAATCTCCCCGCTCTGGACATCCTGCACCACGGCGATCGCCCACGCTGCACCATACTTGGATTCGGCCTCCTTCAAGACCTTTTTGACATACCATTGCACATCACGGTCAATGGTCAGGGTGACATCGTCGCCATTTTTGGCCGCCACCGATTCGGTCATGGTGCCGGGAATCTCTTCGCCGCCATTACCACGCTGGTAGGTTTCATGGCCATCGGTTCCGGTAAGCGTCTTGTTCTCGACCTGCTCGATGCCGGCGACGCCATCGCCGTTGTCGTTCACGCCGCCAAGCAGCGCGCCCATGAGATCGCCATCCGCATACAGTCGTTCACTGCTCAGCTCACCCCAGACAATACCGCCCAGGTGCAACGACTCGATGCTGCGCTTGACCTGCGGAGTCACATCTTTCTTCAGAATCACATACTGCCCGGTACCGGACAGATCAGCGCCCAGTTCCATGGCGTTCATATCCAGGACTTTGGCCAGCAGTCGGCCCACGGCCGCCGCTCCGGTAGCGCCCACGGGTTTGCCGTCAATTTCGTGGCAGTAATCACGGGTGTTGTCATTGCAAGTAATCGGCTCGAACTCCTGTGCAGCCTCCGGATTGGCGACGATAGTATAACGCTCCACGCTTTGAGCGAGCACGGAGCCGTTGGCGTCGAGGATACGCCCACGCTTGGCGCTCAACGTCACGGTCAGGGTGCGGTTAGCCGTGGCCGCTTGTGCGGTTTGACGGCCGCCGATGAGCTGGGTGGAGGCCAGCTGAATCACGCATGCCGACGCCACCAACGCCAATGCGGCGCCGATGGCGATGCATTTGAACGCGAAGGTCTTGACCTTGGCGAACTCTACGATGCGACGAATGGTGTTCACTGGGTTCCGCCTTTGTTGGACTGGTATCCGCTTAAGTCGATGGACACTGATCCCTGCTGCGGGACCATGCCCATGTCGCTGGCCTTGTCGGGCAGGTTCGCGACCAATTGATCGAGTTTGGCCTGATCGTCTTCGATATCTTGGGTAAGTCTGTTGATGTTGGTTTCGATCTGTGCCGCCTCAAACGAGTTCTGCACCATCTGGGTACGCAGCATCAGCGCGCCGAACAAGGTGCCGACGAGGAAGATCACTGCGATGGCCACGTGCACCAGCGGTGCGCTTCTTGTTCTGGTCCATTCGATGACCCGTCCGACGACATTGCCCTGCTCGTTTCCACGCGGGTTGGAGACCACCCGCAGCTCAGGTCGGGAGGAGGACTGATGCTTGGTGTGCGGTCGGTTCGAGGCTGGAGCCGCGTTCGATCGAATGCTACGTGCAGTTGCCATATGCTGTTATCCCCTCCTTGTACGAATTCGTGCCGTGTTTTTGGCTCTGCCCGGAGACGCGGAGCCTTGTATCTTGACGTCATTCAGGCCCTGCGCGGTTTGCGTAAAGCGTTTCCTCCATCGTGACGGAATCTCACGGCTGACTTCCACCGCCCGCAACCGCACCGAAGCCGATCTCGGGTTGGCTGCGATTTCATGTTCGTCGGCCTTGATGGCACCTCGCGTGAGATCCGTGAAAAACGGTTGGGCATCCGGCGGTATGACAGGCAGGCCAGCCGGAACATCCACTCGCAGCCCTTGTGCCATGAACGATTTGACGGTTTTGTCTTCGAGCGAATGATAGGACTCCACCACCAGTCGTCCCCCGACATGCAGTCGGTTCGCGGCCTGCGGCAATGTGGAGGCGAGCTTGTCCAATTCGCCGTTGACTTCAATGCGCAACGCCTGGAAGACGCGTTTGGCGGGATTGCCCGCCGGGCGGTGGGCTTGCGGCACCACTTCATCGACCAGACGGTTGAGCTGTGCGGTGGTGGTAAACGGCTCCTTGTCTCGACGCGCCACGATGGCGCGGGCGATCTGACGCGAGAAACGCTCTTCACCGTATTCCTTGAATATGCGGACCAGTTCCGCCGCATCATAGGTGGCAAGAATCCGTTCGGCCGTCAACGGCTGGCTGACGTCCATGCGCATATCCAGCGGCGCATCATGCGAATAGGAGAAGCCACGATCGGTTTCGTCGATCTGCAGGCTGGATAATCCCAGATCCATGAATACGGCGTCCACGCGTTCGATGTCTTGGTCCGCCAACACCTGATCGAGCTGATCGAAGGCGGCATGCACCGGAATGAATCGATCGGCGAGCCCCTCCCGTTCCATACGTTCGGTGGCCAGCCCCAGCGCTTCACTGTCACGGTCAATGCCGATGAGCCGAGCCTGAGGCGCGGCCTTGAGGAAGGCGATGGAATGGCCGGCAAGGCCCAGGGTGCAATCCACTGCGATGGCGTTCTCATGTTCCAGGGCAGGTGCCATCAGGTTCACGCAATCGTCAAGCAATACCGGCAGATGAATATTCGCCACATCAACCATCAGAATTCCACCTCCGGCAACACATCGTCAGCAATATCGGAATATCCCTCTTCCTTCTCGGCGAGGTAGGACTCCCACGTGTCCTTATTCCACAGTTCGGCACGGGTGCCAACGCCGATCACCACGACGTCGGAACCCAGATTGGCGTAATCGCGCAGCATCTGCGGCACCAGCACGCGGCCCTGCTTGTCCGGCTGCTGGTCGACGGCACCGGAAAGGAACACACGCAGGTATTCGCGGGCGGCTTTGTTTCCCACCGACACACGCTGAATCTGCGAGGCGATACGTCGAAATTCGTCGAACGGCAGCAGGTACACGCACCGTTCCTGGCCTCGGGCCATGACCAGGCCCTGCCCCAGCTGGGAGCGGAATTTGGCCGGAAGCGCCATACGGCCCTTGGCATCGATCTTCGGCGTATATGTTCCGAGAAGCAATGGCGG
>OGQR01001966.1_pt1 | contig 13211 bp, 8 predicted proteins | sample 1553271 | NCBI WGS metagenome assembly OGQR01 (sample SAMEA2579970, study PRJEB22360) | human gut metagenome | biome: human gut; feature: human-associated habitat; material: faeces | place: Denmark | collected 2008/2010 | reverse complement strand
CAGCTGCTTGGAGGTCACAAGCGTGAGCGGGTACAGGCGGGTGCCGGACCCGCCGGCAAGGATGATGCCTTTCATAGCTGATAAGCCTTCCAAAACATAGTTTTAATTCAACTCCATTCTAAGATGAATGGAGTTGAAAAGCGTGAACTATGTACAAGAACCATGAACCAAATAAGCGCATACACGATTAAATTTACAGAGTGCCCAGGAGACCAGGCATTGTCTGACTTCGTCATTAAACAGTGGCCAATCCGCACTAGGTTGCATACGAACGGATTGGCCCATCAGACAAGGCAAGCTAACGCGTGCTCATTGGGCAGTGATAGGGATCACCATTTACATAATAATCGGCCCATGCAGTCCGCAATTTACCCTGCTCCCGCATAAAACGAGCCTTCTTTGCACCAGTTTCATAGCCACGGCTAAACGACTCATAGTGGTAGAGAAGCGCGTCAGCATCAAACACGACCAACTGATCAAGCGAGCGAACCCTCAGGCAGTAATCGACATCATTGAATGCCACTTCAAAGCTCTCATTAAAACCGCCAAGCTGTTCGAATATAGAGCGTTTCGTCATCATACAGGCAGCAGTAACAGCGGAAAGGTCCTGAGAGATTACGGCTCGGCGCATATAGCCAGGATCGTCGCGGTCAATATTATTGAAGACGTGAATGGGGCCGCCCATTTCGTTCTCGCTGTTGCAATAAATCATTAGAACGCCAGCATGCTGAACGGTGTTATCAGGATAAAGAAGCTTTGCGCCAACAGCACCCACATCATCGCGTTGGCAAAAACCAAGCATTGAAGAAAGCCAGTTCGGCTCAATAACTTCAGTATCATTATTCAAGAACAAAAGGTACTCGCCTTTGGTCATACCGACACCGTAGTTATTAATAGCAGAATAATTAAAGGGCCCTTCCCAGGTTACAACTCGAACATTTTCAAAAGCGGCGCAAACGCTGTCGTAATACTCGAACGTCTCTTTTTCGACACTATTATTTTCGATAATAAGGATCTCGTAGTTCGAATAAGATGTTTTGCCTTCAATTGATTCAATACATCTACGGAGAACTTCAACGCTGTCCTTGTTAGGGATAACAATACTTACAAGAGGTTCATCATTAATAGCGTAAGAAACATGATAAAAGCAGGGAGTATCGGTCAGCTCTGCCGAGGCATTTAGTCCGCATCTATCCAAATGCTCTTGCAAGGCACGCCGACCAGCCTCGTCGGCATAATTTTTGTTGCCAGCGCTCTTAGCAGTGGAAGAATCGTTGATGCGCCAATGGTAGAGAACCTCGCGAACATGGAAAAAGCTATGGGTTCTCTCGGAAAGACGAAGAAGGAAATCATAGTCTTGTGCCCCATCGAAAGCTTTACGAAGCATTAGCTCTTTAACCAGCGTGGAACGAACGCAAAGCAAATGAGTGATGTAATTGTGCACGCGCAGCAGGTCAAGATTGAAATCACATTTGTAGTGAGGATCAACATAATCGCCCGCCTCATTGAGGAAGTCTTCGTCGCAATACAAAGCATCCGTATCAAAATGAGCCGAAATCTGTTCTGCATATCTATATAAAGCAAATCGATCAAGGGTGTCATCGTGATCGAAGAACACAATGTAGTCGCCGGAAGCAGCCTCAATGCCCGCGTTTGTATTCTCAGCAATTCCCTTGTTTTCAGTTAAGGTAACAACCTTAATTCTTGAATCCGACAGCCTAACAAGCTCGGCAGAAAGTGCGGCATTATTTGGGCTAGCGTTTACAAGAATTAACTCCCAATTTTCATAAACCTGCTCCTCAACCGAATTAACCATATCCCAGAAAAAAGAGACGGGGGTATTAAAGAGGGGGACAATAATGCTGAATTTCACACCTTTATGAATCGTGGGGACATCTTGAGAACGGAGGAAAGAAAGCGAACGCTTCCTCATTCTCGCTAGATGAACATAGGTATCAATATAGGCGGATTTATAGAATGCAGGAGATTTTGAATCCAGCATATATTTAACTGCGGCTGGGTCCAAGGATAGAAAACCGGAACCCTGCAGATCATCCCCAGATGCAACCAAGCAGAATGTTTTATCGCCCTTAGGAATCCTGAGAGAAAAGGACGACTCGTAACGGTAAAAACCTTGATACTTAATTTGTGAAGGTTTGCCCAAATATACGGGATAGTTTTCGAGGACTTCAGAATCACCATCGGTAACATAGACACGTTTTAAAGAATCGATCTTAGGGGAACATATAACACCCTTGAGAATAATTTCATTCTTCTCGAAGGCCTCAACTGCGACATTACAACGAATATGAATTTTTCCAAAATAAGAATCGGATTCAATATTGCGAAAGCGAGAAGTGGACGAAGGATTGATTTTGTAATTAAGACGAGAAATCCATTTAATTTCACCGAAGGAAAGAGAGGTATCGAATTTATCCGCTCCGGCTACAGAAATCCTAAGACCCTTACACGATAGGAGCGGCACTGCGATAGCAGCGATTTCGACATCCTGATGATAGTGAAGCGAAAAAGGGACAGACGCCCCTGCATCAGTCGACACATTAACAGAAACAAATTCTTTGTCGCTCTGCTTTAGCTTGAACGGGATATATGCCGCGCCAAAACCACGGCATATTCCCCTATAGTAAATTCCCATTATCAAACCATCCCCAAATACTAAAATGCGCCATTATCCTTACCCACCTGATTAGTATCCTGGTAAAGAAGTTAAATACCAAGGTGAAATCAATTGGAGATATCTACAAGACAATAAAGCGCGCTGAAAGACTAAAGTGTAGCAATGGATACCAAGCGCACAATATATAGAATGCCGGTCAGGACTTCCACCTGAAATAACTTATGAATAAAAGAACCCTTAAATTCAATATTGGGAAAACGAAGAGCCGAGAGAACAAATGGAACAATCGGTAAAAAGTAACGTCCTTGAACGCCCATAACAACATTTTCAGTATCAAAAGTGCAGCATAACCACATAGATAGAATTGCTCCAAGTGCCGAGATGAGTGAAGCAGCAATGAAACAGCACCTTACAGGGAGGTTTATTTCAGGGAAATCATTCTCGTCCTTAATGCAACAAAAAAAGGCAAGAAACAGATATACGACCATTAAATAAATCGGCATCGCTAGATTGGTCTGCAGCCAACCCAGCTCATAACCAAACATCGTTTCCCAATAATAATCTAGGCCATTAATCAAAGTTCGTATAAGCATGACGAAAGAAGAAAACGGATGGCTCAAAATCCCAGCCATGGAATAGAAATGGCCAACTTCAGCTCCTCGTACATCAAATGAAGCAGAAGCAGATGCGAAAGAAGCAATAGAGGAAAGACTGAAAATTCCGATAGAAACAAAAGGCAATAGCAGAATCAGCGCCTTTGAGATAATCGCTGTTCGTCTATCAGAGAATTTCTTATTCGGTATAAATATAAATAAAAACAAAACAGTGCAATAAATGGATTTACAGGGCGCAAAGAAAAACGCTAAGATCGCGAATCCAAAAACTTCCCTAAATGAAATCTCATGCTCTCCACATGCAAAAGTGCGCATAAGCAGCGAAAACACAAGCAAGGATAAGCCAATGATTCCCGCATCATAAGAAAAGGAAGAGGCAAGGTGCAACGTCATTGGAATAAAGGCGATAAATAGGATGATATGTTTGAAATAAGGAGTCAATTTATATGAGACAACGACAAGAATAAAGAAGGCTACAGCAGAAAATAGCCGACCAAGATAAAAGGTCGGAACTGCACCAAAATTGAAGGCGATACCTGCGGCAAGCCCTATCATCGAGGGAAGTTTACAAATAAAATTACAATTGCCAATTGTGAACTCATAGCCGCCCACAGTTTTATCAACTGAGCCATTCGCCCAGAGGCTAAAGCATGATGTCAGGCTGCTAAAGGAGTGATTGCCAATGTTTTTAGAAGACTCCCCAAATAAATCTATTAAGTCATGATCAATAGCCCTAATGGGAAATTCCCCTCCAGCGAAGGATGACCTTCCCTTAAAACAGTCTAACAACCAATAGGAAGAGAGATAGTGGTACACCTCATCAGGAACACCGAAAGGAGGAAAGAAGACGGCAAAAAATATAAGGGCAAGCGCTAAAGAGCCAAAAATATATGGCATCTTGTACCGGAAATCGGACTTAATGCAAAACAAATAGTAGGTAAGAAGACTATAAATTACAGACACAGTACCGATCAATAGCGTAATCTTACGCGGATTGCTGTAGAAATAGTAAAAGCAGTAGAGAGAGAAAAATACCCCAAGCAACACCAAAGAGAAGTATTTATGGCTTTCGCGCTTGATTGCCTTCAAAGTAGCAGCCTTTCACCTTATCGAGCGTTTCTATCCTGTCCAAGAGCTATTGACTGAACAAGAGAGTTGAGACGTTCTTCCTGTTTTGCTAAGCGAAGTGAATTCGAAAAGTCGCGAAGCACAAGAACGAAAATAACAAATAGAAAAACAAAATTCGATGCACTCATAAACCCAAAACACCGAGAAATAAACTCAGTAAAGTCGGGAAATATGGCCATTAAAACAAAGCACAGACAAAAAATTAACCAAAAAAAGCAATCAAGTGCCTGCATCTGTGACCTTTTAAGCTTTGAAACAATAAACAGAAGAACCAGGACTGCGAAGAAAATCAAGAAGACGCGAAGCGTTACGGACATAAATATCACCTGAACCTCTGCACAAATAAAAGTGAGACTACTACCCTTACCATATACTGCACCGATTTGACGGGATTAAGATAGCTCTCTCCGCCCTGGCGCTCACGCATGGACACCTGAACTTCAGAGACTGAATAACCGCGCTTAATGAGCAATGCGATTGTTTCGGGTTCCGGATTTAAGCTCTTATCAGAATAAAACTCCTCGAGAACAGGCTTGGAAAACAATCTGAAACCAGACGTTGGATCAGCAATACGCTGTCCGCACATCAGTTTAATGAGAAATGAAATAAGTCTCGATCCGGCCATACGCATCGAGGTATCCTTTTTTTCAGTTATGAATCTCGAACCAATAACGATATCACTACTGGTTTTATGGGCTTCATCCACCAGAACGGGAAGATATTCAGGTTTATGCTGGCCGTCTGCATCAAATTGAATTAAATAGTCATAACCGTTATCAACAGCATATCGAACCGCAGTCTGAAAACCGACGGTAAGTCCGCAGTTAATTGGCATAGTAATTACTTTGCAATTTAATCTTTTTAGAATAGATCCAGTATCATCAGTCGAACCATCATTAATTACAACAAAATCGTACTGAGGCGCTTTCGAACGCAATTCAGCAATCGTGCCTTCAATACACTCCTCTTCGTTATAAGCGGGAATTGCAATAAGAACCTTGCAACCAGTAGAAGCCATCATCATTCCTTAAATGAAACTAATCAGAGCCAAACATATTGTAGAGAGTCGTCAGAAACTAATACCATATAAAAGATGCGGTCTTTCATATCCATAATAATTGAATATTGAACACCCACCCCTAGTGATTCGCGTTCATGGCGCTTTCCGCCTGCTGTGCGGTTTTCGAGAATGAAAAATCGCTAACAGCTCGCTCCCAAATATTTTTGGATTGGGTTTTGAGCAGTTTACGATTTGAATCTAAATATTTAAGACGCTCTACTATCTCAGCAGCATCTCCGGATTTCATTATTGATCCGTAGCTACCATTCAAAATAAGCTCAGACGCGCCACCAACATCTGTTGTCAAAGAGGGGCATCCGCATGCAGACGCCTCAAGAAGCGTAGTGCAAAAACCCTCAGAGCGAGATGGCAAGCACAGTAAATCAGAGTCCAAGAAAAGTGCAGCCATGTCATTTCGATTCAGCCTACCGACATAAATGAAATTGGAAGAGCGGGCCTTCTCGACTTCAGCTTTCATAGGCCCATCACCTGCAATAACGAAAACAACATTCTGCTCGATGAGTTCCTCATTTGAAGAAGCTTCGATAATCTGAGCGATGCCCTTTTCTGGAATCAATCGACCAGCAACAGCTACCAAAAGACAGTCAGACGTCAACTGAAACTCTTCCCTAAAACTTCTACCGGAACTCGAAGATGAAAATGCGGTAGCATCAATTGAATTTGAGATTACGCCCTTGGCTTCAATTCTAAAATTGCGAAGCCATTCACAGCTTTTTTCCGAAATTCCATAATAATCGGGAGAAAACCCCTTACCGATAAAAGTAATAAAGTGCTCGTAAGCTTTAGCAGCCAAATTTAATATTGGACTACCAAAACTCAGATATGCAGATCCATGATCAAGTACGACAGGCTTGATTCTCCTGGACTTAGAATAAATTAAGCCAACGATGGACAGAAAGTAAAAGCGCGTATTGATTAGAATGCCATCGATCTCGGTGCTGCCGAGCTTTTCCTTAAGCAGACTATGGGACTTAATAAATGAATTAAGACAAAACCTTCCACCCAAAAAGGATATACAAGGGACTCGAATTATAGTGACTCCATGTTCATCGACGCTCGAATCCGAAAGTCCAGGCAATTTGTTGGTCACGATATAGACTTTATTACCCTCAGCGCATAATTCATGCGCGAGGTTTTCGGTAAATATCTCCACTCCTCCCAAGTGAGGGAGGTAACAGGCGCTGAAAATCAAATAATTGCTGTGCACTTACTTTACTTCCCCGTTGTTGTCGAATTTCTCGTTAGTCGCTTGATCGTATTGGCGAGAGATATACAAAGCGCAATTGACCCGATGATAAAGGATATGATTATTGCTATGCTTACGCCATTGGGCCCACACAAAGATACAAACCAAATAGTAAGTGGTCCAACGATCAGCAGTGGAATCAAATTACAAATCAGACTTGCCCTCATATTCCTAAAAACAATCGACAAGTCTGTTAGATATCCAATCAACGCGGTGGACACCGCACTTACTAGAGCCAAATAAAGCAAGTCTGTATAGCCGCTAATTGAAGAGCCAAACACTGAACGCAGAAACCAGTCACCAAAAAGGTAGGAAAAAACAAGGCTTACTCCTGTAATAAACAGGAAGCAGGCAACACTTACTACAAACGATTTCCGTATCTTTTTATAATCACCGTTATGAAGATATGCCGCATAATCACCCAAGAGAGGCGCGTACACAAATGAAGCTCCCGCTTGCACGATAACGGCTGGGGTACAAACGGACGCATAGATCCCCAATATTTCAGACCCAGACATATAGTCGAGTAGTTGTCTGGATACTGTTGTTACAGCGGAACAGCAGACGACACCAATGGCCGACGGCAAACACTCAACAAATAAGTTACGCCAACGAGAGGCAGAAAATGCAAAATGAAATTCGCCAGCATTGCAAACAGAAAAGGCGCCATACCAATCCAACAATAGAATTGGGACGTTAACCAGAATCATAAACAGAAATGAAACATTTAGACTCTTCAAAAAAGCAAAGCTGAGAATAAATACAAGGAGTGATAATACGCCGCGCACGAACATCGATATCCCGCATAGATCCATTCTGCGGGATTTTTGATCAATCCCGTGCAGCACATCAATAAATACTTCGAATGATTTATAAACACAGTAAAGAAAAACCGAAAAAGCTGTAGGAAGGCTACATGTAAAGATGGCATATAAGAGAACGAAAGCAAGTCCCATTGCCATTGAAATCAATCTAAAGCAGATGTATTCAGAAGCAGAATACTCACAAGTCAGATCTGATACTTGATAAGAACGAATTTTAAACAAGCCAACTTGAGCATATATATTTGCAATGGACATGCAGATCGCCAATACGCCAGCATCGCTATATCCATTCGATAGCCTTGCGGCAAATACAGTAATCAGCCATTGACACCCAAGAAACACCAAGGAGCCTAAAGCGTTCCATATAATGTTTTCGCGTGTCGTAAGATCTTTTGTTTTGAAATTATTGAAAAGCATCGACATCTATAAGAACAGCCATTTCATCTGAAAGAACACCGGAGCGTACGAGCAGAATCGCAAATACGAATGCACGCAAGCTCACAAGTCTATTTGATCAGGACGACAGATTGCCTGACCTCTCCCTTATTAGCGTTATTAAAACATGGACCAATTAGATTACCGGGCAATATCTGATGCCACATCTTGTTCTCATAAGGAGTATCACCCCAGAAAAAGCCAATATGGCAATCAATTGAACCATCAGTCTTAAAGAAAATGATATCCCCCTTTTGTGCATATCCACTATTAAGCATATCTTGGACAGTTCGGAACTCATACATTTTGCAACCGGAATCGCAGGCATACCCATACCATCGCCAAGCGTTAATGTAGCCGCCACCGCCAGGGCCACCAGCCCATGGAGAATGGGAATTATTCCAACCTATCGCAGAGACATTTCCACCGACAGCAGAGTAAGCATGAGCAACAAAGCCCGTGCAATTCATGCCAGTAAAACCATCCCATCTTGGGCTTCCGTTGGGATAAAGACAGGTATCATATGAAAAGCCACTCGAATACCTGGTTCCCAAATAATAAGAGTCATATTGATGGGACATGAGCCAAGTTACCAGGCTAATCCTGCTAACGCCAAGCACAGTAGAGCTGCCAGTGGGGTTGTAGTAAACCTGAGTTGATTTGGTATGCAACGAACCGTCTGGATAAGTCACATCACAGTACAGGTCATAATAACCTGGATTCAACCCAAGTTCAGACGGATTGAAATACGCATTATTTTCGGTAGAGCCGTTTTTCAGTACTCCCCAACTGCTCCAATCAGGTTTAGCCCAAACGAATTTAAATTGAAATTGTCCGGATTTCTCTGCATCAACGGTGCCCAGATCTGCGCGTACACCCCACGAAAGATTGCCGTCAGTCGAAACTGCAGCGACCCCAGAAAAACCCCAAACACCAATATGCACGCTACGGGAAGTCACCTTGCCGTCTGATCCGCTTACATCGCAATATAAGTCATATTCGCCAGGGCTATCGGGGGTCCAAGAGAGAATAGGGCTCGTTCCGTTCTGAGCTACCCCCCATTTTGACCAGTTATTTTTACTCCAAACAAATTTATATGACAGAAAGCCTGTAGCTCCATCGCAATTTGCCTGAATCGATACTTCATCACCAGGCTTAACTAAGGAATGAGAAGAAGACAACGAAGTAAAAGTCCATTGTTCAGGCGTGAAATAACAATTCTTGCTACACGTAAGAGTTTGACCAGTATTTGTATCAACAACATCAACGAAGATAGAAACATCGCCAGTATGCTTCACCGACCATTCAAGAGAGGACATTCCCTCTCCAGAATCAATAACGCCCCAGTCTTTCCAAGCATTTTTCATCCACACGTATTTATAAATCAGTCCTTGACTCTTACGAATCTTGAGGTTAGGAGTAATCACTATTGAATCACCAGCGGATATGACGCCGCTAGTTGGCTCAATAGTTATCGAGTCGAACTTCTCTAGATTATGTTCAACGTGCACCGGAAACTTGCGGGTGGTAACCCTACCGGTCGAGTCGACGGCGTCCACCCAGATATTCACGTCGCCGGTGACCTCGGGGACCCAGGGGCACGAGGCGGACGAGCCGCTCTTGCGGATCGTGCCCCAGCGGGCCCAGCCGCCCTGCTCCCAGACGAACTTGTAGGCGAGGGAGCCGGAATTGCCGGACACGGACAGGCCCAGCTCGCACTCGTCGCCGAGCAGGGGCGACCCGCCGTCGGACGCCTTAGCGGTGATGCCGTCGAGGGAGAAGTCCTCGGCTTGCACCTCTGTTTCATTAGCTCGTTCTTCATTCAAAGCCAAAAGATCGTAGTCAGCCGCGGATGAATAAGATGCCAAGAAAGGCAAAATCATCAAAGATAGAATTAACGCAGCAATGAACCTTCGATATACGGCCTTCATCAACATTCTCCACTCTTACCATAATAATCCGACTCGCAGCATTGATATTTGATCCGCAATATCAGAAATGGCTGCAGACTAAATCAAACGTTCAATAATTTTCGCTATTTTCTGCCCATACCCATCACCGGGAACAGCCCACCGTCCATTAAGGTCTTCCAAACACGGCGAAACCCCAAGAAGTCCTCTATCGCTAAGAACCTGATAACGAGGATCAACACAGGCATTGTTCAGCGGTGAACTAGTTGCATAGCCCTTTAGATGCTGCGTTTGCGCAAGGAGCCCTTGATAAACGTTATCAAAGCTTGCACCCTTGACCTGTGAGCCGGTAGCTCCTAAACCGGCAAAATTGCACTGATCAACCGAAACCGAGCCTCCAAACTGAAGCCAGCCGGTCTCCAGCATAGCCTGGGCAAACACAACCTCAGGTCGAACCCCTTCCGAGGAGGCAGCATTGACTACCTGCTCGCAAAACTCGGATATATCCGCAGCGCCTTTTTGCGAATAGATTTGAGTTGGGTATGCGTTTCCCGTAGCAGTAAACACCTTGGCCATCGATTCAGCAGATACGCTCGATTTCCCCATAATAGGAGTTCCATCCACCGTGACCTTGCGGGTCATGTGCTTCTGGCCGGAGCCGTCGATCACGTCGAGGTAGACGGTGTAGTCGCCCGGCTCGGTCGGGGTCCACTCGCAGGAGGAGGCGGCGGAGGGCTGCTGGGCGACGCCCCACTTGGCCCAGCCGCCCTTCTCCCAGACGAACTTGTACTTGAGGCCGGAGGCGTCGCCGGACACCTTGGCCTGGAGCTTGACGGACTTGCCGCAGCGGGCGTCGCCCGAGACGTCGAGCGACTCGAGGGACCAATTAACAACCTTATATTCAGAAGTGCTCGTTATATAGCCATTAGAGTCGATAACGTCTGCGTAAATCTCATAATTGCCGGCTTTCGGTAAAGTCCAAGAAACCGACGGTTTCGTCAAATCTTGTCCGATAATACCCCAGTTATCGTCAGACCAGTCCATACCAGACTTATGCCAAACGAACTTGTATTTAAGCCCATCGGTTTTACCGACCACATTCACGCCGATATTAATAGACGTACCAGCCCTTCCCATATCCTCCGAGAACGAAATCCCATCTATGGAGTAAGGATGCGGGAATTGAGCAATGATAGCAGCAGCGTCAGCCTCTCCAAGACGACGGCAACCATCATCCGAGAAATAGTTGGAAACATCACCGTAATTCGAGATAAAGCCATGTTCGATAAGAATGCCGGGAATTCCCTGCTCGCGAGCGCAACGGATAACGGCGAACTCGTCGCCAACTTTCATTTGAAATACGCCGCGGTATGTTAATCCCATAGCAGCAAGGTTGTTCATGACCTTGTTGGCAAGCTCAAACGAAACCTGTGTGTAGTCGGTGCCATTTACGGTAGGAGCATAAACTTCAGCGCCGTGAGCTCCAGAAGGACCAGAGTTGATATGGAAGCTAACAAAGGCCTGCGCTCCCTGATCTATGCAGCGCTGTACGCGATAAAGGAAATCATTGCTGGGATAGTAGCCGGATTGCTGGCGGGCAAGAACGATCTTAAAGCCGTAAGCTTCAAGTTTATTTTTACAGGCCGTCATGATCTTCCAGGTAAGGTCGGCTTCACTCTTGCCATTTCCCAGCGCGCCGGAATCAACTCCGCCATGGCCGGCATCAAGTGCAATTACCCCAACATTGCGCGCGGAGCGCTCAGCGTAGGTAGTTATGCCATCAGGCGAATCAGCGCATTCCAACGCCTGCTGGATCGATTGGGCCTCAACGGCATTGCCATCGCCGTCTGCATAGTAAACAGAAGTGGCCTCAGGATTCATGGAGGTATCGATAACCGTAAACGAATAATCCCTGTCAGAGAGATCCGCTACATGTTTAGTGCCATCACCCTGCAAAACGTAGGTTATCGAAGTCAGAAAGTAAGTATTGGATTTCAACGTCGAGCCAAATACAAAAGCAGCCGAATTGCCAGCTGATTCAGATGCATCCGTGGTTCCCCTTACTCCATCCGCACTTACATAGTTAAGCGTTGCAGAAGCAAGGGTATCGCCGTCATCGGGAGTAGCAAAGGCGACAACTTGATCAGTCCCGCCGGGAAGACTCGGGTAGGCCAGATAGACATATTGAAAAGAAGAATCAACCGATTCGACCTCGTGTTCGGACGCGGAAACATCTACGTTGAAACCCTCATCCTCTGATTCCGTAGCATCCACTGGCAGAGACTGATCAACGACCATGTCTTCACCGTCGATGGAACTCTCGTCACGCGAGGCCACGCTGTCATCTACGGGCACAGCACCCGACGTAACATCCATAGACTGCACATTATTCGCAGCATAAGCAGCAGTTACAGGACCCATCAAAGATGAGGCCGCCAAAAGTGTAGCCATAGAAAAAGCAGCTGAGGCACGCAACGCGTTTTTCATATCGAATCCCCCGTCACTAATAATTGTTAGTTAAGAGTAATTATCTAACAATCAGTCTCACATCGGAAGTTCAGTTACTTAAAGCGCGGGGATTGTTCATTCAATAGACTATCCAATTCAGCCGGCAACCGCCCCAGCAATGCAAACACCAGGTATAGTGAGATTCATTCAACGCCACCGGTCTTAGGGGGCTTCATAGCGATCACCGCAGCGACCTTGAACTTAACCCGCTTCAAAACGGAGGCCTTAGTGACCATCGTCTTGGTTGATACGATTTCAAGCTTTACCACGGGTTCAAATCCGTTTCGGGCACGGAGGCAGGATTCGAGTTGTCAGGCAGCACAGCACCCAAGCCAACGCTTGCACCCGGATTGGTCTCCCCACCGGCGCCTTAGCATCCTTGTTGCCGGACTTTGGCGCCACTCCGCGCTAAAGCGAGAAATACTCACTGTCGGAGGATATGTTTGGCCCGAGCCACGCGTCACCGTCAAGGAAAAACTCCGGCCAGCGCTGCATGAACAGGGCCTGTTCGCGCTTCCAACGGCGCAGTTTTTCCTCGTTGGCCTCTTCCCTGCCGCGCGAGGTGAACTCGTAGTGGTACAGCTCGGCATAGGGCGTAAAGATGGTGCGGTAGCCCGCCTCCCACACGCGCAGGCAAAAGTCCGCATCGTTAAAGCCGACAGCGAATTCCTCGTTGTAGCCTCCGACCTGCTCAAATACGTCGCGTCGGACCATCTGACAGGCGCCCGTCACGGCGCTAAAGTTGCCCGGCCGCACGGCACGGGCAAGATAACCCTCGCGCTTTGCCGAGAAGTCCTGGTTGGCATGAGCAAGTGCGCCACGCACGC
>OGQR01001962.1_pt1 | contig 13227 bp, 5 predicted proteins | sample 1553271 | NCBI WGS metagenome assembly OGQR01 (sample SAMEA2579970, study PRJEB22360) | human gut metagenome | biome: human gut; feature: human-associated habitat; material: faeces | place: Denmark | collected 2008/2010 | reverse complement strand
CAGCTGGATTTGGTGGGCGAGGTCTGGCCCCAGCGCCCGCCGCTCTCGGCCCAGCCGGCCTGGCTGCTGTCAGAGGAATACGCCGGCGTGAGCCGCCGGGAAAAGCTCCGGGAAATCCGGGGGGCCATGACCGCGGAGGGTGCCGACGTGCTCCTTCTCACTTCCCTGGAGGACATCGCCTGGCTGCTGAACCTGCGGGGCGGAGACGTGGCCTGCAACCCAGTGGTCCTGAGCTATCTGTCCCTTACCCAGGACAGCGCGGTTCTCTTTGCCAATCCGGCCGTGTTCTCCCCGGCGGTCCTGGAGCAGTTGGAGGCCGACGGGGTCTCCCTGCGTCCCTACGAGAGTGTTTATTCCTACGTAGGCCACCTCACCCCCAGCCAGCGGGTCATGCTGGACACCCGGCGGATCAACACCACCCTCTTGACCAGCATTCCCAGCCATGTTCCCGTGATGGACCGCCCCAACCCCACGGCTCTGCGCAAAGCCATCAAAAATCCCGTGGAGATCGCCAACATGAAGCAGGCCCATCTGGCCGACGGGATCGCACTGACCCGGTTTATGTACTGGCTCAAGACCCAAGTGGGAAGCCAGCCCATTACCGAGCGTTCCGCCGCAGCCCAGCTGGAGGCCTTCCGCCGGACCTGCCCCCTGTACCTCCAGCCCAGTTTTGACCCCATTCTGGCCGCCGGTCCCCACAGCGCCATTGTCCACTACTCCGCCACCCCGGAGAGTGACCGCGCCGTCACCGGCCAGGGCTTTCTTCTGGCGGACACCGGCGGACACTACTACACCGGGACCACTGACTGCACCCGGACCTACGCCCTGGGGCCCCTCTCGGAACAGGAAAAAACCCATTACACCGCGGTTCTCCGGGGAAATCTGGCCCTGGCAGACGCAACCTTCAAGGCCGGCTGCACGGGCAGCAACCTGGACTACGCGGCCCGGCAGCCCCTGTGGGAATTGGGTCTGGACTTTAACCACGGCACCGGCCACGGGGTGGGCTACCTGCTCAGCGTCCATGAGGGCCCCCAGAGCATTCGCCAACGCCCCATGGGACGGGAAACGCCTCTGGCCCCCGGCATGATTACTTCCGACGAGCCGGGTGTTTACTTTGACGGCGCCTATGGGATTCGTCTGGAAAATCTCCTGCTGTGCGTGGAGAAATCCGTCACCCCCTTCGGCACCTTCCTGGGGTTCGAGACCCTGACCCTCACGCCCTTTGATCTGGACGCCGTGTGCCCCGCCCAGCTCACACCCCGGGAGCGGACGCTGCTCAATGCCTACCACGCCCGCGTCCGGGAGGCCCTCTCCCCCCACCTTCCCCCAGAGGAGGCCGCTTGGCTCCAAACCGCCACCCGTCCGGTCCCTCTGCCCTAACCTTGCCCCAAAAGGAGGCCCATCGTCATGCCCACAGCCACACCCCGTCCCCGCACCGCCCCCCGAAAACAGACGCCCCGGCGCAGAGCCCCCCGGCCCGCCTGGGACCTTCCCCGCCTCCTCCGCCTCCTGATTCCCGTGCTGGCCCTGGTGGTGATTGTGGGGATTGTCGTCAACCTGGTGGGCGGCGGGGACCAAATGTCCAAACTGGCCCGGGACCGTACCCCCCATTGGGTGGACAAGCAGATCATTGCCATCAACGGCAGCGGCCGGCGGGGGGAAAAACTCAGCGGCGTCACCGACATCGCCATTCACTACGTGGGCAATCCCGGCACCACCGCCCAGCAGAACCACGACTATTACGACCAGCCCGACACCACGGTCAGCTCCCATTTCCTGATCGGTCTGGACGGTGAGATCATCCAGTGTATCCCCATGGATGAGAAGTCCTCCGCCACCAACGACCGGAACCTGGACACCCTCTCCATCGAGGTCTGTCACCCGGACGCCACCGGCCAATTCACCCAGGCCTCCTACGACGCCTTGGTGAAGCTCACCGCCTGGCTGTGTGACTACTGCGGCATTGGCCGGGACCACGTCATCCGCCACTATGACGTCACCGGCAAGCTCTGCCCCCTCTACTTCGTGGATCACCCAGACGCCTGGACCCAATTTCTGGCTGATGTCAAGGACTACTGATCTCCCCTCCCGCCCCTCGCGGGAGGGGCTCTTTTTCCCCTGTTTCTCTATTCTACAAAAAAATGAGGAGAGAGCCTTTGCTCTCTCCTCATTTTCAATTCCTCTCACGCCCTTACTGCATGATGTTCTCACAAAAACGCATGAGGATGGTGGCCACCTGGGCGCGGGTGGCGCTGCCCTGGGGAACCAGGGTCCCGTTCTCCATCCCGGCAATCAGGCCCTGACCAACCGCCCAGTTCATGGCCGGAATAGCGTAGTCACTGACCTGATCCCCGTCGGGATAGCCCGTCAGGTTCTCCTGAAGGGTAACCGCGTCCATCCCCTTGTACTGGGCAAACCGGTACAGCATGGTCGCCATCTGCTCCCGGGTGATGGGGCTGTTGGGGGCAAAGGTGGTGGCGCTGGTGCCGTTGACAATGTCATTGGCCGCTGCCCAGGCAACGGCATCGGCATACCAGGCGCCGTTCTCCACGTCGGTGAAGGCGCTGCCGCCGGACACCGCGGGCTCATTCTCCAGCCGGTAGAGGATGGTGACAATCATCCCACGGGTGGTGGTGGAGGCAGGGGCAAACCGGTCCGCCGACACGCCGGTCATCATGCCCTTGTCGTAGACATACTGGACTGCCTCATAGAACCAATCGCCGCTCTTCACATCGGTGAAGGGCAGGGTGGGTGTCACAGCGTTCTCGGTCCACTTGGCGTACACAGTGGTGTTGCCGTTCAGCTTCACGGAGGTGACCTTCTGGGTCAGGGCCTCGTCGCTGTACCAGCCGGCAAAGGTGTAGCCCTCCCGGGTGGGTACATACTGCCCCAGGTCCACGGTGGTCCCCTTCTCCTTGGTCACCTTGGCAATGGCGGAGCCGCCGTTGGTGTCAAAGCTCAGGGTGTACTTGGTGGTGACGGAACCGCCGCCTCCGCCACCGCCGCCGGAGTAAGACCACTGGGCAACGATCGTCGCGTCACCGGTGAACACGGTGTCCTCAGTTACCTTGGTGCCATTCAATGTCCAATACTGGAATGTGTATTTGTTGTTGCTGTGGTTGGGATTAGGCAGATCGGACAGCTTGCCTTCGTTGTTGGTGGTCAGCGTGCTCGTCTCTACGGTGCCGCCGTTCGCGTCGAGGGTGATAGTGTAGAGTTGGGTGCCGACAACGCTGTTTTCTTCGTCAACCTTGCCATCACCACCTGTTACAATAATCGTCACGTCGGCACCGGTCAACTTCTCGTTGATTTTCTTGGCAATGTCTGCGTAGCTCTCATTCTCTGAACCTTCAGCCTTGAACTTGTCCGCTGTGGTTTTATCCGCATAGACCAGCGGCTTCTCCGCGTTGCCGGTGACGTTCGACAGGATGATTTCCGGTTGCGTGGTCACGCCCGTGCCCATACCGTACTCAATATTAGCATAGGCACCGTCCGCCGGGTTCAGGGTGCAGTCTGTCAGGGTGGCTTTTGCGCCGTTGACCATCACAGAGGTGAAGGTCCCGCCATTTACTGTCACGCCCTTGAGCTTGCCGCCCTCGGCGCAATAGAACTGAATCCCATGCTTGGTCTTACCATTGGTGTCCACGGTCAAGTTTTTGATGGTTACGTTATTAACGTTTTGCTGAACAGTAATCATCGTACCATTCGCGGTCTCACCAGACTGAACACACTTGATGATCTTGTCGTTGCCGTTGATGGTCAGACCAGCGGAAGTGATGGAGATGAGGTTCTCAACTTCCACGTTCTTGAGCAGCTCGATCTCGGTGGCAGAGCTGGTTCCTTCGCTGTCTCCAGTCTGTGCAGCGGTGAGGGCATTTTCAAAGGTCGTGTAGACAGTGGTCACGTCGTCCTTCGTGATGGAAGCTTCGCCCAGCTTGGACGGGTCTGTGGTGTAGTAGGTGAAGCCTTTCAGGCCGGTTTCATCATCAGAACTGCCCTCGCCCTTGACCTGGGTAAAGTCAGTTCCGTCAATAGTGATATCGCCTACGGAGACGCTGGTCATTTCTGTCCAGACCTGAATATCCTCTGCCAGATCCGCCTTGGACAAGGAGAGTTTGGACCCTTCGGCATCATCCACATTCACCGCGCCCCAGGCATTGCCGCTGGTGGTCAGGTTGGTTGCGTTGACTTCCATCCCTTGAACCACCATACCGGCCGTGCCGCAGTTTCGGATGGTGACATTCTCTACGGTCAGTTTCCCGGAAGACGTCCGGGTGTTGGTGCTGTTGGCATACGCGTTGATGCCGTGCTTGGTGCTTTCGTTGCCCACAATGGTGACGTTTTGGATGGTCACATCACTGGTAGGGGTGTTCACCCCAAGAATGTGATTTTTGGGCTTGCTGTTGTCGCCGGTGGCCCAATCCGCAATGGCGGTGATGGTGTGGTCCTGACCATCCAAACTGGTTCCGGCGGGCAGGGTAACTGCGGCCTCATTGACGCCAAGGGTGCCTTCCTTAGGCTGGTTGGTAACCGTAATGTCACCCTTCAGTGTGATGGTCTTCACATTGGAAGAGTTCTCTCCCACGGCTTTGGCTGCATCCTGGAGGGTGGCATAGGCGGTCTCTCCCACCCAGATGGCAACGTCATCTGCGTTTGCATAATACGTTTTTCCATCGAAGTCGGATTTCATTTCTTTCCAAGTCTCTGGAACCGAGATAATCTTGCTGGAATTATCGTCGTTATCAGAAGAATTGGCAAGTTCCGTCCAAATCTTGGTGGGCTCCTTCAGGGTGCCGCTGGTCAGGGTAAAGGAGGGGGAAGTGTCCAGAGAGGCCCCCTTGTCCACATTGACGGCGCCCCAGACGTTGCCCTCGGTGTTCAAGTCGGTTGCCTCGACCTTGGAGCTGTTGACCTGCACCGCTGCGTTGCCGCAGTTTTGAATGGTGACGTCCTCCAATTTTACCGTACCCGTACAGTTGTAGGCGTGAATGCCGGACTTGGTGTCCGCGCTGCCCACAATGGTCAGGTTTTTGATGGTGGTAGTGGTTTCAGCCTGGGTGTTTTCCACGGAGAGAATGTGCGTTTTGGTCTCTCCATTCCACTGCTTGCCCACAGAAATTGTGTGGCCATTGCCGTTCAGGGTGACCCCTTCGGGCACGGTGATGGCTGCGCTGTTGGCGGCGACACCGGTGTTGTCCAGAACAATATCGCCGTTCAGGGTAACCACTTTGTCACCGGCGTTGTTAGCACTGCCCGCCGCTGTCAGAGCGTTTTTCAACGCTGCTTGGGTGGTGATTTCCCCCTCTTCTGAGGGAGTGGGTTCCGGTTCCGCGGCCAACGCCCCGGGAACCAGCGTCAGCATCATGCACAGAGACAGGAAGACTGACAAAAGTTTTCGCTTCATAGGATCTTTCCTCCTTGTTTATTCTCCCGCCCAAACCCCGGGGGAAGCCCAGCTTCCCCCGAGCGGGTCGGGGAAAAACAAAAATGCCGTGCAGGTCACAGCCCTACACGACAAGGTCAGGAGGCAAAAATGCCTATGCACACTTTGCCCTTGGAGCACACCCGAAAATGACTACGACAAAAGACAGTCCTTCAATCGCGCAAAGCAAGGGAAACCCTTGCAAAGGGTCTGGAAAAACTGTATAATATCGTCCATGCGGTGCGGCCTTGGGCCGTTGTGTAGGTGGTTATGGCACCTGCGCAGGATTTCAGGGGGTCGGAGCCCTGAAATCTGCCGCATATTTTGTTTTTCACCGATATTATAGCACGGACTGGCAGGAAATAGCAAGCAGAAAAACAGCCGCCCGGTCTCCTGCATAGGAAACCAGACGGCTGTCTATTTCACATTACTGTAATGCTTTCTCCAGTTTTTCAATCATCTCATCGATGTCATCTTTCGTAATCACAAGCGGCGGTACCATACGAAGAACGTCGCTTCCGGCGGAAATCACAAGAAGTCCGTTCTCAATCGCGCGGTTGATGACTTCTCCGACCGGACGGCCCGTTACGACAAGGCCCTGCATAAAGCCTTTTCCACGGCGTGCTGCGAGGCAGTCATATTTTTCCACCAGTTCGTCCAGCTTTTTCTCCAGATACGGAGCCGTCTCTGCTACATGCTCTACGACATGCTGTTTCTCATAGCATTCAAATACAGCATTGACAGCCGCGCAGGCCAGCGGGTTTCCGCCGTATGTCGTTCCGTGGTCTCCCGGAACGAGCGAATGCTCTGCCGTCTTTTTATTCAGCACGAAGGCGCCGACCGGAACGCCGCAGCCAAGTGCTTTTGCACACGTCATGACATCCGGCTGTACGCCGTAATCCTGCCATGCGAACAGTTTTCCCGTTCTTCCCATACCGCACTGGATCTCGTCGAGAATCAGCAGGATGTCGTGCTCGTCACACAGATCGCGCACGCCCTGTAAAAATTCTTTCGTTGCCGGATAGATACCGCCCTCGCCCTGTACAGTCTCCATGATGATCGCACATGTCTTGTCGGTAATCTGTGCCTTTACGCTCTCCAGATCATTAAAATCCGCAAATTTAATGCCGCCGATCAGCGGTTTGAACGGATCCTGATAATGCGTATTTCCTGTTACAGAAAGCGCTCCAAGGCTTCTTCCATGGAAGGAATGGTTCATCGCGATGATCTCATGATCGTTGCTGCCGTCTTTTAAGTAAGCGTATTTTCTCGCTACTTTGATGGCTCCCTCGATCGACTCCGTACCGCTGTTCGTAAAGAATACTTTATCCATGCCGGATGCCTTCGCCAGCTTTTCTGCCGCGGAGCCCATCGGAACATTGTAGAACAGGTTGGAAACATGGATGACTTTGTCCACCTGGTCTTTCACTGCTTTTTTATAATCGTCATTGCTGTAGCCGAGCGCATATACCGCGATACCTGCCGCAAAGTCCAGATATGCTTTTCCGTCGGTGTCATACAGATGAACGCCCTCGCCGTGGTCGATCACGAGCGGGAACCGGTTATAGGTGTGGAGCACGTACTGCTCGGTCTGTTCCATATACTCATTCGTCTTCATGATTGAATTTCTCCTTGTTTTCCCCTAAAATAGCCGTACCAATTCCTTTGTTCGTAAAGATCTCAAGCAGCAGGCAGTGCGGGATTCTTCCGTCCATGATGTGGACTCTCGATACGCCGTTCTCGATCGCATCGATGCAGCCCTGCAGTTTTGGAATCATGCCGCCGCCGACATTTCCGTTTGTGATGAGATCTCTTGCTTCCTGTACGTGGAGCTCGGAAATCAGGCTCTCCGGATCCTTCGGATCTTTGTATACCCCCTCGATATCGGTCAGAAATGCCAGTTTTTCCGCATTTAACGCCTCTGCGATCGCGCAGGCTGCGTCGTCTGCATTGATGTTATAGGTATTGAAATCATCGTCCATGCCGACCGGGCAGACTACCGGCAGGAAATCGTTATCCAGAAGATCGTACAGCACTTTCGGATTTACATTTTTGATATTTCCAACGAAGCCGATATCCTCGCCCTTGGACAGCTTCTTCTCTACATTTAAGAGTCCGCCGTCTTTTCCGCTGATGCCGACAGCATTAACTCCGAGTGACTGAATCATGGTGACAAGCTCTTTGTTGACCTTATTCAGCACCATCTCTGCCACTTCCATCGTATCGGCATCTGTTACACGAAGGCCGTTGACGAATTTCGGTTCCATGCCGACTTTTCCGACCCAGCGGCTGATTTCCTTTCCGCCGCCGTGTACGATGATCGGTTTGAAGCCGACCAGTTTCAGAAGAACTACGTCCTGAATGACGTTTCTCTTCAGCTCTTCATCCACCATCGCGCTTCCGCCGTATTTGATGACAATAATTTTGCGGTTGAACCGCTGAATATAAGGAAGTGCCTCGATCAGCACATTTGCTTTGTCCAGATACATCTGATTTACCATGATTTTTTCCTCGCTCTCCTCTTTTGATTCCTGATTCTGCTGTACCGGAAATACGGTTTCCCGGCACTGTTTCGTTGTATTCCCTCAGAATTTTTATCCGACTATTTTTCAAGAACGGTAATCCGCATTAATTTTTACATAGTCGTAGGTCAGATCGCAGCCCCATGCCGTTGCTGTTGCCTCTCCCATGTGGATATCGGCGGTCGCAGTTACTTTTGGCTCGGAAAGGATTTTGGTTGCTTCCTCCTCGCTGTAATCAACGGCAACGCCTTTTGTGATGATCTGCAGTTTTCCAGCTGCGCTCTCGAAGTAGAGATCTACATTTTCCGGATCAAATTTTGCCCCGGAATATCCCATGGCACAGAGGATTCTTCCCCAGTTGGCGTCATGGCCGAAGATTGCCGCTTTCGTCAGACTCGATGTGATGACGGATTTCGCCAGTGTCACGGCCTGCTCTTTGCTCTCGGCTCCCTGAATCGTCACTTCGAACAGTGCGGTTGCGCCCTCGCCGTCGCCTGCGATGTGCATCGCCTGTGTTTTATTGACTTCAAAGAGTGCTTCTTTGAAAATCTTGTAATCCTCGTTTTCTTCCGTAATTTCCGGGTTTCCGGCAAGACCGTTTGCCAGAAGGAGAACGGTATCGTTTGTGGAAGTATCACCGTCTACGGAAACCATGTTGTAGGTGTCCGGTACGACTTCGCTCAGTGCTTTCTGCAGCATCTCTTTCGAAATATTGGCATCGGTTGCCACAAAGCTCAGCATGGTGCACATATTCGGATGGATCATGCCGGAGCCCTTGCACATGCTGCCGATCGTTACGGTTTTTCCGCCGATTTCGATCTGAACAGCAACTTCCTTCGGCTCGGTGTCGGTTGTCATGATCGCCTGTGCTGCTGTAGCTGCGGCTTCTCTTGTAGCTGCAAGCTGCGGTTTCAGCATTTCCACGCCGGCTGCGATCTTATCGATCGGAATCTGTTTTCCGATAACACCGGTCGATGCAACGAGAACGGAGTCCTCTGGAATGGAAAGTGCAGCTGATGCTGCCTCTGCGGTTTTTCTGCAGTAGCCATAGCCCTCCTCGCCGGTGCATGCATTGGCGATTCCGCTGTTGCAGACGATTGCCTGTGCGGTTGGATGGTTGTATACAATCTCCTGGTCCCATTTGACCGGAGCTGCTTTTACGATGTTTGTAGTAAAGGTTCCTGCTGCTACGCACGGTACCTCGCTGTAGACAAGTGCCATATCCTTTACGCCCTGTTTTTTAATTCCTGCTGCGCCGCCTGCTGCCTGAAAACCTTTTGCAGCAGTGATGCCTCCTTCAATCTTTTTCATTCTTTTATCCTCACTTTTCGTAAATTCCGTCTGTTGTCTGCTTCTGTCTTTTTTACGGGAACATCGGCGGCATGCACAGGCCTTCATTTTCCGGCAGGCCGAACATCAGGTTCATATTCTGTACCGCCTGTCCTGCTGCGCCTTTGACCAGGTTGTCCATCGCACCCATCATGATGATTCGTTTCGTTCTCGGATCAATCTTGAAGTTGACATCCACATAGTTGCTTCCCTCGACCCATTTCGTCTGCGGGCAGACATCCTTATCGAGAACACGTACAAACTGCTCGTTGGCATAATACTTATCATAAACGGCTTTAACCTCTTCGTAAGTCACATCTTTTTTCAGGGATGCATATGCCGTTACGAGAATGCCGCGGTTCATCGGAACAAGATGCGGGGTGAAGTTCAGGGTGATCGGGTAGCCGGCTGCATAGGAAAGCTGCTCCTCGATCTCCGGTGTGTGGCGGTGGCCGGCAACGCCGTATGCCTTGATATTTTCATTAACCTCGCAGTAGAGGTTGTCCACTTTCGCTCCTCTTCCTGCTCCGGAAGTTCCGGATTTTGCATCGATGATGATGGTGTTGCCATCAATGAGATCTTCCTTTAATAAAGGATAAATCGAAAGAGTTGAGCAGGTCGGATAGCATCCCGGGTTTGCCACGATGCGCGCCTGTTTTACTTTCTCACGGTTGATCTCGCACAGTCCGTAAACTGCCTCGTCGATATACTGCGGGGATTTATGCTCGATCTTGTACCACTCTTCATACGTTTTTACATCTTTAATACGGAAATCGGCGCTCAGGTCGATGACCTTTACTTTCGAAAGAATTTCATCATTTACCAGGGAAGCACAGAGTCCCTGCGGAGTTGCTGTAAAAATGACGTCTACTTCCTTTGCAAGCTGCTCCATGTTGTCGTCCTTGCAGACATCGTCTACTAACTGAAACATATTCTGGTAAACCGACGCATATTTCTTATCGATATAGCTTCTGGAACCATACCATTTAATCTCCACATCTTTGTGTCCCAGGAGAATACGCACCAGCTCGCCTCCTGCATATCCTGTAGAACCGATAATTCCTGCTCTGATCATACCTTTTTCTCCTTTTTTCTTTCGCCCGTTTTCTTGTCTTGCCGGACATTTTTTCTTTTTTCTTTATGATAGCTCAATTATTTTCTTTTTTCAATGAAAAATCTTTGTTTTCTGCTGTCATATACTGTCGATTGCATAAGTATACACCTTGAATGTATATTATGCAAGTTTTTTTTGAATTTCTGAAAAAAAGCTTGCATAATCCTGTCGTATGATGTATATTTTAGTCATTGACGATGCACCGCGCATATTGGTGCACGAGAAATCCAAGGAGGATCTTACATTATGAAAGAAAAAGTTGTACTTGCCTATTCCGGCGGACTTGATACTACTGCCATTATTCCGTGGCTGAAAGAGACCTTTGACTACGAAGTAATCTGCTGCTGCATCGACTGCGGCCAGGGAAACGAGCTGGTTGGCCTCGATGAGAGAGCAAAACTTTCCGGCGCTTCCAAATTATATATCGAAAACGTTATCGACGAGTTCAGTGAAGACTTCATCATGCCGTGCGTAAAAGCAGGCGCTGTTTATGAGAACAAATACCTGCTCGGTACTTCCATGGCACGTCCGGTTATCGCAAAGAAACTCGTTGAGATCGCAAGAAAAGAAGGTGCTGTTGCCATCTGCCACGGCGCTACCGGTAAAGGAAATGACCAGATCCGTTTCGAGCTCGGCATCAAAGCCCTTGCTCCGGATATCAAAGTAATCGCTCCTTGGAGAATGACCGATGTATGGACCATGCAGTCCCGTGAAGACGAGCTGGCTTACTGTAAAGCACACGGCATCGACCTTCCGTTTGATGCAAACCACAGCTACAGCCGTGACCGTAACCTGTGGCACATCAGCCATGAGGGACTTGAGCTTGAGGATCCGTCCAACGAGCCGAACTACGACGATCTTCTCGTACTGACCACTCCTCCGGAAAAAGCTCCGGACGAAGGCGAGTACGTAACCATGACCTTTGAGGCCGGCGTTCCGAAGACCTTAAACGGAAAAGAAATGAAAGTTTCTGAAATCATCACCGAGCTGAACAAGCTGGGCGGAAAACACGGCATCGGTATTGTTGATATCGTTGAGAACCGTGTTGTCGGCATGAAATCCCGCGGTGTTTATGAGACTCCTGGCGGAACCATCCTGATGGCTGCACATGAGCAGTTAGAGGAGCTGATTCTCGACCGTGAGACCCTGAAAACAAAGAAAGATCTCGGAAACCTGCTTGCTGAGGTTGTTTACGAAGGAAAATGGTACACTCCTCTGCGCGAGGCAATCCAGGCATTCGTTGATGTAACCCAAAAATACGTAACAGGCGAAGTAAAATTCAAACTGTTCAAAGGCAACATCATCAAAGCCGGCGAGTCTTCTCCGTACAGCCTGTACAATGAGTCTCTTGCTTCCTTCACCACCGGCGATCTCTACGATCACCACGATGCAGACGGATTCATCACACTGTTCGGTCTGCCACTGAAGGTTCGTGCAATGAAGATGCAGGAGCTGGAGAAAAACAACAACAAATAAGATCTGATCCTATGGATTCCCAAAAGAAAGCGGACTCGCTCCGCTTTCTTTTTTTGCATGCAAAAAGGACCCGCCCATTTCAGGCAGGTCCCTTTGTTGCCAGGCATATCAATAATTGGTCCAGTGGACCAATTTTGATTATTCGTAATATGCGTCGATTCCGTCCGCAATTCCCTGTGCCATCTTGTTTCGGTAATCCTCGGTTGCCATCAAACGGTCCTCGGAAGGATTGCTCATGAAGCCAAGCTCAATGATCGTGACCGGAATGGTACTCCAGTTGATGCCGCTCATGGAATCGGTGTAAATCACATCGCGGTTCTTCGCACCGGTGTCTTTGCAGAATGCTGCGATCATCTTCTGGGAGAGCTTCTGGCTCTTGCTGATCACATCACCGGAAAGATACGTATTTCTGCTGCTCGGTGCCATCGTGAGTGCTCCGTAAACCGACTGGTTCGAATCGCCGTTCGCGTGTACACGCACGAGAATGTCTGCTCCGTTCTGCGCGGCAAGTTTTGCACGCTCGGAGTTGCTGATATTGACGTCGTGCGTCTCGCGGATCATGTAAACATCGTAGCCGCGCTCCTCAAGGATATCGCGTACCTTTAAGGATACCGCAAGGTTCAGCTCATACTCATTGATGCCGGTTGCCACACCGCATGTTCCGGAAGCAACCTTCGCCTTATAGGTCGATGATCCCGGTCCGATCGGCTCTTTCTCGCTGTTTCCTCTTCTCTGGTGTCCTGCGTCGATTGCCACGCAGATATTTTTGCTGTTCCGGCGGACACCGTTTTTATCAACGTAATAGCCGTCGATGTAGGTATCCTTATAGATGCCTCCCCAGCTTCGGAAGTAATACCAGATCCCGTCAATCTGTTCGAACCCGGATGCCATTTTTCCATCCGCATCAACATAATACGTATTCTTGTCATACTCAAAAAAACGATTCCGGTACATCGCGCCTTGATCATCAAAATAATAATACACATCATCGATCAGTTTCCAGCCGGTCGCCATTTTTCCGTCCGCATCAGAATAATACGGTACATTTTTCACGGTGTAAAAGGCATCCCGGTAAACACCGCCCCAGCTTTGGAAATAATACCAGGCTCCATCAAGTTTTTTCCAGCCGACCGCCATTTTTCCGTCATTATTCAGGTAGTAACGGTTCTTGTCGTACTCTCTCCAGGCTCCTTTGACAATGGTACCATCCGGATCCTTAAAATACCAGATCCCGTTCTCATTCACCCATGGGTAATAGCTTCCAGCCTGCACGGATACCGCCGTCTCTTCGGGATTTCCGCTCTGTACTTCTGCCGCCGGAAGATCCGAGGCGGCATTTTCCGCTGTCGAATCCGGCGTCTCCG
>OGQR01001933.1_pt1 | contig 13378 bp, 15 predicted proteins | sample 1553271 | NCBI WGS metagenome assembly OGQR01 (sample SAMEA2579970, study PRJEB22360) | human gut metagenome | biome: human gut; feature: human-associated habitat; material: faeces | place: Denmark | collected 2008/2010 | reverse complement strand
GCGCAGATAATACTTTGTGTATTATCGAGCATTTTGGCAACGCAGATGCCGTGCCACAGCCGCCGGAGCGGTGCTTAAGCCGTCAGGCGGGAATTGTGCAGTGTTGCCTTAACTATTCTCTCATATACGCGTAAGCCAGCTCACGCGTATACGACGTACACCGGCCCCACAAAGTAGTGCTGGAAGAGCAGCACAGCGCCAAAAACGGCATAGCAGGCGCACAGCGGGGTGATGGCCGCTTCGGCCTTTTCTTCCGTGATGGCGGGGCGGATGGTTTTGCGCAGCAGTACGGCCAGGGCGGGCAGCAATGCCAGCCAGACGCAGAGGAAATACCGCGCCTGCAGCCCCACAATGCGCACCATGCCCACCGGGGTATAGGTGATATACATGGCTGCCATGGCACCGGCGGCGTACACCAGCGCCAGCAGCGCCGCCCCGCCCACGCGGCGGCGGGTGGGGAACGCATCGGCGCGTTTTGGCTGCGCAGCAGCCAGCAGGGCGGCCAACAGCAGCACCAGCGGGCCGGTCAGGTTCAAAAAGCTGATGGGCAGGTCCTTCCAGCCGAACAGGCCGAGCTGCCCAATAAAGAAATCATTCTCTCCCAGGGTCCCCCAGAACGCAGCAATGGTCCGCAGAGGGTTGCGCAGCACAAAGGCCAGCTGTTCACCGCCGTTTACCGTGCTGCCGCCCTGGCGCTCAATGATGGGATAGTTATAGCGGAACGCCGTTCCGTACCACTCCGTCAGCAGGGTAACGGCCATAGCACCGCCAAAGCTGCCCAGCGCCCACAGCGGGCGGCGTCCCTTGGCGTGCCATTCCCGCTTTGCCACCAAAAAGATAGGCAGCACCCACAAAAGGTTCAGGTACGGTTTAGCGATATTGACAAAGATGCAGGCGGCGGTGTAAATGCCCGCCGTTTGGGTGTTCCACTCCTTGCGGGTCAGCAGGGCAAGCATCAGGTAATAGCAGCCCAGCAGGGTTGCATCATAGCTCAGTGATGCCCCCATAAAAAGCGACATCGGCAGCAGCATAATGGCCGCAAAGGCCGGGCGGTAACGCTCCGCTTTGGCCAGCGCCAACGCGCACAACAGCGTGTAGGCCAGCAGGTTGACGATGCGCCCGCCATACAGGCAGCCCAGCGCGCCAAAGCCCAGCAGGCGTGCCAGCGCCATACCGACCGCGCCCGGCAGGAATGGAATGACCAGAAAGCTGACCGGCTCGCTGACCGGGTCCGGCACAGAATCCCGCGCATCGTGCGCCAGGTACAGGGCAAAGCTGTCCGCCATGCTCTGCACTGCGCCTTCCTTGCCGTATTGCTTCAGGGCATAGCCCGCGGTGTTATAGGCTTTTTCCGCCCCGGTATCGGGGTCAGTGCCCACACCGGCAGAGGTATGCGCATTCACCCATGCACCGGGGAACGCTTCCAGCAGGTAGGCCACATCGTCCGGGTAGGTGCGGGAAGCATCAAAATCAAAGTGCCCGGTGGAGATGGCATAGGTGCGCAGGTAATGGTCGGCTTCGTCCGGCGTTTGCAGCGGCGGGTTGGCAAATGCAAACAGCAGCCCGCACAAAAAGATGCACACGGCCCATTTTGCCGCAAATCCTTTTGCAAACCGCCGCACACAATACCCGGCCAGCAGACATACTTCCAGAAAGGCCGCACACCCCAGTGTAACCACCAGGGGGGACACACGGTTATCCAGCCCAAAGAACACCCGCCAGTAATAGGCCCACAGCACGCCGCACACGGCGGCGCACAGCACAGCCAGCCCCCACCGCACAGCGGCGGGCAGCTTTTGTAATTTTATTGGCATAAAACTCCCTTACAACCAGCCTTACAGAATGTACTGGCCGACCTTGTACTGGTCCAGGTTGCCGCGCAGGAACTCAATGGTTTCGGCAAGACCCTGCTCAAAGGTATACTGCGGTTTCCAATCGGTCAGGGTGCGCAGCTTGGTGGCATCGCCCAGCAGGCGGTTGACCTCGCTCTTTTCGGGGCGCAGGCGTTCGGCTTCGCAGACGATCCTGGCGCTGGGGTTGATCTGGGCAATCAGCTCATTGGCCAAATCGCCGATGGAATGTTCCACGCCGGTGGCAATGTTGATTTCCTGGCCAATGGCGGCATCGCAGTCCGCAATGGCCATAAAGCCGTGGGCGGTGTCCTTGACATAGTTAAAGTCGCGGGTGGGGGTCAGGCTGCCCAGCTTGATTTCCTGCTGGCCGGCCAGCAGCTGGGTGATGATGGTGGGGATGATGGCGCGGCCGCTCTGGCGCGGGCCATAGGTGTTGAAGGGGCGCACAATGGAAACCGGCAGGTCAAAGCTGCGGTAAAAGCTTTCGGCCAGGCGGTCCGCGCCGATCTTGGTGGCAGAGTAGGGGCTCTGGCCCTGGAACGGGTGGTGCTCGTCAATGGGTACATACTGGGCGGTGCCGTATACTTCGCTGGTGGAAGTAACCATCACACGCTGGGTGCCCAGCTCGCGGGCGGCGTTCAGCACGTTCAGGGTGCCCTTGATGTTGGTATCCACATAGCTGTCCGGGCTGTGGTAGCTGAACGGAATGGCAATCAGGGCAGCCAGATGGAACACGCGCTCCTGCCCGCGCATGGCAGTACGCACGCCGTTGGGGTCACGTACATCGCCCATAAAGATATCCATTTCATTGCGGATCTCCGGGGGCAGGGTATCGATCCAGCCCAGGGAACCAAACGAGTTATACAGGCAGAAAGCACGCACTTTCTCGCCGCTTTTTACCAGCTCTTCGGCCAGATGGCTGCCGATAAAGCCATCGGCACCGGTCACCATAACGGTATGGGACATTGTAAAAACACTCCTTTTTATATGGCAATACCGCCCGCAGGGCAGAACAATCCAATTATTACAAAATAGTATAACCGATTTGCGGCCTGATTTCAACCAATGCCCCGCCCAGCGTGCAAAAAAGTGCCGGGGCTGCCGCGGATAAGGTAGGCCCACATTAAATTTATATAAAGATTATTCCGTTTGTATCAAAGAGTTCGGCAATATGTTATAATAGGATAAATACAGTGCTGGGCCGCATTCCCTGCCCTGTAGTGGAAAGGAGCCTGCACCCATGCCGCAACGCGAACCTGCCCTGCTTTGGCTGCGGGACTTCGCCCTGACCGCATTGGTCCTTGCGCTGTGTACGCTGACAAGCTGGGTATTTTTCCGGCTGGATTTTGTTTCTTCCAACTATATCCTGACCTATATCCTGGGCGTCATGTATATCAACGTCTTTACATCGGGGTTGGTGTACGGCGTTGTGGCTTCGCTGTTCTCGGTGATGCTGGTCAACTATATGTTCATTGACCCCTTTATGCAGTTCCGCATCCGGTCAGACGACATGGTAACGGCAGTGGTCATGCTCTGCGTTTCGCTGCTCTGCTCCTCGCTGACGGGGCGTATCAAGGTACAGGCCGCCCAAAGCGAGCGCAAAGCCTATGCTTCGCAGGTGCTGCTGGAAGCCAGTCGCAGCCTGTTGGGGGCCGAGGACCCTGACACCATTCTGCGGATAACGGCCACCCAGCTGGGCAAGCTGTTGGAGCGCCCGGTCTGCTTTGCCCCCGCACCGGAGCACATTGCACCGGGAACCCTGATTCTGCCCCCTCCCGCCCAGACGGATTACCGCAGTTGCCCGGCGCTGCATGAGTTCAGCACCTATGAGCACAATCTGGCATTATCCATCCTGGATGTGTGTTCCCTGGCGCTGGAAAAAGAAGCCTCCAACCGCGCCCGGCGCGAAATTGAGGAAGCCGCCCGCCAGGAACAGCTGCGCGCCAACCTGCTGCGCAGCATCAGCCATGACCTGCGCACCCCGCTGACAAGCATTTCCGGCAACGCGCTGATTTTGACCGAGAAAAATCCCCTGCTGACCGAGGAAAAGCGCCGGGAGCTTTCTGCCGCAATTTATGAGGACGCCAACTGGCTGAACCATCTGGTGGAAAATCTGCTTTCCATCACCCGGATGGAGAACGGCCAGGTAAACCTGCGCATTCAGCCGGAGCTGATTCAAGACATTTTTGACGATGTACTGGCTCATTTAGACCATGATGCCGCCCGCCACACCATTGTGACCAACGTGGCGGATGACCTGCTGATGGCCGATATGGACGCCCAGCTGATCGAGCAGGTACTGGTGAACCTCATCAACAACGCCATCAAATATACCCCTGAACATTCCCGCATCGAGCTTTCCGCCGCGCCGGAGAGTAAATTTGTCCGCATCTGCGTAACGGATGACGGCCCCGGCATCCCGGAAGAAAGCCGGGACAAGCTGTTTGATATGTTTTATACCCTTGGCAAAACCCGCAGCGATGGCCGCCGCGGGCTGGGTCTTGGGCTGGCCTTGTGCCGTTCCATTGTTGCCGCCCATGGCGGTGTGATCGATGTACAGAACGCTGCACCGCACGGTGCCTGCTTCCGTTTTACACTCCCGCGAACTGAGGTGACCCTGTATGAATAAACCGCTGATCCTTGTGGTGGAGGATGACCCGGCTGTTGCACGGCTGATCTCCACCACACTGGAAACCCGCAATTATCAGTACCACCGTGTACAGAACGGAGCCGGTGCCCTGTTGGAAGCTGCTTCGGCACGGCCGGATGTAATTTTGCTGGACCTTGGCCTGCCGGATATGGACGGTATTGATGTGATCCGCAAGATTCGCGGGTGGAGCAACGTGCCCATTCTGGTGGTTTCGGCCCGCAGTGATGATACCGACAAAGTATCCGCCCTGGATGCCGGTGCAGATGATTACCTGACCAAGCCGTTCAGCGTAGAGGAGCTTTTGGCCCGGCTGCGCGTGGCGCTGCGCCGTGTGCGGTATGATACTTCCCGCGCAGGTGACCAGGCCAGCATATACGAGAACGGAGAACTGCGCATTGACTATGCCGCAGGCTGTGTGTACCGCGGCGGAACGGAGATTCACCTGACCCCCATTGAGTACAAGCTGATCTGCGTGCTGGCCAAGAACACCGGCAAAGTGCTGACCCACAACTATCTGCTGAACGAAGTCTGGGGCAGCCCGGCCGCATCGGATACGCCGTCCCTGCGCGTATTTATGGCAACGCTGCGCAAAAAAATTGAGGAAGACCCCAGCCACCCCCGCTATATCCAGACCCACATCGGCGTTGGCTACCGCATGATCCGCCAGTAAAGTTTGGCTTTCAAAATGTAACCGCAACAGCCCGTCCATCCGTTTGTTGCCGGATGAGCGGGCTGTTTCAATTTTATTTATTCGGTTTTTTCTGCTTTACTTGGCTGCGCGGCGTCCGCCTTTGCCGCCGGTCTTTTTGGCGTGGCCGGTGCCGGTCTGGGTGCGGGTGGACTTGGGGGCCGTTTTCTTGGGTTCCGGCTTTGGCATATCCTTTTGCAGCAGCTTATCCGGCACGGGCTGGATGCTCCACAGCTGGTTTTCGCCAAACACATCCTGCCAGATCTGGGCCTGGGTACCGTTATCGACCCGCATGCCTACCAGATCAATGACCTTATCAGCCAGCACATTGCGGATCTTGGCCTTGCCGCCATCGGCGGGAACAATCTCCCACCGCTGGCCCTTGCCGGTGGTTTTCTCCCACTGGTGCACCCAGGTTCCGTTCACAACACCACTCATGGCCAGGTCCATCACCTTGCCGGTAAAGCGGTTTTTGATGCGGTACTGGCCTTCGGCGGCTTCCTCAAAAATCCATTGCTGCCAGGGCTGACCCTCATAGCTCCACAGGCGGATGGATGCGCCGTTCTCGGTGTTGAAATCGGCAACTTCCAGCACGCGGCCATTGGCGGCAGCGATAGTATAGCAGGCGCCTTCCCGAATGACGGTCTGTGCGGATTTTTTCATAGCGTTTTTCCTCCTTTGCCTGTGCGGCGCTTTTGGTGCCTTACAGGTTATGTATTTATTGTACATATTATAGCACATTCGCACAAAGCGGTTTTGCCAAAATCGTATAAAGTTTTTTGGTAACACTGCACGCTTTTTCGGGGTTAGCGGGTGGTTTAACCAAAGGTGGCTTGCATTTTTCAGCAATCTATTCTATGATATTATATAAATAACTAATTATAGGAGGCACCCACCTTGAGGATCGCATTGATTGCCCATGATTCCCGCAAAGAGCTTTTGGCCCAGTTCTGCACAGCCTATGTGCGTATTCTGTCTCAGAACGAACTGGTTGCCACCGGCGTGACGGGCAAAGTGGTACACGATGCCTGTGGGCTGCCGGTTCGCTGCCTGTACCCCGGTGCACGCGGCGGTGCCGAGCAGATTTCCTCCATGATTGCCTGCGGCGAAATTGATATGTTGCTGTTTTTCCGTGACCCCGTCAACGCCCGGCCCAATGAGCCGAACGCCGTTACCCTGCTGCGCCTGTGCGATACCCGCGCCATCCCCGTTGCCACCAACATTGCCACTGCCGAGGTTTTGATCCACGGCCTGGAGCGCGGAGACCTGGCCTGGATCGAATTGCAGCGCGGGAGAAAATAACGAATATCCACGAAACCCCAGCAAGCATTTGTAGGGTTTCTTCCAACTCTGCCTTATAAAATTGTGATGGCCCTGGCCAAAATTTGTAGGGGACGATGCTTGCATCGTCCCGCGCATCGGGCCTTGCCTCATCAGCCGCATGTTCGTGTGTACCCCTACGTTTCTCTACAGAATATAGACATATTTAGGGCAACACCGCACAATTCCCACCTGACGGCTTAAGCACCGCTCCGACGGCTGCGGCACGGCATCTGCGTTGCCAAAATGCTCGATAAGACATCCAGTATTATCTGCGCTTTTGGCCTAGCAGCTGCCGCACCTCGCTCGCCGTATCGGCACTTAGAATTATGCGGTGTTGCCTTAGATATAACACGATTCCACAAATACAAAAAGCATGTGCTTTTTCCACCTTTGTCGGGCGGGAAATCACATGCTTTATTTTATTCTATTGCTTCCGTTATCTTTCAGGTAATTTTCAGCGCGCGCTGAACGCGGTAGACCAGGTAGCGGAACAGCCCAACGATCATGCTGCCCTCGCACCATAAATAGTTAGGCAGATTACGCCAGTAAAATTTGGGCTTTTTGATTTTGGGCAGGGCGATCTTGGCTTCCGCATAGCCCTTGGCATAATCATTGCCGAAGCCGCGGTGACGGAACATGATAACTTTCAACAAATAGCCCAGCAGCATGGGGATAAAATTGACAACCAGCATGACCACCGGCTGGTTTTTGTAGGGCAGCAGAATGCTGTTGCGGCCGCTCTGAATGCTTTTGAATGGGTTATACCGCACCGCGCCGGTGGTGGCACCGCAGATATGGCGGCACTTTGCGGTGGGGCAATAGACGTTTTTATAACCAAAATTGTTGGCGCGCCAGCTGAGGTCAACATCCTCATAGTAGGCAAAAAACAATTCGTCAAAAACGCCAATTTTATCCAAAATGGATTTTCTGTACAGTGCTGCGCCGCCACAGGCAGAAAAAATACGGCAGGGCTTCTGGTAGCGGCTGGCTTTCAGGCCGTCGCCGCGCTTGCAGGCAAAGCCCAGAATCGTCACATAATCTCCGGCGTCATCGGCCAGTTCCGGCTCGTAATAGCGCAGCATCAGGCTGGATACCGCAAAAATCTTCGGGTCGCTCTCAGCGGTTTTCAGCAGCTCTTCCAACCAGTTCGGTTCGGCAAAGGCATCGTTATTGAACAAGGCCATATACTCGCCTTTGGCCATGGCGATGCCTTGGTTGACAGCATGGGAAAAACCGGTATTCTCGCTGTTTTCGATCAGGTGGTAGCGGGGGTTACCGCAGTAGCTGTGGGCAATTTCGAGGCTTTCATCGGTGGAGCCGTTATCGATCACGATCAGCTCAAAGTCCTGCTCAGTCTGCGCCCAGATGGATTCGATGGAATCCCGCAGCCAGCCAGCACCATTCAGATTGGGGATAATCACGCTTACTTTCACTGTGCTTCCCTCCTTTTAATAACCCATGCCGCCAAGCAGGATGGGCATGTAAGAAAGGCCAACGATCACACTGTGCGCCGCAATCAGCAGAGCCAGAATGACCAGGTCCCCCACCAGCCGCTTGATCATGCAGGCAGTGGCCAGCTTCTGGCGTTCCTCCCATTTGCTGCCGCAAAGACTCCAGTAAATCATCATGATAAGGCCCACCACCGGGATGGCAAACAACAGCAGCGTTGCAAGGTAATGCCCAGTGCCCATCTCTTCCTGTTGCTCGCCCCCATACCACATGAAAAAGGGATCATCTTTCAGCGGAAATTCATCCTCGTCTTCATCATCCCAGTATTGAACCATATCCGGGTCCACATGGATGGTATAGCGCGGGCGGCTGGCTTCTGCTTTGGTGGGGGGCAGCGCACGGCCGCAGCGCGGGCAGACGGTAGTTCCCTTGGGAGCCACCAGACCGCATTGTTTACAAATATGCAATTCCATTTATACGTCCCCTTCCAGGCTCAGACTGCGGTCCAGCGGTGTGGCAAGAATGATCTGGGTGTTGGTGTTGCCCATCTTTTGCAGGTGGGTCAGCAGGTGTTCCAGTGCATCAATGCCGGGGCAGCTGACCTTGACGATAAAGTTATAGCTGCCGGTCACGCGGTAGCACTGTAGGATCTGCGGTTCGCCCTGGATCATTTTAAGGAAATGGTCCCGTTCCGATGCCGCCGTCTGGATGGAAATCAACGCCTGGACTCGGTTATTCTCGCCGGGGTGGTGCAGGCGCACGGTATAGCCGCCGATGATGCCCTCCTGCTCCATGCGGTGGATACGGCTGGACACCGCCGGACTGGTCAGGTTGACCTGTTTGGCGATTTCTTTGACCGGCATGCGGGCGTTGCGTATCATAAGCTGGATGATTTTGCTGTCTAATTCATCCATGTCGAGTCACTTCCTGTCAGTTTTAGTCAATGAGCACAATAAAAATAAAGCAAATAAACCTTGTATGGCATTACAAAACCGAAAACCCTTTCATTTTCTGTGCATATGCTGAATTATTTTAAGTTATCTGGGCATCATTATAATAAAAGCAAAACAAAATTGCAAGTATTGCATTTGACATTTTAATAATCAAGGTTATAATGTACTTGTAACAAGAAAGAGAAAACAGAGTATAACCCCTTTAAGTTCCCATTTATTACATTACCATCTTCTGACCTTTATATACTTTCCCACCCCTCTATGCACAAAAGCCCGCTTTTCAAGCGGGCTTTTGTGTTTTTGCCTGCCATTTTGTACTCTGCTTTATTTTATGAAGCAGATTTAATTTGCTTTTTCTCCCATACCCTAGTATAATGATGGGTAGTTTGTCTATTTTTATCTTATTTTGCAAAAACGGAAAGGACTCCGCTGTGAATACACGTCTGGTCGGCATTTTGATTGACTCTTTTCCTAATATTTTAATTAACGGCCTTACGGTCACCCTGCCGCTTACAATCATTTCTTTTGCGCTTGCGTTGGTCATTGCGCTGATTACTGCCCTTGTGCAGACCGCCAAAATCCCCGTTCTGCGGCAACTTGCCCGGTTTTATGTCTGGGTCATCCGCGGCACCCCGGTGCTGGTACAGCTGTTCGTGGTGTTTTACGGCCTGCCCAGCCTTGGCGTACTGATCGACCCGTTCCCGGCTGCTGTGGCCTGCTTTGCCATCAATGAGGGTGCCTACTGCGCCGAGACCATCCGCGCCGCGCTGGAATCTGTTCCCGCTGGTCAGATGGAAGCCGGGTACTGCGTTGGCATGACCTATCTGCAGACGATGCGCCGTATTGTGCTGCCGCAGGCACTGCGCACGGCGTTCCCGCCGCTGTTCAACTCGCTGATTTCCCTGCTCAAAGATACCTCCCTTGCCGCAAACATTACGGTAACCGAGATGTTTATGGCCACCCAGCGCATTGTGGCGCGCACCTATGAATCGCTGCCGCTTTATCTGGAAGTTGCCTTTATCTACCTGATGTTCTCCACCATCCTGACGCAGGTCCAGCGCTGGGGCGAAAAAAAGCTGAACGCCAAGGGCTTCAGCCAGAATTCCTGAGGAGGTGCCGCCATGCAGGAGATGCTGAAAATCACCGGAATCCGCAAATCGTTCAGCACGCTGGATGTGCTGAAAGGCGTGGACCTGACGGTGCACAAGGGCGAGGTTGTTTCGCTGATCGGGCCTTCCGGTTCCGGCAAGACCACGCTGCTGCGCTGCGCCAACTTTTTGGACCAGGCCGAGGACGGCACTATGGTGCTGGACGGCCAGACCTACCATTTGGGCCATGTGCGCCGCACTGAGATGTACGAAGCCCGCCGCCACACAGCGTTTGTGTTCCAGAATTACAACCTGTTTTTGAATAAGACCGCGCTGCAGAACGTGACCGAAGGGTTGATTGTTGCCCGCAAAATGCCCAGGGATGAGGCCGAAGCCCGCGCCCAAAAAGCGCTGGAAAAGGTCGGCCTGGGCAACCGCGGTGCCAGCTACCCCAATCAGCTTTCCGGCGGGCAGCAGCAGCGCGTGGCCATTGCCCGCGCCATTGCCACCGACCCCAAGATCATCTATTTTGACGAGCCCACCAGCGCGCTGGACCCGGAGCTGACCGTGGAAGTGCTGGCCGTGATGCGGGACCTGGCCGCCGATGGCATGACAATGCTGGTCGTGACCCACGAGATGGGCTTTGCCCGCAACGTTTCTAACCAGGTCGTGTTCATGGAGCACGGCGTTGTGGTGGAACAGGGTCCCGCCAAAGAGATTTTTACCGCCCCACGCGAGGAGCGCACCCGCGCTTTTTTGCGTCTGGTGGAAGATAAATAAAAGTTTTTACATAACCAAGGAGAAGCACATATGAAACTGAAAGCATTGACCGCTGCCGTACTGGCAGCCGCCCTGCTGTCCGCCTGCGGTTCCTCCGCAGCGTCCTCTGCTGCACCGGCAGCGGATACTTCCAGCGAAACCGCTGCCAGCGCCGATAACTCCGGCGATCTGCTGGCCCAGATTCAGCAGCGCGGCGAGATCGTGTTTGGCACCGAGGGCACCTGGTCCCCCTGGACCTACCATGACGAAAACGACCAGCTGGTTGGCTTCGACATTGAAGTTGCCCAGAAGGTTGCCGAAAAGCTTGGCGTAAAGGCCACCTTTGTGGAGGGCGAATGGGACGGCCTGCTGGCCGGCGTGGACGGCGGCCGCTATGACAGCATGGCCAACGGCGTGGAAATTACCGAAGAGCGCGCCCAGAAATACGATTTTTCTGACCCGTATTGCTACATCCGCACTGCCATTATTGTAAAAAGCGATGATGACAGCATCAACAGCTTTGAGGATCTGAACGGCAAGACCACCGCCAACACCATTTCCAGCACCTATGCAACACTGGCCGAAAGCTATGGCGCCAAAACCACCGGCGTGGACGACCTGAACCAGACCATTGAGCTGCTGCTGAACGGCCGTGTGGATGCCACCCTGAACGCCGAAGTAACCTATTTTGACTACCTGAAAGAGCATCCCGATGCGAACATCAAGATTGCGGCTTTGACCAATGATGCTTCCCAGGTTGCTTTCCCTGTGCGCAAGGGCGATGAAACCGCCACCCTGCGCGAAGCTCTGAACCAGGCTATCAATGAGTTGCGCGAGGACGGCACCATTGCCGAGATCAGCGAGAAGTACTTTGGCACCGACCTGAGCCAGGCCCCCAGCGCGAACTGATTTAACAAAATCACAATATAGCATAAAAAACCTCCGTAACCTGCTGTGTTTGGCAAGGGGTGCGGAGATTTTTTTGTTTGATGAGCGGTAGATTGCCTGGGAAATGTACTCTTTACGGGTGAGCAAATTCCCATAGAGGCGCGCATTGTGTGCCTGCGAATGTTTGGTTTGTGCAATACCTTTTGGGGGAAATCCCGTTATGGGCGATACCACCCACTCAACTATTTTTCCCATTCTTAGCCCCATAAAATACATTTTCCCACACCAAAAACCGCCCCGGAAAGGTTATGCTTTCCGGGGCGGTTCTCCATCATCAATAATTTTCCGCGTGGACTTCAAAGTAGCTCTGGGGATGATTGCAGGTGGGGCAGACTTCGGGGGCCTGGGTGCCCACCACGATGTGGCCGCAGTTGCGGCACTCCCACACTTTTACTTCGCTCTTGGCAAACACTTCTGCCATTTCAATGTTGTGCAGCAGGGCGCGGTAGCGCTCTTCGTGATGCTTTTCAATGGCTCCCACCAGGCGGAACCGGGCAGCCAGTTCGGGGAAGCCCTCTTCCTCAGCCGTCTTGGCAAAGCTGTCATACATATCGGTCCATTCGTAATTTTCGCCCGCGGCGGCGGCTTTCAGGTTGTCGGCGGTATCGCCGATGCCGTTCAGCTCCTTGAACCACAGCTTGGCATGTTCTTTTTCGTTATCAGCCGTTTTCAAAAACAGTGCTGCGATCTGCTCAAAACCCTGCTTTTTGGCCACGGAGGCAAAGAAGGTGTACTTGTTGCGTGCTTCGGATTCGCCCGCAAATGCGGTCATCAGGTTTTTCTCGCTCTGGGTACCAGCATACTTGTTCATAACATTCTCCTTATTCATAGTTTAAGATTTATTCCGAATCAAAGTTTTTGATCAGTATATTACGCCTTGTTCTATAGCCTTATTATAGCACAGTTTTGAGATTTGTAAAGACTTTTTTTAAGACTTGATATTAAATTTTATCCGTCGCTTTTTGGTAAAAAAGCCAGTGCCGGGCAGAAATCTGCCCGGCACTGCCGAAAAAGTTCTTTGATTGTCTTAAATTTCTTTGCCCGTTTCAGGTTGTGGAATGATACCCAGATTTAAAACATCGGGTATAAGCAGCTGGCACCATAGCAGCCAATCTTTTTGGGGCCGGTGATGGCCTCCCCCGCTGCCTGGCGGGTCGCAATCTTTTGCAGGGCCGCCGCCACGGTGGAGATGGTGATGGATTTGCTGCGGCGGTCCACAAACAGCTCGCCGCCACGGATGATATAGCAAAACGGCAGGCATTTTGCGGTATAAAATTGCTCGCTCTGGTGCTGTTCCAGCAGCGCCCACACTTCCTGAACGTCCATTGGCTTAGTCCAGCTTCAGGTCGCCGTCCTTGATCCAGCCCTTTTTGCGGAACAGCGCGCCCAGCACCGCGCACAGCACGGCGGGCAGAACAAAGCTGACCAGCAGTAAGCCTGCCCAGTCAAAGGCGGTGATGCCCGCTTTTGCGCCGGATGCCACATCGGCCACCCAGCCGGTGTACACGCCGATCTGACCCACCAGGCCGCAGGTGCCCATGCCGGAAGAAACCGCCGGGCCGTTCATCTGCAATTTGAACACGCAGGTGGCAATGGGGCCGGTAATGGCGGAAGCAATGATCGGCGGGAGCCCCACCCGGGGGCTTTTTTCGGGGGTTGATCATGTG
>OGQR01001928.1_pt1 | contig 13409 bp, 12 predicted proteins | sample 1553271 | NCBI WGS metagenome assembly OGQR01 (sample SAMEA2579970, study PRJEB22360) | human gut metagenome | biome: human gut; feature: human-associated habitat; material: faeces | place: Denmark | collected 2008/2010 | reverse complement strand
GGGGGAGTGCTGATGACGTTCGGCGCGACCTGCGTGTACGCGCTGATGACCGTCGCCTGCGGATTCATGCTCAGCGAGTTCGGGCTCTCGGAAGAGGCGGCCAACGGGTTCGCCAACATCTTCGGCCTGCTCATCATGTTCACGTCGGGTGTCGCATTGCCGATTGACATGATGCCCGGCGTGATGGTGACCATAGCCAAGTTCCTGCCCGGCTGGTGGTATTGCACCGCGATCGACAACGCGCTCGGCTTCGGCACGGCGGCGGAAACCGGCATAAGCGTCGCCGGCTGGTCCGGCTCGCTGGGATTGGTCGCACTGTTCGGCGTGATGTTCATCTGCATCGGCCTGGCCGCCGGCCGCTTCCGCCGATCCCGCCCCGCCCTGGCCGCGCCCGCCACCACGCAGCTGGCCGAGTGAGAAATCAGCCTTTCAACCGATACCGCTGTACCGGGTCGTCGGCGAACTTGACTTGGGCGACCCGCCCTTCCTTCATCAGCTCGCGCATACCGGATGTGGCGGCCAGCGGCGTCAACTGCAGTTCGCGCATGATCTCCTTGACGCTCATGGCCGAATGCCGCTCCAGTACGGTCATAATCGCCTTGACCACGTCGCCCGGTGAACTGTTCGCCATCGTGCGCTGCTTGGTGATGGTCATCGTGAACGTGTTGATGTCGTTGCGCGTGGTCGCCGGCTCGATGCCGGCCTCGCGCAACGCGGCGGCGATGCGCTGGTAGCCGTCGCCGCCTTCCGGGTTCACAAACCCGCCGCCCGGATACGGCGTGGACTCCAGCAGCGTGAACAGGAACTGGTTTCGGGTGGAGACGAACGGCGCGCCCGTCACCGGATGAGGGCTCGCCAGCACATCATGTGTCACCATGCCGTACAGGCCACCCGGATTGGTGATCTCGATGCGATCGGTGAACACGCTGATATGCACCTGCGTGCCGCGCGCATCGGGCGAATAATCACGGTGGGTGAGCGCGTTCGCAATCGCCTCGCGCAACACGAGCGGCGGATAGTCGGGCTTCTTCGCGCCAATCCAACGCATCAACGAGTCGACCGCATCGTCGATCATCACCGGAATCGAACCGACCACCGACTTCGAGGCGACCAATCGTTCGTCGCCCCGGAACACATCGTCCCGGCTCGTCCCCGGAAACACGGCTATCGAAATGCCGAGCCGCGGATAGAACTTCTGCGGATAGCGGCCCAACGCCAGCAGTCCGGCCAAGGTGGGGCGCAGGATTCCGCCGACCTCCGACTCGTCGGAATCATCATGGCGCAACACCTGCAGATCCAGCAGCACATCGATGCCGTCTCGGTCGGCGAACACGCGCGGATGCTGTTCGCGCACGCGTGCCAACAGTCCGGCAACAAGCTGCGGGTCGAGGTCATCGGTCGTGGCGTCGGGCACGATATCCAGATCGTATGTGGGCTGCAGATGCTCCTCGATGAGCCGGTCGACCTCATAGGAGGTCATGCGCCGGTCGCCGTCGCCGGTACGGATGAACGAGTCGGAGCCGCTCGCGGGTCCGTATGAACGAGCCGCCGTGCGGTCCGAGCGCGGTGGTGAAGCAGGGCTTGTCGCGCGGCAGCATCTCGTCGATGCGCGCGAACACCAGATTCGCGCCTTCGAACGGGCAGGTGACGATCACGGGCCGCACCACCGGCGTCATCTTCTCGCACGCCTGGCTCAGCGCCTCCTGCATGGCGCGCGCGTCGAATCCCTCGACCGGCGTGAACCCGTTCTTTTCGGACAGGCCCAGGATAATCCAGCCGCCGGAGCCATTGGAGAACGCGGACAGCGTATCGGTGATGGTCGAGGAGATCTTGCGCTTGCATTCCTTGACCTCGCACTGTTGCGTATCGTTGCCGATCAGACGCATGAGTTCGATCAGCTCAGTCATTTTGGCAGTATAGTCATCGACCATGGCGGCCTCCTTGAAACCATTGTGCCCCATAATCCGCCGCCCGCTCGCCTCCAGCCCCGCCAGTTCACCCCAATTCATGCAGAATTCATGGGCCAAACCAGACGAAACGAACGTCGATGTAGGGTTCGGTTCCGCGTGTTCGCCGATGATATCGGCCGGTCGAGGCGGGCGGGCTATGTTGGGTGGCGTGGGAATCTTGCGCGTGATTGATGCTACGGCTGTGTGCTTCGCTCTGGGTATATCCGGCCCGATCAGCGGGACTCAGCCAATGTGATGCCGCCCGCAGCCATCTGCTTGCGGGCCGCAACACCAAGTTCCTCGCTGACCGGCACGGTCAGATCCTCGAACACGGTGACCTCGAAGCCGAGCTTCTTGGCATCGAGCGCGGTGTCCTTGACACAATGCGATTCGGCGATGCCCACCACATCCACGCGACTCACGCCGGCGGCCTTCAGCGCGTTGGCCAGCGTCTTGCCGGCGGATTGCTCGGCCTCGACCTCCTCGCGGGTCTGGATACGGTCGGTATTGTCCTCGATACCCTCAAAACCGGAATATGCCGCCGAATACTGGCCCTTCTTGAAATGATGCTCGATATTCAGCGCCTTGATCGCCGGATGCAATTCGGCGTTCAGCGTGCCGGCCGCACCATGCTTCGGCCACGTGTCCACGAAATCCGGCTCCGCCGACCAGTGCGCGCCCGGCTCGATATGCCAGTCCTGCGTGGTTGCGATATACGCGTACTCGCTGCGATGCGCGTTCACATAATCGGCAATCCGCTCGGCGGCCGCGTTGCCGCCTGCGACACCCAGTTCGCCGCTTTCACAGAACGTCGGCTGCACATCCACCACAATCAGTGCCTTGGTCATCGTCATTCCCCTTATTGCCTTGGATTCGTTTTGAATATTGTCTCGAACTCGACGTGCGATTGCTCTCATCATAGCCATGCGCGGCCCTGTGGGAAACGTTCGGGCTTACACTGCAAGCAGCAATCGAATACAAGAACCAGGGGAGGGCGACCAAGACCATGCTGGACCATCTGACGTTGCACGTGAAAGACATCGACCGTAGCATCACATTCTACAAACAGGCGCTCGCACCGCTCGGCTATATCGTCAAGGCGCATCATGAGCCTACGCTCGGATTCGGCGTGGATGACGGAACCCTGCACTCCGATTTCTACGTGTCACCGATTGAAGGGCTGGAGGCGGAGGCTTCGCCGGTCACGCCGGTCACACACATCGCGTTCTTGGCTGACAGTCAGCAAGCCGTGCAGGCGTTCCATGCAGCCGCGCTCGCCGCCGGCGGCCGAGACAACGGCGCTCCCGGTCCGCGCCCGTACCATCCCGGCTATTACTCCGCATTCGTGCTGGACCCGGATGGCAATAACATCGAAGCCGTCGTGGATTGGGCTCATTCGAACGAGTAAAAACATATCCGTATCGTGCCTCAGGCGGCATCGACGGCGTAGGCTCCAACCAGTCGGATTTGTGGTCGCAACGGCGGTATAGGTCACATCACGCAAGCGTGAAGGTGATGGTCTGCTCGGCGGTTTCGGTGCCGATCCATGTGCCGGCTTTGCGGTTCCAATCCATGCCGTCCGCGTGCAGTGCGTCAATGCCGTATTGACGTGCATGCGTGACCAGCCAGCCTGCCGTCTGCCAGCAAAGTCGAGTGCGGTTGTCGGCGGACAGGCCGTCCGGCAGCGTGATCGTCAACGTTGTGCTGGCCGTATTGGTCGCAGCGCCGTTGTTCGTGCCGGTTTTGCCATTTGGGGGCACAACCGAGACATTGACATTCGGCAGTGTACCTCCTATGGCGGCAACCAACCCGTCCGCGTCCGAGGAGGTTGCTGGCTCCAACGCGCACGTGACGCCCGCCGACCGTTCACCGGTCAGCCCCGAGGCCCAAGCGCGTGCCATCGCATCCCATGCGGCATATAGTTCCGGGTAGCCTGAGCGCTGCACCTCCTGCGCGGCGTCCTCCACCGGAATCGTCTCCCAATCCGGCACCTGCAGCAGATGATCGTAGAAGATGTTTGTCGCATAGGTCATGTCGGACACCTGCTCCGCCGTGCCCCAGCCTTGGCTGGGCCGCTGTTGGAACAGGCCGAGCGAATCCAAGTCGCCGTAGTCCAGATTCGTCAGCCTCGACTCCTGCATGGCCGTGGCGATGGCCACCGTCGCCGCGTGATCCGGCAGTCCGCGCGTGACGGCGATGTTCGCAATCAGCGCCGCGTTCTGCGCCTGATCAGGCGTCAAGGTGCGGCGGGCTCCGTCGGACGACACCGTCGCGCAATATGCTTCCTCGGCCGTGCGCGCGGTCTCGCGAGGCGTGAATAGCCGTGGCAGCAGCGTCCATGCCGCGATCAGCGCCGCAACAACAAGTATGACGGCTGCAATCAGCGCGCCCGCGCCATGGGAGCGGCGTCTGCCGTACCGCACCTGTTGTCCCATTGCGCCTCCAATATTTCGGTGTCATGGCTGACCGTGACCGGCTGGCCTATGCAGCATGCGGGATTTGCCGTGTTCCGGCTCGGCCGTCATCATGACAGCGTGGCATATCCACCTGAACGGCGGCTGCGTCATCACGCGACTTTGTGACAAGTCTTCACGCTTCATGACATCCGCGCAAATCAGCCCCTCGAAACCGAGAATGGCGGTCGGGATTGCTCCGACACCAAGGGAGCTGCTGCCGCTATTGTGTGAAAGGCGATTTGTACCGGGTTGAAGGAGAGGAACACATGGCGCAATTGCAGCCGTACTGCGCGATTGAGGGCAATGATGATGGATTGCCCGTCGTGTTCGTGCATGGCATGGGTGTGGACCATCGTTCGCTGATGATGCTCGACAAGGCGTTTGACGGCAATGATTCAATTCGCCGTATATATCTGGATCTGCCCGGTTTCGGCCGTACGCCGGCATTGCCCGAGCATGCCTGCGGGCTGCCGGAAATGGCGGATTGGCTGCAAACGGCCATTGACGGTCTTGTCGGTAAAGCGGCTCCATTCGCCATGGTCGGCAACTCGATGGGCGGTGCGCTTGTCCGCGAAGTATTGGCGCGCGAACCTCGCCGAGTGGCCGGTATGGCATTGATCGCGCCGGTCGTGGACCCGCAGCATGCCGGCCGGCATGTGGCCGAACATGTGGTTGCACAGCCCAATCCCAAGCTGACGCACTCCTTGCCGCAGGAACAGGTGTTCGATTTCATTACCATGGGCGTCAACCAGTCATTCGACGCGTGGCGACGCTACCAACGGTTCATCCTGCCCGGCGTGGCGTTGTGCGACCGTGCGGCATGCGAACGACTGGATCAGCGCTATTGGCTGGCCGATAATCCCGAGGAAATGCTCGGCACATATGCGGGTCCGGTGCTCATCGTCACCGGCAAGCAAGACCAGATCGTCGGATACGAAGATCAGCAAGCCCTGTTGCCGCACTATCCCAACGCCACCTTCGTGACGCTGGACAATGCCGGTCACAACGCGCACATCGACCAACCCGAAGCCGTCATCACGCTCGTGCGCGAATGGGTGGCTCATATGGCGTTCGCTCCGTTGAGCTGACGGTCTGCTGACAGTCTGCCGAAGCCTATATGTATACGAGCGACCAATGCCGGTTGACGCAATACGCCTTGCAAGGTATATCGTTTTTCGATATAGTCATATCGATGTTCGCGGTGTCGCCAAAAAAACGTCGGCACCTGAAAGGACCGGGCTATGAAAAACTACATGAACCGATGGGTGTTGCTCGCGTTGAAAGCCATCGTGATTCTGGTCTGGCTGGCCTGCCTATGGGGCCAACTATTCGCCGTACCGGGATTGAGCGGCGCGCTGGCCGGCCTCTACCCGAGCCAGACGTCGATGCGCTGGCCATATCTCATTATGGGCGTGCTGTTCCTGTTCTGCATCGAAGCGGCGTTCGTGGCCGTATGGAAACTGTTCTCCTTGTCCGGCTCGGGCGCGAACTCGAGCAGGTGATTTGAGATGACGATTCGCATCAATCTCGACGTCATGATGGCCAAACGCAAGATTGGCGTCGGCGAGCTCGCCGAACAAATTGGCATCACGCCCGCCAACGTGTCCATTCTGAAGAACGGACGTGCCAAAGCCGTCCGCTTCACCACGTTGGACGCCATCTGCAAGGCACTCGACTGCCAACCCGGAGACATCCTCGAATGGGAAGATGACGATTGATCGACACGCCACCGGCTCGAACTCATGGTTCAACTTGTAGTCTCTCCCAAAATCAATGATGCCCTATCATCCTGCAAGACGATAGGGCATCATCATGTGATTATGCGCAGCTGATATGTTGCGTTGTTATCACTCGGCGTCCGCGGCCGGTGCCTCCTTGGGCGCAGAGAGGAAGTGCTCCTCGCTGGGCAGCACGGTGTTCAGGATCACGGCCACCACGAACGCCACGGCGATGCAGTTCGAGGCGAAGATTTGTTGGAACAGTGCCGGGAACTGCGTGAAGATGTCGCTCACCTGGGTGAAGCCGATGCCGATGGTCAGCGAAAGCGCCGCAATCGTGATGTTGCGCTGCGTGAAGCCCGCCTCGGCAATCATCTGGAAGCCCGAAAGAATGATGTTGCCGAACATCATGATCGTGCAGCCGCCGAGCACCGCCTGCGGCAGCGAGTTGAACACCTCGGCGATGGCCGGCACGAAGCTCGCCAGCACCAGAATCAGTCCGCCGGAGAGAATCACCTTGCGGTTGACGACCTTGGTCATGGCCACCAATCCGATGTTCTGTGCGAACGAGGTCAGCGGCAGACAGCCGAACAGGCCGGATACGGTGGAGATCAGGCCGTCGCCGGCGATGGCGCCCGCGGTCTCGCGTTCGGTGGGCGTACGGTTCAGGCCCACCTTGGTCAGCGCGGCGGTGTCACCCAGCACCTCGACCGAGGAGACGACGTAGAGCAGGCCGATGGAGATGATCGAGCCCCAGTCGAACTCAGGCTTGAACGGCATGAACTGCGGCACGGACACGATGGCGAGGTTCTGGAAACCGGAGAAATCGACCTTGCCCATGCAGATAGCCGCCACATAGCCGACCACCAGACCGAACAGCACGGACAGCTGCTTGGCCGTGCCCTTCATCAACAGCTGGAACGCCAGGCAGGCAACCAAAGATATAAGCCCGAGCGTCAGGTTCTGCCAGGAACCGAAGTCCTTGGCTCCGCTGCCGCCGCCGAAGCTCGTGGCGCCGACGGACAGGAGCGAAAAACCAATCGAGGTGACGACAATCGCGGAAACGATCGGCGGGACGAAACGACGCCAATACTTGGCCGTCAAACCCAGCACAAGTTCCAGCAGACCGCCGACCATTACCGCGCCGACCACCGCGCCATAGCCCTTGTCCGCGCAGATCGCCACGGCGGCCGCCACGTAGGTGAAGGAGATGCCGGTGACCATCGGAAGTCGCGAGCCGATGAGCCACGCGCCGTACAGTTGCAGGCAAGTGCCCAGGCCCGCAACCAGCAGGCCGGACTGGATGATGGTGGCCGATTGGGCCGGGGTCATCTTCGCGGCCGAGGCGACGATGAAGATCGGGGCGAGGTTCGCCACGAACATGGCCATCACATGCTGCAGGCCGAACGGAATGCCCTTCCAGAAGGATACTGGCGCGTCCAGCGAAGACAACGCCTCAAAGGATACGGAATGATTGGTTTTCTTCTCTGACATGATTCTCTTCTTCTCTCTGTTGCTCCCGCCGGCGGGAGCAGCCAATGTGCTCAGTGCCTAAATGTGATTTCGCCGGTCTCGGGATTCATGGACTCGACGATGGCCAGCGAATCCACATCGTAGCCTTCAGCGCGCAGCGCGTCACCGCCGCCCTGGAAGCCCTTCTCCACGGCGATGCCAATGCCCTCGACCGTGGCACCGGCTGCTTCGCACAGATCGATCAGACCGCGCAACGCCTTGCCGTTGGCCAGAAAATCGTCAATAAGCAGCACATGGTCGCCGGCGTTCAGATACTTCTTGGCCACGATCACCGGGAACTCCTTCTGCTTGGTGAAGGAATAGACCGTGGTGGTGTACTGGTCGCCGTCAAGGTTGATGGACTGCGCCTTCTTGGCGAACACCACCGGCACATTGCCGAAATGCTGGGCCGCCACACACGCAATGCCGATGCCGGACGCCTCGATGGTCAGAATCTTGGTGATGTGCTTGCCGGCGAAATGAGCGGCCCATGCCGAACCCATGCGGTCGAACAGGCGTACGTCGCACTGGTGGTTCAGAAACGCGTCCACCTTGAGCACATTACCCGCCTTCACCGTTCCCTCGCTTTGGATTCGCTCCTCAAGTTCCTGCATTGAACCTCCCATTGTTGTATGTCAGTGAATGATATGGATACTCGTAAGTGTACGTTGTCCTGCGCTGACCCGTGCATGTGGTAAACATGAATGTCGCGATTCAAAGGGAGGCAACAGTGTACGACGAGCCGGAAGTCATCGCACGCAGCGCACAGGAACTCGTGGGCGACCTGAACCCGCAGCAGGCGGAAGCCGTGCAATACCGCGGTCAGGCGCTGCTGATCGGAGCCGGTGCAGGCTCCGGCAAAACCCGCGTGCTGACCCGCCGCATCGCCTGGATCTTGAGCCAGTTCGGCGCATGGCCGAGCCAGATTCTAGCCATCACCTTCACCAACAAGGCCGCCGCCGAAATGCGCGAAAGACTCGGCTCGCTGATCGGCCCGGTGGCCCAGCGCATGTGGGTCTCCACCTTCCACTCCGCCTGCGTGCGCATTCTGAGGCGCGACGGCAAGTCCATCGGACTCAAGTCCGGCTTCTCCATCTACGATTCCGCCGACTCCGAGCGACTCGTCAAAATCATCGCCACCGAATTCAACCTCGACATCAAGCGCTACACTCCACGCTCGATTCTCGGCCATATCTCCGACCTCAAGAACAATCTGACCGGTTGGAAGGAAAACCTCGCCGTTCACGCGCCCGACTTCACGCCCGGCCAGCGCGGCTACCAGTTCGGCACGGTGGGCGACCTTGAAGCCATCTACGCGGTGATCTACGCCGAATACGAGCATCGCTTGGCCCTGGCCAACGCCGTCGACTTCGACGATCTGATCGGCCGCACGGTCGAGTTGCTGCGCACTGACCCGGCCGTCGCCGAGTACTACCATCACCGCTTCCGTTACATTCTGGTCGACGAGTATCAGGACACCAACCACGCCCAGTACGTGCTCGTGCGCGAGCTGGCCGGCGTGGACACGGGGGAGAAGGCCATCCCGGGCGCGCCTAACGCCGGCAAGTCCGGCCCCGCCTGGATCACCGTGGTGGGCGATTCCGACCAGTCCATCTACGCGTTCCGTGGTGCCGACATCCGCAACATTCAGGACTTCGAGCAGGACTTCCCGAACGCCAAGACCATCATGCTCGAACAGAACTATCGTTCGACGCAGACCATTCTGGATGCGGCCAACGCGGTGATCAGCAACAACGAGGGCCGCAAGCCCAAGAAACTGTGGACCGCGCTCGGCCAGGGCGAGCCGATCGTCGGCTACGCGGCGGACAACGCCCAGCAGGAGGCCCAGTGGGTGGCCACCGAAATCGCGCGCCTGCACGCCGAAGCGGGCATCGCCTACTCCGACATGGCGATCATGTACCGCGCCAACGCCCAATCCCGCTCGCTCGAAGAGGCGCTGATCAACACGAATCAGCCGTATCAGCTCGTCGGCGGCACCAAGTTCTACGAACGTCGCGAAATCAAGGATGCGCTGGCCTATTTGCAGGCGCTCGTCAATCCGGACGACGATGTGAATCTACGCCGTATTCTCAACGTGCCCAAGCGTGGGCTTGGCGACCGCGCCGAAGGCGTGCTGCTCGCCTACGCGCGCGAGCATGGCACCAGCTTCTTCTACGCACTCATGCACTTGGATGAGATCGAGGTGCCGACACGCACCGCCACCTCGCTACGAGCATTCCGCGATCTGATGGGCGCGCTCTCGCAGTTCACGCGCGCGCACGACTCCAAGCCCAGCGAGATCGTGGCCGAAGTATTGGAGAAGTCGGGCTTAAGGGCCGAACTCGAGAAATCCGTGGACCCGCAGGACGCCTCCCGTCTGGAGAACCTCTCCCAGCTGCAGTCCACTGCCGCCGAATTCGAACAGAACACGCCTGACGCCACGTTGTCCGCATTCCTGGAGACCACCGCGCTTGTGGCCGACTCCGACCAACTACCCGGCGAGGCGGAGGACTCCGGCAAGGTGACGCTTATGACCTTGCACACCGCCAAGGGCCTCGAATACCCGGTGGTGTTCCTGACCGGCATGGAACAGGGCACCTTCCCGCATTCGCGTTCGATGGAAGACACCACTGAACTGCAGGAGGAACGCCGACTCGCCTATGTGGGCATCACGCGCGCCAAGCAGCGACTGTATGTCACGCGCGCCGCCGTCCGCTCCCAGTGGGGCCAGGCCGCCGATATGATGCCCAGCCAGTTCCTCGACGAGATTCCGGATTCGCTGATTGATTGGAAACGCCGTGAAGCCGGCGTGGAGCGTATGCGCGCCAGCTGGGAGACCGATGGATTCGCCGACGATTTGGGCGGCTGGGATGATGACGATTTCGGCGGCGCCGCGTTTGGCGGGTCGTCGACGTTCGGCTCGCGTGGTTCGTCCGGTTCGGGTTCGTCCTATGGGTCGCGGTCGCGGTATGGGTCGTCGTATGGCTCGGGTTCCGGCTCTTCGTCGTATGGTTCCCGTTCATCGTCGTATGGTTCCCGCTCCGGCTCGTCCTCCTATGGTTCCCGCTCCCGTTCCCGTTCCGGTTCTTCGTCCGGTTCATATGGTGGCACCCGTGGCGGCAAGGTCACCACGCGCCGTACCGCACCGAAATCCGATTCGACCGGCTCTGCCGTGCCCAGCTCGAAGCTCACCAAGGACAATGGCCTGAATATCGCCGACTTCGCCGTGGGCGACATGATCAGCCACGACCAGTACGGTCTCGGCAAGGTCACCGACGCACAAGACAAGGGCCGCAATTCGGTAATCACCGTGGACTTCGGCTCCGCCGGCGTCAAACGCCTCATGCTCCGCGTAGCGCCGATTGAGAAGTTGTAGATAAATTGGCCCCTCTGACGAGGGGCTGAGTTATATACCAAATAAATTCGCAAAAAACAAGACTTGTGTTCTTCATCACAGTGTGGGCATAATGCGGAGGTTGTGCCTACGAGCCCTGGGAACAGGGGAGAGGAAAAAGTAGTTATGAAGAACAAGCTGTTTGCATCCGTGCCCAATATTCTGTTCGGCGCGCTGATCACCATCGCGCCCCAGACCTTTGCGCACGCCTGCACCGGCCATGACATGCCGGGGGCCTGCCACTACTCGCAGCAGGCGGCCACCGGCATCGGCGTCGTCATCCTCGTGTTCGGCGTCGTGGCTTTGTTCGTCGCCCCGCAGATTCGCATCGGCCTCAATATCGCCGCCGCAGCCGACGCCCTGCTACTACTCGCCGTACCCACCTTTCTGATCGGCATCTGCAAGGGCGCGATGATGCACTGTCGCATGGTTATGCTGCCCACGCTCATCGTGCTCGGCGTGCTCACCATCGTGTTCGCGGCCATCGCCATCTGGCTCGACTCTCGCGCCGCCAAGCGCAACTGATCGAGCAGACGGCCGGAGCCCAGCCATTCCGAACGCTGGACTCCGGCCTCGCTTATTGCAACCGCACTATAAGCAACATAAGGATTCATCGTGCCATCCCATATCGCATTGCGCGGCCTTCCGATTGAAAACCTCAAACGCAAGCCGTTCCGCACCGGCGCACTGCTCGCCGTCGTCACCATCCTCGCGCTGACATTCTTCGGCGGCACCATGCTGACCATGAACCTCAACACTGGCATGACCAGTATGGAAAAGCGCCTGGGCGCCGACCTCATGGTCGTGCCGCAAAACACCGTGCAGAAGGCCGAAGCGCTGCTCACCAACGGCAATCCCAGCACTTTCTATTTCACCAAAGACATCGCCGACGAGGTCATGCAGGCCGACGGCATCGCACAGGCCACCGAACAGACCTATATATCATCGCTGGCCGCCGCCTGCTGTGCCGAAAAGCTGCAGATCATCGGTTACGACCCGGACACTGACTTCGTCATCGAACCATGGGTCGCCTCCCAGTTCGAAGGCCCCCTTGAAGACGGTCAGATGATTGCAGGCGCAAACGTCAACGTGTCCACCGACGGCACCATCGAACTCTACGGCCGTTCATGGCCGGTCGTCGCCCAGCTCGCCAACACCGGCACCAGCCTCGACAACTCGGTGTTCATCAACCAAAACACCGTGCCCGACATGGTCGCCGCCTCGGCCAAGGTCTCCAAGCAGGTCATGTCCGCCGAATATGCCGGCAAAGCCGTCTCCACCGTGATGATTAAGACGCAGCAGGGGTACGAAGCGCAGACCGTAGCTGAGAACATCAAGCGTCTTGATTCCCGATTCGCCGATTTGGGGTACGTATACCCCGGCGGCATCACCGCCAACACCAGAACTTCGCTGACCGCGCTTGTCACCTACCTCAAGATTTTCGTGGCGGTGATCTGGGTAATGGGCGTGATTGTGCTGCTCGCCGTATTCGCCTCGTCGGTGAACGAACGCAAACGCGAATTCGCGTCCCTGCGCATCATGGGCGCCACGCGCGGCATGTTGAATGCCATCATTCTGAAGGAATCCGCCATCATCGGTCTGATCGGTGGCGTAATCGGCGTCGGCGCGGCCAGCCTGGTGATTTTCCCATTCAGTTCGCTGATCGGCAAACAGCTTCAATTGCCGTATCTGCAAGCCAGCCCGGTTGCGGTGATCGGATTCATTGCCGTGACCATTGTGTGCTCTACGGTCATCGGCATCATCGGTTCGCTGGCCACCATGTGGCGTCTCGGCCGGCCCGAAGCCTACCTGACCCTGCGAGAGGGGGAGTGATATGACTGAGACAACTACGCCGCTTCAGCCGACCACGGTTGAGCCGACCAAGCTCCAGCCGACCACGCCAGCTCAGCCGAACGCGCCGACTGCGCCGGATTCGCCGCACGTAACCGAGACGCCCTCCCCGGACCATCTGCTGACCTTGACGGACCTGACCCGCCAGTTCGTCCGCCGCGGCACGCCGTTCGACGCCGTCAGCCACGTGAACCTCACCGTCGATGCCGGCGAATTCATCGCCATCGTCGGCCGGTCGGGCAACGGTAAAAGTACGTTGATCAACATGGTCGCTGGGCTGATTCGCCCGACCTCGGGAACCGTGAGCGTGGCTGGACGCAATGTGGCCGACTTGGGCGATAAAGCACTGTCCGTGCTGAGGAATCGCACCATCGGATTCGTGACTCAAAGCCAGACCCTGCTCGGCAACCTGACCGTGCTCGACAACGTGATTCTGCCCGCAACGATGTTTCCGGAGCCGCTGCCGTTCGCCCAAAACGCAGAAGCAACGGATGGCGCGGCGCGATGCGCTTCCCCCAAGATGGAGACG
>OGQR01001925.1_pt1 | contig 13435 bp, 16 predicted proteins | sample 1553271 | NCBI WGS metagenome assembly OGQR01 (sample SAMEA2579970, study PRJEB22360) | human gut metagenome | biome: human gut; feature: human-associated habitat; material: faeces | place: Denmark | collected 2008/2010 | reverse complement strand
CTCCGAACCTGCCTGGGTGAAGCGGAAAATATTATCAATAAACAGCAGCACGTCCTTACCGCCCTGATCACGGAAATATTCTGCCATTGTCAGACCGGTCAGACCGACGCGCATTCTTGCCCCGGGGGGCTCATTCATCTGTCCGAATACCATGGTTGTCTTATCGATAACCCCGGATTCTTTCATTTCATAATACAGGTCATTGCCTTCTCTGGTACGCTCGCCTACACCGGTAAATACAGAGTAGCCGCCGTGCTCTGTTGCAATATTACGGATCAGCTCCTGAATCAGTACGGTTTTGCCTACGCCGGCGCCGCCGAACAGACCGGTCTTACCACCCTTCTGATAGGGGCAAAGCAGGTCAACGACTTTAATACCGGTTTCCAGCATTTCCGCTTTTGTCGACTGATCCTCAAATTTCGGTGCGCTGCGGTGAATCGGCTCAAAGCTGACGCCCTCCGGCATCGGTTTTTCGTCAATCGGCTGACCCAGTACGTTGAACATGCGTCCCAGAGTATTTTCTCCCACCGGAACACTGATCGCAGCGCCGGTTGCGATTGCTTCCATTCCTCTGCGCAGACCGTCTGTCGAACCCATGGCAATACATCTTACCGTATCGTCTCCCAGATGCTGGGAAACTTCGGCAACCAGCTCGCCGCCGTCCTCACGCTTAATCCGGATCGCCTCATTGATCAGCGGAAGCTCACCCGCCTGGAAGCGAATATCCAGTACGGCACCGATGACCTGTGTGATCCTTCCAATTTTTTCTGCTGCCATAAACTGTCTCCTTGTTTCCTATTCTGCCGGCTAGCCGATCGCCGCAGCACCGCTGATAATTTCGGTCAGCTCCTGGGTGATCGCGCCCTGACGTGCTCTGTTGTACAGCAGCGTCAGATCTTCCAGCATTTCCTCAGCATTGCCCGTTGCAGAATCCATCGCCTGCATCCGCGCGCCGTTTTCACTGGCAGCTGCTTCCAGCAGTCCGCCGTAAATCATACTGATCATATATTTGGGAATCAGCATTTCCAGAATGCTTTCTTCCTCCGCTTCAAAGTTCATCTGAAGCTTTAAGCCTGCAGAACCCTCCCGTTCCACCTTTTCATCCACGTTCTCTTTCGAAACCGGAAGCAGACGGATCAGCCTGGGTTCATGCACAACTGTATTGATAAAAGAAGTATAGGCCAGCCAGATTTCGCCTACCTCGCCCTGTGCAAAGCTTGTCAGAACGCGTCTGCCCAAAGCAGCCGCATCCGCATAGGTAGGTTCCTCGCAGATATCCGAGCAGTCCAGGCTGATCTTGCAGCCTGCACGCTGCAGCGCGTCCTTGCCCTTTTTGCCGACAGCATAAATGTCAAGCTCCTTCAGGTCAAAATTTCCCTGTGTGATCAGCTTGACCACATTCGCATTATAGCCGCCCGCAAGTCCGCGGTTGGATGTCATCACGATCACTGCCTTGCGCGGGTTATCCCCGCCCTGCAGATACGGATGGCTGATCCCGGCAGAACGCTCCAGGATGGACTGCATGGTCTGATAAACCCCATCGGAATAAGGTCTGGTATGCTCCGCCTTTTCCCGTGCCTTCTGCAGCTTGACGGTGGCAACCAGCTTCATTGCCCTGGTGATCTGTCCGGTGCTCTGGATACTGCTTCTTCTTCTCTTAATGTCTCTCATGGAAGCCATGTCCTGTCACCTGCCCTTCTCCATCCTATTTGAATTCTGCCTTAAACTCTGTGATCGCCTTTTTCAGAAGTGCATCCGTCTCGTCAGAAATCACTTTCTCGATGCGGATCGCCTTTGGAACTTCCGGATATTTCTTATCGAGGAATGTGAAAAATTCCTGTTCGAACCGGGTAATCTGGTCAACCTCTACATCCAGCAGATATTTTCCGGTTGCCACATACAGCGTGATAACCTGGTATTCTACCGGCATGGGCTGATACTGAGGCTGCTTTAATACCTCCCGGATTCTCTCGCCCTGTGCCAGCTTTTCGCGGGTATCTGCATCCAGCTCGGAACCAAACTGGGAGAAAGCCGCCAGCTCACGGTACTGTGCCAGCTCGACACGGATCGGCGCTGCAATCTTCTTCATCGCCTTGATCTGTGCAGAACCGCCTACACGGGATACGGACAGACCGGCGTTGACTGCAGGACGGAAGCCCTCATGGAACATTTCCGTTTCCAGATAAATCTGACCATCCGTAATAGAAATAACGTTGGTCGGGATGTATGCAGAAACATCTCCTGCCTGTGTCTCAATGATCGGCAATGCAGTCAGGGAACCGCCGCCATGCTCGTCATTCATTCTTGCTGCACGCTCCAGAAGTCTGGAATGGAGATAGAAAACATCTCCCGGATAAGCCTCTCGTCCAGGCGCTCTCTTTAAAAGGAGTGAAAGTGTACGGTATGCTGCTGCATGCTTACTCAGATCATCGTAAACTATGAGCACATCCTGTCCGTTTTCCATCCATTCCTCACCTATAGCGCAGCCTGAGTATGGTGCGATATACTGTAACGGTGCAAGCTCTGATGCTGTCGCAGCCACTACTGTCGTGTAGCTCATGGCTCCGAACTCCTCGAGCTCATTTACTATGGATGCAACCGTAGAAGCCTTCTGACCGATAGCTACATAGATACATTTCACACCCTGTCCCTTCTGGTTGATTATGGTATCTATCGCGATAGCCGTCTTTCCGGTCTGTCTGTCTCCGATAATAAGCTCTCTTTGTCCTCGTCCGATAGGAACCATTGAGTCAATAGCCTTTATACCGGTCTGAAGCGGTGTATCTACTGACTTTCTCGAGATAACTCCCGATGCTACTCTCTCTATCTGACGATATTTGTCCGACTGGATAGGTCCCTTTCCGTCGATTGGCTGTCCGAGCGCATTTACTACTCGGCCGAGCATCGCATCGCCTACCGGCACCTCTACCACTCGTCCTGTGGTCTTAACTGTATCTCCCTCGTTGATATTGCGCTGCTGTCCAAGTAAAACAGCACCGACATTGTCCTCCTCGAGGTTTAATACCATTCCATATACTTCCCCTGGAAATTCCAAAAGCTCTCCCTGCATCGCATTCTCAAGACCATGAATACGTGCGATTCCGTCTGCCACCTGAATGACTGTTCCTACATCAGCGACTTCGAGCTGGGAAGCGTATCTTTTAATCTGCTCCTTTATTACTGAGCTGATTTCTTCTGGCTTTAGATTCATGGAGCGCATTCACCTACTTTCAATTGTATTTTTGTCAAATCGCGGGTGAGTCTTTCTAATCTGCTGCTGACAGATGAATCCACCACTCTGTCCCCGATTCTGATTTTCATACCGCCTATGAGCGCGGTATCCACCTCAAAATGCATCTCAAATTTCACGTATTTTGTCGTGTCAAGAAGTCGTTTCTCCACAGCAAGCTTCTGCTCCTTTGAAAGCTCAAATGCAGATGTAACGTATGCTGTTCCGATATTTTGGTACTCCTTGACTCTGTCAAGAAAGTAGTCGAAAACTAAGGTAAGCTCTTTGTAGTGATTCTTTTCTATAATCATCCTCATAAGCCCTACCAGCTCCGCTGAAACTCTTCCCCCAAATATTTCTTCGATGATTCTGACCTTTTCTTCTTTATCAATCTGCGGATGATCCATCAGCTTTGAGAGGTCATCATTTGCAGCAATGATTTCCTTTACTGCTGTTACCTCGTCAGACAGGCTGGATAGCCTGTTGTCCTCAAGGGCAGCCTCAAACAATGCATCACCGTATACCTTAGATACTAGCTTAGCCATGTTGATTCTCCCATTTCCTTAAGTGTCTCTTCAACGAGTGTATCCTGAATGTCTGTGGTGATCGAAGCTGCGACAGCCTTTTGTGCCATAAGCGATGCTATCTGTATCATCTCCTGCTTCATATCATCCATGGCATGCTTCTTCTCAAGCTCTGCCTCTTCTCTGGCTCTCTTTATGATGCGTGAAGCCTCTTCCTTTGCATCATCCACAATCTTGTTCTGGTTTTTAAGCGCCTTCTGTCTCGCCTCTGTGAGAATAGCCTCGGCCTCTTTATCGATGTCCTTAAGCTTTCCCTCGTACTCTGCCTTTAGTGCTGCGGCACTTTCCTTGTCGGCAACAGCTGTGTTTATATCGCTTTCTATCCTGTCCTGCCTATCCTTTAACAGCTTCCTTGCAGGGTTGAAAAGCAGATACGACATCAGCATGAAAAGGAAAAATACTGCAACTGCCAAAAGTACTGTATCAAAGAGCAACTGCGCATCCAGATTAAACAAAAATGTATATCCCTGTGCTAACAACTTTTACTCTCCTTTCCGTTGGCTGTATCGCCGCACGGTAATCCTCTGCGGCAAACCGTAATATACTATCCGAGCGGATGAACGAAAAGTAAAAGTAATGCAACAACGAGACCATAAAGACCTGTTGTCTCTGCAACCGCCTGTCCTAAAAGCATGGTTGACATAATCTGTCCTCTTGCTCCCGGGTTACGTCCTACGGCTGCTGCACCATGTCCTGCTGCGATACCCTGTCCAACACCAGGTCCGATTCCGGCGATAACTGCCAAACCTGCACCGATTGCTGAGCATGCTCTGATTAAATCCTGTCCATTGATATCCATAATTGAATCCTCCTAAAAATACATCTTATAGTTTTACTCATCCGTCTCACATGCCTGTGTAACGTATGTCATTGTCAGCATACAGAATACATATGTCTGAATTGCTCCTGAGAACAAATCAAAGTATACATGCAGTACTGACGGCCACGCTATGGCTATAAACCTTAGCAGACCATATACCAGCGCCATGATAACAGTTCCTGACAACACATTGGCGAACAAACGCAATGATAATGAGATAGGAATTGCAATCTCACTGATAATGTTGATTGGCGCCCATATAGGCAGCCACGGCGGCAGTGGTGAACACATACCGGTCCAGATATCCTTTGCGCTTTGATGCTTAGCCTTATTGAATCTGATCATGAAAAATGTAATAAGTGCAAGCGCCAGTGTGGTTCCGTAGTCGGCTGTCGGTGGTCTTAAGCCAAACAAGCCTGAGATATTACTCATCAGTATAAATATAAAAATCGTGCTGATGTAGTTTACAAACCTCGGAGCCCACTTACCCATGGTTCCCTCAACCATCTTGTCGAGCATCTCTACGATGAGCTCGATGATATTCTGAAAGCCGTCCGGTACTTCCTTTGCTTTTTTAAGCTTCCTGTTTGCCACTATAGCGAATATGACCATAATGGCCATCACTATGAGGATACAGGCATGCGATGTGGTAATCCAGACCTCCTGACCGAATACCTTTATCGAAAAAATACCATGGATCATAAAGTCGATATTGTCTGCGTTACTTTCCAGTAAAATCGCCTGATTCACATTATCACCTCCTCCTTATTAAGTTTACCTGCTGTTTCGCTACTCTGTCTCCATTTCGCCGGCGGAAGATGCATCACTTCTCCCGGAAAATCTGTCTGTCACCTTCATAAATAAAGGCTGTAAATACGCTGAAATCTTGAGTCCCAGCATACCGACAAAGGCCATTATCAGATTTCCAAAATCAAATAGTCCCAATATAAATAACAGGACCGCAACAACAATATACCTTAAAAGTGATTTTGCTACGATCCTGCGATTGGCATCCTTTTGTCCATATATGGCGGTCGCGTCATATATGACTGTGGCGATATTGACAGCCATACCAACAGCTATCGCTATCCCATACCATAAGCCGATAGAATATGAAATTTTGTCTGTGACAAACCATACCCCAATAAGCTGCACAACAATCCCGTAAAAAACTATCCCAAATACAAGTCCCGGCAATGCGTCATTTATTCTTTTTAACATCCTTCTCTACCCTGCTAATACTGTCTGATTTCTCTGTTTCCGTAGTACTCTGCCTGCCCGGTGTCTGTCTGACGGCTCTGCCATCATCCTCTGGCTTCAGGAATTTTTGAACCATACGGTATATATTGTTTGCCCCCGCAAACGCTCCAATGAAAAACAATGGAACAGTTACCCAGTCCGCTCCGGTCTTTTTCCCAATCCACACACCGGCCAGTGTGCAGAGAAATATCGGCACAATCATGTTGATTCCAAACTGGAAAACCATGATAAGTGCATTCATTACCTCTTTCTTATTATCTCTTTTCATATACAAATTATTATATCATTTTTATTGCTTTTGTCTACATTTTTATGTGTAAAATGCATAAAAAATACATGCGTTTCATGTTAAATCACGTCAATTTGACATAACAATTGCAGTATTATCACTATCCACAACGAATGCTCCCATGTCAAAAGTCTCTGTGTACACCACAAGTGCTACAACACAAGCGTCACCTCACGGCCTGTGTGCTCATACCTACGAATTGTAACACCCGCTGCCCTCAGCATCCTCTTTGAAGCTGTCACGCTGGCAGTGCCCTCGTACTTGTCACAGTCGTAGACTACTTCCCTGATGCCGGACTGTATGATTGCCTTAGCGCACTCATTGCACGGAAACAGGGTGACATATATGGTCGCTCCCTCAAGGCTTCCGCCCCTGTAGTTTAAGATGGCATTGAGCTCGCTGTGTGTAGAATAGAAATACTTGTTATCCTCTCCCTCTCTGGCCCAGGTGAACTCATCATCTGAGCAGCCAAGAGGAAAGCCGTTATAGCCCATGGAGAGTATCTTGTGCTCCGGGTCCACTATGCACGCACCCACCTGGGTATTCGGATCCTTCGAGCGCATGCCTGAAAGCATCGCTATGCCCATAAAATACTCATCCCATGAGATATAATCCTTTCTCTTTTCCGAAGCTCCCATATATACACCTCCATTCAATATGGTCTATCACACATTTTATTACTTGGTTCCGAAAATTCTGTCTCCTGCATCTCCGAGTCCCGGCACAATATATTTGTGCTCATTGAGATGATCATCGAGCGCTCCTATATATACATCCACATCAGGATGTTCCTCTGTGAGTCTCTTTACTCCCTCAGGAGCTGCAATTATGCACATAAAGTGGATGTTTTTCACACCGCGCTTTTTGAGCATATCAAGTGCTGCCACTGCTGAACCACCTGTTGCGAGCATCGGATCTACCACAAATACCTCTCTGTTTGCGCAGTCTGCCGGAAGCTTGCAATAGTACTCGATAGGCTCTGCTGTCTCCGGGTCACGATACATGCCGATGTGTCCAACCTTTGCGGCAGGGATGAGCTCAAGCATGCCCTCCACCATACCAAGTCCGGCTCTTAAGATAGGAACAACTGCAAGCTTTTTGCCCTTTAATTCCTTTACAGTGGCCTTACAGATAGGAGTCTCAATCTCCACATCTGTAAGCTCCAAATCTCTTGTTGCCTCGTAGCACTCAAGCATCGCAACCTCGCTGACGAGTGTTCTGAAATCCTTTGAACCTGTGTCGGTTCTTCTCATAATTCCAATCTTGTGCTGAATCAGCGGATGATCCATAACTACTACCTTACCCATATTATTTATTCTCCTTTGTCTTATATTGTGTTATATTTGTTTGTCTTTTATGTATTTGCATTTAAACGCTTTACCAGCTTCTTAAGCGTAGCCCTGAGGCTTTCATAGCACAGTCCGTAGCTTTGAAGTGTGCCGCCATAAGGATCCAGTATCTCAAGCTCATCGCCCACATACTGTGAAAGCACAAAAACCTGCTCCGGGTCGATATCGGCAAAGCTTTCTATAATGCGCTCGCGCTGTGATGACTCCATGGTAAATACCATAGTACTCTCCGTGATATCCGATTCCTCAAGCTGCGTTGACACCATGCCCTCCGTGGAAATGCCATTGCTTATGAGCACTGCCTCTGCCTTCTGATTGACCGGCTCCGGAAACTGGACAACAAGTCCTCTCGCCTCAATCTCCATCGGCACCTTGAGTACAAAGTCGTTCATGATGCCCTTTGCCATCTGCTCCCTGCATGTGCCGGTCTGTGCGACAAAAATGATTTTGTCATACTTCACATGTGTGTCTATCACCTGATGACCTGCCGCCTTTAGCATACGGTTCATGATGGCCTGTCCTATACGTGGTGTGGAGAAGCTCTCCGAGAAAATCACATCCACATCGAGCTCATCACAGTCCCTTAATATACGGTAAAGCTCATGGGCTATCGAATCTTCATCCGCCCTGCTTCCCATCGACAGGACAACATCTGCATCGTAAAACTGCTTTGTCTCCTCTGTCGCAATGACTGCTATCTTTTTGCCATCATCCCTGTGCGAAGCCACAAGCTCATTTATCTTTGCAATCACATGCTTTCTCGTACCGTCCACGATGACCATGTCAGCCTTTGGCGCATAGTGCTTGTACTTCATGCCGGGTGCCTTTGGCTTTCTCGTGTCATCTGCCGCTATGATTCCCGGATCTACGATAACCTCTTTGCCTAATACCTTTGAAAGCATCTGTGGTGTGATATAGCCCGGGCGCAGCACCATAGGTGTATCCTCTGTCAGGTCAATGATGGTGGACTCTATTCCTATGCCAACCGGTCCTCCGTCTATAATCATGGCTATTTTGCCGCTTAGATCCTCAGCCACATGTGCAGCCTCTGTAGGGCTCGGTCTGCCGGATGTATTGGCGCTTGGCGCCGCGATAAGACAGCCGCTTCTTCTTATGAGATCAAGCGCTATAGGATGATTCGGCATGCGCACAGCCACCGTGTCCATGCCGCCTGTTGTGGCATAAGGCACTGCATCGCCCTTCTCCACTATCATTGTAAGAGGTCCCGGCCAGAAAGCATCCGAAAGCTTCCTTGCATCCTCCGGCACTGTCTTTGCGATGCGCTCCAAATCCGAAAAATCTGATATGTGTACAATAAGCGGATTGTCCGACGGACGCCCCTTTGCACTGTATATCTTCTTTGATGCCTCCGGATCTAAAGCATCACCGCCAAGCCCATACACTGTCTCTGTCGGAAACGCTACAAGCTCACCGGCTGCAATCAAATCACCTGCCTCCTGCATGAGCTTATGGTCTAAATTGTCCTGATCTATTTTTATAATTTTTGTTTCCATTTTATATCCTCACCGCACATACTACAGTAATATACCATGTGCAAACACCAGTTTTTCTAAATAATCATGTGTTTTTATTGTAACACTTCAGAGCCACCTCGAAAGCAGGAACATCTGCTGCTTACATGTAAACATGATGTATCAGCTTTTGTTCTCGGAGGTTCTGAATTGTTTTCTATTTATTATACAATAGTAACAATAGCATTTCAAGTTTTACTCAATATTTAGTAATTTTTATATAAGATTGTGTAAAAGTAAGTACAATTTTATTTGGCATTGCATTATTCTGTGTTTTGTACTACAATGCAGATAAGCCAATAACGGCGAATAATGATCATTATTTTATAAGGAGGATTTCATTATGGCATACGTAATTTCTGATTCATGCGTTAGCTGTGGTACATGTGCTGGTGAGTGCCCAGTAGGAGCTATCTCTGCTGGTGATTCACAGTACGTAATCGATGCAGATTCTTGTCTCGATTGTGGTACATGTGCTGGTGTTTGCCCAACTGGAGCAATCAGCCAGGGCTAATTTTTAGCATACTGTAAGAAAGAAAGACGACCTGTTAAGCGCGGTGAGATAAGAAAACAAGCAAAAAGCCTTAAATCATCGCGTTTATGGACGGCGGGCAAACAGGTTACAACTGAATAACCGAGCAAAAGGGGCGTTATCAGACCGATAGCGTCCCTTTCTGCATATTGGCATACCGCAGCTTGAAAAGAGTTGCGGTTTTTTTATGCCCGAAAACAGGCGGTAACGTGGAACGTTAGGCGCGAAAAAGCCCTTGCAATACAAGGCTTTTCAGACGCGAATACGGTAAAGGCATACTGCAATACCAAAACCGCCAAAAACGGCTTTCTAATATTCCACGCAAACCGAGAAAGGAAGTGATAAAAAATGGCAGTTTTCCGAGTTGAGAGAAATACGGGCTATACCGTTATGAGCAACCACCACTTGCGCAATAAGGAACTCACCTTAAAGGCAAAAGGCTTGCTTTCGCAAATGCTGTCCTTACCCGAAGATTGGGATTATACCCTTGCGGGCTTATCTCACATCAACCGCGAGAAGATCGACGCAATCCGCGAAGCGGTCAAAGAACTTGAAAAAGCCGGATATATCGTCCGCAGCCGGGAACGCGACGAGAAAGGACGTTTGCGCGGTGCGGATTATGTCATATATGAGCAACCGCAGCCACCTACATCGGATTTACCTACATTGGAAAATCCAACATTGGATAATCCAACGTTGGAAAAACCTACGCAGGAAAAACCTACGTTGGAAAATCCAACGCAATTAAATAAAGATATATTAAGTAAAGAACAATCAATTACTGATTTATCAAGTACCGATTCCATTCCTTTCCATTCCCTAAACCCCTTGCCCTTTGCGCATGGCGAAGCGGCTACGCCGCCGGAAAGGAAAAGAACGGAAGCGAAAAGCAATAGCGCAGTAGAGATTTACAGGGAGATTATCAAGGACAATATCGAATACGACCATCTCATTCAAAACTGCAAAATTGACAAAGACCGTTTGGACGAGATTGTTGACCTTATGCTGGAAACCGTCTGCACAGCCCGAAAGACAATCCGTATTGCCGGGGACGACTACCCCGCCGAATTGGTGAAATCCAAGTTTTTGAAGCTGAACAGCAGCCATATTGAGTTTGTTTTGGATTGCATGAGGGAGAACACAACCAAAGTGCGCAACATCAAGCAGTATCTAAAAGCGGTGCTGTTCAACGCGCCGAGTACCATTGACAGCTACTATACCGCCCTTGTCAATCACGACTTATACGGCGGCGAATGAGCATAGCCGCACTTTACCGGGAAAGGAGTTGATACCTTGCAGGAGGAAGTAACCCAAAAAACGATTGCCCTATACGTCAAAGTGGGAAAAGGCGCGGCGCGGCTTACCGAACAGGCGTTACAGAAAGCAATCCAAAAGTTTTTGGAGCAGAAAAGCAAACCCGCGCATGGGAAACAGACCATGCGGCAGCTTATGAAGCAGAACGCGGGTGTTTCCAACATCGAGATCACCGACAGCAATATTAAAGCCTTTGAGAGTACGGCGAAGAAATACAACATAGATTTTTCGCTAAAAAAGGTTAAGGGCGAGCAGACCCGTTACCTTGTGTTTTTCAAAGGCCGGGACGCGGACGTTATGACCGCAGCGTTTCAAGAGTTTTCCGCAAAGAAGCTGAACCGGGAGAAAAAGCCCTCTATCCGCAAAGCCCTTGCCGCTGCAAAGGACAAGGCGAAGCAGCTTAACGCCGCCCGCGACAAGGTAAAGAAAATGGACAGGGGGCGCGAGATATGAAGCAGATCAACTACAAAAAGCTGATACTTCCGAATATCCCCTATGTGTTCTTTGTCTATCTCTTTGATAAAGTCGGACAGGCGGTGCGGCTTGCCCCCGGCGCGGATATTTCTGCAAAGATACTGAATATCACACAAGGATTTTCCGCAGCCTTTGAAAACGCCTTGCCGAGCGTTTACCCGTTGGATTTGCTTGTCGGCATTGTCGGTGCGGTGATTATCCGCTTGATAGTCTATGTCAAAGGGAAAAACGCGAAGAAATACCGCAAGGGCGCGGAGTACGGCTCTGCCCGATGGGGAAACGCCGAAGATATAAAGCCCTACATAGACCCGGATTTCCAAAACAACATCATTTTGACGCAGACGGAACGGCTTACCATGAACAGCCGCCCGAAGCAGCCGAAGTACGCGAGAAATAAGAACGTCGTCGTGATCGGCGGCAGCGGCAGCGGAAAAACAAGATTTTTTGTCAAACCTAATCTAATGCAGCTTCATTCCTCTTACGTCTTAACCGACCCGAAAGGTACGGTTTTGATTGAGTGCGGGAAGCTGCTGCAACGGGCGGGCTACCGCATTAAGGTACTGAATACGATTAACTTCAAAAAATCTATGCACTACAACCCCTTTGTGTATATCCGCAGCGAGAAAGATATTTTGAAGCTGGTAAATACGTTGATAGCGAATACCAAAGGTGAGGGAGAAAAAAGCGCGGAGGATTTTTGGGTAAAGGCAGAACGGCTTTTGTATTGCGCGTTGGTGGGCTACATCTGGTACGAAGCCCCCGCCGAGGAAATGAACTTTATTACCCTGTTGGAACTTATCAACGCCAGCGAAGCCCGCGAGGACGACGAGGAATATCAAAGCCCCGTCGATTTGCTGTTTGCCGACTTGGAAGAACGCGACCCCGACCATTTCGCGGTGAAGCAGTACCGAAAATATAAATTGGCGGCGGGCAAAACCGCAAAATCAATCCTCATTTCTTGCGGTGCGAGGCTCGCTCCTTTTGATATAAAGGAATTGCGCGATCTTATGTCCTACGACGAATTAGAACTTGACACGTTAGGCGACAGAAAAACAGCTTTGTTTTTGATTATGAGCGATACGGACAGCACGTTTAATTTTGTTATCGCTATGCTGCAATCGCAGTTATTTAATCTCTTGTGCGACAAGGCCGACGACGAATACGGCGGCAAGCTGCCGGTTCATGTTCGCTGCCTGTTAGACGAGTTTGCAAACATTGGACAAATCCCGCAGTTTGAAAAATTGATTGCCACAATCCGCAGCCGGGAAATCTCGGCTTCTATCATTCTGCAATCGCAGAGCCAGCTAAAAGCCATTTACAAGGACGCGGCAGAAATCATACTTGACAATGCCGACAGCACCTTGTTTTTGGGAGGGCGCGGGAAAAATGCAAAGGATATTTCGGAGAACTTGGGACGTGAAACAATCGACAGTTTCAACACTTCCGAAAATCGCGGCACGCAGGTTTCTCATGGCCTCAATTATCAGAAATTGGGAAAGGAGTTGATGACACAGGACGAAATCGCAGTTATGGACGGAGGAAAATGTATTTTGCAGTTGCGCGGCGTGCGCCCCTTTTTCAGCGATAAGTACGATATAACGCAGCACCCGAACTACAAATACCTTTCCGACTTCGACAAGAAAAACGCTTTTGACGTTGAACGGTATATGTCCACCCGTCCGGCAATCGTAAAGCCCGACGAACCCTTTGACATATACGAAATAGATTTGTCCGACGAGGACGCAGCCGCCGAATAAAAACGGCGGCATTTTTATTTCCAACAACATTTTTTGAGCCGTTTTAGCGGCAGAAAGCGAGGTTTATATGGATTTTTTCAACAGCGCAGTTGACGTATTGCAGACTTTGGTAATCGCGCTTGGCGCAGGACTTGGCATTTGGGGCGGCATTAACCTCATGGAGGGGTACGGCAACGATAACCCCGGCGCGAAGTCGCAGGGCATGAAACAGTTCATGGCTAATTAGTTGGAACAAAAAACGAAAGGAAAAGCACAATCCAGACGGTATCAGCGGCAGGCTACAAGAATAAATTGT
>OGQR01001919.1_pt1 | contig 13454 bp, 7 predicted proteins | sample 1553271 | NCBI WGS metagenome assembly OGQR01 (sample SAMEA2579970, study PRJEB22360) | human gut metagenome | biome: human gut; feature: human-associated habitat; material: faeces | place: Denmark | collected 2008/2010 | reverse complement strand
ATAAGCTCTAGGGCCGCGGCCGGCCCCGCCGCCCGGGTGCTGCCGCATCCGGCGGCACAGGTCCGACGCCGTGCCGGTATACAGGGTGTCGTCCCGGCACCAGAGCATATAGACATAGTACATCCCCTCACCTCACTGCCCCCAGCATACCACGATCCGCCGCCGGGCGCAACGGTCACACCGGGGGATCGTCGTGAAATTCGATGAATTTCAGGGCGTACAGGTCGCAGCCGGTGGAGAAATCCCCCTGCCGCAGCACCAGATAGTCCGTGCCCACGGCCTCCAGGATGCCCTCCTGCCGCACCAGGCGGTACGAGCCCACCAGGAAGCTGGCGGACGCGCGGCGGCCGATGTTCCGGCCCAGCAGGTCCCGCAGGGAGCCGCCGCCGGAGTCAGAGGCGTTATGTATGTTCATGGCGCACCTCACGCATACAGATTCCCTGCCGTCTCTCCGGCGCGGGTACTCCATCCTATGCCGGGGCGGGTGAATGCGTTTCTGAATGCATAGCGCAATGGGCAAAATTGGCCTTAGGAGATGCATCGCACGGGACAAAAGGAAAAAATATCCATATAGATGGGAGAAATAGATGGGAGAAATAGATGGGAGAAAGAGTCGAATTCCGGTTGACAAAAAACCGGATATGTAGTAATCGTGAGCATGGAACCTTGCCTGTGAACGCAAACCAAACGGCGTTATTAAAAGAATAATAATTGCTGTTACACGGGACTTTAAAATTTGTGAAAATAGGCAAACGAGAGGAGAAAATGCATGAAAAAGACCTTGAGAAAGAAATTGGTATGCATGCTTATGATGGCGGCACTGCTGCTGAGCGCGGCCATCACCTATGCGCAGCCGGCCAGCGCCGACAATCTGAATGCGGACGAGGTGAACCGGTTTAACGTTATTTTGGTTATCGACGGCAGCGGCTCACTGGTTTCCGGCAGCAGTGCAACGGACAAAAGCGGACTGAGATACGATGCGATCAACCTGTTTCTGGCTCTGCTGACCAATGACGGAAACCAGGTGGGCGCTATCGTGTTTGATGACGATTCCAACAACTACTTGCTCAATACCGGGCTGACACCTGTGTCCGGCAAGGGGGATAAGGTGTCGCTGGGAGAGAAAATCCGCAGTGCGGGCACCAGAAATGATACCGATATCGGTTCAGCGCTTTTGAGTGCGGTGAGTATCCTGGAGGCAAGCGGAAGCCAGGACGGGCGCAGCCCGGCGGTGGTCCTGTTCAGCGATGGGCGCACGGATCTGGGCGGCAATAAGGAAGCCTATGAGCAGTCGCTGGAGAATCGGGAGACGGCTATCACCAAGGCCCAGGATGCGGGCATTCCCATTTACAGCATTTGCCTGAACGCTTCGCCGGTGGCGGATCCCCAGGAGCTCAGCGAAATTGCCTCCCGGACCAGCGGCGGCTTCGTGTCCGTCAGCAGGGCGGAGGATCTGGCTGGCGCCTTTGAGACGTTCTATCAGCTGATTTTCAATTCCTCCGGCAGTGAAAAAAGAGATGTTCCCTTTGGTGCGGACGGAAAGCTGACCTATTCCTTTGACGTGCCTTCCGTGGGTGCTGAGGAGGTCAATATCATCCTGAAGCAGGCGGGCTTGCAGAGCATTCAGGTCAGCGGGCCTTCCCGGCAGATCAGCGCTGCGGAGCTGGAGGAAAACACCATGACTGGCGGTGATTATGAGGTCATCAAGCTGGTGAAGCCCCAGGTGGGCCAATGGAATCTGGAGCTGTCCGGCACGCCGGGCTCTCGGGTAACCGTCAATGTGGTTTACAATGCGGACAGCGTGGCCGAGCTGGTAACGGCCGATGGAAAGTCCGAATACAACACGGGTGAAAGCGTCACCTTCCAGGCGTATCTGAAGAAGGACGGAAGCCGGGTGACGGACAGCTCTGTGCTTGGTGAATATAAGGCTGTGCTGCATCTGAGCAATCTGACGGATGGGACGACGCAGGACATCGACATGACGCCGGATGCCGACGGCATGTTTGTTTATGAATTCCGGACCAACCAGGAGAGCAGCTATAGCGCCTATGCGACGCTGGAGTTTGGCAGCCTGGTGCACCAGAGCGGCGACGCGGCGGTGAACTTCGGCAACACACCGCCGACGGCGGTGGGCGGCGTTACGTTGGTGGAGGAAAAGGTTGTGGTGACGCCGGTGTCCGGCCGCCACCGCAGCTTTAAGCTGGGAGAATATTTTTCCGATACGCCGGGTGATACGCTGCATTATGTGATCGTATCGTCTCAGCTGGTCAGCGATACCGCGGCCATCGATGGGGATACCTTAAACGTGGAGACCAGCAAGAGCCGCAGCGGCGATCTGGTTATTGCTGCGGTGGACGCCCAGGGCGCACAGACACAGATCACCTTCCGGTTTAAGGTCACCAACCTGACGTTGGCCATTTTCATCACGCTGGCGGTGGCTGTGGTGGTGGGCGTCATTGTGGCGGGTGTCACGATCTGGAGTGTAACGCACCCGCTGTGGAAGGGGGAACTGAAGGTGGTCAACCTGGATCGTTCCTGTGCCGGTATGTCGCGGAGCCATGCCAGCTTTCGGGGCAAGCTCAAGCTGAGCTATTTTATGGTCGGACCCTGCGGCCTGAATGCGGACCAGTGCTGGTTTGTCACCAAACCCGGCAGACGGCTGAAGTTCTGCTCCAAGACTCCGTTTTACGTCAATGGAATGGCACTGAAGGAGACGGATGTCTATGCGGGAATGACGCTGATCTATGCAGACGAAAAGAATCGCACAGGTATCCGCATTGACGCGGCACCCGGACGCCGATAAGCAATTACTGAAAACCGAACGATATACGACATACAGCGACAATGAAGGAGCATTGATTTATGAGCATGGAATCGAATATGTCCGGCATGATACCGCCGCCCCCCGTGGATAATATGGTGATCCCTCCTGCGCCTCCTGCGCCCCCGGTAGGGGCAATGCCTCCGGTGCCTCCCGCACCCCCGGCAGGGGCTATGCCCCCTGCACCTCCTGCGCCTCCGGCAGGGGCTATGCCCCCGGCACCTCCCGCGCCTCCAGCAGGGGCAATGCCCCCTGTGCCTCCTGCACCCCCGGTTGGGAGCATGCCCCCTGTGCCTCCCGCACCGCCGGTTGGGACTGTGCCTCCGGCACCTCCTGCACCTCCGGCAGGGGCAATGCCCCCGGTGCCTCCTGCACCCCCGGTTGGGAGCATGCCTCCGGCTCTGGCAATTCCGAGTTTCCCGCCGGTTCAGTTGGTGGAGAAGAACGGAAAGTTGTATTGGATGATGGGAGATAACGGACGCGGCTGGGACGGAAACAGTTGGGTGCAGCTTTGACAAGCTGGCCCTGAAAGCAGGAAATAAAGGAGGACGTGAAAATGCCTAAGTATGATTCCCTTTTACTGAACTGCGGCGGCGGTATTATCAACCACAGCCAGCAGTCCAAGCAGTATCGCGGTGCGGCGGCACTGGCCATCGGCATCGGCGGCACCGGTGTGGCGGCGCTGGCGGAGTTGAAACAGAAGGTGTATCAGCAGCTGGAGCCGGATGATCCTAATTCTGCGGTTCCCACGTATCAGCACATCCAGTTTCTGGCCATCGATTCGGACACCACCGATATCGACCGGATGCGCGGCAAGGCCAAACTGGACAGGGATCAGGAGTTTTTCTCCATCAATAACCCCAATCTGACGGCGGTGCTGAAGGCCAAGGACCAGGTCAAGGGCAATGCTGCCATGAACTGGATGAACATTGATAAGATCAACAATCTGCTGAGCAATGATGGAGCCGGTGGCGTCCGCCAGGTGGGCCGCTATCTGCTGATTTCCAAGGCGAGTGCGCTGAAGTCGACCATTGAGGCCAAGTGTACGCAGGCGCTGAAGGGGATGAATGGTCCCAATCTGGATGTGTATATTTTCGCCGGCATTTCCGGCGGTACCGGCAGCGGCTGCTTCCTGGACACCTGCTATATTGTGCAGAAGGCGCTGGAGGACAAAGGCTGGGCTGCATCCACCAATGTGATGGGCTTTTTCTTCCTGCCGGATGTGGTCACCAGCAAGACTGAGGTGGCTTCGCAGCCCGCTATGGTCAATTACAACAGCAGCAACGGGTACGCAGCCATGAAGGAGCTGGATTATCTGATGAGCCTGAAGGACGCGGATGATTGGTTCCGGCAGAACTACAGCGCCTTTAAGATCGAGACCCAGGAGCCGCCGGTTAAAATGTGCCACCTGATTTCGGCCACCAAGTCGGATGGCTCGGTGGTGCCCAACGGCTTCCAGTACTGCATCAATGTGGCAGCGGACTATGTTATGGCCTATCTGGCAGAGGTGCAGCTTCCTGCTGCCAGCAAGAACGCAGCGGATGGAAGCAGTACGCCGGCAACGGAATATGGACTGACCATGCGGGGCCATCTGGCCAATGTGAATAGCGGTGTCAGCGACTTGCCTCGTATGCACGGTGCCAATCTGTCCTATCACATTCTGGGCGCGGCAAATGCGGAAATTCCCATGACCCAGATCTCCACCTATCTGGCGGCAGGCTTCATGCGCCGCTTCAAAGAGGCAGTAGGCAAGGATCAGCTGGAGCTGAAGCTGTCCAAGGCGGCGGTGGATGATTGGGTTGAGGATATCGGCCTGACTGCCCAGCAAGTGTACAACGATGTGGTAAATAGCTGCCCGGACTTGATGCTGCCGGACATTGACATTGAAAGTCTGCGCTCCTATGGCGTTATGTCCAAGGGAAAGGCACCGGATCCCTGGGCCAGGTCGGGCAACGCCTGGTGCGACGGGTGCGAGGGAAAGCGTAGAACAAACCGCGCCGCGCTGGAGGGGGAACTGCCGAGCTTTCTGCCCGGAAATGCAACGGATGACTCCTTGATTGGCAGAACCTTCCGGAAGCTGTGCGACATTGCCAGAAATCCGGGAATGGGCCCCTATTATGCGGCCTATTTGCTCAGCTGCAACGGCTATGACCTGAAGGCGGCTGTGGATGGTGCGATCCGGGAGATGGAGGAAAACAAAAAGACCCAGAAGATGTATCTGGACGGTGCGGAGGATCGCATTGTCCAGGCCAGCACCGACTTTTGCGCGAAACGTGTCTTTGGCATCGGCGACAAGAGGGCCTATAACGACTACATGGAGGCGGTCCGGGATTATTTCAGGACCTATAATCGCGTGCGGGAATGCACGGATGTGGTGGGCGCGCTGCAGAAATTCCGGGAGCAGATGGATCGGCTGAACGGACAGTATTATGCGCTGCTGACGGAAGTGCTGGACAATCTGCTGGAAACCTTTGAGGCAGATGAGGAATGGCTGGGTTCCCCTGCGGCCAGTGCCCCCACTGCCTATACCGAGCGCATCCTGCAGCTGTCGGATATCAGGCCGAGGCTGGATAGGGCCATTAGGACCCTAAATGCCAAGCAGCTGGTGCAGGACTTCACGGAGTATCTGATGAAGGCTCCGGAGGAGTGGAGCACCAGAGACGATGGAAAGATCGGCCTGTATATCAGCGAATTCATGGTGAAAATTTTCAAGGAGCAGACAGATCGCTCGTTGGAGGACTATCTGTACGAAAAATATCCTGCAGCTGGGCACAACTCGGCCCTGCTGGCGAAAGAAGTCAACCGCAATATTCTGGGCAGCGTCTATAACGGAGCGAAGCCCATGTTCTGGTGCAATCCTGCCTTCAACAAGGACACCTTCGACAGCAGCAGCCTGTCAGTTCCCGCGAATGCCTCGGCTGTCTGCGATGCTGCCGAGCAATTTGGGTCCTCCCATACGCAGTTTTATATCCGCAAGACCGGGCTGAAGAATCGCATTTTTGCCCTCCGCTTCTGCAGCGGTATTCCGTTCTATGCGTATGCGGGCATATCCCAGCTGAAGGCAATTTATGACAATAACACAACAACGCAGTATGGCGTAGGGGCACATCTGTACACCAATACCGGTCGGGGACAGGACGATTCCGGCTTCCATGACTGGAGAACCTTCCTGCCGGTGCCGATGCCTTATTCCTACAGTCCGGACCTGGTGGACCATGCCCAGGAGCTGCTGGCACTGTATGACGAGGGCGTGAAGAAGCAGATCATCTATACATCGGATGGACAGAATTATTTCGTTCGCCAGAGTGCTCCGCAGGATATAGCGGAATATAAGCCGGAGGAATTCACGGTGAACGGACGGTTGGACGCTGATCGTTTGCAGAAGGAGAAGAAACGTCTGCAGGATCTGCTGACGGGTATGTATGATCCGGCCAACGGCGGCAGACTGGTGTCATTGAAGAATGATGGCTTTAAAAATGACGGGACGGATGTTGTCAACCGGGTCCGCAAGGACTACTTCATGCACTATCCCATGCTGCAGCGGATCGTCCGCCAGGAGCTGGAGAAGCAGGAGAAGATCCGCCGGGCTATGGAGCAGCTGGATCAGATCGAGAAAGAACTTACTCAATATGAGGCGGACATGACCACCTTCACCAACATGGTGTTTTATGGCATGATCGAGTGCCTCAGCGCCACCGGTGAGCCCGAGTATGACCGCATCAATAAGGCGTTCTATAAATACCGCGACAGACGCGGCATGGAAACGGAAAAAATCCTGGTGGAGGATTCCAAAGCTTTCCGCTTCGGCAAGAAGTATCCCCTGTATGAGATGTTCCGCAGCTATCGGGCCATGGAACCCGATGAGGAGCCCCGGCAGGAGATGGATGAAAGAGAGGCTGAGCTGCGCAAGCAGACCCGCGGTGCCAACGACCACCTCATTGCGGCCTCCCTGGAGAAGCGGTGGAATGCCAAGGCGCTGCAGCAGCTGGTGCGCGACACGGCCAATGAGACGGACGAAGACAAGGCGGAGATTCGCCGGTTCTATGAGGAGCTGGTCAGCCGCATTCTGGGGTATAAGGATGTGTTTACGGATGAGCAGTGGACCAGAACCAGTAAGGTGGCTTCGAATCCTGCCCCTGCTGCCAGAACCTGGACGGTCAGCCCCGGCGGCAGCACGAGTTATACCGTGTATTCCGACCGCTCGCTGCAGATGGCCTGGGATGCGGTGAACAACACCTGGGTGCCGCTGACGGCGGGTATGTGGGTGCTGAACAAAGCCGGCGACGACTGGGATCCGATCCAGCTGGACGCCGCAGGAAACATCATCAACGGATAAACCGCCGGGACGCCGCGCGGCAAATGAGGGAGAGAACATGACTTACGCAAGTGCAATCGAAGCATGCAGCCGTATGATTTCCGGCCGCGCGGCCAATTCCGGCGCAGCAAGGCGAATCAGCACCCCGCTCCTGAACATTGTTTTGGGGGCGGGCGCTGAGGAGTGCCTGGAGACCGTCCGACAGAGCTATCAGGATTGCTGGTCCGCTGCGGCGGACCAGCTGTGCTGGCTGAAAACCGAGGACTGCATGGATGAGGCGGGGTTTGAAAACCGCGTGGGAGACGCCTTCTACACGATGCGCAGCAATCCGGGAGCCTTCGGAAGCAACAGCACGCTGAGAATGGCTTATTTCTGGGACGTGATGGATGACAGGTTCCCGGAGCTTTTCCAGGCGGTGCAGCATCAGCCTGATTTTGGCCAGGCTGTCACCGTGGCGGAATATTATTTTCTGTTTGTGCGGCAGGTATTCAATTCGGACCGGGAGAGGATCGGCCGGCTGCGGGCGGTTGTTGACTGGGCCGAAAGAAACGGGAAGCATCTGATCGTGCAGAGTGACCTGACAAACGGAAATGTCTCCGGCAGCGGCCCCGAGGGATATCAGGCGGCTGCCAACGTGATGGTGATCGTCAACTCGCAGGATGACAACCGGTTGGGCCAGGGGCTGGAGGCAGCTATTTGGGGGGCCGGTTCCTCCGCCGTGTGGAGCCTCAGCGCGGACAGAAAGGTCAAGGAGACGGATGAAATCGCCTGCGCGGCGATGGAACAGATCCTCACGGAGTGCCTGGAGCAGGCCGGTGCGGCCGGGGGACAGTCCAACATCCAGGAGACCCTCTGCGGAGCGCAGCAGGACTACGACAGCCTGTTCCGGGAGTACATAGACGAGAAGGAGCTGCTGCCGGATCTGCCCACATTTTTCCAGTATCTCCCGTACACCAAGGAGATGGAGGCGCTGGAGCAGAGCCTGTCCGACGCGCCGACCCGTGGACTCCTGGGAAGACTCCGCGGCCGACCGTCGGATACGATCGACGGGGACAAGCTGATAAACGCGGTGGCGTCTGTCGGGGATATCTGGGGTCTCTGCGTGAACCAGTATTATGGACGGTGTGTGCAGGAGCTGAAGGAAAATGCGGAACGGGTGCAGGAGTATTTCAAGCAGCTTCTGTGCAGCCGCCTTTCTTACGGCGCGATGAACGCCACATTGCAGCAGGAGGCCGTCAATCTGGAAACCCGCACGGATTGGTACGCGCCCATGAACATGAGAAGGGGAACGCTTGCAGAGTGTCTGCATCGCTATGCATGCAGCCAGGTTCTGCCAGAGGTGTACGGCTTCCTGGCGGGGCAGCTTTGCGCAGCTATGAAGGATGTATGCAGAAATGCGAGGGACTTCGGAAACACACTGACGGAGACCCGGAACGGGCTGCGGCAATCCCAGGGGAACGTTGATGAGACCATCAGAAGGGCCTATACACAGGAGATTGCCAATCTGGCAAATCAGCCGGAGTATCGGGACATGATGCGCCTGACGCCGTGCAGCACAGTGGAGAGCCTCTTGGATCAGTTGGTGAAGCGATTCCGGTTGATCGCGGATAAGGATGATAATTTCCGGCTTTCCTTGTTTGATGAGCTGCAATTCCGGGCGGGAATGGCCGGAGGCGGTGCGGCCTATGGGGTGGCAGTCCAGAGTCTGTTCGATTTGAATATGCAGACTGCGGGCCGGCTGATGGCCACGGTTCCCCCCAGCGGCGGACAGCTGTTCTGCATGCTGAGCCAGCCAACCCAGATCCAGAACGTGAACAATACCGGCGCGGCCTTCCGGATCCCGCAGCAGGACTATGTGGACAGGCTTTATGTCTATCCGGTGAATCCGGAAAATATTCTTTACAACGAAATTGCCGCAGCAAAGAAGGAGGAGTGAGCCGATGCCCATTACAAGGCCGAATATGAACCTGTACAGCATCAACAACCTGGCGCTGGACTATGATCCGGGCAGAGGGCGGTATGGATTAAGCCTGGAATGCCCCAGAGCGGACGCCTTTACCCTGTGCCTGGGAAAAAATCTTCCGCTGGCCGATCCGGAGAAGCTGGGCCTGACAGAGGAGGAGCTTCGGCGCCTGCATAATGGCCACTCCATGGATAAAGGGGGCTATCGGCTCATCGGCGTTACGCAGGGGACCTTCTATGCCATGCCTGTGTTCCGGGGATTTGAGGCGGATCCGCCCCAGACCATCCAGGTGTGGAGTATGATGGCGGTTCCGGGCGGGATCGTTCACCTATATTACACACCCGGGCGTGAGGCCGTATGTTTTATTCCGCTGCGCTATTCCGCCGCGCTGCAGCGCAGTGGCCTTCAGACTGTGCTGCAGGTGACTCTGAGCGATCAGTTTATCGGAAGCTATACAGATGGGGCGTTAATGTATCGGGTGGGGGAGTCTGATCCCATTCCGCTGCCCAGCGGCTGGCTCAACCGGGAGATACCGCTTCGGGTGTCCGATGGCGAGGAGGTCCGGGTCCTGCCGGCACCGGGCTTTGAAAACAGCTTCTTCCGGGAAGGCGTATAGCAGAAAGGATGGATGCGGAATGGGTAAAATTAAATGCCCCTATTGTTTTGAGGAGTTTGAAAGCGACAAGGTTTTGTTTCGGGCCAACACCGGCTTCACCCAGGAGGAACTGGACAGGGAGGAATTCACCAGCGGCGATGTGGACGAACACAAACGGCTGTTTGTGAAATTTTCCCAAAGAAATCCAGACGAAAAGCTGGACCGATACTGGAAGAGCCGCGGAGGAACCGCCGGCTATTCCAGTGCAGATCCTCGCTGGAATATGCCGCATATCGACCCCAATGATGCCGACCGGTTTTGGGAGATGCTGGACCCTGACGCCAACGGCGTAGGCGCGGATGGCCTTGTGCGGGATCAGGATGGCTTCGCCATCAGGGTGTATGACCGGTATTCCGATCGCGCCACGCCGGTGACGCGGCTGTGCCCCCACTGCCACAATCCCCTGCCCTTGCCGAATTATGGCAAATATCCCACCATTTTTATCAGTGTTGTGGGCATTACCACCTGCGGCAAAACGGTTTATCTGAACCAGCTGCTGACCCGGCTGGCCATGGCCATGCAGAATACCGGATACTATATCACGGAAAACAATCTGCCAGATTTCAAGGAAAACGTGGAGGCCAATATGCCGCTGCCCGGCAGTACGGATGACAGCGTCATGCGCCGTCCTCTGGCGGTGAACCTGGTTGACCAGAACGACCGCAGCAAGGCATTTACCATTGTTTTTTATGATATTGCCGGTGAGAACTGCGTCAAGTGGAACGATGATTACGCCAAGCTGGGCGACCAGGACAGCCGGAACAGCCGGGCCAAGGAGGGAATCGCCAGCTTTATTGCCCGGGCAGACGGCCTGATGTTTCTGGTGGATCCCAATCAGGTCCCCGGCTTTTCGGCCTATCCCGATGTGAGCGGTGTCAACAAGGTGGTCGGAGTGGTGAATCAGATCCGCGTCGCCCTGAATATGAGCCAGAACACCTGGGCGGATGTTCCAGTGGCGGTGGTTCTTACCAAAACGGATGAAATCCGGAATCAGTATCCCAAAGGAAACCAGAGCCCCATGTTCCGGCCTACGGCAGCTGTGTCCGGCGGCCTGAACCGGGAGGAGTATTTTGCCATCAGCCACGAGCTGGAGGACTACCTGAGCAACAATGCGGCCATGATCCTGGCGCAGCTGGGCCAGTTTGTCAGAAAAACCTTCTGCGGCGTGTCGGCCATCACCTGCGGCGTGGAACGGCGCTTTGTAAAATACAAAAACTGGTACATCCTGTACGATATCTGCGGCAGGAAGTATGACGAGCTTCGCGCGTGGATCAAGGGCTGGAATGAACGTTCACCTGAGGAGCGGAACTTTTATTATGCGTGCCCTGTTCAACGGATTACCTCGCTTGACCCGAAAACCCGTATGCCGGCGGTGGATCCGGTAACCCTGGAGCCGGAGCTGACCTCTATTGACATAGATATTAATGAGGATATCACAAAGGAGATTGCCTCCGGCATATGGACGGAGGTTTATGCCGACTGCGCCAGCGGACGGATCTATCTGAACATGTGGGAAATCTGGGAAGGGATCAATCTGGTTGGCTTCCCCAAGGGCGCACCGAATCCCCGCCGCGTGGAGGACCCGCTGAAATGGATCCTTTGGCGGCTGGGAAGGATCGGTCCCTATTTTCAGGCGGATCCTCAGCCGAAAAAGGCGCTGCTGGAGTCTGCAAGGAAATATCAGGGGCGGCTTGACGACTGGATGAACGAACAAAGGTGCAAACAAGAGCGGTTTTATAACGGGGAGGATCTCCAATGAAAATGGAGCAGGCATGCCGGTTCCGGACGGATGAAGCCGGATATATGGTCTGCGCCAGATCCCAGGATCTGACGGCGGATAATGAGAACAACCTCGGCTATTTCAACAGTACCATGACGTCCTTGTTTGAAAAGGACGGATCCGGCCCGAAAATGGGTCAGTCTATCCTCAGCTACGCTGTCAGCGAGGAGAACGGCGGCAGGCGGGATTTCCTGATTGCCAAATCTACCATGCGCAGCGATATCAAGGGGCGGGCCTCGATCTTTACCCACGCATACTTTATGGGGTTGGATGAATATGCCCGCTGCATGGAGACCGATCCCTCCGCTATTTACGGGATCGACACCGGCGACATGATGACGGCGCAGAGCGGCAGCCAGCTGCCGCCCAAGGAGACGGTCCTGCGTGGCGGCTTTGAGCTGTCTGTCCTGCGGGAGAAGTACGGCCTGACGGACGAGCGATATGCGCTGCTGCTCTATAACGTGTATCAGGCGGTGGCAGGCGGCGGGTCCCTGGCCCTGCTTACGCAGCTGCCCCTGAGCCAGACCCAGGATATGGTGCGGGAGGTGGCCTATTGCGCGGCCATGGGCATGCTTCCCGGTCTGCGCTGGAGACTGACGTGCAGCAGCGCCGCGGATACCCGCGCGGCCATCTGTGTTTCCAGCAAGGCCGGCGGAGGCGGCATGGGGATCCCGCTGTGTACCTTTGATCTGGACGATGGCGGCAGGCGGCTGGAGGAGGACCCGTTTGTTGCGGAGCTTTTCCGGTATCTGGCATCTGCTGCCCCGGAGGAGCGCCGCCAGATGCTGCTGGATATGCAGTATATTTTGGGGGAGCTGGTGCCGCTGGAGTATGCGTCACTGGAGATGATCGCCACCGCATATCACATGCGGAAGATGAACGATGGAAACCGGCCGGAAAATGACGTGTATGACCGCGTGGTGGGGAATCTGCTGCTTTGCGGCAGGGTTCCGTCGGCAAACCAGGAGACGGTGAACAAGCTCCTGATCTGGATGCTGAAAAGGCAGAACGCTGCGCTGCCCAAGCGGATTATGGAGCTGTCTGTGGACCGCTGCGTCAAACAGGTGCAGGCGGATGCGGCAGGCGGGCGGGAGCTCTGCGACTGTGTTTGCCGTCTTTTGCAGTACAGCAGAAGCGCTGAGCAGCTGGAGCTGCTGCAGAAAACGGTGAAAACCTTCGATGTGCGCTATGCCGGGCTTGTGCATGCCCTGCTGCGCGGCATCTTTTCGGACCGGGCATGCAGCATTGACCCGCAGACGGCGTGCAGTCTGATCCCGGAGATGCTGCGCTCCGGCGATGAAATGCTGACCGGGGATTGCGTGGAGCTGACCACCTGCCTGGATGCAGGGCAGTGCCGGCAGCTGGCAGAGAGCATTCTGCGGCATGTGGGGCTCCGCCAGATGACGCTGATGGAGCAGAACGTTCTGGCCAATATCCTGGACGAGTTGAGCCGGTCCGGCGGTGTGCTGGGAAAAGAGAGCTGCGAGATCCTGGACCGCAATTCCTGCGTTTATAACGGCAGACTGCTGGATGCCTGCGTGGGCTATATGGTGCAGGTGCGGCTGCGGCAGGAGCTTCCCGTGGAGGAGCGCTGCGCGCTGCTGGCCGGGCTGGAGCGGGAGTATCCGGCCCTGTATGATGACGTTGCGGCTGCGCTGAAGAGCGGCGGCAGCATCCTGTGGAAGAAATATCAGATTCACAAGCATCTGCAGAATTGCAGATGCTATGAGGACATTGTGGCTGCGCGCCGGAGCTATCAGGGGGCGTCCCCCATGGACGATTTTGAACAGGAGTGTGTTGCTCTTTGGATGCAGCTCCTGCGCAGGGATATCTATCAGGGGATGCCGCTGAAAAACCTGGTGCCGCAGATGGGACGCGCAGTCGATGCGCTGCCCAGAGGCGTATTCTCGCTGGAGGCCG
>OGQR01001917.1_pt1 | contig 13469 bp, 7 predicted proteins | sample 1553271 | NCBI WGS metagenome assembly OGQR01 (sample SAMEA2579970, study PRJEB22360) | human gut metagenome | biome: human gut; feature: human-associated habitat; material: faeces | place: Denmark | collected 2008/2010 | reverse complement strand
AAGGAGCGTTTTTTGAACGAGCTTGCCGAAGCGGGACTTGACGCCGCGTTTTTTGCAAGATAGTCGTCCGCTCCGCATTGCCGCGGGCATTCCGCCTTGCGGCTTTTAAAGGAGGGGAGTTTGACTCCGTTGACAAAAGTTTTTTTCCGAATATGTCGATTTAGATATTTTTTCAGAAATTATAGAATTTTGACAAAATTAGAAATATATTAGGAATATAAATCTGAATTTTTCGAAATTTGTAGATTGGGTTGAAAAATACAGATAATTCTAATATAATATTACAAAACACAATAAACAAGAAGGAGAAAACAATGAAGAAAAAAATAACCTTTGTTTATGCGCTGATTTTTTTGATTTCGCTTACATTTTGTTTTAGCGGTTGTCAGACGAGCAAAAAAGAAATTTACCTTTTTTCAAAGGGCGACTTTAATTATTCGGAAAAGATTACTTTCAAAATGGGTTCCTGCACGCAAGAGAAGAATTGGGAGCTTTATCTGCGCGACGAAGCGCGTCGTGTGAAAGTAGACGAGGAGAAGCTGCTTAAAGCGGAGTATATTTACCGCGTTCAGATAAATCTCGACGCCGACATTCTGAACAAAACTTTTTCGGACGAAAAAATGCAGTCTTTTGTCGAAGAAACAAGGACGCTGGTGGACGCTGCGCCTCAGGAAGAAAAAAAGGATGTCTTCAACCGCGCGGCAATTCGTTTTCTGGGGCTTACGGGAGTTGTGCTGAGCGACGAAGAAAATTGCGCGCTGTACAAAAACTATTTGTGGCATTTCCTGAACAATTCGCCTGTTTTTTCCGAGTGGAATATGTTTGTGGAAGTTTCGGAAAGTCCGCTTGTAAAAAGCGTCGTTTTCGATTGGTTTGACGTGCAGAACGAAACGCCGAAAAACGCCGAAAAGCCTTATTTGAAAGAGGGCGTGGAAAAAACGTATAACGAAACTTTGCGTCGCACCGACGACACGGACAAGGCGTATGAATCCGTTTTGTGGGAATACAAAGCGGGCGCAACCGCGTTCAGGTTTTTGCTGGGGCAAAATAAGGACGGAGTGTCCGCCGAAGAATATCTGCAAAACGCCGAAAGTCATGCCGAGTTTCCGTTTCGTTGGGTTTGGGAGTTTTATCCGACGGCTTTCGATTCGGACGCGGCGGAGTTGACCGAGCGGGAGCGGCAATTTGTATCGGAACTGAAAGAACTTGATGCCGACGACAGGACAATTTGTTCGATGACGCTCGAATTCCTCGGCTTGGAAGGTCAATTTTTGATTACTCAACGGGGCAACGCTTATTTTGAGTGGATGGGGTACGACGGACTCTTTGAAAAACTGCAAAAGATGGAAAGCAAAAACAGCAATCTGATTGGACTGAACGAAATAATTTGAACAAGATAAAATAAAAACAAAGGAGATGAAAAATACAATGAAAAAATTTGTTTGGTTATTAACATTAATAGTTATTTCAACATCACTGTTTACACCGGCAGTTGCAGCAATCAATAAGGATAACATTGAAGAAAAATTTATATATGGTTGTGGAGTTGAAGAAAATCTAAAACCATACGGAGATTATGTTGAAGAAGTTGTTTCTGAATCTTCAGGTTTTATAGCTTTGGAAATGGCTAATGTGTTTAGTGACAGCGAAGAATACATAAACTTATTAAAAAAACGTGATTCTATTTCTAAAGTTGATGTGGAAAAATTTATTGCTCAGACACGTAAAGAGTGTAAAGATTTTTATAGAAAACAAAGAAATGACTTTTTGCTTTCTTCGGGAATAGATAGTTCTTTAGTAAAGGAGTCAGAATACAGCAACTATTTGGAAGTTGATAAAAGTATTTTGAAAAACTGTAATTCTGCTCAAAGAGTATTGAATAAAATGGCAAAAAGTAATTTGGTCAAGTCGATTTTTATAGAAAATCATGAGGATTTAAATCTTGAACCGGCAAACTGGTTTGGAACGTGGGAAGGTGAAACATTGCCTACTATTAATGGCGATATTGTAAGTAGCGGATATTATACCGGAGAAGGTGTAAATGTAGGAATAATTGAAGCCCTGTATGTTGGTGACGGATTAGGCGGATATATTGCAGAAAATGATTTGAAAGATGATTTTCCGGATATTGAAGTAGAGCCGCGTAGAATAGAGAATAATAGTTATGGAAATAGAATACCGATTGGAGACCACGCTCTTAAAGTTGCAAGAGTTATAGGTAATATGGCTCCGAAAATAAAATTATTTACTTCTTTGAGTATGTACAACACTTATGAAGATATCAGTGGTTCCGTTGAATTCATGATTGAAAATAATGTCAATGTAGTGAATTGTAGTTGGGGCAATCAAAGTAACGGTACTTATTGCTGGCAAGAAAATTATTTTAATCAAATATCATTGGATAATTTTATTACTTTCGTTTTTGCGGCAGGTAATGATAACGGAAAAACTGTAAGTTGTCCTAGTAATGCAGCAAATGTCATTTGTGTAGGAGCTACAGATGCAACAGGAAAAAAATTGGCAGATTATTCAAATTATGGAAGTAATGTTCACTCAGGCTGTAAACCAAATATTGTTGCTAACGGTGCACCTCATTTGCCGCAAGATAGAGATTCATTCCATAGTTTTAAAGGCACGAGTTTTGCGGCACCTATGATAACGGGAGCGATAGCTATGGTATTTGGAAATGATGCTAGATACAAACTTTTTCCTGAAAGAATAACACCGCAATTAGCAGCAACAGCTAACAAACTGCAAATAAAAGACTATAATGAAAATCAATTCGGCATGGACCAAAAAGCGGGTGCGGGAATGTTAGACATTCATAAATTCCTCAGTCATTATAGCAAGAGTGATGCATTTTGGATAAACAAAACGGGCGAAATCGATATGAGTAATGAATATTATATACCTATAGAGACAGATATCGGTAAAAATTTAATAATATATTTGTTTTGGATGTCTACGGAATCTTTTTCGCAATCAAGTAATTTAAATCCTAATTTGTTGCAAATGCAATTAAAAGCTACTGTGGGAAAAACGTTATTAGGCACTATTACTTCTGATGGTGTAAAAAGCAATATGCTTATGTTGCGTGTTCCAATTAATTCATTAACTCCGGTGAAATTAGAAGTATTTGTAACTGGGCAATTTGATGGAAAAGTAACTAAAGGCGCTATAGGTTTTTGTTTAGAGTGATATATAAAAAACGGGAAGAAAATTCTTCCCGTTTTTTGTCGGGTTTTGGGAGAGTCAGTAGTTGCCGCCGTTCTGCTCCGCTTCGACCTCCGCCTTGGTACCGAGGTCGGTTTCCCGCGTCGAAACAGTCATGTCGATTAGCTCTACCGTTCCGCTAAGATTTTCCGTAAGTTGGAGTTCCATTGACGCATTTAACTTAGCGAGCAGCTTATTTTCGTCGTGGCAGAGGGTTAAGCTCACTTTACCGAGCGTAGGGTTGTAGTCGCTCAGATTCATTTTGAGCTTAAACGTATTTTGTTCGTAAACGTAGCTTTCAAAGACGTTTTCTATTCTGAACGGGTTGTCGGGCGCGTCGGCAACCGCTTTGCTTATTTCTGCGCAAATGGCGTCGGACAAATCCGTCATGAAGTAAAGTATGTCAAGTCCTTTTTCTCCAAGCTCCGAATACGCGATTTTGGAATAGGAGGTTTTCACTTCCTTTTTGCCGAAGGCTTTGTTCAAGGTGTCGATGCGCTTCATGAGAATACAGTCGCTTGCGCTGTCTATGTACATATACGCTTCGTGCGAGCCGCCGAGCAAAGAAACATTTTTGAACAGTCCTATTATTTTGCCCGAAATGCTCAGCGACATTACGGCTGTGATTCTGCCGTCTCCGTGTATATCCGCCCTTATCGTCAGGGGAACTTCCTTGCTAAGCGCGGTGATTTGCACCTTTGCGACGCCCGTCATCTCGATGTGACGCGTTTCCGCAGTGTTCAGAACGACTTCCAGCAGGTCGGGCAGGGAGTCAAAGGATGTGTACGCTTTAACGTCGCCCGCGGTCTGCTCGATTTGTCCGTTGCTCAGTCCGTCACTCAGGCTTCGGGCGGCAACGTCGGCGCGGGCCGTTATGTTTTTGCCGTCGCTTGCAATCAGAGAAACTCCGTTTGCCGCAAGGGACAGCGAGCCGTCGGTTTGCGACAGGGACAGAGAAAATTTCTTGTGGCCGTCAAACAGCGCGTTTTCCGCGACTTCCAACGACAAAACTCCGTCTTTGTAGCAAATGCTTTCGAGAAGCGTTTGCAGGTCGATGTTTTTAAACGCTTCGCCTGCGCCCGACAGACTTTCCGTAGCCTGCTTCAACATATCTCCGAGCGCCGGGACAAGCAAGGTCGCGCGGTCGAGCAGGGGAGAAAGCATTTTGAGCGAATCCGTCGCCACCCTTGCTTTCAGTCCGTTGTAATCCACAAACAGAGTGCCTGCGGGCGCCTGACCGATACTGCCGTTGCCGTAAACGACGGTGAGCGCCGTCTTTTGCGTTTGCGTCGCGCCGTCCGTCAAAACAAGCGAAAGCAATACGTCGGGCAAGCCTTGCGCGCTTTTTTCGGAGAGTCCGACGCAGAGAGTCAGCGCAAAATCCGTTTGCGTCGCGACAGTCTCTGTTTCCGTCTGCTCCTGCCCGACGGAGGCGGTTTGCGTCGTCACGCTGCCGCTTGCGTCTATTTGCCATCCGCGCGCCGTGACAAGGTCGAGGATGATTTCCGCGTAATCGTCGGCAAGCGCGTTGAGGTCTAGGTAATCGCCTTCTCTGTCGAATTCCCAAAAACCGTCGAAGTCGCAGGGGACAAGCTTTACCGAAATGTTTTCGTACCGTGCGGCAGCGTTGTCAAGCGTCAGTCCCTTTTCGGTAATTTTGAACAAAACCTTTATATTGATTGGCTTGCCGTCCGCATAAATATTGAAATCCAAGGTTAAGGAGTTCTCTGCGGTAAAAAAGCCTCCCGCAAGTTCTGTCGGATTGAAGACGATTTGCGCCTTGGGCAGCTCTGTGCCCAGCCTTTCGACGATTGTCGGCAAAAGCTCCGCCAGCCTCGCAACGTCCGCCTGAGCTTCCAGCGCGCCGTATTTTATCAGGGCTTTGCCGTATTTTTCCTGTCCCGCCGCAGTTTCGCGCACGTCGGTAAAGTACAGTACGGACAAGCCTGCGGCTCGGGCATGCACCTCGCCGTTCAAGACGTCCAGACCGATTTTGGCTTTTACGCCGTTTATGTCCGCTTCAAAAGCCAGCTTGTAATCCGCAAACATATCCAGCAGGGAGGTGACTTCGGGGAAAACGCTCGCCTGCTCCAATTCGGAAAAGTCGGGCTGTTTTGACGGAACGAGCTTTATTTCCGTGCCGTTCAGTCTTATTGCCGCGCTTTCCGGAGCGTAGGCGCTTTCCGTCTCCGACACGCGCGCGTTCAAGGCAATACCGCCCAAATTCAAGCTGAAATTCACGCCCTGCGCGCCGTTTTCGTCAAAGGCTGTTGCTTTGAAGCTGTCGAAAACGGCTTTTATGTCAAAATCGATTGAGCCGAGCGCGCCGAGCAGGGCTTCGAGGTTTTCGTCGCCGATGAGCGGAACCGCAAAGGAAATCAGCTTGCCTATGCCCGCCGCGTCCGTTTTCAGTTGCAGACCGCCGTACTTGAATTTTATTTCCGAGGAGTAGAGGTCGAGGGATACGTAAGCCTTGTGCTCGTAAAGGTCGGGCACAACGGCTTTTACCGACGCGTCCCAAAGGTTGACGGAAACATACGCGACGGTGCCTCCCGCGTTTACCGCGGCATTGAGAATGTAAGCTTCGTCAAGCGGAAGCAGCGACGAGCCGTCCTTGAAATTTTCGGTGTTTTCGATAAAGGAAAACTCGTTCTCGTCGCCCTTGAAGGGGGCAAGGCTTGCCGACGCGCCGCCGCAGGCGCGGGCGCTTTCAAAAACAAGTCTGCCGTTTGCTTCCGAGAAGTTTATTTCGATTTTCAGCCCCGCCGCACCCAGCACGAGCGAAACGCCGTTTTCGTTCCTTGCCGTGTCTGCCGAAACCGTCATGTCGGTTCCGTCGAAAACGGCTTGCAGCAGGTTTTTAAGTTGTGCGGAGTGCCGCTCCAAAAGCCTGACAAGCAAGGTTCCCTGACCGAGCAGCTCTTTTCCGCCGAATTTGGCGCGGAAATCGCCGCAGTCTACGAACAGCGCCTTTTCGCCGCCGTCGGACATGACGGACATTTTCAGTTCGGAGTTGCCGACGGGACGGAGCGCGAGCTTTGCTTCCAGACTTTTGAGGTCGAAAAGCAGACGCGCTTCAAAGTCGCCGACGCTTGCAAAGAGGTCTATTTCGAGACGCTCGTTAATCACGTCCAAAAGCCCCGTTCCGTCGGGATAGCCTTCCGTGTCTGCAACGGGCGAAAAATCACGCTTTTCCGCAAGGCTCAAAACAATCTTCTTTTCTCCGACGGGAATTTCAGCCGAGTGCAGAGAAACCGCTCCGTCCTTTTCTTCAAGCAGAACGTCGCACGTCGCTTCGCCGACATTAAGGGAAATTACGTAAAGGCTTCCGTGCTTTGAAACGCCGTTCCAACCCAATTGTATCGAGTCGGTCAGCCCGCCTATGGCTCCGAACAGTTCCTTCACGTAGTTCAGCTCGTAAAAACGGTTGAACAGCGCGTTGAGCGCGTCCTTGAAGCCGAATTTCATTTTAAGCTCGCCGTAACGCAGCGCAAGACTTTTGCCGTCGATTTTTGCGTAAATGTTCTGCTCTCCCGCGCAAACCATGGCGTTTAAACCGCCGCCGTCAACGGAAATGCCGAGACTTGCGTTAAAAAGTCCCGCTATGTTCGCGTCGATGTTTATCGTGTTGTCGTCGGAAACGAACTGTTTTAAAAGCGGCAAAAGATTTACGCCGTTTTCCGCATCCGTATAGGGCGCGTCGAAATCCTGCGTTTGAGTGATTTTTACGACCAGAGGTCCAAGCACCGCGTCGGCAAAGTCAAAGCCGCCGTCCTTGTTTTTGACCGCGTTTATTTCCGCGGTAATGGGACCGAGAGGCAGGAGAACGGTGTAGTCGTTTCCGTTTGTTATCAGAGAGGCTTTTTCGAAAAGACTTTCCTCCTGTCCGTCCGAAGCGCTTTCTTCTCCGCCCGTGAGGTCGCTTATATTAAGATAGGCGTTCAAATCTCCCGTTTTCAGCGCAAGCTTGCCCTTTCTGTAAGAGACACTGAGGTCAAGCGCGGGCGCAATCAGGTCGAGGGTGAGATTTTCCAGATTCTGCGTGTCGACGACTGCTTTGAGCTTTGCGTCGACGTTGAGCGCCCCCGAAATTTCCACGTCCGCGCACAGGCTGTTGTCCTTAATCAGCGGCATAAAGGTGTCCATAAGCACTCCGGAAACGGTTTCCGCGTCGGGAGTGTCGGTTATGCTTGCCGTGAGGTAAGGCTCGAAAAAGCTTCTTTCGGGGATTGAGGGGACGTTTCCCACGTCGTAAAAGACCTCTTCCAGCCTTTCTTCGCACTTGACTCCGCCCAGCATATCTACCTTGTAGCTGCAAACGGTGGATATTGATGATACTTTTCTGTCCCCGTCCATTTTTACCGTCATGACTATTCCGTCGTTTTCGTCGAAAACGGGGAAGCCCTTGGAGCCGGAGTAGGTGCGCATCTGATATTTCAGATAGTAGACGCTTACCACGTTGTCAAGCTTATAGTGGAAGGTGTAGACGCCGTCATTTTCCTCGACAAAGACGCCTTCCTTTACCGAGTCGTCGTTGGTGACGAAAGCGGTGAGAGACACGGAGGGCAGTCCGTACAGCGACTGAAAACGCGCCTTGCTCAGCCTTTTTGCGCCGCTTTCCCATTCCACGTCGTCCACGTCCTTAACCTTTGACGCGTCTCTGACCACGTAGCTGCCGTTTTCGTAGTAAAACTGCTTGCCGAGCTTGACAAAGCCGAGCGAAGCGGTTTGCGAGAACACAGCGCCGTTCAAAACGGTTCTTTGGGAATAAACCTTCTGAGTTATGCCCACAGCCTTGCTCGTGCCGTTGTTGACGGCTTTAAAGCCCAATGAACCCATGACGTGCGTCGCCATAAAGAGGTTTTCTTCCGGCGTGCACTGCATGACGCTTCTCCCGTCGGGAGCGAGGGACTTGCTCGAAAGGTCGGCGTCGTCGGGGATTTCGGGCTGCTCGATGGGACCGCAGGCAGTCAGACTCAGGCAGCAGCTCAAAACGATTGCGGTTAGCAATATCAATAAAAATATCTTTTTCATAATTAGTTTCCCGTATATCGGATTTTTTGTGCGCCGTGCAAAATGATAAGTGAACACGGCTTGCATTTGTATTTTAATCCTATGCGGGAAAATTGTCAAATATTTGAAGCTCCCCCGCGCGAGGTAAATTATGGAAGGTTTTGCTGCGGTATTTGGCGGCTAAGACGGAGAAAATAATATCAAATACTTGCCAAATCCGCTTTTTCGGTATATACTTTTAAGGCGTGTACCAAAATACTTGGCGCTCGATTAAAAGGAGCTTGTAATGAACAAAAAAAGACTTTTGATTTTCGTACTTCTTGTCGCGCTTGTCATGGCGCTTGCGGCGTGCTCGCCCGATTACAAATGGGGACCGCTCGACACGGGTGCGGCGGACAACTCGCCTCTCGTGTCCAACGGCGGCTCCGTCGTCGCGTACAAGGGATATATTTATTTCATAAACGGGACAACCTCCACCTATGAAGCGGAAAACGTTTTCGGCGAGGTTGTGTACGGCTCTGTTTGCAGAATCGCCGCGTCAAAGCTCGATTCGGTCAAGGAAAACGACTTCGGAACGGACGAATACGCCCAAGCGTTGGGAGCGGAGGTGCTTGCCCCCAAGGCGGTTTTTTCCTCCAACACGACGGACGCGAGACTCAACGGCATTTATATTTTCAACGACCGTCTTTACTACACGACGCCTTCCGACACGCTGGCGAGCGACGGCAGCGTGCGCAATACCATGCTGGACATAATGAGCGTCAAACTTGACGGCACGGACACCAAAAGAGTTTACACTCTCGGCAGCAATTCCCTGTCGGTAGGTATGTTCGAGACGGACGGCGGCGTTTTCGCGCTGTTTGTGGACGGCGACGCCAATCTTGTTTCCCTCAACCTTGAAAGCGGCGTAGAAACGAAGGCGGACGAAAAGGTTACGTCAAGCGCGCTGGACGTCGAAAACGCGTCCATAGTCTACACAAAGGACGTGGTGACGGAAAAGGAAAATCAGGGTACCGAAACAACCGCCGACTACAACGAGCTTTACGTTTTGAAGGCGGGACAGACCGCCCCGTCCAAAATCATGACGGGACAGCACGCGGACGGTCAGGACGTTTCCTACGACTTCGACGTAAGCATTGCTTCGGCAGCCAACGGCTTTGTATATTTCAACATATCCTCCGACGCGCACGGCAGGGACGGTATGTACCGCATTTCGCAGAGCGTGACGGACAAAAGGCTTGCCGACGCGACGCTGCTTTACAGAAACGTGCTTTCGGGAGCCTCGGCTTATCAGGACGGATTCGTGTACTACAACAGCACGAGCAAATATATTCAGTTTGTAAAAGAGGGGCAGGCGGCGAAAAATCTTTATTACACCGAAACGTCGCCCACGTTCAAGTTTATCGAGGAAGAAACGCTGTATTTTGAAATGGATTCGGCGCTGTGGAGCATTCCGCTGAACGGCGAAACCGACGCGGATACCCTTTTGGCAAACAAGCTTACAGACAAGGTAAACGCTACGAGTTGGCTCAACTACGACATACTTGACGGCAAAGTCTTTTATATGTATACGGACGACGACGTCTATCTGCATTTCAGCGAAATAGGCGAGGCTGCCAAGGACAAGGAAATAGAAACCTACGTGCTTGCTCTGGCAGACGAGGAATAGTTAAAAATTCTTGTAAAACGCCGGCTTCAACCGGCGTTTCCGTTTTCAACGGACACGGAGATAATATGAAAAAGGAATTCGTCAAAGAAATAGCCGATATAAACGCGGATTTTCCTCAGTGGTATACCGACGTAGTCATCAAAACGGGCCTTGCGGACTACGGTCCCACCAAGGGCAGCATGGTCATACGTCCTTACGGCTACGCGATTTGGGAAAACATTCAGCGCGAGCTGGACGCCCGTTTCAAGGCGACGGGACACAAAAACGCTTATTTCCCTCTTCTTATACCTATGAGTCTGTTGCAAAAAGAGGCTGAGCACGTGGAGGGCTTTGCGCCCGAGGTCGCAACGGTGACGCGCGCAGGCTCCAACGAGCTTGCCGAGCCGCTGGTCGTGCGCCCTACAAGCGAAACAATCATTTGCGATATGTATTCAAGGTGGATTCAGTCTTACAGGGATTTGCCCCTTAAAATAAATCAATGGGCAAACGTCGTGCGTTGGGAAAAGACAACCCGTCCCTTCCTCCGCACCTCCGAGTTTCTCTGGCAGGAGGGTCACACCGTGCACGCGACGCGGGAGGAGGCGGAAAAGGAAACTCTCGACATTCTTTACCTGTACGCCGATTTCGCGCGCGACTGTCTCGCCATGCCCGTCCTTATAGGTCAAAAGACCGAAAAGGAAAAATTCGCCGGCGCGGAGGAAACCTACGGCATGGAGGCGATGATGCAGGACGGCAAGAGCTTGCAGGCAGGCACAACCCACCACTTCGGCGATAAATTCGCCCGCGCTTACGACATACAGTTCCTTGACAGGGACGGGACGCACAAATACGCATGGCAGACGAGCTGGGGAGTGTCCACGAGGCTTATCGGAGCCTTAATCATGGCGCACGGCGACGCGCGCGGTCTTATTCTGCCTCCCGCGGTCGCCCCCGTGCAGGCGATTGTCCTTCCGATAGCAATTCACAAGGCGGGCGTGGAGGAAGCAGCCCGAAGCGTGATTGACAGACTTGTCGCCGCGGGAGTCAGGTGCGAGGGGGATTTTTCCGACCAGACTCCGGGCTGGAAGTTCAACGAATGGGAAATGAAGGGCGTGCCGCTCAGATTGGAAATAGGTCCCCGCGACATTGAAAACGGCGTTGTGACGGTCGTGCGGCGGGACAACGGAGAAAAGAGCGTTGTGAAAAACGAGGAGCTTGAGGGCGTAATCAAATGCCTGTTGAGCGACGTGCACGAGTCGATGTACCGCAAGGCGGAGGCGTTCCGCGACAGCCGAATCAAGGAGGCTCACACTCTCGACGAGCTGAAAAAATATCTCGACGAGGGCAATTTCGTCAAGGCAATGTGGTGCGGCAGTCAGGAGTGCGAGCTTAAAGTCAAGGAGCTTATGCAGGCGACTATCCGAATCATGCCCTTTGACCAGACTCCTATTGACGACAAGTGCATAGCGGACGGCTCGCCCGCAAAGAAACTCGTAATTTTCGCAAGGGCTTACTGAGTCGAAACCGATTTTTTAAAAGAAAAGGCTTTGTGCTTTTCAAACGGTGAAAACGCCGTCCGCGCTGTCGCGGACGGCGTTTTCGGTGAGTATTTCGGGCGTGAATCTGTTGTTTTCGGGCGTGATTTTGACGTTTTGAAAAGCAATTTGACAGCTTGGCGCATGCGACTGAAACTTGTGTGAAATCGGATTTTTCTCAGGAAAAAATGTTTGACATCTAACAATATATTTTATAAAATACTTTGCAAAACAAACGGATATTTGTTCGGTTTCAAACAATTTTCGGTGCGGGTTTGCCAAACAAGCGCGCGTCGGAAAAGAAAAAAATTTTTCGGGGTGACAGGGAGTGATAATAAATTTATTGCGGCAGCTTCAACGCGCCATACTGAGTTTTTTGGAGCGGCAGAGCCTTGACGGTCTGACGGGACACCAACTGCGCGCCATGGGCGTGATGAACCGCCTGCGCGAGGAAAAGGGGTTTGTTCTGCAACGGGACGTCGAGGAAAGGCTTTGCGTCAACAGGTCGTCTGTTTGCAGCATACTCAACGCCATAGAGGAAAAGGGTTACATAGAGCGCCGCAGCTCGGAAAGAGACGCCCGCGCCAACGTAATCAGCTTCACGCCCAAGGCGGAAGCGCTCAACAAAAACGCGATTAGACAGGTTACGGAAGCGGAAAAGCTGCTTACCGAGGGCATGACGGAGGCGCAGAAAAAGCAGTTTGCGGAATTTATTCTTTTGGCAAAGGAAAATATAGAGGGAAGGAGAGAGACGGAAAAAAGTGTTTAAATTATTCAAGTATTTCAAAAAGTCGGATTGGCTGTTTACGGCGCTTTTGATAGTCATTGTGGCGTTGCAGGTCAATCTCGACCTCATGCTGCCCGACCTTATGGGCGACATAGTAGGCTTCATTCAGTACAACGCTCTTTACGAGGAGCCGCTGCGCGAAATTCTGCGTACGGGCGGACTTATGCTGTTGGTTGTGGCGGGCGGCTTTGTTTGCAACCTGTTCAGCAATCTGATTGCAAGCCACATCACCAGCAAGCTTGCTCGCACCCTCCGCTCGAAAATTTTCAAAAACGTAAATTCTTTCAGCATGGAGGAAATGGAAAAGTTCAGCACCGCGAGTTTGATTACCCGTACCACAAACGACGTCATGCAAATACAGCAGACAATGATGATGGTGTTGAAATTCGGCATTATCGCGCCTGTCATGGCAATTTCGGCGGTCGTGCGTGTCGTCCACAGCCGTCTGGAGCTGTCGGTTTGCGTCGCGGGCTACGGGCGTGGCTGTAGTGGCGCTGCTGCTGATTATTATGACTGTTTTTCTCGTGGCAAGCCCCAAGTTTTCCGTCATGCAGAAAAAAGTCGACCGTTTGAACGGCGTAACGCGTGAAAATCTCACCGGCTTGAGAGTGGTGCGCGCCTACAACGCCGAGGATTATCAGACCGAGAAATTCCGCGACGCAAACGAAGAACTTACGCGCGTCAATATGTTTGTCAACAAAGTGATGTGCATAATGTTCCCCGGCATGAATTTGGTCATGAGCGGACTTATGCTCACCATTTATTGGCTGGGCGCTTCTCTGATAAACGCGGGAAATCTGGACTATTCGACAATGGCGGTGTTTTCGCAGTATTCCATGCAGGTGCTCATGAGCTTTCTCGTGCTGTGCATGCTTTTGGTGGTCATGCCGAGAGCCAACGTATCGGCAAAGCGTATCATCGAGGTCATCGACACCAAGTCCAAAATTGTCGAGGGCGAGCGCACGCAGGGCGAGGAGAACGAAAAGGGCGTGGTGGAGTTTAAAAACGTCAGTTTCAGGTATCCCGACGCGGAGGAATACGTGCTTCACGACATAAGTTTCAAAGCCGAGCGCGGTCAGACAGTGGCTTTTATCGGTCCCACGGGCAGCGGCAAAAGCACGATAGTCAACCTGCTCCCGAGGTTTTACGACGCGAGCGAGGGACAGGTGCTTGTGGACGGCGTGGACGTAAAGGAGTACAGGGAAAAGAGTCTCAACGACAAGCTGGGCTACGTCCCGCAAAAAAGCCTGCTGTTTTTCGGCTCCGTCAAGGA
>OGQR01001914.1_pt1 | contig 13476 bp, 9 predicted proteins | sample 1553271 | NCBI WGS metagenome assembly OGQR01 (sample SAMEA2579970, study PRJEB22360) | human gut metagenome | biome: human gut; feature: human-associated habitat; material: faeces | place: Denmark | collected 2008/2010 | reverse complement strand
TGGTTCTGCGCCCCAGCCGATGCGTCTAACGCGCACGGGTATCCCGCCACCGTCGGCAGCGCCGATCTGCGCGAAGCCATCCAAACATGGTTCCGCACCATGCGCGGTGTGGATTTGGGCGCGGTGAACGCCGGCGTGGTGCCCACAGTCGGTTCCAAGGAGGCCGTGGCATTAATGGCCAGCCTGCTGCATTTTGGCACCGGTGACGTGGTCGTGCAGCCCAAGGTCAGCTATCCGACCTATGAGATCGGCACGCAGTTGGCTGGCGCTACCGTGCTGAAGGTCGACGATGTGGCCGACGTCGAATCCTGGGTGAACGTTCCTGGCGTCAAAGCCGTATGGGTCAATTCCCCCAATAATCCTTCGGGCGGGGTGCTGGGAGCCGAATGGCTTGCCGAGATCATTGCCGCGGCCCGTCGCATCGGAGCGGTGGTGCTGTCCGACGAATGCTATGCGCTTATGGATTGGCGTTCCGCCCGTTGCGAAACCCGCGGGAATCACGGAACCGAACCCGAGCAGGCTGGTGTGCAGCCCATGCCGTCCACGCCATGCGCGCTGAGCCCTTCCGTGTGCGAGGGTACTGCGGACAATGTGCTGGTGCTGTACTCGCTGAGCAAGCAGAGCAATATGGCCGGGTATCGTACGGCTTTCATCGCCGGCGACTACCGCCTGGTGCATGCCATGAGCGATTACCGCAAGCAGATCGGGCAGATTATTCCCGGGCCGGTACAGGCTGCCATGGCTGCCGGACTGCGTGATACGCAAGCCGTGCGCACGCAGTGGAAACGCTATTACGATCGATTGGCACGCCTGGTGGAGGCGCTGCGCGCATACGGGTACCGTGCGTCTATGCCGGACGGCGCGTTATACGTGTGGGTCAAGACGTTGAACGGTGATTGCTGGGCCGATATGGCTGAACTCGCCAAGCTGGGCATTGTGCCAAGCCCAGGTGAGTTCTACGGCGCTGTGGAATATCTGCGATTCTCCGCCACCGCCAGTGATGAGGCGATCGATGCGGCATGTGCACGTCTCGCTTCGGCATAATGCGCGCAGCGTCGGGAAACATGGCAGGAAGCACGGATTGCGTGAACGGATCGGCACCACGAATCGCCGAAGTCCGGTCGTAGTGTAAACTGAATTACGCCTCTACGCGGCGTTACGTCACCGAACTCCCCCAGGGCAGGAATGCAGCAAGGGTAAGTGGCCTCTGTCGGGTGCGTAGAGGTTTTTCTATATCCGCATGCGGAACGAAGCCGTTCCGTTGCCGAAGCGGTTGCTGTTCCGCTGATGCACTACTCTTAAAACCATGACCGACGAACACACTCCCATGCAGCCCGTGATCCGCGACCCCAAAGCGCCTGTGAATCTGCTCGATGATTTCGAAGAAACCGGCATAGTCACGCCGGAGACCGGAGTGTCGCTGTCTGATTTTGAGGATGAGGGCGCGCTGGGGGCCGAACCCGAGGAGCTGGGCGCACTGGGGTATGTCGATCCGTTGAATGTTCGCCCGCGCACATCGAGCAGGGTGCTGTGCCTGGTATTCGGCGTGCTGCTGCTGGTCTTGGCTGGTGTGGCATGGTGGTTGGGCGTGTGCACGCAGAACGGCCAGTCCTATGACGACATGGTGGAAAGCTCGTTCTCTTCGATCGTTCCCGGCTGGGTTTCCGCGGTGCTGGGAGTCGGCACGCATCCGATGGTGCTGATCGTCTCGACGATTATCGCCGTGGGTGCCGTGGCTATTGCCGTGGTGCGTAAGCGGTGGTGGCTGCTTGGTCAGATGGCGGTGTTCGCGGTGCTGTGCTTCTGCATGTCATTGCTGAAGTATGTGCTGCCTCGTCCGTTCATCATCAAAACCGTAATCGACAACGCGCATAATTCCGCGCCATCCGGCCATACCATACTGGCGATGCTGGTGCTTGCCGTGCCGCGCGTCTGGCGGTGGCTCGCTTCGCTGGTCGCTATGGCGTGGGGGCTGTTCGTCGGCCTGTCGGTGGTGTGCGGCAAGTGGCATCGTCCCACTGATGCGGTGATGTCCATGCTGATCGTGGCAGGGCTTGCCTTGATCGTGCTTGCGTGTACGCGTACTTCCGGCATGGACGCATTGGGCACCCGTCGTTCCTCCGCAGGCGTGCAGATCGTTTCCGCGGTGGCCATTACCGCGGGATTGTTCGCCACCGCGTTCGCGGGGTATGTCATCTGGCAGGTGATTCCCGGTTTGACGGTCAGTGCGGCGTGGGCGAACACCGATTCGGTGTATTCCTCCATGATGCTTATTGCCGGGGTCGACGCCACGGTGTTTGGCCTGCTATCGGCAACACGTCAGCTCACCGCTTCGCCGTTAAGCAAGACCGGTCTGGTGGGGGAGCCTCCGGCACCGCCCCGCAGTCGAGGCTGACACGCGGGGCAATCGGCTCCGGTCGGGCGATATGAAACGGCTGACCATATGTCGTGAGTATTATGGCTCACGAAAGCACAGCAATAAGGAGAGGGAATGGCAGACGGCAGCAAGCTTGTGATCGTAGAGTCTCCTACCAAGGCACGCAAGATCAGCGGATACTTGGGGGACGGCTATACCGTCATGGCATCGGTGGGGCATATTCGTGACCTCGCGCAGCCCAGTCAGGTACCTGCGGCCGATAAGGAGCATTACGGCAAGTTCGGCGTGGACGTCAATGACGGGTTCAAGCCGTACTACATCGTCGGAGCCGACAAGCGCAAGACCGTGGCTGATCTGAAATCCGCCCTGAAAAAAGCCGATGAGCTTTATCTCGCCACTGATGAGGATCGTGAGGGCGAGGCCATCGCATGGCATCTGGTGGAAACGCTCAAGCCGAAGGTGCCTGTCAAGCGCATGGTGTTCCACGAGATCACGAAGAACGCCATCAAACAGTCCCTTGAACAGACCCGTGATGTCGACGCCGATATGGTCGACGCGCAGGAGACCCGTCGTATCCTTGACCGCCTGTACGGCTACGAGCTGTCCCCGGTGCTGTGGCGCAAGGTCGGGCCGGGCCTGTCCGCCGGCCGTGTGCAGTCGGTGGCGACACGACTGATTGTGGAGCGCGAGCGGGAACGCATGGCCTTTACCCGCGCTTCGTATTGGGATATTGTGGCGAAGCTCGCCGCTGCGAACACACAAGGCGAGCGTGTCGGCTTCGACGCCCGCATGGTGTCTTTGGGCGGCAGGCGTCTGGTCGGATCGAAGGATTTCGGCGCCGATGGCAAGCTGACCCCGGCCGGGTTCGCGGATAACGTCTGCCAGTTGAGTCAGACGGATGCCGCAGCTGTGGCGCAGGAGCTGGAACATGCGACGTTCACCGTGATGTCGATGGAATCGAAGCCGTATCGTCGCCGCCCATTGCCGCCGTTCACCACCTCCACATTGCAGCAGACCGCCGGTAACCGTCTGGGCATGAGCTCGCGTGCCACCATGCGCGCGGCTCAGGGATTGTACGAAAACGGCTATATCACGTATATGCGAACCGATTCGGTGACATTGTCCAGCGAGGCCATCGCGGCTGCCCGCAATGCCGTCGAATACCATTTCGGTAAGTCGTTTCTGTCCGATGCCCCCAAGCAGTACGACACCAAGACGGCTGGCGCCCAGGAGGCCCACGAATGCATCCGTCCGGCGGGGGCACGGTTCCATGATCCGGATGAGCTCGCCACCAGGGTGCCAAGCGATCAGCTGAAGCTGTACACGCTGATCTGGCAGCGTACGCTTGCCTCCCAGATGGCAGACGCCACCGGTTCGACCGCAACGGTGAAGATCTCCGCTCCGGCCGGCGGCCATGGCGAGGCGCTGTTCCAGGCCTCCGGTACTGTGATTGATTTTCCGGGCTTTATGAAGGCCACCGGCGAGCAGCATCATGCGGCGAAGCAGGGCGGCAGGAAAGGTGAGAATGCCGAAGGCAATGCGTCGTTGCCGCCAATGAGCGCAGGCCAACGACTGGATGTTGCCGATGTGCAGGCCGACGGGCATGAGACCCAGCCTCCGGCACGATACACGGAAGCGTCGCTGGTCAAGACTTTGGAGGCCAAGGAGATTGGACGACCGTCCACGTATGCGTCGATTATCTCCACCATCATCGATCGCGGGTATGTGTATGAGCGTGGCCGTGCGCTGATTCCCAGCTGGCTTGCGTTCGCGGTCGTCAAACTGTTGGAGACGAAGTTCCCCAAGCTGGTCGATTACCAGTTCACCGCCGATATGGAAAACGGCCTTGATCAGATTGCGCATGGCAAGCAGACCGGGCGTGATTGGCTGACCCGGTTCTACTTCGGCGATGGTGATGCCGCAGCGGCCAATGCGGACGAGGCCCATGAGGGTCTGCAGCGCCAGGTGGCGCAGTTGGGTGAAATCGATGCGCGTGCCATCAATACCATTGAGATCGGTGATGGCCTGCATGTGCGTGTCGGCAGGTACGGTCCGTACCTGGAGGACATGGCGCATACGGATGAGGACGGCAATCCGAAGCGCGCGGCGCTTCCCGACACCATCGCGCCCGACGAGCTTACGGTGGACGTTGCACGGGATCTGATCGAGAATCATTCCGGTGGGCCGCGCGAGCTTGGCAAGGATCCGAAGACGGGAGGCACCGTGGAGGTCCGTAATGGCAGGTTCGGCCCGTATGTGGCATTGCTGCCCGTCGAAGGTGCCGTTTCGCCGGCCCCGGCCAAGGGGTCGAAGAAGTCCGATGCGCCTCGCCCGAAAATGGCCAGCCTGTTTAAGACGATGAGCCCGGAATCCATTACGTTGGATGATGCGCTGCGGTTGTTGAGCCTGCCTCGTGAAGTCGGCTCCTATGAGGAGGCGAACGCCGAAACCGGCGAGATCTCCACGTCGACGGTTGCGGCGAACAATGGCCGGTATGGTCCGTACCTGACCAAGACGAAGGCGGATGGTTCCACGGAGACCCGTTCGCTGAATTCCGAGGATGAGATCTTCACCGTTGATATTGAAACGGCCAAGGCTCTGTTCGCGCAGCCGAAATTCCGTGGTCGTGGCCGTGGTGCAGCCAAGCCGCCGATTCGTGAGCTCGGCACCGATCCGGAGAGCAAGAAGCCCGTGGTGATTCGTGAAGGCCGTTTCGGCATGTATCTGACGGATGGTGAAACGAATCGCACACTGCCGCGTCAATACGATCCCGCTACGATCACGCCCGAGGATGCGTACCGCATTCTTGCCGAGAAGCGTGCGATGGGTCCGACGAAGAAGCGTGGCGGTCGCCGTGGCGCCGCCAAGAAGTCGATTGCGAGAAAGACCAGTGGGAAGAAGGCGGTGAGCGCCGTCGAGGCGAAGCGCGCCGAACGCCGCGCCAAGGTGAAGCAGCTGGCCGATAAGGGGTGGGCGAATACGCGCATTGCCGAGGAGCTGGGGTCTACGCCGTCTACGGTGAAGTCCGATATCGCCTGGCTGACCGAGCATGAAGGCTATGAGCGTCCGAGCGTCGTGCCTAAGGGCTCTGCGAAGAAGAAGTGACAGTCCGGTGGACTGTGCGTGGCAGTGAGCAGCGGTAGCGTTGCGAACGTCGCAGGGTACAGTGATGAATATGCACCAAGGCATATTCATCTCCTTTGAAGGCGTAGACGGCGTGGGCAAGACCACGCAGGTCAATAGATTGCGCGACGAACTTGAGGCAATGGGCCGTGAGGTCGTTGTCACACGCGAGCCGGGCGGCACTGCGCTCGGCACGGCCATCCGCAGGCTGCTGTTGCATGGTGTTCCCGTCGAATCCGCTGATGGCGAGGCGTGCGCGGATATCGCCCCTCGTACCGAGGCTCTGCTGTTCGCGGCCGATCGGGCTCAGCATGTGGCTGAGGTCATCCGCCCGGCTTTGGAACGTGGGGCTGTGGTGATTACCGACCGTTATTGTGATTCCTCGTTGGCCTACCAGGCGGGAGGGCGGGAACTTACCGCAGCCGAGATCCGTTCGCTCAGCATGTGGGCGACGGATGGACTGTTGCCGGTGAGGACGTATCTGCTCGATATGGATCCCGCGTTGTCGCATACGCGGCTTGACCATGATGAGGATCGTATGGAGGCTGCCGGCAGTGCATTCCAGCGTCGCACGCGTCAGGCGTTTCTTGATTTGGCGGCGCGAGAGCCGAATCGTTTCCGCGTGATCGACGCTTCAGGTACCGTGGAGGAGGTATGGCAGGCCATTCGTGAGGATTTCGTGGGGCTGCTGTAGTCGCTTGGAGGTGCCGGTCTTGAGGGGAATGCGTTCATGAGTGTTTGGGAGAGCATTATCGGGCAGAAGCCTGTATGCGACATGCTGTCTGCGATTGCGACGGGAGACTCGTCCAAGCTTGCGCAGTCGTGGCTGATTTGCGGCCCTCCGGGGTCTGGGCGTTCGAATCTGGCGCGTGCCTTTGCGGCGGCGTTGGAGAGTCCCGATCATGGTCTTGATGCCGAGCCTACGCGGGTTACCCGTCAGGTGTTGGCCGGAACGCATCCTGATGTGAGTATTCTTGCCACTGACAAGGTGACTATTGGTATCGATGAGGTGCGTGAGCTGATCACCGTGTCCGAGCAGATGCCGAGTACCGCACCGTGGCGCATCATCATCATCGAAGACGTGGATCGTATGCTGGAACGTACCACGAATGTGCTGCTTAAGGAGATCGAGGAGCCTGCGGAGCATTGCATCTGGTTGTTATGCGCTCCAAGCGCGCAGGATGTGCTGCCGACCATCCGTTCTCGTACCCGCATTGTGAATCTTGCCGTGCCTCAGCCTGACGCCGTGGCGCAATGGCTTGAACGGAGCAATGGCATTGAGGCGAGTGTCGCCGAGCAGGCCGCACGGCTTGCCGAGGGGCATATCGGTATTGCGAAGCTGTATGCCACCGATGAGCGGGTGCGTTCCGAGCGTGATGAGTTGGTGGCCGGCGTGCTGAATCTGCAGCGGGCTTCGGATGCCGTATTGCTTGCCGACAGGCTGAATGCCGATGCCAAGTCGCAGGCGGAACATGATGTGGAACGTGTGGCGGCGAGGGAACAGGCTGATTTTCGTCGCATCAACGGGCTGGGGGAGTCGGATCGCATTCCTCCCAAGCTGCGCGGTGCCTATAACGCCATTGCCAAGAAGGATGAGATCAAGCGCAAGGCCACGCGTCGTAGCCGTGACGTGCTTGATCGTGCGCTGAACTCCATCGCCAGCGTGTACCGTGATGTTGCGGTGCTGCAGAATAATGCCGAAGAGTCGGTCGGGATCATCAACCGCGAGCATCGTGCGGCCATTGCGGAGCTTGCGGCCGGCATGTCGCGTCAGGGTGCCGTGGCACGGCTTGATCATGTGGCTGTGGCGCGTAAACGCCTTAACGGCAATGGCAATCCGCTGCTGGTGTTCGAGGCGTTGTTCTGCGCGCTGCTGTGAACGTCAGGAGCAGCCGGGCGGCTGTTAGCGTTCGCCGTATCCGGTGGATTCACGTATGACCAGCTGGGGCAGCAGCGAGACGTGCGCGGGTGTGCTGTTGCCTGTCGAGATCAGTCGTAGGGATTCCGCGACGATCTGTTCGAATGGCGGCTGCACGGAGGTCAGTGTCGGCATGGTCGTTGCGGCAAGCGGAGAATCGTCAAACCCGACGATGCGTACATCTTCGGGGACCCGCAATCCTAGCGTATGCAACGCCACCATTGCGCCGAAGGCCACCGCGTCGTCCGCGCACACCAGGGCGTCCGGCCTGTTGTCTTTGGCGAACAGTCGCATCGAACAGTCGTAGCCGCGTTGCACCGTGCGTTCGCCGAACTGGTTCCAGTCGGTGTGCGTGGTGAGACGGTATGAGCGTACCTGGGTGTGGAACATGGTGAACAGTTCGGCCGATTCGAAGGAGATCTCCTTGCTGGCCATGTAGGCCACGGCGTGCGCGCCACGCTCGGTGAGGTGCCTCATGATGAGCTCCATGGCGGCGTTTTCGTCGATGGAGACCATGGAGGTTCGGAACGACTGCTGGTGCCCGCCGATTTGCACGATTGGCATGGTGCCGGCGTAATGGTCCAGTGTGTCTGTCAGGTCGGCGTTGACGGCCGGCACTACGATCAGGCCGTCCACATGCCTTGAGACGAGGGATTCGATGCGGTCGATCTGCGTGGTCTGGTCGTTGCCTATGCCGATCATCAGCTGCTGTTCGTTGGCGTCGCTGGCGTATTCGATTTCGTCGAGCAGTTGGGCGCTGAATGAGTCCGTGGCGCTGGGGATGACCAGGCCGATGGCGTTGGTGACGTCGCTGCGCAATGCGCTTGCCGCGTAGTTGACGGAATAGTTGAGTTGTTCGGCTGCCGCGCGTACGCGTCTGGCGATGTCGTCGTCTTTGTCTCGTTTGCCGGATAGTACGCGCGATACGGTGGCGATGGATACGTTGGCCAGTGCGGCAACGTTCGTGATGGAACTGTTTGTTTTGCCGGCCATGTTCTCCTCCGTGTGGTTCGTATGGGTTTAGCGATTCGTGCGTGGTTCAGGCGGGTTTATTCCGCGGTTTGCCGTATCTGCGTGTGCAGTGGGAATGCAGTGTGAAACAAGCCGTGGAACAGTGTAGCGGTGTGGGGTGCCAAAACCGTGGGCGAAATAGAACAGCCGCCCGTCGCAAAAGGGCGGGCGGCTGGATGCTCGAAGCGAGTGTGCTCACTCGGCGTTGACGAGGATGTTCACCAGGTTGTCTGCAACGGTCTCGTCGTCGGCGCCCTGCACGTCGATTACTACGGCGTCGCCCTGCTTGATGCCCAGGCCCATGACGGACAGGATGGAGCCGGCGGGAACGGCGTTGCCGCCTTCCTTGGCGATGGTCACGGTGCAGCCGGAGGCGGTGACGGCCTGGGCGAACTGCGCTGCCGGGCGAGCGTGGATGCCGACGGGATCGTTGATGGTGATGGTGCGGGTTGCCATAATGACACTCCTTTGAGTCGATGTGTTCTGTTGTTCCTAACAATCATGCGGCAACAGGTGCGCCGCTGGGTTACAGTGTAGCATTGTTTCGCAAAACACGGAAAACGTTTACTGTTTTTGTGTCGCGGATTACGGGGTGTATACTAACTCAAGGCTGAAAATGATTTACCGGCAAAGACGGTGGGGGTCATTGCAGTAACGGAACGCGTCAGGTACGCGCGAATATCCAATTTGCCGACCATGCAGCAGGTGGTCGGAACAATTAGGAAAGGGAGTCCCTCATGATTATCAAGGGTGTTGGCATCGGACGTGGCGTTGCGGTAGGCAAGGTCATTCGTATGGCTCCGCCGCTGGAGGAGCCGGCGGATGTTCGCCGCGACGCCTCGGTCAGCGCGGTGGAAGAGAACGAGCGCGTGACCAAGGCCATGGCCAAGGTGAACGCCGAACTGAACCATAAGGCCGAACAGGCCGCCAACGGCGATGAGGGTGCCAAGCAGGCGGCGCCGATTCTGCAGGCCATCGCCATGTTCGCCTCCGATCCTTCTCTTGCCGAAAACATCAAGAACCTCGTCAATGGTGGCAAGACCGGTGAGCGCGCCGTACTCGAAGGCTTCGCCCAGGTCGAGGAGATGTTCAAGATGATCGGCGGCTATCAGGCTGAGCGTGCGGCCGATCTGCATGATGTCGGCCAGCGTGTGATCGCCGAGCTGCGCGGCGTTGCGGCTCCGGGCGTCCCGGAATCCGACGATCCGTTCGTGCTCGTCGCCGAAGACCTGTCCCCGGCCGACACCGCCGCGCTCGACATGAGCAAGACCCTGGCCATCGTTACCTCCCAGGGCGGTCCGACCTCCCACACCGCCATTCTGGCCCGCGCTCGCGGCATCGTGTCCGTGGTGTCCGCAGCCGAGGCGGCCGATCTGAAGGACGGCGAGCAGGTGATTGTGAACGCCGCCAAGGGCGAGGTCGTCACCGAGCCGACCGACGAGGAGATCAAGCAGGCCGAGGCAGCCAAGGAGCATGCCGCCAAGGCCAAGGAACTGCGTGGCCAGGCAGGCGGCACCAAGGACGGCCATCTTGTTCCGCTGCTTGCCAACCTGGGCAAGCCGGCGGATGCCAAGACCGCACTGGAGTATGGTGCGGAAGGCGTCGGCCTGTTCCGTTCCGAGTTCCTGTTCATCGGCAACTCCGAGCCGCCGAGCGTCGAGGAGCAGACCAAGGCCTACACCGAGCTGCTGAGCCAGTTCCCGGGCAAGAAGGTCGTCATCCGTATGCTTGACGCCGGTGCCGATAAGCCGTTGCCGTTCCTGACCCCGGAGGACGAGCCGAACCCGGCTCTGGGTCTGCGTGGTCTGCGTACCCTGCGTGAGCATAAGGAGGTCTTGGAAGGCCAGCTCAAGGCGCTTGCCGCGGCCGATGCCCAGACCGACGCCGATCTGTGGGTCATGGCCCCGATGGTCGCCGACGAGTATGAGGCCGATTACTTCGTCAAGCTGGGCAAGAGCTTCGGACTGAAAAAGGTCGGCGCGATGGCCGAGGTCCCGTCCATCGCCCTGATGGCCGACAAGGTCGCCGAGGTCGCCGACTTCGTGTCCATCGGCACCAACGATCTGACCCAGTACACCATGGCCGCCGACCGTACGCTCGGTTCCGTCGCCGGTTACCAGACCGCATGGCACCCGGCGGTGCTGCGTGCGATCAAGCTGATCTGCGATGCAGGCAATGCCAAGGGTATGCCGGTCGGCGTGTGCGGCGAGGCCGCCGCCGATCCTGATCTGGCTGTTGTGCTCACCGGCTTGGGTGTGAATTCCCTGTCGATGACCCCGGTCGCTCTTGACGACGTGCGTGCCCAGCTGGCTGAAGTCACCTTCGAAGAGGCTCAGGCCAAGGCCAAGGCCGCGCTGAACGGCGACTTCTACAAGCCTGCCCAGTGAGTCGCTGAGCAGCTGTTCATTTCGTAAGACCCCGCCAATCCCGCTCCTCTGGGTTGGCGGGGTCTTCGTATGGATAGGCAAATGAGCCAAGGGCGTGAGACAAGCAGGGGGCGCGATACACTGAAGCATATGAAGATCTCCGCTGATTTCACAGTCGTGCCCGACGACTTCGCCAAAGCCGCGGCACCGGAATATCGGGTGGACGGCGCACCCGCCATCTCCTTCCCCTTCTATATCGATGAAGTCGACTCCGAGGCGCAGTACCTGCATTGGGCGTTCACCGATCCCGATTCCATTCCCGTATGCGGGTTCGAATGGATTCACTGGACGGTCGCCAATCTGCCGATCGATGCGTTGATGTTCGATTTCAACGATTCCCATGCCTTGGCTGTGCCGCCTGACTTCTCGCGTCAGATGCCCGCCATGATCCCCGAGGCCGTGCAGGGGCGTAATTCCTCGGCATCGCATTTTGTGGGGCGCGGCGATAATCCGGCGCTTATCATGCGCTATAACGGCCCGCAGCCGCCGGATAAGGATCATGACTACTGCCTGCATGTGTGGGCCACCAAGCAGCCGCTGCCCGGGCTTAATCAGGGGTTCTGGATGAACGAGCTGTTCCATAGGCTGCGTGAAACCCTCGAAACTCCGGACCAAGCCGTCATGTATGTAACCGGGCGTGCCTGAAATACTTCGTTCCTCACGGGGAACGGCATAATCCAAGAAAGAAAGGAAATCATGGCCTGTACCACGATTTTGGTAGGTAAGGATGCGAGCTACGACGGCTCCACCATCATTGCCCGTAATGAGGATTCCGCGAACGGCGAGTTCTGCCCCAAGCAGTTCATTGTCGTCAAGCCGGAGGATCAGCCGCGCAAGTACCGTGCGGTCATCTCCCATGTTCAGATCGACCTGCCGGACGACCCCATGCAGTACACCAGTGTTCCCAACGCCGATCTGAAGGAAGGCGTGTGGGGAGAGGCCGGCGTGAACGAGGCCAACGTGGCCATGAGCGCCACCGAGACACTGACCACCAACGAGCGTGTGCTTGGCGCCGATCCCTTTGTCGAGCTTGTTCCCGCCAAGGGCAAGGAAGGCGAGGACGGTTATGAGCCCGAGGTCGCCGGCGGCATCGGCGAGGAGGATTTCCTGACCATCGTCCTGCCGTATGTCAGGACGGCCCGTGAAGGCGTGGAGCGCCTGGGCGCGTTGCTTGAGGAATACGGCACCTATGAGATGAACGGCGTTGCCTTCTCCGACGTGAACGAGATCTGGTGGATGGAAACCGTCGGCGGCCATCATTGGATCGCCAAGCGTGTGCCGGACGAGGCATACGTGACCATGCCGAACCAGCTCGGCATCGACGAATTCGACCTCGACGACGCGCTCGGAAACCAGGAAGAGCACATGTGCTCCGCGGACCTCGGCGAATTCATCGAACGCAACCATCTGGACCTGGCCGTGGAGAACGTCACCCCGTTCAACCCGCGCGACGCGTTCGGCTCCCACTCCGATTCCGACCACGTCTACAACACCCCGCGCGCCTGGTACATGCAGCGTTTCCTCAACCCGTACGACGAGCAGTGGGACGGTCAGGACGCCGACCACCAGCCGACCGCGGACGACATTCCATGGGCTCGCCAGCCCGATCGCAAGATCACCATCGAAGACGTGAAGTACGTGCTGAGCTCCCACTACCAAGGCACCCCGTACGATCCGTACGGCAAGCTCGGCGACGAGCGCACCCGCCACATGTACCGTCCGATCGGTATCAACCGTCAAAGCCAGCTTGCGGTGCTGCAGCTGCGTCCGTACCGCCCGCAGGCATATCGTGCGATCCAGTGGATGGCCTATGGCTCCAACCCGTTCAACACGCTGGTGCCGTTCTACGCCAATGTCGATGTCACGCCCGCATACCTGGCCGATACCACCACGCGCGTGACCAGCGAGAACTTCTACTGGGAGAACCGTATCATCGCGGCCCTGTGCGATGGCGCGTTCGCCGACACCGCCAATGCGGTCGAGCGCTACCAGGAGAAGACCGGCGCCATGGGGCATCGCATGGTCGCAGCCACCGACGAGCAGGCTTCCCGCCTGGGCTTCGACGCGGCGGAATTCGATGCGGACAACGCCGATGGCGATGTCGAGCCGATGGACCCGGATGCCATTGTCTCCGCCGTGCGTAACGGTGAAGTGCGGGAGGTGCTCGCCGCCGCCAATCAGACTATGGCCGATCAGCTGAAGGAAGAGACCGACAAGCTTCTGGATTCCGTGCTGTATACACGCAGCATGGCCATGAAGAACGGTTTCCACATGTCTGATTTCTAATCGTTTGGCGAACACTGCAAGAGGAAAACACAGAAAGGACCATAACGCATGACTTCCATTGAGGACTTCACCAGCCAGTACGGCCTGGTGCAGAAGATCGACGCTTTCGGCTATCTCGATTATCTGAAGAACAATCCGGATGCTCCGCGCAAGCACGGCAAGGTCGTGCTGGTCACCGCCGATACGCCATTGAAGGCGAGCCGTGGCGAAGGCAAGACCACTACCACCATCGCGTTGATCGATGCGTTGAACGAGCGTGGCATTGACGCGGCGGCAGTGCTGCGCCAGCCGAGCATGGGCATCACCGCAGCCGGTTCCAAGGGCGGTGCCTCCGG
>OGQR01001905.1_pt1 | contig 13528 bp, 19 predicted proteins | sample 1553271 | NCBI WGS metagenome assembly OGQR01 (sample SAMEA2579970, study PRJEB22360) | human gut metagenome | biome: human gut; feature: human-associated habitat; material: faeces | place: Denmark | collected 2008/2010 | reverse complement strand
TCGCCTGTCTGTGCAGTTGCCACACCTGTTGCCGTTACAATTCGTTCTTGCTCGACACCAATAATATTTGCCTCTGTTAAAACACGTCTTAAATCTGCTTCGGTACATTCCTTATCAGAAGCAATAAGCACACTGTTTGCTTGTGTAAGCTTTAAATTTTTTAATATTGCTTTTTGCGTTGCTTCGTTGTCAATATTTTGAGCCAATGCAGATTCCACTAAGGATGCTTTTATTTTATCTTTAGAAGCTACTAAACCTGCTTCTACAAGTATTGCCTCTTTTTGGCTATTTGATAACAGTTGTGTAGATAGTGCTAGATTTGCCTGTTCTAAATTTAGTCCTTTTAATTGAGCTGCATATTTCTTTAGATAGGTATCTTTTAATTCACCATTACCCCAAGAATACCAGTCTTTGTATCCAATATCAGATAATCCATTTCTAGCAACAAATACTGCTTTTAATTTATCTATATAGTTACCTAAATTCAAGTATTAAACAAATAGTTGAGGATATTTGTTTGATATGTTATTATTAAAAGCAAAAAGGAGTAGTTTAGTATGAGTTACTATTTAGAAATTCCTATGATAATAAGTACAGAACAAGAGAAGGTAATCTGTAAAAAACTTCTTATGGAAGTAATAGGATATTCTGAAAATGATGCAGAAAAACTTTCAAAAGGTAAATTTGACAATACCGTTATAGTAAATCTCACGGCAGAAGAAGCAATTAAAATTGCACAACCATTTAGAGATAATGGTCTAACTGTGTATTTAGGTCAACACTCACCAAATAGAACAATCGGATGGGATGAGATAACCTTTTATAATCCGCAACCAATCAAAGACCATTACGAATGTCTAGCAAGACCTGAATGTAGAATCAATCCTGATCAAAAGTACATCACAGAAGAACCGTATGTACCAACACCAAAACCACAACCTTCAAAACCAAGTGTAGAATGTCCGTACTGTCATAGCACGAATACTAAGAAGATAAGTGGTGTATCAAAAGCTGGTAGTGTTGCATTATTTGGATTGTTTTCACAGAAAGCGAGACATCAGTGGCATTGTAATGATTGTAAGAGTGATTTTTAGGGAGATTGAAGATATGTAATAGGAGTAGTGACCATTAAGTTGCTACTCTTTGATTTTTATATTTTGTATAAAGAATGCAATGTAAAAGAGACATCGTAACGATGTCTCTTTTACTTGTTATGACCTAGTCATAACATACTACATTTGATTTACCTCTAATCTGTACCTAGTACAGACGATACTGGTGATGAACTCTTTCGTTCATCTTAGTAACATAATATTATCATATACTGTATTATATGTCAACTTCAATCTAAATTTAAATTTTTATTTATAGCCTTAATTATATTTTTAAAACATTGATCCGTTGCAATTCCTTGACATGCACCATCAATCCTTTTTCGATCAATTTCTCGTAGATGCATAACATTTACAAAACCATATAGCCCACTTGGGTTATTTTCTAATCTTAAAGGCACTTCATAAAAATCAAGATATTTTTGTTTTTCTATACCGTTTTGTACTATTTTAACATAATATCTATGAGCTGTATTATCATATTTGATTCTCTTCTTATGCGTAGTTACCGGAGCAACAATAGTTGTATTCCCTTTTGTATTACCAGTATTATTTTGTAAAATGATTACAGGTCTGCGACCATTCTGTTCGCTACCAATATTATCTCCCAAATATGCAAAAAATATTTCTTTTTGTCCAACAGTATAATTTCTCGCTGATAGATTAATTTCTCTATTTTTATTTACCCATGTTAAGTAGTCAATATTTCTTTGAACTTTTTTGAGATAAACCGATTTATTATTAGTTTTAACAAACATTTCTTTTGATAACTTTTTTAATTCTTTTATTAAACGATTTTCTAATATTTTACTTTCAGCATCAGTTCTCATCATAAAAGAAATTCTATTTATCATATCTGTTAGTGTTGAAGTTACCATATTTCTTTCTTCAATATTGCTTCTGTCAATAGAATTTGTAAATGAACGAGTTGTACGCATTAAATTATCATAAAGTTTTTCGATCATTTTTATCCTCCCCATTTATTGATATTATTTACCATTATATACCAATAATTGACAAGAAACAATTCAGAAAGTTTGTTCTATGCGTATAATCGTGTCGAAATATGTCGGATAAGGTATTTGAACTGATGTTTGGGATTTATTAATGAATGAAGTGATGATAGAATAAAAATGTACAGGATGGCTGTGCAGCGCACCACAGCCTTGTGCGTATCCTGTCATGTAACTAAATAATTTCACATTTCCTAGTTCTTAGGAGGAAAGTGAGTGTAACGCTCTTGGAAGAAAAACATCTTGTGGGTTCTCCACACCGAATTCCCGACCGTTATCTACATCACGGAAAGGAGGTGAAAAATGGTAGAACTTGTACTCACATTTATTGTGAAAATTGCTGGATTAACATTATGTTATTATCTAGTACATAATATCTTTTCTAAAAGAACTAAAAGCTTTCATTTATCTGCAAGTCAAAGCGGAATTGAAGTAGATAGTACTTTCTATGAAGAGTAGTTTTTCATCATCAATAGTTTCATCATTGTGTCAAGAGTAGGAGAGTAGCATCATCAAAGTAGAGTCTGTACACCAATTACAGGCTCTACTTATTTATATTCTCCAAAACCTGCTATATGTATTAATCCAACGCAACCACACGCCAATGTGATTCATCATTATATTCTCCCAAAATACTATTAAGAGAGTCCTTTTTAAAATATCCTTGATCATGTATCTGTGCATAGACACCTGAAATATCAAGAATGACGATATGTACCAAGTCTGGTTGAACTGTTGCTATCATTATGCCACCTCCAAATATCCATATTTACGAAGCAGCTTTGTTATGTAAGAGATGCCATCAGGATAAATTCTTGTCTGTAAATGGGCAGATCCATCAGGAGCTATTGCAGGAATAGCAGTGAACTTACCTTTATTGGTTGGATTCTCATATGGAACATTGTCTCCATTTTCATTCTTGAACAGTAGTCCAACATTCCTCATATAAGAGAAGAGTTTATATTCACCAATTCCAATAAAGTGTGCAATCTCATTTACGGAGAATGTACCTTTTGTTTCCATTAGAAGTTTCCAATCTTTTTCGGTTTCCTCTAATGATTCGATTCGTTTCTTCTGATTAGCAATAATTTCGTCTTTGTGCTTGATTGTTTCATTGGCAATCTGAACAGCTCTTGCCAAGAATAACTCGTTTGGCTCTTCTTCCTTAATTGGAATGTAACCACCTGTCTGACGAATCTGTGGTAAAACTTCCTGTGTAACCCATAATCTAAATGGTTTTGCAATTGGTTTGCGACTTCTTAATACTAAAGTGTAAAATCCGCTTTCGCTTATGATATTTGCTTCTCCCTGACGACCTAGATTAAATCTAGCCCGTTCAAAATCCTCTAATCCCTTATTTAATGCATCTGTTGGGTTAGCAATTCCAAGAATATCACAAACATCTTTTGCCACGAACCAAGGTTCATTGTTAATAGTTACAGTTCTGATTTCGCCAAAGCTATCATTGACGAACTTTTGAATATCATTCATTTAATTTCCTCCATATCTTGAAAAATAATTCAACATAGAGTAAAATGAAATATGTCTAGTAACAGACTATGTATGAGAATCGCTTCAATCTTGGGAGGAGAGGGCGGTTCTCACTTTTTATTCTCTTTCTAATATTTTGTCTGTTATGAAATTCAAGCCTTTTCGAACTAATTCTGCCTTTGATTTTCCTGTAATATCACAACATTTTTCCAAGTCCTCATTTTCCTTATCGGTCAATCTAATAAACAGTTTATGATTTCTTGGATTATCAGAAAGAGGTCGTCCCATTTTCGTAGACATATAACACCTACTTTCTGTCTATCAATAAGTACAAGATAATAATACTTTATGATAGGCGAAAAGTCAAGTGCTATTTTTATAAAAGTTGATTTTCTTTCCAAGAATTTCAGTTTCTTGGATGACTGATAAAACAACATCATTATCCATAATGATACCTCCTTTTGAAAAAAAATATATTGAATGTTTCAAAAGGAACGTGTATACTATGTATTGTACAAACGTGATATACACGTTCCTAAATCCTTACTAAACTTTGGTCGGTGGAGTAAGGATTTTTCATATTTGACTAAAACATCAAATATGTGGTATATTCATAGTATATAGTAGTATAGATCAAAAGTCAATACGAAAATTACAAAAATGTATAATTTTCAAAAAATGCAAAAAACATCAAAAAGGTATATGGTATGGATAATGAATTATTAGTAAAATCAATTAGAAAACTTTGTAAAGAAAACAACATCACACCAGCTCAATTAGAAACAAAATTAAACTTTGGAGCTGGACTGATTAGCAGATGGTCTAAGAGTTCCCCATCTATAGATAAAATAATAGATATTGCAGACTACTTTAATGTTACATTAGATGAAGTAGTTGGACGTGATATAGAACTAAATAATAGTCAAGACAATGATTTATTAATATCTCTTATACAAATGACTAATAGTAAAGAAATTAAATGGGAATATATTCCTAATTATGAGAATTTACAATTAAATGGAATGCCATACGATGAAGTATTCTCTTTAGATTCTTATGGTGACGAAGATATAGAAATATACAAATGCAAATATCATGATAGTAATTTATTTCTAATAGCGCGATATATTATAATAGATGGTATTATAAATAATCTTCTTATAGAATTATATTTGCAGCCAGATATGGAATCTCGACCTGTTATTCAGGAAATTGACGAAAGTTATGCAGAAAATTTTTGGATCAATATTCGAAAACAATATAAGGGAATTCCTGATGAATTAAAAGCAGATGTAATAAAAAATCAAATCATTAATCAGGATTTTGAAATTACACTTGATACCATGGAACAGTATATCAGTAAAATTCCTAATAATAAAAAAGATATTGAAAAATTGTTAAAAGATAAAAATGCTAAAAAAGTTTTAATCGAAGAAGATGATCCACTTATACAGCAATTAGTATCTACATTTTCAAATCAAAAATTAGCACAAACCATTGATGCTACCAATAAATTAGTTCAATATATGTCTGAAATTGATAAGTTACGAAATAAAAAAGATAAACAGAACTAATGTTCCGACTATACTTATTTCAATTTTTAGTATATACTGAAAATTATCTCAATAAGAAGGGAGGAGTTGTGAAATGCCAACTACAGGAGAAAAACCAGGTAAGGGTGAGTATACTTGTGATAATTGTGGACAGGTAGTTGTATTAGACGATGATACAGATACAATGCCACCATGCCCAAGATGTGATGGAACTGAATTCCATTAATCAACAAGCGTAAATCGTTTAATATTAAATGGCTTACCAAACCACTGAGTCCAGATTGCGAGTTCTTTTGATTCATTCTGGACTCTGTATTTTGAATGATAGGTTAATGGTAACAGTTGTTTTAATGTGTAAATAATTTTTTTCATAGTTTTTAGTTCCTTTCTTTTTGTATAATAAAAGAGTCTAACATTTCATTAGACTCTTCAAAACATTTCGTAAATTACTTATCCAATTTCTTTAAGTTTATTTTTCCACCAATCAAATCGTCCTCTAACATTCTCTTGATTGCCAGTTCCGCTTTGAACAAACTGTTTATATGTTTCATTTGTATCATAATTAGCATTAAAATCTGCAATGATTTCTGCTAATTTACTAAATGATTTCTTGTCTTTAGTGACTCTATAAGCGGAATACAAAATTTGTGGAACAGATGTGACTGGAATTTTTATTTCATCAAATGAATCATTTAATTTATCCATAGCATTTTTTAATATATCTGCTCTATCAATATACTGATCCGCATATTCAGAAACATAAACATCAATATCTTTAGTTCTGAAAGAAGTAAAGTCCTGATTCTGATTAGATGCTATAAGCATAAAAGTTTGTATGATTACATCTCGGTCAGTTCCATTCTTACGTTGAGCTTTTGTCATTATTTTATCCATAAATGGATGGTTAGCTAGAGAATAGACTACTTCACTAAATTCATCTGATTCATAAACAACACGTAATAGCTTTCCGTTTAACGGACGACCTGAATTCTGGCGAGCAAAAATTTCACGAATATCCTTTTCAGTGCAATCCGACATTCTATATATTTGAAGTTCTGCATTTAGAATTTCGCTCTGAGTATCTTCATCGAGTTTGCTAAATTTTAAACCAGATAAATTTTTTTCATTCCCATTAATTATAATAGAATCCATATCCTTTGATAATGAAAATTTATCTTCAATATAATCTCTAATCGTGGAAAGACGCTGTACACCATCAATAATTGATAAAGTTCCATCAGGCTCAACGATTGCATAGGTAGGACTAATTGGATACCTACGAAGTAATGAATCTACTAAATTTGATTTCTGTTTCTTGTTCCATTGACCTTCAGGACGTTGTAATTTATGAGAAAGATTTATTGAACCTTTGTTCATATCTTTAACAAGTGACTGAAGGGATCGAGTTTTTGATGTATAATCCATGTATGTTACCTCCTTCAAAAAACTAAAAATTTTGATATTTTCAGAGTAACACAATGGAAAATTTTTGTAAACATTTTAATAGAATTTTGGAATATTTTTCGTATTCTATAATTCGACAAAACCTACGTTCTGTATTTAACGAATTATTTATGTATGGTACAATTATACCAAGCATTTTGAGACTGTATCACCACATTACAGTTCGTTGTCACGGCTAATGCTCGGTATTTATACCATGTGGGAGTGCCTGTGTAAGTGGCACTAGGATGAACATTTCAGCCCGTTCTGGGCAAATACAAATTCCTGAAAAGTTATTTTACAGGAAAGGAGGGTAGAAGAGATTGTACATTGTTATATTATTGTATGCAATCATCGGATTACTTGCGGTGCGTAGATATTTTAAATCACAAGATCACGCCATTGATCAGATTGCTAATCATCCAGAAATGTCCGATGAGAAAGCAGACGCTATCGCAAGAATTTCGACAAAACAACATAAAATCTTTAAGAAAGCTAGTTAATATTACCATTCTCCAATTGTATTTATATTCATCTTATATATTATTCTCTGAGAGGGCAGGTCATCACGACTGTCCTCATTTTATTATTCTCTGTTTATTTTTAATATTGTTATAAGATCCTCAACTAAATTATAACAATTAACTTTTGATATTTATAACATTTTACCTATCCGTTGCACTCAAATAGGAGAGTAGTTATTATACTCATGTACACATGAACACGCATCATACTTGCGTCTACCTGGACTATACAATCATGAAGAAATTCTCCACGCAACCATTATAGTCTCTGAACGTTCCTAGCATTTTAATGTACGACTAGGCTTCGCTGCGAATTGCCCCAATAACACAAAATAAGATATTACTCTTAATCCCTTTCGAGTTAAGTTTTCCTTTCAAGATTTCGTACTTTTCCTGAATGATAGTTTTATTTTGCTGTTGAGTCCTCGATGTCTGTTCACTAAACACCTTGCAGTTTAGGCTGTTATTTACATTATTGAAAAACTATATCAGTGCAAATAATATAGAACCAATAACCACCATACTCCTCGTTATTAATATAACTTGTTCCATGTTACCATGCTAGTATGGGTGGGCAAGACGGTAACTATATAGATACTGGAACTATATAATGTTCACCCACGTTTTTAATTGCGATACCAGATACTAAAGGAATTAGTATGCCAGTATTTTTAATCATTGAATTTAAAATATTTAAAAAATCAGTTCCACCATCTACCAGATATTTAAAGAGGTTAGATGATAAAATCGTATTAGATAATGACTGGAAGGCAGCTTCGTTCTGTTTCAGTTTGGCTTCTATGCTATCAAGCCATCTCTCTTGTTCTTTTTTTGCTGAACCTTGAGAATTTAAGGCATCTTGATATGCTTTTTGGACTTGTCCTGATTGAAACGCTTGAATTAATGCTGCACCTTGGTTTCCTCTCTGTTTACCAAATAATGTTTCCATTAATGCAGCTTGATCAGTAGAACTTATTTGATCATATATCTTAGAGATATCTTCCATGATATCATAGTAATCTCTAAAATTTCCTTCTGCATCAAAGATATTAACACCACCATGAGTAAGGTTAAGAATTTGAGTTTGAACTTTGCTGATTGAGTCAACAGAATCATCGACTTCTTCACCAAGAGCCTCAAGTTCTCCTTTCATTCCTCTAATTCTCATACTAGCAACCTTAAGCATGTTACCAAATTCTCCTGCCGACTGTGTGATTTCAGAACCACCTGTTAACATAGCTAAAGTTTTTTCCATACTAGAGCCAGCAGTAGCCATAGCTGATGCAGATTTTGATAAACCATCACCCAAATCAGCACTTGATACAGCATATTTATTTCCTAGGATATTTAATTCGTCAATAATTTTAATTGCGTCTGAAGCTTCTATATTAAAGGCTTTCATTGCCGTAACCATGTCAGATACAGCCGTTTTATCGTCTACTTCACCAACATTTTTATATATTGCCGAATATTCACTAAGTTTTTCTGCATCATCTAATGAATAGCCTAATTTTGCCCATTCTGATGTTTGGGTAATCAATCCATCAAGAGCAACACCTAGTCGTTCACTTCTTTCAATGGCAGAATCAAGAAATCTATTATATCGTTCGCTGGTTTCGTCTGTAACTTTATACAGATTTGTCATGGCAGTATCTATGTCATATACATTTTTAGGAATTTCCCTTATTTTTGTCCAAACAGCCATTAAGCTTCCAGTTGCTAAAGACCAACCACCAAATTTTTCCCAAGCATTTGTAAGTCTATCTTTTGCAGCCATTCCTAATAAGCCAGTTTGCCTTGCATTACTTTGAATTTGTTTGAATTGTGCTTCAAGAGCAGCCATATCATTCTTATTCATAGCGACATCAAGATTTCTGACTCGTTCAATACATTCATTTATTTCTGTACCAAATTTTTTCATGGCTTTTGTATTATTATCAGCCCATTTTCGCCATGTTTCTCCTTTGGAAATCCTTGCCATATCAGACACTAATTTATTATTAGCGTTTGACGCTATCTGTGTCATGTTGATATATTCTCTTAAATATCGTGTTGTATATCTTTGAGCATCCTTATCTGACAAATTGTTACCAGTAGAATTTTTATATGCTTGTTGCAAAATCTTTTGAATTTGCATCGCTGCGTCTTTAGCTTCGACTTGTGCCTTTGTGAAATCAACTCCAACAGTAGCATTTACTTTTAAGTTTTTTGAATATCTGTTTAATTGAGCTTGCAAATCAGCATTGCTTGTCAAAAAGTCCACACCAATACCAACTTTAAAATCACTATATGCCATAAATTCTCCTTTCAAAAAATTGTTTTATATACAAAAATAACACCCTTGAAAGAGCGTTAAGAATAGAAGAGTAAATTGTAAAATTTATTATGGTTTAATTCCTTGTTTGATTAATTCTTCTTTCAGAATATTTATTGCATTATTTTCACAATAGTTTACAAATGAATCCCAAAATCTTCCTTTTGTTTGAATTGCAGTAGTACCATGATAACCACGAGAAGCAAATTCTAATTGGCATTCACCGTCCCAATAGTCTCCATAGTTCATAGCTGATTCATCCATGAAAATTTCTCCCATGTTCAAATTTAACATTTTTGTTGTAGCTGATTGCCAGAATTGATATGTCCTAGAATAGAAATCTGGATCAAACTGTGAATAATACTCAGATTCAATTAATTCTTGTAAAGTACCAAGTAATCTATTGCAGGCATTTTCAACAGCAATAGCACAAGTTTTTTGCATATAATTTTGTAATTCGATTATTGTTTTAAAAAATTTTGCCATAACTTTTAAGAATCCTTAATCTTCATTAGCTTTTTCATGAATAATATTAACAAGAGAATTAACAAACTGATCCTGTAATTCTTCAGATGGTGTATCTTTTATAGAATCATATAAATCTTTACAAATTTTAAAAGCACCTTCTTTTTCAGTAACAATATCATTAATAAAAGAATAGAGTGCTAATTTTAATTTGATCTCCATTTTTTTCATTTTAAAATATTTAATCATTTTTTCCTCCAATCAAAAGAAGCCAAGTATAATACTTGGCTTCATAATATCCGTTAATCTGCTATATATATTTTTTATTTTACTACGTTACATGGTAGTAATAGCCACTTACAATCAGGATGTTTATGAATATGTTCACTAACAAATTCATGTACTTCATCCAATGTTTTTCTGTTTGTATCTTCTTCTATACGATATTCAAATACATCGTTATCATTAAAACAAACAACTTTAAAAAACATATTATCTCCCATAACTCGTCACTCCCTCCATATTTATTTAATACAAAATAAATCGTATAAATCCGCATGGAGTACCTTTGACAAGATTACAGCATTAGATAACATTATATCTTTTGAAACATTGTTTTCAATGTTGGATAATTCGCCAACTGATATACCTGTCAACTTTGACAATTGCTTTAATGTCAAATTACGTTTGTCTCTATAATACCATACTTTATTTTCCATATAGAACACCTTTTCTTTTTAGTGTTCCTAACAATTTATTTTATATTATGGTATTATTTTACAATATCTAAATTTCAACTAAATGAAAATTAGATGTGTTATAATTAAATTTTAGAATATTTCTCACATTTCATATTATGTATTTCTTCCTGAATTCGACCTTCCATTGCTTTTCTTAATAGACTACAATTTCGTTTGTATCTTTTACATCCGATGCAGCGAGATTTAAATTCATCTAGCTGTGAAGCATTATCAAAAACTCCAATGTAATCAGTAGGTCGTATAATGATTTCTATTCTTGGATTTTCTGAGTCATAATAAATTGCTTGTACACGCTCGCACAATTGAGTATCATCAATCCATACTGATCCACTATCAGTAATAGCATCCGCAAGGCATTTAAATACATTATTTGCATCTTTGTCTACTCTATCAAAATAAAAAGTGCAATCCATGTAATAATGCTGTGATTTATTATCAGATTTAATCCAACCTTGTTCTTTTGCTTCTTTCTTAACATATTCAGAAAATTTTTTTTGATATTTGACCGCCTCTGGCTTTTTATAGCTAACTGCCATAGGCTTACCTCCTTTTATAATCCCACGCCAACCCAAATAATGATTAACTGATGGACAAATAGGAGAAGTAAGTTTTAAAATATTTCCCATCATTCCTCCAATAACAAAAGAGTGATCTCCGAAGAAACCACTCTTTCAAATTAAATTAACTGCAAAAATTCAGAAGCATTAATTTTTAAACCGTCATCTCCAAATTTCTGTTTAGATGCATTAGTAAGACCATTTCCATATGTACCAGGATACTCAACACCATTTGGATTATATCCATTAAGATACATTAATATTTCTGCGGCAGTTACCATATACTGTTTTTCGCCTTTTTTAACATAATGACTTCCTAATGCTTTTTTAGAAGCACTACCAAATTTTCCATCTTCAACAAGACCAGCTTTATAATCTAAATTGATAGCATGTTGTAATACCCTTGATTTCATTTTATTTGTATTTGTTCCACAAATACCATCTACAGCAATATTAACACCCGTAAATTTGACAGCCTCTTTCTGCCCACGTTTTATTAATTTATTTCCACCAATAGCACTAGCAACAGTTGTTTTAATTGTATTCTGACTTGTTTTAGAACCATCTGTATAAGCAACAATTACATGTTTTCCTGGGGCAACAATAATATCACCACACTCAATATATTCAGATTTACCAAGATATTTAGAAGCTTTTAATTCTTTGAATAAACCTGTATTTAAAAGTGCTTTTCCGATATTACCAGAATATACAGATGATGGAATCATAGATTTTCCATATGCTACATTTACTGCACAAGCAGCTAACTCAGAACAATCTATTTCAACAGGAGATTTAACATTTGCAACAACCCATCCTGCATTTTTAAGAGCATTATATCCTGTTGTTCTATGATTTTGACAATAGCCAAAATTATTATTAGTTGCCATTCCTTTTGCAGCCGCACCGATTCTAACCGCCTTATTTCTATTTTTACAACGGTATACTCGTGTCTGTCCAAAATTATAGATTCTTCCGCATTTTACTTCTTTACCTGTTTGATCACCAGCTTTACCACCATTAACTTTACCTAATTCATTAACAGAAGCCCATGCACACATTACAGCCATAATAATTTTCTCCCTTCATTATTTTTTTGGAATTTTATAAGTAAGAGCAGTAGTAGAATCACCAATTCCTCTTGTAGTTGGGTCAGTAATTGCATTGAATAATGATACTAATGCCATGACCACAACATAAGGATTACTTACTGCCTGTACAAAAGTTTCCCATACCTTCGACCAAGTTGTTAAATCTGAAGCTTGCAATCCAAAATATGTAAGAATTGGAATTACAACAGAAATAACAATCTGTGCGATAAACAAAATATTTTCTTTATTAAAACGTACTTTCCAATTAATTTTATTCATTTTCTACTCCTCCTTAATTAGTTTAATTTCTTTAATATTTCTACATTTTTTTTGATTTTTTCAGTTTGGAGGAAGAAATCATATACATTGCATTTGTAATTTTCAATGTATCTTTGATACTTCGCATCCTGTCCTGAATTTCTTTTGCACTTGCCATACCAACACCTGCCTGTTATTTATCAGTGTATTCCTTTGCTGCTTCTATAATCTTTGCAATCAATTCATCAGTTAAATCTTTCTTTTTCTCAATTTCTTTTCCGATTTCAGGATGTTTGAGATCAAGATAAGAAAGAATATCTTTTTGATATTTCTTTACTTCTTTTGGCATAACGATATCAAAGATACCATTGTTTGCAAGACATAATGTAATTACCTGCTCATGTAAGGATAACGGATGGCATAATGGCTGTTTTAACAGTTCCATGATTGCACGTCCATGTGCTAACTGTGCCTTTGTTGCATCATCAAGGTCTGATGAGAACTGGGTAAATACCTCCATCTCTCGATACTGTGCCAGGTCAATACGAATACTTCCGCATGCCTTCTTCATTGCTTTTGTCTGTGCTGCTCCACCTACACGGGATACGGATAAACCAACGTTTACCGCTGGACGCATACCTTCGAAGAAAAGATTACTCTCTAAGAATATCTGTCCATCTGTAATAGAAATTACGTTTGTAGGAATGTAAGCAGATACGTCGCCGGCCTGTGTCTCAATGATTGGAAGTGCTGTGATAGAACCTCCACCAAGCTTATCACTAAGACGGCTGGACCGCTCTAATAATCTGGAATGTAAGTAGAATACATCTCCAGGATAAGCCTCACGTCCAGGAGAACGCTCTAACAGCAGGGAAATCGCACGGTATGCTACCGCATGTTTGGATAAGTCATCATATACGATTAACACATCTTTTCCCTGATGCAT
>OGQR01001877.1_pt1 | contig 13645 bp, 7 predicted proteins | sample 1553271 | NCBI WGS metagenome assembly OGQR01 (sample SAMEA2579970, study PRJEB22360) | human gut metagenome | biome: human gut; feature: human-associated habitat; material: faeces | place: Denmark | collected 2008/2010 | reverse complement strand
ACCTCTACAAATTGCTGGGTGTTGTTCTCATAGGTATTCTCATCCGGGCTGTCGCTTTTATTCCAGGCGGGTAAGTTCTTGAGGTTTCCTTCCGGCATGGAATTGGTATCGCTGTCGTAGTGCCGCTGGTGAAGCTGGGTTTGCATCGTCTCGACCATGTCTGTATTCAGCTTGTCTTGGCAGGACAGGCCAATCAACAGACACAGCGCTGCACACAGGACCGGCAAGATCAGCTGCGCCGGAACGCCTGCAAGGGCTTCTCCCTCTGCCGTGTGCTGCACCATCAGCAGCACCGTGCCGATAATCAGCAGCCCACCGCCGATGCCTATGGGAAACAAGCCCAGCAACAGGGCTGCATAGCAGGGCAGCAGAATCGGCAAGGCCAGCAGCATCCGTCCGCTCCATGCGCTGCGGCTGAGAAGCAGCGACACTGCCAGTAGCAGAACCGTTACCGCCAGAGGCAGAAATTGGGCATCCGCTGCCGCAAGGTCCAGATAGATCTTCCCGGTCTTTTTCGTCAGCAGGGTCAGGAAATCATTTGCCAGTGTTCCAAAACCGGGTAGGACAAACTTGTTCAGTGCCAAGCTCAGAAGAAGCAACACGCCGATGCCCGCTGGAACGAGCCAGTTCCCGATTCTGGTTTGGTATACTATCAGCAACGCCGCCTGCACCAAAATCGCAGCTGCTGTCATGGCCCACCATGGGTAGGGAACAGAGGGAAATGCAGCGGTTAAAAGCAAGCAGAAGCCCACCGTCAGAACGGCACAGACCACCCAAGCGCCCCAGGGAAAGTGCAGCTTTTTCTGTGCCGTTTCGGTGACAATCCACTGGAGTCCGTTTTCATTTTTTCGCATGATGGGTTAAACCTCCAGTCGCTGCATGGCCTCGGAATAATTCTGCGGGGCAAAGGTGGTCGCACCGGGGTACTGTTCTTCGGTACAGAGGATGAAATGCACCCGTCCGTCCGTGAGCAGCTGTTCTTCCGGCGCTGTGCCGAAACAGAGAATTCGGCTGTAACCGTCAGTTTTGGGCAGGCGGCACTCAGCGCTGCCCCTGGTCTTTACCAGAGCCGGGATAGCCTGCAAAAGCTGGTTTTCCTCTGAAATGTCCTGGACCTGCAGATCGTCCCGGTCCGTCCAGCACAGGGTATAGGGTACACCACTTTGCAGCAGTGCCATGCCTGCGGAGGACACGACCTCCGCCAGTGCGTCCATCTGCTGGGGGTTACCGCCGGTGCGCTTATCCCAGAATACCAAAAGGGAACGGCTCTCCGGCTGGCTGGCCTCTTTCAGAATCAGCTCATCTAACTTGGAGGACAGCTTCCAGTGAATTTGCCGGATGTCATCGCCGGGGCGATACTCCCGGAGCTGGTACACCTCGCTGCGGTCCTCACCCCGTCGATTGGAAGTGCCGTCGTCGGCATAGGCCGGTCGGGCGGTCATGTCCGCCTCCATTGGATACAGGTCCGGGAGGATGGTCAGACGGGCATCCGCTTTCACGAGGGCCTTCATGGGAAGCAGGCCCAGATAGTCCAGCAGGGTAAACCGGCTGATCTGCACATACACTCTGCCGCAGAAGCTGCTTTGCAGCAGGATGGTTTGGCTGCTTTCACCCTTGGCTCCGATGCTGCCGGTCAGCGTCACTGTCTGATCTTCCTCAGTGAGATCATTGCGGATAGAGACCTGACAGCCATAGCGCATTACGGGCAGAAACGCTCCGTTGCGGATACGCACCCGACAGCTGACTGCCGTGCGTTTTGCCGCTGTGGCCGGGGTCAGAATGTCCGCCTGCAGGTGCCTGCGGACATAGAAATTGACCGCCCAGGAGGCCAGGGGCAGCAGGAGCAGCAAGCAGAGTCCGGCCAGCGCCCAGAAGGAGCCGCTTGTAAGAAGCAGCGCCGCCAACGCCAGCAGCAGGATCAGATAACACAGGGCGCTGCCTAAGATCGTTTTTCTCATTTGCTGGAAAATTCCCGGACATCCGGCTTCTGGACGGAGGTAAGTACATTTTGCAGGATCAGTGCCGCTGTATAGTCCTGGAGCCGCGCCTTGGAGTTGAGGATCAGACGGTGGACGCACACATCCGGGAACACGGCGCACACATCGTCAGGGATCACATAGTCCCGGCCCTCTAAGTAGGCGTTGGCCTTGGCCGCACGGGTCACAGCCAAAGCGCCACGGGGACTGACACCCAGGGTCACATAGGCGTTGGAGCGGGTCAGATCCACCAGCTCTGCAATATAGTCATAAATTCGGTCTGCCACATGGATATTGCTGATCTCTGCAATGAGCTTTTCCAGCTCGGCAGGGGAAGTCACTGTCTGGCAGGCAGAGAGCGGGTCCACATGATGGCGATCCTTCAGCAGTGCCGCCGTGCTGGCCCGATTGGGATAGCCCATGCTCAGTTGGAGCATGAAACGGTCCAGCTGGGATGCGGGCAGCATCTGCGTACCCGCAGAACCCACCGGGTTTTCCGTTGCCAGCACAATAAAGGGCTTCGGCAGGGGCCGGGTCACGCCGTCCACGGTGACCTGCAGCTCCTCCATAGCCTCCAGCAGAGCGGATTGGGTCTTGCTGGAGGTACGGTTGATCTCGTCCGCCAGCAGCAGATTGGTCATAATGGCTCCGGACTGATATTTCAGCTTGCCGTCTGCCTTATCGAATACGGAAAACCCGATAATATCCGATGGCAGGGTGTCGGAGGTGAACTGGACACGCTTGGAGTCCAGACCTAGCGTTTTGGAAAATGCCTTGGCCAGCGTCGTCTTGCCTACGCCGGGGACATCCTCCAGCAGCACATGGCCCTGTGCCAGGATGGCCAGCAGCACCTTGCGGACGATGTCCTCCTTGCCCAAAACGACCTTGTTGACCTCTGCCTGAATTTGATCTGTCAGCTTGTTCATGCCTTTTTCCTCTTTCTGCCGATGATGTAGATCGCACCGGCGGCGATTACGACTACCGCACCGATCACGGCGCAGATGATGATTCCATTTGTGCCGAATGCCTCACGGGGCGCTTGAGTGCCGTCAAAATGCAGCACCCACGGCTGCCCGAACCGCACACGCTGCACAGCCACTAAGGCCAGGACGGATTGGGCCGTTGCCAGGCCGTCGCCGGCCCCCTCCAGCACATGGCGGTAGGTGCCGTCCGCTTCCCGGAACTGGGAAAGCTCCGTCAGCAGGGTGTGCTCGCCCTTGACAAAACGGCTATCCGTCTCCGGGTCAATGCCCAGCGCACACAGGGCCAGGATGACCTGGGCGGTGCTTTCCGCGTTTTCATCGCCGTAGGCGATATACCCGCAGGTGTCCGTCAGCTGGCCGGAAAGATAGGAAAGTGCTGCGTCGATCTCGGTCTCCATCTGGTTCCGATAGGGAGCTAGGGCCTGCACCGCCATAGCTGTGATGTCCACATCCGATTTTCCGGGAATCAGGCCGAAGCCGCCGTCTGGCTCCTGAGCAACGGAAATGGCATTTACCATGTCCTCCCGGGAATACAGGGCGTCTGCCGGGACCTCTGTGTCCCCGGCATCCAAGGTCAGCAACGCCCATATCCAGCCATTTAAGCCCTGAGCGCCCGGATCACGGGCATAGTTGTAAGTGCCCTCTGCGATCAGGTCAATGGCCGAGCCGTCGGGCTTCGTGCCGAAGTTGGTGGGGTTGCCCCCCAGTGCCAGCACCGTTAAAGAAATCCGGTGGTATTCCGTGGCCTTGTTGCGGTCCAGGCATCCGTTTTTGGCGTATGCGTCCTCCACATGGGCCTTCAGTTCCGCCAAATAGTCGGAATAGCTCTCCCTTGTGCCGGACAGTGCCATAGCTATGGCCAGCCAATCGCAGACGGAATCGCCTGCAGGAAACAGTTCCCGGTCTTTCAGCAATTCACCCTTCTTGCCGCCCAGAGCGGACATTCCCTCCGCACTCTGTGCGATCTGTTTTTCCAAAGAAGGCTGCGCTTGCGCAAAGGCCACCGTTGGGAGCAGAAGCAGCACACAAAGAAGTGCCGCTAATATTCGTGTTGCACTTTTCATGCAGTATCCTCCATCGTTCGTTTTAACGCCCTTCTACTTTACCGTTCCCGTGTCCCGTTAGAGCGTTTCCCATCCTCCGCCGCATCAGCCGGTCCTATTCGGAAGTTGGCTCTGTGGGCGTAGGGTCACTGGGGTCCGAGGGACTTGGTTCGGTGGGGTCCGTAACGACCGGGTCGCTGAGTTCCGTGGGCGTCGGTTCCGTGGGGTGGAGACCGGCTCCGTAGGGGCAGGCTCTATTGGCTCCGTTCCGCCGCCGGTGGCCGGGAGAATATCTGTTTTCTCCTCATGGCACTTGGAGCAGCGATAGTGGATGTAACCGTCCTCTGTTTCGGTGGGTTCCAAACGGTCCGTCTCCACGAAGTCGTGGCCCAGGGCTTGGTAGCCGCCGTTGATCCACAGGCCGCAGTAGCTGCTCAGTGAACCGTAGCCGCCTCCGGTGGAATCGTAGCCGCCGATATCCTTGCCGTAGGACAGGGTGAAGCGCACATAAATGGTAATGCCGTTGCGAACCTTGTAACCGCTCATGCCGGTACCCTCATACAGGGTGCCGTTGATGGAGTACATCCAGCCGGAGCCTTGGGTATAGTCAAACTCCCCGATGCTGTCCCGGTCATAGTTATCATTGGTGGTGATGCCGTCCCGCAGGATCAGCTCCCAAAGATGCTCCGGGACATTGGCTCGGTAGGCAATGTCGCCCCGGCTAATCCGGCGCAGATAGAAGTTCATAGTGGCAGACCCCTGGTAATCCGGCTCATAACCGCGCTCCTGCAGGAAGCGCAGCAGCACGGACGCCGCCGTTTCACCCTCCACAATATCCAGCGTCCCGGTGTCCAAAATGCCCAGGCCGATGGTGGTCGCATCCAGCACCACATCCACCGAGCCCGCCGGGTCGCCCTCACTAATTTGATGGTAGGTGACGGTGTAGACCTTCATGGTGGAGTTTCCGTTTCCGTCCCAGGCCAGCACCCGGATGATGTGGGTCTCCTCATCGCCCAGTTGAGGGGGCTCGAAATACAGCTCATAGGTGGGCTGGGAATCGCCGTAGCTCTTTTCCACGGTCTTGCCGTCCAGCGTGACCCGAATCTGATTGGAGTAGATCACACCGGCCCCCAGCTCGGCGTTGGCACGGGCGATCACCGTCAAGGGGAAGGTTTGGGAGCTCATGTCCAGGCTGGCCCCGTCCAGATTGGTGACGATGGAGGGAGGATAGTCCCCCATCGTCGGGTGGGTGTCGTCCGCGAGATTCGCGTAATAGCCCACCCGGTACTGAACAAGTCCCAGAAAGGTCTCCCCATCATAAAGAGACAGCACAAAGAGGTTATCTGCGTTGAAATCCAGCTGTGCCTCATAGTCCTGGTTATTCTGAGAAGTAAGCAGCAATCCGTTTCCGGAATTGGTCTCATTTTTCAGCCGGACACGGATATGCAGATCACCTTTACCCAGGGGATAGGCCACAAAGGTCAGCTTGCCGTCGGGCAACTCTGCCTTGGTAAGCTGCTGAGTTTTCAGAGTCGTATAAATGCGGGGCGTATCGTCTTCTTCACCGCCGCTGCCGTGGTCACCGCCGCTGCCGCCGTGGTCCCCGTCGTCTCCGCCGGTGCCATCACCATGGTCACCGGAATCCTCGGAGCCGCCTTTGTTATCGTCTGACTTGGAACCGCCCTGGTCGCCCTTGCCGGGGTTATCCGTGGGGTCTGTGGGACCTGATGGATCCGGCTTGGTGTCGTCGGGTTTCTGTGGCTCATCAGGCTTCTGTGTCTCATTAGGCTTCTGCGGCTCATTCGGGTTCTGCGGCTCATCGGGCTTTTGTTGCTCATCAGGCTTCTGCGGCTCTGATGGATCCTGGGCAGTATCCGTATTCTCTGTATTATCCTTGCCGGAGCTTTGCCCGCCGGTGCTGCCGGATCCTTGCAGCGACTCTGCCTGGAGCCGATCCGGCTGAGTGCTGATGGGATTGTCCGGCCTTGTCCGCCCGGAGGAGAGAAGTGAGAGGCTGATCCCTGCCATCAGCACAATGACCAGCAAAATACTCACGGCGCTATATAGGCCGCTGTGATTTTTCATACGGGTATCCCCCCAAATACTTGTTTTGGATTCTTACCATCGTCTCCTAAAACAGGGGACAATGGTAAACGCCCAAAATGCGGCGGATAGCTTCCCCTCCCCTTTGGGAGGGGAAGCTATGGCCCCGCCTGGTTTTATTTGCTGTTTGCGATGATCGCAACGGCGTCGGCGGAGTTGACGACCTTATCTTTGGTCACATCCGCGCGCAGAAACTTCCGCACAGAGACTTTTTCGAAGTCGGTGTACTTGCCGCTGTAGATGTCATAAGTAAGTTGAGCATCGTTGATGTCCACAACGCCCGTCTCGTTGACATCATAGCTCTGATTCACTTCCTCGGCAGTAGCACTGGCCTGCGTGATCTTGGCCTCAGCCGTAGCCTGGTCGAATGTCTCATTCTTGTCCACGATCACCAACCAGCTGTAAACATTCTGGCCGTAAGCGGTAGTCTTATACATGACATTATCGCCGTAGGCAAACGCCTTGCCCTCTTCGGGGGTGCCGGTCACGGTTACCAGGAACACGGTCTTGTTATCCATCTCTACATACTTGGAAACAGTGACCTCCATGGTCAGGGTGGATTTCTTCTCGATGGTGATGACCAGATTGCCGGTGACATTGGCGATGGTGTAGGTGTTGTTAGCACCCTCGGTGACAGTCACGGCCTTGCCGCCCATAGTGGCAGTGATGGTGTACTCAAAGTTCTCCTGCTTGGCCACGGTGAAGGTGTAGTTGGTGTTTTCCTTGACGGAGCTTTCGCCGTTGGCCTCGCCTGCGCCGGTGCCGTCAAAGGTGACAGTGAAGGTCTCCGGCTGCTTGACCTGCTTGTTGCTGTTGATAACGATGTCGCCGGTCACATCCGCACCGGGGATGGTGTAGGTGGTAGTGCCATCGTCATTCCCCTGGGCTTTAAAGCCGGTGTAGTCCTTGCCGCCGATGGTCACGGTCATGTTATAGGTGTAGCCATCCACAGGGGTCAGCTTGAAGGTGTAGTCCTCCATGTAGGTAGCAGTCGCAGCACCGGTGGTATTTTCGCCCTGGGCGACAGTGAAAGTCTTGGGGGTCTTAGTGCTGGTGACCACCACATTGCCGTTGACATTGGAAACCGTGTAGGTGCCATCCTCGCCAATGACAGGGGGGACTTCCACGCCGCCCACGGTGACGGTCACGGTGTAGTCATAGTTGGGGTCCTTGGGAACGAAGGTCAGCTTGCCGCCCGCTTCGATCACGGAACCCTCCGCGTCGGTACGGGTGAAGTCGTCCGGCAGAGTCACGGTGTAGCCGTTGACGGTGATAACAGCGGTGTCATCCAAAATGGCAGCCGCAGGTGCGTCAAACTCAATGGCGTTTGCATTGGTATCTACATACGCTTCCGTTACTTTCACATCGGATTTACCCTGACCGGTTGCCACAAAGCTCAGAGTCAGCGCATCGCCCAGCTCGGCGGCTTTACCGTAACGCACGATTCGCACGGTGCCGCTGCCGGGAATCACGCGATAACCCTCGATGTTGGTGGCTTCCATGTTCAGCGTCAGAATGGTGGGGTCAAAAGAGAAGGTCATGTCGTAGGCGTTGTAGGCGTTCTTGCCGTCGTTGTTGCCGATGGTCACAGGGATCTCCACGATTTGACCGGAGGCTACCTGCTTGTCCGCACCCATGGACACGGTGTAGCCCTTGGCTTCACTGGACTTCACTGTGACATCAATGATGTTGCCGGTTAATTTGACATCGTTGTCTTTAAGCGTATCATAGTCAGGCAGCGCTTCGGTTTTGACCTCAATGCGAGCGTTTTCTGCCGTGATGTTCTCCGTTGCCGTAAAGGTAACAGTGGCAATCTTGCCGGCGTTAAGAGTGACAGGGTCGCCTGTAGTGCTTAGGCCGGATACCCGGATGGCATTTTTACCAAGGATATCAACATTATCTCCCACTGCGCCAGTAGTGCCCGTGCCCGACATACATCCAGGTTCAAGCTCGCCGCTGGTTTTGACATAAGCAGTCTTGTCAAAATAAATTGCCCACTCCCAGTTATTCAGGTTCGTAATGGTCTTGTCGATCGACAGTGTAAGCGTAATCGTTTCACCCGGCTGAACCTCTGTCTTATCAACTGTTGTTGACATCGTCGGAACATCAGCAGCAAATACAGCAGGGATAAGGCTGATAATCATGGCGATTGTCAACAGAATGGAAAGAGTTCTTTTCATTTTGTGTTTAACCTCCTTATGGTATTTAGGATTCTGCGGGGAATTTACTCATTTTCCCGTTTGTATAACGATAGATCAACGCAGCATCTGTGGAGTTTACAGCACCATCGCCGTTAACATCTGCCGACAACTTCTGAGAATCTGTCAGTGTGTATCTTCCATTAACCGAGCGATAGACGATTGCTGCATCCGTGGAATTTATGATGCCATCTCCGTTCACATCCCCATATATCACATCCGGCTTCGTGTCTGCCTTTGCATACTCAAAGGTGAACAGGGCGACGGGCCTAAAATTATTAGTGCTGCTGGATTCCAGTGTGACCGCCATCACTGTTCCGTCCGCATTGCGGATATAACGGGTGACGGGGGTGGTGACAGTCTGGGTGCCGTCACTGTTGGCCTTGTAGCTGTTTTTCAAGGTAACAGAGCGGATAGTTGCCGAGGACACCACATCTACAGCAAGGTCCGTCTCGTAGCCGTATGCAGTAGCGTCTGCGTGGTAAATATCCACGCCCTCGTTGTAGGTAATGTCAACGCTCTCTGTTCCTTCCGGAACGATCACATGGTACTTGGGAATCTCCTCGTAGACATTTTTGAACTCCTCGTTGTCCTCGCTGCCCAGGGTAACGATGCCCTCATAGGAAATGTTCTTTGCATTCAGCTTCGTGCCGTTGACAGAGATGGACTGGAAGGGGCGCTCCAGCTCGGCGTCCGCCGCCACATTCAAGATGGCTGTGGCCGGTGCGATCTTGGCATAGTTCGTGCCGCCGCTGTCGTCCTTGGGGATCGTCCGGTTGGGGTCCATGCCCACGAGGTAGTAGGTGCCCTCCTCTGTGGGGGCGGTGAAGGAGAAAGTGCTCTTTCCGTCAGCCGCTTCCTTGTACTGCTCGATTTGCTCCCACTTGTCGTTATACAGGAACACATCCAGGTTCGAGAAGGGATAGAAGTCGCTGCCCTCAAAGGTCGTGCCGTAAGCCTGAGAGGAGATCGTCATCTCCATGCCGGGGCGGGCATTGTACGCGTCCTTGTCAAAGCAGGTAAATGCACCGCCGCTGGACCAGAAGCTCCAGTTGGTAAACATGGCCACATCCCACGTATCGCCGTCCGACAGCACGATGTAGTCGGAGGTGGAGCCCCAGCCGGGACTCATGTAGGGAAAGCAGTGGTTGCGGTAGTACATCAGGTTCTCATCATGACCCCAGAAGTTGGCCATATACAGGCTGGTGGGCGAGCCGGTGATAGTCAGAGCGGCAAAGCTGTCTGCCGTATAGGCCGGTGTTTCATCCATGTAACAAACATCTTCACCCAGCTTAAAGCTCGCCAGCGCGTCACGAGGATAGGCACCCTTGCAGCATTGCTCCTCCGGCAGGCCGATGAAGTAGCGCTCCAGCAGATAGAGATACAGGTGCAGGCCGGTGGGCCGCTCCACGATGTTCTCGTCGATGTATTTGCCTTCTCCGTTTTCCGTGTGATAGCGGTAGTATTCGTCCAAGTTGTACCGGCCCAAGTCAAAGTAGGGGACGGTGATGGCCTTGTGGCACAGCACCGTGCCGTCGCGGCCTCGGATGGGCACGCCGTCGTTGGAGATGGTCACATACACCGTGACTTCCTTGGCGGGGGTCTCATCGTAGTTATACTGTGCGTCCAATCCGTGGGGAGCTTCCGTGACCGTGATGGTAAAGGTCACTGTAAGCTCTTTGCCGTCCGAGCAGGTCGCCTTGACCTTCGGCGTATAGGTGCCGGGGTCTTTCTCTGATACATAGAGTGAGCCGTCCTTGACCTTGGTTTGGACGCTGAACTGCGCTGCGTTGGTCAGCGTGTAGGTCAGCGTATGGCCGTCCGTATCTTCAAAGACATCTGTCAGCTTGATCTCCAGCAGGCTGCCGGCCACAACCTCACCGGTGGTGACGGCATCCGCCTTCACGGAAACGCAGGAATCCGCAGCCAGCGCCGGTATGACGCCGAATACGCCTGCCGACAGAACCAAAGTCAGTGCCAGCAGCAGAGATAGTATGCGTTTTCTCATATTTGTTTACCTCATCTATGCGTAGATTACATCCAGCGTGCGTAGAGCGTCATGTTGCTGCGCACCGGGTCTTTCTGTGTATCCCAAGGCTTGGTGAGCGCCTGATCTGCATACCAGCCGCCGAACACTGCGCCGGGCTTCGTGGGCGTCATGACTTCGCCAATGACGCTGCCTCGCTTCACGGAAACGGCCTCCAGCTCTGTGCCGCCGCTGGTCTCAAAGCGAACCTTCTTCTTGCCCAGCAGAGCCAGCAGAATCAGCAGCAGGGCCAGCAGGCCCACGCCACCGATGATCCACCAGGTGACGCTTCCTGCGGCGGCACCCTCGGCCCAGTTGGCGTAGAGGGTCATGTTGCCCTTAACGGTGTCCTTGTGGAAGTCCCACTTTTGGGTGCGGTCCAGGTCTCTGTACCACCCCTCCAGGTGGTAGCCCTCCCGGATGGGGTCCTCGGGCTTTTTCACCTTTTCACCGTACTGGACGGTCTGGGAGGGGACCTCCGTGCCGCCGTTGCTTTCAAAGGTAACGGTGCAGTCCGTGGTGACGATGACGGACACGCTATTATCCTTCACGGTGTATCCGGCCATGCCGTCCTGGGTGGAAACCAGGGTGTTGGTGGGGATAAGCTGCGACACACCCTTCGTGCCGATGACCTTCATCTGAAAGCTGCCGACTACCACCTCCGGCTCCCAAGCCTCGCCGCCCTTAAAGGACACGAAGTTCAGATAGAAGGCCCGCCCGCCGGTGCGGCGGCCTAAATCGCTCCAACGGATGCCGGGGGCGGTCATGACGCTGCCGTCCACCAGCTGGAGGAAGGTGTCGTCGTACTCGATTTCCGTCTGCATACCGTACATATCGGCGCTTTCCTGGGCGTCGGTGCGCTTGAGCACCAGGGTCACGGTGATGGTCTCGCCAGTGGTGGCCCGCACCTCAGATGCACCGCCTACGGACAGGTCAAAATTGTAGCTGCGGCTCTCGTCTGTTTTGCTGCCTGTCTGCGAGGCAAAGGCTGCGGTGGGCAGCAGACACAGCAGCAGACACAGGGCTGCCAATAGTGTAAAAATGCGTTTTCTCATGCTGATCTCCTTCTCTCTCCGACCGGTTGGGCCGTTTTTTGCCCGGCCTGGCCGGTGCGAAGCCCCCAACAGGGGATAGCCTCCCCTCCCGCCGGGGAAGGGAGGCTGGCAGGACCTTACTTAAACTGATTCACGATGGCCACAGCGTCGGTGTGATCCACCACCTTAGTGGCGTTTACATCGGCCCGCAGGAACTTCTCCACGGAAACCTTGGTGAAGTCACTGTATGTGCCGTTATACATATCGTAGACCAGCTGCGCATCGTTAACATCCACCTTCCCGGTCATGTTCACATCGAAGCCCAGGGTGATGGTGACCACATTGTCTGCGGCAGAGATGGCGACCTTGGCGGCGGCCTCCTCCTGGGTCAGGGTCTGACCCTTGTCCACGATCACCAGCCATGCATACCGGTCCGTGCCGTAGCCCTCGACCTTATACATGGTGTTGCCGTCATAGGTGAAGGCACTGCCGCCCTCGGGGGTGCCCTTGACCGTGACCAGCATCATGGTCTTGTCGTTCAGCTCCAGATATTTGGACACGGTCACTTCCTCCGCGCTGTGGGAGACCTTTTCCACCTTCACGACCAGGTTCCAGCTTCTGGCGTATCCATACAGATAGTCGTTATAATTCACGGCCTCGACCACATATTTCCCATTGCCAAGGCTGCGCACGGTGGCGGGCCTCTTAGAAGCTGTGGGAGTGCTGAGGGGCTGATAGTAAGCCGTGACGGTGTAGTCGCAGCTCTCGCGCTGGTTCAGCGTGAAGTAGTAGGGCATATTCTTGCCCATAGAGCTTGCATTCCCGGAGGCTGCGTCCTCAACGCCGTTGCCGGTGAACACGACCGGAATACCAGATTCTGTGTTGGCGGAGATCCATATTTTCACACCTCCAACGATTTCTTTTCCAGGGATCGTGTAGGTGAGGGTGCCATCGTCATTGGCAGTGGGGACCGCTATGACTGTATGGACAAAGGGATCCCCGTTGTCTACATTGTAAATTACACGGTAGGAGTAGCCGGCCCTCGGGGTGACGGTGAAGGAGTAGTCATTCAGATAGGTGACTGCCTCCGGGCCCTTGGTCACATCCTGCTCCACATCTGTGTCAATCTTGTATGTCACATCGTACTGCTTGGGGGTCTTGCCGGTGCAGGTGACCTCCACATTGCCGGAGATGTTTTCGATGGTGTAGGTATCATCTGCGCCGAAGGTTAGGCACTCTTTGACGGTGTCGCCCATCTTCACGGTGAAGGTGTAGGTATAGTGGCTGTCCACGGGCTTGAAGGTGAAGCTGCCGCCGTTGGGGACCAGGCGGGTCTCGTCAGAGGTGAACGCATCCGGCAGGGTCACGGTGAAGTTATTGGCGTTGACCACGGTGTCGGCGTCGGAAATGGCGGCATCCGGGGCGTCGAAGTTGATGGAGTTGGCATCCAGATCAAATTTGGCGTTGGTCAGCTTCACGGTGGATGAGGCAGTCGCCTTGGCGGTGAACTCCAGGGCCAGGGCCTCGCCCAAGGGCACGGCATCGCCGTAGCGGCGGACCCGAACGGTACCGTTGTTGTCCTCCACCGTCAGGTTGGCGGCGGCACCGGTCTTGGTGTTCAGGGTCAGGGCCGCCGGGTCATAGGTAAAGGTCATGTCATAGGCGTTGAAGCCGGTGATGCCCTTTTCCCCGGAGGCGACGGTCACAGGGATACGCACTTGCTGGCCCGCAGCAACCTGCTGGTCAGCACCCATGGAAACAGTATAGCCGGTAGCTGTGGGGATAGGGCCAGCCCCATCAGGTGTAATAGTCACCTTAATCGGGTCGCTCTCGCCATGGTTAAACGCACCATCTTTGACATAAAGTGTTTCTTCATCCACCTCAATGCTTGAACGCGATACTCCTGTCGTACCGTTGAAAAAAGATGCCGTTTGGGCACCACTAATATTATCTAAAGAAGCAAAGGTAACGGAACAGATTTTACCCGCAACAATAGTTTCTTCATTGTCATCATTGTACTGTCTTATTCTAACAAGGGCTTGACTGTCGGCTCCATATGCGCCATTTTGAGTGGGGTTATCAAACCAAACGCTACCATCTATATCCGTACTTACGAATTGAAAGAGAGTAGCATCATACCTTAGAACAATATCAAGCGCTGTCATGTAATCCAAATCATGCGCAAGTGTATATGTTATAGTGAGTTTTTCTCCAGGTTTCACATTTGTCTTGTCGGCTGTGGATACAACAATAGGGCTGTCGCCCTCCCCCGGGAAATATTT
>OGQR01001867.1_pt1 | contig 13702 bp, 19 predicted proteins | sample 1553271 | NCBI WGS metagenome assembly OGQR01 (sample SAMEA2579970, study PRJEB22360) | human gut metagenome | biome: human gut; feature: human-associated habitat; material: faeces | place: Denmark | collected 2008/2010 | reverse complement strand
TAACCTAATGTGGTTAGCAAGGACGAATTCTTGAGGAGGTAAGTAAGATGCCGTTAACAATGTTAAACATAGGAGAAACCGGTAAAATCAAAAGAATTGGTGGGAACGAAGAAACGAGAAGATTTTTAAATAATCTTGGTTTTGTCGTTGGCACTGAAGTTTCTGTTATTTCGGCAATCGGGGGAAATGTGATTGTTAATATCAAGGATTCTCGCGTTGCTATTAATGAAGATATGGCAAAACGTATCATGGTGTAGAAAAGGGGGAAGTGTTGTGAAACTTAATGAAGTAGAAGTTGGTAGCACTGTCACTGTTAAGAAAATTGAAGGTGATGGAGCTTACAAAAGACGTATTATGGATATGGGTATCACTAAGGGGGTAGAGTTATATATTAGAAAAGTTGCTCCTCTTGGAGATCCTGTTGAAATTACAGTCAGAGGATACGAACTTTCTGTAAGAAAGAATGATGCTCAGTGTGTATTAGTTAAAGAAGCTTAATACATAAGAGTTAGTAGTATCTAATAAAAGTTAGTAATATCTAATATCAAGAAAAGCTATTATTTAATAGGGAAGCAATTCCCCAGGGAGGTAAAAAAGAAATGGCTATTAATATCGCACTTGCGGGTAACCCGAACTGTGGTAAAACTACCATGTTCAATGCCCTGACAGGAGCTAACCAGTATGTTGGTAACTGGCCAGGTGTTACCGTAGAAAAAAAAGAAGGTAAATTAAAAGGAAAGAGAAAAGAGGAAGATATCACGATCACTGACCTTCCAGGTATCTATTCTCTTTCACCATATACATTAGAAGAAGTAGTCAGCCGAGACTTCTTATTAAATGAAAATCCAGATGTTATCATCGACTTAGTTGATGCAACAAACATCGAGAGAAACTTATATCTGACAACACAGCTGATCGAAACTGGTGTACCAGTTGTCATCGCTTTAAATATGGCAGATTTATTAGAAAAACGTGGGATTAAAATTGATGTGGAACGTCTTTCTATGTTATTAAACTGTCCAATCGTTGAGACATCCGCATTAAAAGGAAAAGGTCTTGATGAAGTAGTAGAAGAAGCAATCAAAGTTGCGAAGAAGAATACCGTAGATCTGCCAAAAGAGATTTTCTCTAAAGACGTAGAGGCAGCGATCGCTGAAGTTAAAAATGTACTTCCATCATCTATTTCTGAAGATAAGAGAAGATGGTATGCAGTTAAATTCTTGGAAAATGACAGCAAAGTAGCAGAAAGCGTAGTACTTTCAGGAAATGGTGCAAAAGTAGTAGAAGATAACAGAACAAAGATTGAAAAAGCTGAAGACGATGATATGGAAAGTATCGTAACAGATGGACGTTACCAGTTTATCCAGAAGATCGTTTCTACTACAGTGAAGAAGAGCGGAGAAAAATTAACGATCTCTGATAAGATTGACCGTATCGTGACAAACCGTATCTTAGGTATTCCGATCTTTATCGCGATCATGTTTGTTGTATACTATATTTCTGTAACAACGATCGGTACATTAGTAACAGACTGGACAAATGATACATTTGTAGGTGAGATGATCCAGCCAGCCGCTCAAAGCTTCTTAGAAGGAATCGGTGCAAGCGCAGCAATCCAGGATCTGATCGTTAATGGTATCATTGGTGGTTTAGGAGCTGTCCTTGGATTCGTTCCTCAGATGGCAATCTTATTCTTATTCCTGTCTATCTTAGAAGACTGTGGATATATGGTACGTATTGCGTTCGTAATGGACCGTGTATTCCGCCACTTCGGATTATCAGGTAAATCCTTCATTCCATTACTGATTTCTTCAGGATGTGGAATCCCTGGTATCATGGCATCTAAGACGATCGAACAAGACAACGACAGACGACTGACAATTATGACAGCAACATTCATTCCATGTGGAGCGAAACTTCCAGTTATCGCTATGATGGGTGGTGTTATGACAAGTTATGCAACAGGAAGTTATGAAGCAGGTGGATTAATGGCACCATGTATGTACTTCATTGGTATCGTAGCCGTATTAGTTGCAGCAATCATCTTAAAGAAGACAAAACCATTCTCTGGAAAGCCAGCTCCATTCGTAATGGAACTTCCACAGTATCATATCCCATCTGCTAAGACAGTATTACTTCATGTATGGGAAAGATTAAAAGGATTCATCATCAAAGCCGGAACAATCCTGTTCTTAGCTTGTGTTGTTATGTGGTTCTTAAGTGGATATGGATTCGTCAATGGTTCATTTGGAGCTGTTGAAGATCCAGGAAACAGTTTATTAGCAGTTATCGGTGGAGCGATCGCACCAATCTTTGCACCACTTGGATTTGACAACTGGAAAGCTGTTGCAGCTTCTTTATCAGGATTCTCAGCAAAAGAGTCTATCGTATCAACAATGGGTGTACTTGCAAACGTAACTGGAGATGCATCAGAAGATGCTGTCACAGTAGCAGAAGCAGTAAGAACTTGGTTCCCAAGTGCTGTAGCAGCATTTTCATTCTTACTGTTTAACCTGTTAGACTCTCCATGTTTAGCAGCAATCTCTACAATGGCAAAAGAAATGCAGTCTAGAAAATGGTTCTGGTTTGCGATTCTTTTCCAGAATATTTTTGCTTATGTTGTAACACTGATCGTATATCAGATCGGTACATTTGCAACAGGTGGAGCATTTACAGTAGGAACAGCAGTAGGTATCGTATTATTGCTTGTAATGTTATTCCTGCTATTCAGACCAGATCCATACAAAGATCAGAAAGTATATTCAAAGAGATCTGTTCAGGCGTAGTCGAAATGGTATATAATAGAGGGGCTGGATGTGTAAACATCCGGCTTCTTGCTTATAGAATTTCATATAAAAAAGATATGATATAAAGGAGGGACGATTATGAATCCAGTAAGTATTATCATATTGTTATTGATTATTGCATATTGCGCATTTGTTATTTATAAACAGGTGCAGAAGAAGAAACAAGGCGGATGTGGAGGCAACTGCTCAGGATGCAGCAGTTTTCAGGTGAAGGATTCATCAGTCAAGAAAAAAGGAAGGTAATCAGCAATGGGAAATTCAACAGGTTCTATGTTTTATGCATTTGCAATCTTTATTGGATTATATCTTATCGGGGTGATCGGATACCAGCTTTATAAACTGATCCGTAAATTACTAAATAAATAATGTAAAGTAAAAAGAGGTATCATAAAATGGCAGATATTATTATTGTACTCATCCTTATTGTTATCGCAGTTTTTGCGATCAAACAGACAAAGAAACATATGCAAGGGGAAAGTCCTTGCTGTGGCGGAGGATCGGGTACTGTAAAGAAAGTAAAAGAAAAACATTTAGATGGTCCTGTGATGGGAACGAAAACAATGAAGATCAAAGGTATGACTTGTGAACACTGTGTCAATAATGTGACAAATGCGATCAATAAAGTTGCAGGAGCTTCGGCAAAAGTATCTTTAAAAGATAAAGAAGCAATTATTTCATATGATCGTGAATTAAGTAATATTGAGCTTAGAAAAGCAGTAGAAGATGCAGGATATGAAGTCATATCACTTTCATAAAGAACGGTGTTTTAGAAGAAGTTATCGAAACCAGCAGAAAACAAAAAAGCACTTTTAAGATCTGTAATATACAGAAAAAAGTGCTTTTGTTTCAAATTATTTGTTTTGATTGCTGAGAGCTTTAATATGTTCTTCAGAATTCAGATGTGCTTTGATCGCATGAAAGCTTTCAGGGCTGATTACATGTTCCATACGGCAGGCATCTTCAGCTGCAATCTCTGCAGGAACTCCAAGTTTGATCAGCATGTTAGATAAAACAGTATGGCGCTCAAAAATCGTATCAGCAATCTTATGACCAGCTTCAGTTAAAGAGATGAAACCATCAGAATCAACGGTGATCATATCAGAATTACGAAGATTTTTCATAGCAATACTGACACTTGGTTTAGAGAAATTCAAATAATGAGCAATATCAATGGATCTTACAGACCCTTTGTTTTGTTTCAAAATTAAAATAGCTTCCAAATAATTTTCAGCGGATTCTTGTATTTTCAAAAAGATTCCTCCTTACTAATAATTGTATATCTAGTCTACAAGATATGTTTATTTTGGTTATCATTGTATCATAAACAGTGTGTATTTTCAATGGAAGCACATGAGAAAAAATACCGTGAAAAAATAAAAAAATTAAGAAAAACTATTGACAAAATGGTTAGGTAATGCTAACCTTATATATGTAATTAGATGAGACTAACTCATCAAAACGACCTTTATATAGTATAATCATTTATGTAGTATGAATGCGAGATAAAGTGTCATGCCATAGACTTTATCCCGCAGTCATGCATACAACAGCAAGGCAAGGTGGAGAACAGCATGTGCCAAGAACAAGTAGAGAAGGCTTTACAACAAAGTGGTAAGAGAATCACACAACAGAGAAAGATTCTACTAGATGTTATCTTGAATGGAGAATGGGAATGCTGCAAAGAGATCTATTACGAAGCAGTCAAACGAGATTCTTCCATTGGAATGGCAACAGTATACCGCATGATGACAACACTCGAAGAGATCGGAGTCATCGAGAGAAGATGCGTATTTCGAGTAAGAGATGAAGTAGAGCTTTAAAATTAAATCAATCATAAAAAATTAAGAAAGTATTTGGTTTCAATCAATGAAATCAGATACTTTTTCTGTTATAGTAAAAGAAAAGGGAGAATCGTGGTTATGAAAAAGATACTATATCATATCTTTCTCTTGCTCTGTATTGCAGTATTTTGCATTAGCGCCTATAAGCTGTATGGATATTATAAATCTTATAAAGAAGCGAAAGATACTTATGAAAAGATAAAAAAAGACAATGTAAAGAAGACAAATGGAGATAGAACGATTGATTTTGATAAACTTCGGGCAAAGAATCCAGACATTGTTGGCTGGGTTTACGCAAAGGGGACAGGAATTGATTATCCGATCGTTCAAGGTAAAGATAACGAAGAATATCTTCATATGGATTACAATAAGAAAAAAAGCAGTTCAGGGACGATCTTTTTAGATCACGGATGTGATAAGTCGTTTATCTCAGATAATAATATCATTTACGGACACCATATGAAAAATGGAACGATGTTTGCCAAGCTGCTAAAATTCAGAGAAGAATCCTTTCTAAAGAAACATCATGTGATCATTTTATATACTCCAAAGAAGACAATGCATTTGAAAGTAATCAGTGCTTATGCGGTGAAAGCACAGGATCAGATGCCGATCACATTTGCAAATGAAATGCAGAAGAAAGAATATATCACAAAGATTCGGAGAATGAGTGAACCATCGATCAAGCTGGATGATAAGAAGATCGATCGTATTTATACATTTGTGACATGCAGTTATGAAAGAGATGATAATAGGACATATGTACATGCAGTGGAAGAATGACAAGGATGATAGAAAGTGTTAGATCAAGATGAAAAAAATGAAACTGACAAAGAAGAATAAAAAAGAATTAAAGATGATCTGTGGAGTTTTAATCTTTTTTGCAGTGATCTTTATATGGATCGTACAGAATATCGGTCTGCCGATCAAGACACAAGTAGAAAAAGGCCGGATCAAGGTGATCGACATATCATCCTATAACGGGACAGTCAATTGGAAGAAGGTCAAAGACCATAATGTCAATCATGCGATGATCAAGATCGGTTCAGGGATGAATGAGAAGAGAGCAGGAAGGAAAGACAGTAAATTTGATACCAATTTCCGCAATGCAGGATATGCATCAATTCACAGAGGCGTTTATTATTATTCTTATGCGAAGACAACCAGTGATGCAAAAAAAGAAGCCAGACACTGCTTAAAACTCCTCAAAGAGCAGGGAATCGATCCGACAGATTTAGATCTCCCAGTGGCATTTGATATCGAAGAAGAAGCGGTATTTCAGACAGGAAGACGTAATGTGACAGCAGTCACGACAACATTTTGTGATGAGATAAAGAAAGCAGGATTTGAGCCTATGGTTTATTCAGGAGCTTCAGCACTTCGAAATTATTTTGAATATAGTAAGATCAGAGAATATAAGATCTGGGTGGCACATTATACGAAAGCATCCGCACCAGCAATCCCATTTTCTTATGATATGTGGCAGTATACAAGCAGAGCTGTTATAAATGGGGCTAATACAGGAATGGGGTATTGTGATCTGAATTATTATCTGGTAGACAAGAATTACAAAGAATAAAAGAACTTCAGAATATGAAAGAAATAACATATTCTGAAGTTCTTTTGGTTTAAAGAAAAGATGACGTAATCTCCATCATGATCGAAAAGAGAAAACAAACAATAAATGCAGCCCAGAAAGAGATGTTTGTAACACGTTTCTTTGGCCAGGTCTGTCGGATATCTTTCTGAAACCATGTTTTTATATAGCCGAGCCGTCCATTCAGATAAGCAATCGCAACGAGCAGAAAGATGCTAAGGATAAGTCCGATCAATGCAACAGGAATGGATGCAATGATCGAAGATACCGTTACTGTATTTGCAGTATCAAGATTGTTTACACCAAAAAGTGAAACTTTTGATATTGCATAAGTTAAAAGGATGGAAGATCCATTAAAAATCATGTGAGCAGTTATGGTTGCAAAAATGGAATCCGTTGCTTCTAATAAGCATCCAAATACGATACCCAAAAAGAATGCATAGGAAAACTGCTGAAAGTTCATATGAGCTATACCAAAAAGCAAAGCAGATAATAAGATTCCTTTGATGGGATTAGCTTTTCGCAGTCTGGAATAAAGTACTCCACGGAACAGTATCTCTTCCACAAGACCTGGAAGAAAAGCGGTTGTAAAAACTGATAATCCAAGACTCTGCATCACTTTCTGTGTCATAGTGTTGGTTGTAACATCTTGAAAAAACAAATTGGCGATCATAGTAATAAACCCTGCAACTGGACGGATCGTAAAGGCAAGAAGGATCACGAGAAAAAATGAACCAATATGGATCTTATGCATTCGTAATGTCTTCTTTGTATCATCTCCACAGATCTTAAGATAAAGAAAAGCGGCAATGAGTAAAATACCATAAAATAAAGTAGTAAAAAGATATGTGTTGGTAATAAAAATCCCCATTCCAGTGGAAAGTATAAAATACAAGATCACATAAAACAGGCTGAAGCAGCCAGCGGATTTGATATATTTCATGGAGTTACCTCGCTATTTTTTTAAGATTCCATTGTCTGTGATCGTGATCAGTCCGTCCTTTAACAGGCGTCCAACTGCACGTTTAAAAGCAGCCTTGCTAAGTCCAAGCTCACGTTCGATCGTAGAAGGTCTCGCCTTATCATTAAATGGAAGACGGCCATCATAGCTTTCAATGGTATCCATGATTAATTTCGCATCACGATCAATCTGAAGGTAAGCTTTCTCATGAGGGCTTAGGGATAATTTACCATCTTCATTCACCTTTGTAACACGAAGGTTAAGCTGTTCACCAATTACGATTTTATTGTGAATCTCGCGTTTTGGGATACGTCCAAGGAACTGGTCTTCTACAGCAACAAAAGCACCATGATCAGGGTTGATATTATAAACAGTGGCATGCACCCAATCGTTGACTTTAAAATGATGATCTGTCGATAGTAATTTACCAATCTTCATTGTTGCACAAAGACGATCACTCTTATCAATATAAAGAGAAACCAGATATTCTTTATTTGGACGGATATGTCCTAACTGTTCTTTAAATGGAAGAAACAGATCTTTTTCTAGTCCCCAGTCAAGGAAAGCACCAATCTTGCTAACTTCTTTGACACGTAGAGGGCGGATCGCACCTAATGTGATCTTTGGAATATGAACGGTAGCAATTGGGCGATCCTCAGAGTCCTTATAAACAAAACATGAAATCTGATCACCGATCCTTGCACCATCTGGAACTTGTTTGGCAGGAAGAAGGATACTTCCATCTGTTACATCCTTTTGGTCATTGACATAAACACCAAACTCCTTTTTCTTCACAATATATAAATCTTGAAATTTTCCTAATTGAATCATATTTATCCTCTTTCTTAATTTTTAGATTTGTCAGACACTTAATCGTTGATTTTTGTCGTTTTCACACATTATAACACAGTTCCATAAAAAAGCGAAAGAAAAAGCCTGAAAACAGCATAAAAACGTGGTTTATTTGAAGTTTTTACTTGACTTAGATGAGGAAAGCCTATAGAATTATCTTATGCAAATTCAAAGACATATACAATTATGTTTGAGTTGAGATTAGGAGGAAAATTTAATGAACAAGACAGAATTAGTTGCAGCAATTGCAAAGAAAACAGAATTGTCTAAAAAAGATGCAGAAAAGGCACTGAAAGCTTTCACAGATATCGTTGCAGATGAACTGAAAAAAGGTGAAAAAGTACAGCTGGTAGGCTTTGGTACTTTTGAAGTATCCGAAAGAGCAGCAAGAGAAGGAAGAAATCCGCAGACTGGCGAGACCATGGAAATCAAAGCTTCCAAAACTCCGAAATTCAAAGCAGGAAAAGCTTTAAAGGACATGATGAACTAAGTAAAAATCTATGCGCTTAGATAAATTTTTAAAAGTATCAAGACTGATCAAGCGGCGTACCGTAGCCAATGAAGCCTGTGATGCAGGCCGTGTCCTCGTCAATGACAGACCGGCAAAAGCATCCGCACAGGTCAAGGCAGGAGATGTACTGGAAATTCAGTTCGGAAGTAAATCCGTCAGGGTAGAAGTGCTGAATGTGCAGGAAACCGTGAAAAAAGAAGAAGCACAGGAGCTTTACCGCTACTTATAAGAAGTGCGGCAGGATTCATGTGCAGCGAATAAAAAGAGAAAACCTTCATATAATGGGTGTATAGACCATTGTATGGAGGTTTTTTGCATGGGGGAGATGAACGAACAGGTGCACCGCCTTTTGCTGGAACAGCGGAAAACACTTTCTCTTGGCGGCGTGCAGGATGTGAAAAGCTTTGATGAGAACGAAGTTCTGCTCGTGACCGTCTGCGGTGTTCTTACCATCCGCGGAAAAGAGCTGCATGTGGGCCGCCTGGAGCTGGAAAAGGGAGAGGCGGATATCGAAGGCAGCATCGACAGCCTGGTCTATACGGAACATGGGCCGCAGCAGAAGAAGGGGTCTGCGCTTGCGCGGCTGTTCCGGTAAAAATGAGTGCGTATGTCACCCGGGAGCTGATTCTGCTCGCCTGTTCCATCTGGCAGGGGGCAGTCCTGGGGTTCTGGTACGATCTGATCAAGACAGCGCGGAAACTGATCCGCCACAGCCATGCGGCGGTATCTGCAGAGGACCTCTGCTACTGGATTGCGGCAGCGCTGTATCTGTTTGTACGGATTTACGGAGAGAACAGCGGCATTCTCCGCGGGTATCTGTTTGGCGGCATCCTTGGGGGCGCTGCATTGTACCACGCATCGTTTGGACGCTTTCTTCCGGAACTTCTGGCAAAGGGAATCAAAAAAGCAGGGCGAATCCTCGCTTTTCCAGGAAAATGGCTGGTAAAAAGTATGAAAAAACAGAGAAAAAGGTTGAAATTTCATGGGAAGAACGGTAAGATGTAACTACACATGTAAGAACAAAAGAAACAAGTCTGCGGACGAAAAACAACAGATAGTTTGGCTGCAGATGGTTGGAAAATAGAAAGCAAGGGTAAAGAAAAGAATGAAAGAAAGGGAAGAAAAGAATTCTGGCCGAAAGAAAAAAGTCAGAAAGAAGAGCCGTACAACAGAGTTCTCAATTACCATAGTCCTGTGCTGCCTGGTTGCAGTCCTTACCGTAAAGGGAATCAGCCTTCAGCAGAAGGTCAATGCAAATGCATCCCGTCTTTCCAGTCTGGACAGCCAGATTGAAGAGGAGAAGCAGCGCACCGATGATATTACCGCCTTGAAAGAATACATGCAGACCGATGAGTACATAGAAAAAACGGCAAGAGAAAAACTTGGCATGGTAAAGGATAATGAGATTTTATTTAAAGAATCCCAGTCGAAATAAACAAAACAGATAAAGAAAGGGCATGATTTTGCAGTCCCCTTTGAAGTCCAGAACAAAGAGAGGAGGAGCGGAACATGCCGGAGTGGATCATTGCCATGTTCCTGATCGGCGCATTGCTGTCAGCAGGGGACATGGCTAAAATTTTTTTAGAAGCCAGAAGAAGCCGCCGGGAAGCAGCCGTCTATGACAATCATCCGCAGAAACTGCAGATGGAGCACTACGCCGATTCGTTCCGCGTTCTGGCAGAGAGCTTTTACCAGATGCCGTCAAAAAGTGTGATGCCGGAGACGGGCCGGGTGGACAAGATTCTGGAAAAAGAACAGCAGGAAGTCTGCAGCCGCTGTGCGAAGGCGTCGTGGTGCTGGGAGCAGTACGGAAACCTGACGCGCGAGCGGTGCCAGGAACTTCTTCAGACAATCGCCGACGGGGATGAGGACGAGATCAGCCGTGCAAAAGGCGAATGGAACGCCTCCTGCCTGAACGGCTCCCGCTTTCTGGAACTGTTCTGGAACCGCTACCAGCAGGAACGCCAGGCGGCGCTCTGGTCGGGGCGTGTGGCGGAGAGCCGCCGCGTGGTGGCAGAACAGTTAAGTGAAGTCGCCGGGATTATGGACCGCGCCGCGTGTGATCTGTACAGCCTCAACAGTCTGCCGGACGAGCTCTCGGAAAAAATCTGCCGCCAGATGAAGAAAAACGGGGCTTTCGTCCAGAAAATCTGGCTCCAGGAGCGGCCGAAAGAGCATTTACAGATCTATATGACGGTCAAAGCGGGCCGTCACTGCCGGATCACGCTTCGCCAGACGGCGGAACTGATCGGTTCCCTGTGCGGAATCCCGATGGTTGCGGTACGCGACGGGGCACAGGTCTTAAGCGGAGAATACCAGACGGTGCTGTTTCAGGAGGATGTGAAATTCCAGGTTCTCTACGGTGTGGGACGCATCACCAAGGAGCAGGAGAGTATCTCCGGGGACAATTACAGTGTGCTCTGCGAAAACGGCCAGTTTGTCCTCTGCCTGTCGGACGGCATGGGTTCCGGGATCGAGGCAAACAGGGAGAGCGAGACGGTGGTGGAGCTGTTTGAACAGTTCCTGCGCGCCGGATTCCCGCGGATCATGGCGGCACGGATGATCAATTCGATGCTTCTGCTGCAGCCAAAGGAAGGGATGTTTTCCACGTTTGATGTTGCTTCGATTAATCTCTACACAGGCGTCTGCAGCTTTTTGAAAGGAGGTGCATCGCCGACGTTCCTTAGGCGGGATACGTGGGTAGAGGTTGTGGAGTCGACCAGTCTTGCCGCAGGTCTCGTTTCCCAGACGGATTTTGATACCACAACGAAAAAGCTGTACGACGGTGATTACCTTGTGATGATGACGGACGGAGTGCTGGACGCGCTGCCCGGGGACAGGACGGAGCAGATGAAGCAGCTTCTTCTCGAAGTGAAAAACAGCGAGCCGCGGGAATTTGCCCGGGAGCTTTTGGAACGCGTGCTGCGCCTCGGCGGCTGCCGCGCACGGGATGATATGACGGTTCTGGTCGCCAGAATCTGGAAAAAATAGGAGTAAAAACGAAGGATGCGAGAGAAAGTAAGAGCCTTTATGGAACAGTATCATATGGTAACGGCAGGCGAACGCGTGCTGCTCGGCCTCTCCGGCGGCGCGGATTCTGTCTGCCTGTTTCATCTGCTGCGGGAACTGCAGGAGCCGCTTGGCTTTTCGCTGCTGGCTGTCCACGTCAACCATAACCTGCGCGGCGCGGAAGCCGGGCGGGATGCGGCATTTGCAGAAAATCTGTGCCGGGAATATGATGTTCCGTTCTATCTCTATTCCTGTCCCGTGGAGAAGATCGCAAAAGAAAAGCATCTCTCGACGGAGGAGGCGGGACGCGCGGCGCGGCAGGAAGTTTTTGCAGCGTGCGCAAAGGAGCAGAGGGCAGTGAAAATTGCGCTCGCCCATCACCAGGATGACGTTGCGGAGACGATGCTGCATCACCTGGCACGGGGAACGTCGCTGGCCGGACTTGCCTCCTTACGCCCCGTGCGGGGGAATGTGATCCGTCCGCTTCTCTGCGTCGGACGAAAAGAGATCCGGCAGGAACTGGAAAGCCGGAAGTGTTCCTGGTGTGAGGACAGCACGAATGCAGAGGATGCTTACACGAGGAACGGAATCCGCCACCATGTGCTGCCGTATCTGACCGAAGAGGTCAATCCGCGTGCCGCCGCGCATATGGCACAGACATCGCTGGACCTGCTGGAAACGGAGGAATATCTGGAGCAGCAGACGGATCAGCTGATGGAGCGGTATGCATCCGCAGAGAAAAATGCGGTTGTGCTGCGTGATGCGGTGAGCAGCAAAGCGCCTCTTCTGCAGCGCTACGTGATCCGGCGCGTTCTGGAACAGCTGGCGGGAAAACGGAAGGATCTTACCAGGGAGCATCTGGAATCTGTGCGGGAACTTTTTGAAAAGCAGGTCGGAAAAAGTGTCTGCCTGCCGTATGGAATCACCGCCGTGCGCGGATACGAGACGCTCCGCCTGGAAAAGCAGGGAGTGCATTTAAAAGAAGAACGGAAAAGGAAAAGCGGCGAAGAAGTTCCAATTCCGGTTCCGGCCGGGTGGGAAGAGGAAAAAAGTCTCGCATTTGCAGAAAATCCAGTCACGATTGTGAAAAAAACATCGGTTTTTCCCGAAAGAATTGAAGAAAAAAAGTATACGAAATGCTTTGACTGTGATAAAATAAAAGACGGTCTTGTCCTCCGCACGAGAAGAAGCGGAGATTATCTGAGAGTAACCGCAAAAGGCGGGAAAAAGAAACTAAAAGATTATATGATTGATGCCAAGATACCGAAAGAGGAGCGGGATTCCATTCTGCTGCTCGCCGACGGACCGGAGATCTGGTGGGTCGTGGGGTATCGCAGAGGAGAGAGCGGCCGTGTCGGGGAAGACACGAAAGCAGTTCTGCAGATACAGATTGGCGTTGGTAAGGAGGAAAACAGATGAAAGAGACAATCAGAGTATTATTAAGCGAAGAAGAAGTAGACAGACGAATTAAAGAAGTAGCAGACCAGATCAACCGCGATTACGCAGGAAAAGAAGTGCACCTGATCTGCGTTTTAAAAGGCGGCGTATTCTTTATGTGCGAGCTGGCAAAACGCATCACAGTGCCGGTAAGCCTTGACTTTATGTCCGTATCAAGTTACGGCGATGACACCAAGTCCAGCGGAGTTGTCCGTATTGTAAAAGACCTGGATCAGCCGCTGGAAGGAAAAGACGTTCTGATTGTGGAGGATATCATCGATTCCGGAAGAACGCTTTACTATCTGATCGACATCCTGAAAAAGAGAAATCCGAAATCCGTACACCTGTGTACTCTGCTCGACAAGCCGGAGCGCAGAGTGCGCGATGTCAAAGTAGATTATACCTGCTTTGATATCCCGGACGAGTTCGTCGTAGGCTACGGTCTGGATTACGCACAGAAATATCGGAATCTTCCATACATCGGAGTAGTAGAAGTCGCAGAATAGAAAGGAAGCAATAATAAATTGAATAATGACAGAAAAAGCAGAGGTCTGAGTGGGGCAACGATCATCAGTTTTGTTGTGATCCTTGTTGTGGTTCTGTGGATGGCGAACCAGCTTCAGATGCATCAGCAGGAGATGACATATACCTCCTTTGTCTCTGCAGTACAGGGAAAAAATGTTTCTG
>OGQR01001865.1_pt1 | contig 13714 bp, 9 predicted proteins | sample 1553271 | NCBI WGS metagenome assembly OGQR01 (sample SAMEA2579970, study PRJEB22360) | human gut metagenome | biome: human gut; feature: human-associated habitat; material: faeces | place: Denmark | collected 2008/2010 | reverse complement strand
CGTGTTTATAGACTAAATAGACGCGGTCGGCAGACACCGCGGAGCGGGACTCGGCGGCGGAAACGACGAGAGAGAACAGACGCTGAATCAGTTGCTCGTCGAAATGGACGGTTTTGAAACAAACAGCGGTATTATCGTCATGGCGGCGACCAACCGTCCCGACGTGCTGGACCCCGCGCTTATGCGTCCGGGACGTTTTGACAGGCAAATTTTCGTCAATCGCCCCGATGTGAGAGGAAGAGAGGCCATTTTAAAGGTTCACGCGCGCAACAAGCCTATTGACGCGACGGTGGATTTCAAGACCATAGCGAGAATAACCTCCGGCTTTACCGGAGCGGACCTGGAAAACTGTCTCAACGAAGCGGCAATACTCGCGGCGCGCGACAACAGACGCCAAATAACTATGGCGGACGTGAACGAGGGTATTACCAAAATGGAAATGGGACCTGCCAAAAAATCTCGTCTGGTCACGGAGCATGACAAGCGCATCACCGCTTATCACGAAGCGGGGCACGCGATACTTGCTTGCAGCCTGAAAAATTGCGAACCGGTGCACGAGGTCACGATTATTCCGCGCGGAATGGCGGCAGGCTTTACCATGACGCGTCCCGAAAACGACAACGAGCACGTTTCAAAGGCGTATTTATTGGACAACATAACCATGACTCTGGGCGGCAGAATCGCCGAGGAGTTGGTGATAGAGGACTATTGCACGGGCGCGAGCGGAGACATAAAGGCGCTGACGGAGCGCTGCCGCAAAATGGTCACCGAGTGGGGCATGAGCGAAAAGGTCGGCTTGCTTTATTACGGTGGGGAGCAAGAGGTTTTTGTCGGCAGAGATTATCACAGCACGCAGGGATATTCCGAGGAAACCGCCGCGCTTATCGACGAGGAGGTAAGGCGCATAGTGGACGAGTGCCACGAGCGCGGTACGGAAATTTTGAAGGGCAAGCTCGACATTTTGCACAACATGGCAAAGGTTTTGATAACCAAGGAAACAATCCACACCGACGAGGTCAATATGCTTATGCAAGGCAAGAGCGCTGCGGAGGTAATCGATTTTATCGACGTGAAATATTCCACGGAGGACAAAAAACCTGCCACAGGTACGGATGACGGCAGATTGCCTCATTGAAATAATTAAAACAAGAGCGGCGAAATCTCGCCGCTTTTTTGTCAAAAAGGCGGGAGTTTTTGCGCTTGACAAGATTGCGCGCAAGGTTTATAATTTTAACAAAATTCCAAAGAGGTAAATGAAATGGCAGAGAAAAAAGGGCTTAAGGCTTTTTCGGGGAATTCAAGCAGTTTATCACGCGCGGCAACGTAATGGATATGGCGGTCGGCGTCATTGTCGGCGGAGCGTTTACGGCAATCATAACCGCGCTCAGCGACCATATACTCAAACCCGTTATAAATTGGCTGCTTGCCCTCATTTTCGGGAAAAATTCGCTTACGGAAATTTATACGTTTTTGAAGCCGGCTTATGTTGACGGACAGATTGACCTTGCAAACTCAATCTATATCGATTGGGGCGCGTTTATCAACGCGATTATCAATTTCCTAATCATTGCCTTTGTGCTTTTCTGTATCGTTAAGGGCTTGAACAGTTTGGCAAATGCGCGCGCCAATCTTGTCGGCGGAGTTGCGACGGACGAGAGAAAAGCAGTCGCCGCTTATCGCCGTCAAGGCATGACGAAAGCGCAGGCAAAAGCGAAATATGCCGAGGACGTCGCCAAGGCGGAAGCGGAAAAAGCAGAGCAGGAGCGTCTCGAAAAGGAGGCGGAGGAAGCAAAAGCAACCGCGAATACCCGTTTGCTGGAAGAAATACGCGACACACTCAAAGCGCTGTCGGAAAAAGGCTGAGAATTTGAAAGCCGCCTAAAAAAGGCGGCTTTTCTTGTGCCCGAAAAACAAAAAGCATTTTTGTTGCGGCAAAGGTCAAGAAAACATTTGACTTTTGTAAGCCGTAGACCTATAATATATAGGCAAAATTTCATATGCGCCTTTAGCTCAATTGGATAGAGCGTTGGTCTACGGAACCAAAGGTTAGGGATTCGAGCTCCTTAAGGCGCGCCAAACGAAAACACGACACCGCTGACGCCTGCTCGTGTTTTCTTATTTTATGCGCCTTTGCGGAGGCGGCTCACTTCTTCGCATTCTTTTTGATTTCGCTGTGGTAAAAGTAGTTGACTATGACGGGCGGCGCGTCAAACGGGCGTTTCGGCGTGTCGTCGTTGGTTAAATATTCCATTCCTTTGCTTTGCGCATAATCGCGCATTGCTTGGTCAAGCCATTCCCAATAATCGCGCCGATTGAAGCTGTAAATATCGCGGTACAGCGGCAAAAGCTTGGGATATTTTTGAGAAATATACTTCATGATTTGCGGCTTGAAGGCGCCGCGCAGGTTGAGGTTTTCCAACCAAATTAAGTTGCAGCTGTCCTTTGCCCGTTCGATAATTGCTTTCACGTCGGTGATTTCGGGGAATATGGGCGAGATAAAACAGGTGGTGCGCACTCCCGCGTCATGAAAGGCTTTCAAAGCCGCAAGCCTTTTTTCGACGGGCGCCGCCTTGTCCATATCCGCACGGAACCGCTCGTCCAAAGTGTTGACCGACCACGACACGCGGGCGTCGGGGAACGTCCTTATCAAATCGAGGTCGCGCAACACAAGGTCTGATTTTGTGGCAATGGAAAGTTTTACGCCGCTGCCTTTAAGCTGTTCGAGGACGGCGCGGGTGCGGCCGAATTTTTCTTCGCAGGGCTGATAGGGGGCGGTCACCGAGCCGATAAAGATTTCTTTACCCGCATATTTTTCGGGGCGGGCAATCGGTTTCCAAAATTTTACGTCGACAAACTCTCCCCACTGCTCTTCGTGCCCCGTAAACCGCTTCATAAAGCAGGCGTAGCAATACTTGCAGGCGTGTTCGCACCCCACATAGGGGTTGAGCGAATAGTCGCATACGGGAAGATTGGATTTTGTTACGACCTCTTTTACGTCGATTTCTCGTATAATCATCGGCGTTACCACTTGTTCCAACGGACTTTATTCTCCACCGTCGTTTTAACCTGCGAGGGGACGAGCGCGTCCTTTGCCGCATAGCCGAGTATGACCATGGCGGGCAGGCAGTAGCCGTCGGGAACATTCAAAAAGCTCTTGATTTGTTCGGGTTCTTTTTTGACGGGGATATGCACGACGGAGCCGAGTCCTTCGGCGGTCGCCGCGAGCAGCATATTTTCAATCAAAGCCCATGTCGCGCCGTAGTCCATCAGCCCGTAGGCGTTTTCAAACCCGTATTTCTGTTTGAAATAAGGCAAGATTACGCACGCGCTTTCTTCAATCATGCTGCGTTGGCGCGGATAGGCGATTTTAAACATTTCCTGCTGCGGCGTTTTAGGCTCGTCGATGCGGCAGTAATAGGGCTTTACGAGCTTCGCCACGTCCGAAATGACGTTTTTGTCCGTAAGCGCAACAAGCTCCCATCTTCTCTGATGATTTGAAGAGGGCGCTTTCAGTCCCGCGTCCAAAATGCGTTCCAAAGCTTCGCGAGGTATGGGCTTGTCCTCGAACTGACGGATACTTCTTCTCCTGTTTACTGTTTCATAAAACTCCATTTTTTTTTCCTCCGTTATTTTAATTTTTTCTTATCGCTTCCGAAAAACATATCTCCATGTTTTCGGTAAATTCCGTTGCAAGCCTGACAAGCTCGGCGGCGTTTGTCTCTCCCATTTGTTCCATGGCAAGATTTTCGGCGTGTGCGGCGTAGGGGATTATGTCCTGCGCGTAGGCTTTTCCCTTGTCGGTGAATATTATTCGCTTGTTGCGCCTGTCCTCCTTGACCTCATGCAGAGAAATATATCCTTTTTTAAGAAATCTGCCCGTTATTGCGGCAATGGTCTGCTTGTTGGCGGAAAGCCGCCTGCAAATGTCCGTTTGCGTACAGCCGTCGGGGGAAAACCATAGTATATCGAGCACAAAAAGTTCGTTGACGGTCAGACCGTGATGAGCGGCGCATTTGGCGTAAACTGCGTACTGTCTGTCGCGAAGCACGCAAAAGGCGTTCACAAGGTCGTTTATTCGTTGGTTTTTCATAGAACCAATCTCCAATTAGTATTATATCATACTAATTATAACAGTGAAATAATTTATTTTCAACTGTTTTTTGGTAAATAACAAAAAAATTCGGACTAAACGAAGCGCGGCGGCGCAGAAAAAACAAAACCGCACACGGTTCAGCGTGGGTTTTCGATGTTCAATATAAAGAAACTTCCGCATTGAAACAAATAATTTATTAATGCAAAACTGGATTAAAGGTCGTTCAAACAACCGTTTCGGCGGGGGCGCGTATTATTTTTTGCGACTTTTTACCGCATTGACGACGGATAAAATAATGAGAAAAACCCAAACCGCAAGCGAGCTGAATGCGCACAAAAAAAGCATATCGCCCTCTATGCCTCCGCCAAAGGTCATAACCAAAGCATATTGCAGGGAGAGGACGGACACCAGAGCGTCTACGAGGTTGACGTTGCGCAGCATTTTTACGCTGAGATTTCCGTTCTTTTTGGCCTTTGAAAAATTTATTGCCGACATTATGATTTTGTAAGTGGTATACGCGGCAATGGTTATTGCGTGCACGGAGGAAAAATTAACTTCCTTTTTTTGAAGCGCCATCAGAGTTATCGGAGCAATCAAAGAAATGTCGGTTGCAAAAAGCAAGGCGCTTTGGACGCGGAACAGCCTTTTCCTCGCCTTTTCCTTCTGCGGTTCGTCGTAACCCTTTTTCACGTATTTGATTTCCGCAGACAAAATGAAAAAACGTATGCAGAGCAGCGACAGGTAATACGCCGCGATACCCGTATTCCAGGCGGAAGAGTAAGCCAGTCCGAGGAAAAGGTTGTATGCGGCGTATGCCGCGCCCGTTATTAGAGAAACGGCGGAAAAAAAGAACGTGCGGAAGGCATAATCGTTTTTAAACCGCTCAATGTACTTTTTTTCCGCGTTTTTCTCAGTCATACGATTTTTCCTTTCAGATTAAGTCGGCTTTAAGCAGGTCGTTGCCTTTTTCGAGAATATTGGCAAGCTTTTCTTCGTTGTCGTCGATGATCGGCAGAAGTTCTCCGGTTTTCTTTTCGACCATTTTTTTGTAAATAAAATAATTTACGCAGCACAGCGCAATGCCTGCGATGCCAAGCGCGATTCCGCCGACAAACGCGGCGAAATTGTTTTGATTGAGCATAATCAGGCTCATTCCGCCGCCCAGCAAGAGCGCAGCGATGCAGCCGAAAATGTAAGAGAATACGCTTGCTCCCAAGGTTTTTGCGCGCTGCAAGTTGTTTATCGTGCCGAAAATTTCCTCCGCCTGCCTTTCAAGACGCGAAAGCTCCTGCTTGTGTTTTTGTTTCCTGTCGCGTTTTAAAGAAAGAGTAGTGTTGTCGACGGCTGTATGTGCCGCGGAGGTCACTTCCCAACCGAAGGCCTCGTACATATCCGTCGCCTTTGTCATGTCCTTGCTTTTGACTGTTTTTGTCCTGTATTCGTAGGACACAAAATCTTTTTCCTGCATATTATTCTCCTTTTGCGGTGTCGTCAGACGCGCGTTTCTGTTGACTTTTCCGCAAGACATCTGTATCATATTAGAAAAAAACCGACAAATCAACCGTTTGCGGGGCGGAAAATACACAATCGGTCAATCTGTCGCCGCAAATGAGACGAAAAAGGAGAATCTGTATCGTGCAATTTGACTCGGAAGCTTATTCTAAGCACTACATCGTGCAGGCGCTGTTTAAACTGATGGGCGCATACGAATACGACAAGATAAGCGTAACGGACATTGCAAACAAGGCGGGAGTGGGGCGCGCAACCTTTTACCGCTATTTCAAACGAAAAGAAGACGTAATCGTATTTTATTTCGAGCACAACACAAGAGAGTTCGTGTTTACTCAGCGGTTTGAGCCAAGATGCAGGGAGGACTATGTTTCAATAGCCAAAAACGTTTTCAAGCTCTTTAAGCAAAGCAAGGAGCCTTTGAAGCTGTTGAAAAAAGCCCGTTTGGAGCATTTGTATCTGGATTATCTCAACAAGGGCTTTGTCGGAATGTTTGACAACGAGCATCCCGAGCTTGATCGTTACACTCCGTATATCTATGCGGGTATGCTGTTCAACGTGTCCATGGCGTGGCTTGAAAACGACTGCGCGGAGGACGCCGACAGCCTTGCCGAAAGCATGGTGGGCGCAATATTCGACTGAAATTTTGCAGAGCATTAGCTCTGCGGTTTTTTTCAACGGCGAAATTTCGACAAATCCTTGGCGGCGTTAGGACGTGTTTCACGGCTGCGGACGGCCGCTTTTTCATTTTTAAAAGTACGGCTTGTCGGTATTGATTATTTTTAAAATAATACTAACGCTTTGATTTTTTAACCGGCGCTTATATCTATAAAACACCAATTAAACATCATATACCCATATTTATAAAAGAAAAAATAGAAAATCCGACATTGTTTTCGCAAGAATAATGATTTTTGTCCAAAATTTCAATCAAAAAGAAAATTACTTTTTTATTTATTTTGCTTGCAAATCCAAAAGCCTTTTGATATATTTAAACACGTTAACCTTTTTTATGTGTTCTAAAAGTGGAATATCGTTGAATCGGATTGACAAAAACAAGGAGAAAAAAGGAGAGAATTATGGCAAAAAATTTCAAGAAAAAACGGCTGTTTACTGTGGCTGCGCTGACTGTTTTGCTTGCGTTGGCAATGCTTGTTTTTGCCGCGTGCGAAACGGGCAAAACGTACACGCTTACGTTTGAAACGGGAAACGGCTCGGCGGTTTCCCCGATAAAGGCAAAAGCGGGAGATAAAATCGATTTGCCCGACGAGCCGACGCTTGACGGGCACAGGTTTGACGGCTGGTATCTGTCGGAGGATTTTTCCGGAGAGAAGGCAGCGCTACCCGAAACCATGCCTGCGGAAAACAGGACCTATTACGCTAAATTTACCGCAATAAAAACGGCGACGCTTACGCTGGACGCGGCGGGAGGCGTTTTGGAAACCTCCGTTTTCGAGTTGGAGCCGGGCGAAAAGGTGTGGCGGATTGTTTCGCAGGCGGTCCCGAGTTTGACCGGCGCGGTATTCGGCGGCTGGTTCAACGGCAATTCGGCGGTGACGGAAAACACTGTCATGCCCGCAAACGGATTGACGCTCACCGCAAGGTACAAGGCGTCTTACGTCGTGGAGGTTTATCTTGAAGATTTAAACGGCGAATACGGCGCGCCCACCGACCAAGTGACGTTTGAAGGGGGAAGCGATTGGCTGGGCAGGGAGGTCAGGCTGGGCGCCTCCGTGCTTAAAGCGCCCGAAGGCTTTTTGCTCGACCAAACAAAAACTCAGCCGATAACGCTTGTTGCGGGCGAAAACGTATACAAGGCGTATTTCTACCGCGCCGACGGTTATGTGTACTACTTCGTCAACACGCCGCAGGGCGCCGAGGCGGAGGGCGAAATGGATTTTGCGACGGTAACCTACGGCGCGCCGCATACCGTGTCGGAAAGCCTGTTTACCGTGCGCGGTTACCGTTTTGCCGGGTGGTCCGACAGTCCCGAGGGCGAAGTTGTTTACGCCGCGGGCGACGAGATAAGTCAAGTCAAGGGCACGATTATGCTTTACGCGCGGTGGAACTACGGCGCGACGGACGCGGGCGGCGGTGCGGACAGGATTTATCTGCTCATGGAGTCCCCCTTAAAGGCGGTGCTCGAACGTCCCGTGCTGGGCGAAAAAACGGGTTCTTACGACCCCGACACCCGCCTGTTCGAGTTTGAAATCGCGGACGGGCGGACGCTCAAAGGCAGAATGCACGCGGACGGCAAAGGCTTCGCGTATTTCGACAGCGATATGACGCTTACCCTCACGCAGGTTGACGGAACGGCCGCGGGAAAAGCGACAATTGCGCTGGACGGGCTTGACGCAGCCCTTTACACGCCCGAAAACGGAGCGGCGACAGAGGGGAGCTATACGAGAGTGTCTCCGTCGGTTTATCAGTTTTCTTCCGAGAGCGTTCGATTCCGCTTCCGCATCGAAAAGTCGGACGGAGAGGACGTGTTTGTGATGAGCGACGGCTATGAGGGCACGTATTATTACTACAACGGCGGCATTTCTTACCCTGTGGTAATCCTCGACGGCTTCGGCGCTGCGGCGTATCTTGCCGACTCGGAGTCCTCCCTGCTCACGGGCGCATACGCGCCGTCGGGTGAGGAAATCGAGGTGACCTATCCCAACGGCGACGGAGAGGTGCGCTTCCTTTGCCGTCTCGGAGAGGAGCAGGGCAGGACGACTTCGGGAGACGTTGTGACGGTAACCGTGTTTTACCTTGCGGACGATACGCGCGGAGAATATGCAATCGAGGATTTGAGCGGAGCCGAAACGTATTTTTACTCGGACGGCTTCGGCAAGGCGTATTACGGCGAGGGTGCGGAGCGTCGGGAGGTGGATTACGTTTATTATCGCGAGCACGGCTATTACGTCGTGATTGACGGAAAAATAAATTATTTCGGCTTCGTCAGTATGTACCTTGACGGAAAAAATGTTTTCGGCTGTCTCAACATGACGGCAAAAACGGGCGGACTTGCCGAACACAACACTGTCTGGACGGAAGAAAACGCGCGCAGCGGCTTTACCGTAAAGCTGAGAATACTCGACAGTCGGACGGCGGCGATTGAGGTAAGCATGACAAACGGACGTTGGCAGCGGGTTGTTACGGGCGAAAACACCTATGACGGGGACGCTAAAATTTATCACTTTGCGGCGGATTGGTTTGCCCCCGACACCGAAAATATCAAATACGAGCAGCTGCTGGCTCCTTTTTACGGCGATTTTTATTACAAATCTCAGGGGACGTCTTCCTTTGTCATTGCCGACGACGCTTTTTCGGAATACACCGTTTACGACGGCAGCGCGGTCTACACGCTTAAATGCGACGGCTTCGGCAAGGGTTCTCTCTTGAAACGCGGCGACGCCAATTCGGTTCCGATAGTTTACGATTATCGGCACGGATACGAGACGGAAAACGCGTCTTACGGTTTTATTTCTTTCACTTTGCAGATGAGTCTGTTTACCGTGAGGGTAAACGAGGACACCAAAGAAGGGCAACTCGTCACGGAGTTCACGGAGCTTGAAAACCGCCTGCCCGAGCAGGGAGAAAAGTTCTGCTTTGCCGCGGTTGACGGGAGCGGCAAGGGAAGCGCGTACATAAGCTTCCCCGACGGCAGCGGTGGCTTTGTCGCGGGAATTGACGGCGCCTACACCGCGGTTGTTTTCGGCAATGCGGACGGAGAAACGGTATACGTCGAATATACCTTTACGGCGGATTTCTTTGCGCAGGGCTTCGAGGCTCTTGCACAGGACGGCTACGCCTCGTTTGTGTTCAGATACTACCCCGCGATGGGCAATTATTTCTTTGTTTTCGACAGCTCGGAGCAGGAAAACTACGTCATAGACGACGGAGAGTCGCGCATAGAGTTTTCCGTCAACGGCGACGGCACCGCATGGCTCAATTCTCTGCTTTGCGCCGTGACGCGCGACGGGGACGAATTTGTGCTGACAACCGCGTCGGGTGCAAGGGGAGTCGTCCGCGTCGTCGGCGACGGAACGGCGCAGCTTGCCTCCTCCGAGCGCGGCACGTATTTTGCCCTTGCGGACGGTACGCCCACGCTTGAAAAAGAAATGCTGTTTCTCGACGGCTTCGGCGGCGCGACTATGCAACGCTATGTCGCCGCTACGGAAACAAGCAAGTCCCGCATAGAGGACGTTGCGAGCGGAACGTACGTCAGGCTGGATTCCGCAAGCGGCTACTACGAGTATGACGTAAGCTTTGCGGACGGAAGCTATGAAAATTTCAGGTTCGCATACGGCACGATAACCGTCGGCAACTCCGCCGTCGCCGTTTACATCCTTTACGACGAGTCTCGGGAGGAAACCTTCGAGACGTCGGACGGCGGGACGCTTCTCATCGACGCATACGGTCAGGCGACCTTTGAGGCCGCGTCGGGGGAAAAACGCGCCGCAATCGCAAGCCGCGCGGCGGACACGGTGATTGAGGGACGGGAGCTTATGCGCGTGAGAGTGCTCGACGCGGACGGAAAAAATTACGGCGCGGAAAAAACCTACGCCGTTTCGGAGGAGAACGGAAAGAAACGTCTGCTTCCCGTTGACGGCGGTCTCGGCGTCTACTTCCTGCTTGAAGGGGACAAAATCCTTTCCGAGTCAAAGCTGGTTCTTGACGGTCTGGGAGGGGGCGTCCTGTATTGCGGCGAAACGCAATCGGAAGTCAAAGGAACGTATACGGCGGCAGAGAGGGAAAACGAGTGGATTTTCCGCCCCGACGACACGGAGACAGAGAGCTTCCGCTTCGCTCTCATGCGCGGCGTCCCGACGACGGAGGGAGAGAGCTTTGACCTTTTTGCCGTTTATGCCGAACAATGGGAGTGCACGCTGCTTTCCGCAGATTGGGAAGTCGCTGCTTTTGGCGGCTACGGCTCCGGCACGTTTATCGACAGATTGGGCAGAGTTTTTTCCGTTTACTGCGAAATCGTAGACGAAAACACCGTTCGCATTTACGGAGCGGCTTTCGGCGAAATGTGGCTGACGGCGGATTTTCTTTCCGACACGTTTGAGCTGTACGACCAAGCCCCCGCAGAATAAATAATTTTCAAGGCAAAAGCCGCCCTAACAAGAGGGCGGCTTTTTGCATTTCAAGACGTTCACTCCCGCCACACAAAATTTTTATTATGGAGCAGGGACGTTCATAAAATTTACTAATGTGTTTTTTTTTTGTATTTTTATTTGACATTCGGTGAAATGGATGATATCATTGACGCGATTACACATGAAATAACGACATTTTTTTGAATTTTTCTACAAAACGATAAAATATGGCAAATTTGCGAAAATTCGCCTTTGTTAGAGGAGTTGTCAAAAAGCATTTTACGGACGCGTACGGGACAGATTGTCCGGCGCGGCTGTGGAAAATTTAAATCGGAGGAACTTTTATGAAAATCAAGAGATGGCTTTATGTCTTGTTGATTGTGCTCGTAGCGGCGCTCACCCTTTCGGTGCTGACAGCCTGCGAACCCAAGCCTGAAAATCAGGATTTGGTTGCGGGGCCCGAAGCGGGAGTTTACTACTACGACGACGAGGGGATCGAGTATCAGATAGCTCTGGCTGCCGGCAATCGCTTTACCTTCTGGGTTATGGGCGAAAACCTTTCGGGCGAATACACCCTGACGGGAACAGAGCTGGTGTTCGATTTCACGGGGGACAAAGCGGACCTGACCGCCACGCTCAGCGACGAAGTGATTACGCTTGAATATTCGGGCGCGCAGCTTCGCTTTTTGAAAAAGCTTGCGTACAGAGTCACTTTCGATTCGGCGGGAGGCAGCGCCGTCGCGCCGATCAACGTGCTCAACGGCAGAACTCTCTCCCGTCCCGCGGAACCCGTCCGCGACGGATATGCCTTTGTCGGCTGGTACAAGGACAGCGCGCACACCGTGCCGTTTTTGTTCGACACGGAGATAATAACCTCCGACACGACGCTCTATGCGTTCTGGGCGGAGAGTGAAGAGGGACAGGCGGAGTTTACGGTGACGTTTGACCTCAACTACGACGGCGCTCCGACAGTCGCCTCCGCAGTGACAATAGGCGGCAGACTGATAAACGTGCAGCAGCCCGTTCGCAGCGGCTACACCTTCGGCGGCTGGTGGATAAGCATGTACGACAGCGCCGAAATGCTCACCGCGCGCTACACGGAGGACACGGTGTTCTCCGAAAACGCCACTTTGTTTGCTCTCTGGACGTCAACTTCCCAAACGGGACTTGCCGCTCCCGAGGTCAGCGTGACCTCCGAAGGGGTTACGCGCAGCGTTGCCGCAGGCGTGACCTACCGCTTGAAGGTGGAGGGCCCCGACGGTTTTACCGCTGTGGACAAGGCCAGCGACACGGCGGGCGAGGGAATCGACTTCGCGTCGGCTCCGGCAGGCGACTACGTGATTACGGTTACCGCAGCCCGTGGGGACGAGAGCGTTTCCGTCACGAGATATTTCAAAAACAAGGCGCTTGACGCGGTTTCCTTTTTTACCGTCGTGGAGCCTTCCGCGTTGATTTTCAAAAAGGTCGAGAACGCGCAATCCTATTACATCACCATAGTGTGCGGAGACGAGGGACACAGACACGAGCGTTTTGCTCTGGGCGACTCCGCGTTTTACAATTTTGTGAACTGCTCGATGACGGAGGAGGGAATCTCCTTTGTCGTAACAGCCGAAGCCGACCGCTACGCGCCCTCGGTTTCCAAGCCTTTCGTCTATCGCCGCGCGCTGGAAAAAATCGAGCAGACGAGTTTCCGGTTGGATGAGGAAACGGAAATTCTGACCTGGCAGGCGGTGGAGAACGCTCAGGGCTACAAGGTTGAAATTTCGTGCGGAAAGGAAAACCACACGCACACGGAGTTCATAGGCAGCGAGACTTCTCTGTGTCTCAAAACCTGCGCGCCCTGTGCGGACGGCGTGCGGGTTAAAATCGTGCCTGTGACAAAAGGCTACGTTTCGCCCGAAGCTGCGGAGTATGTTTACGCAAAAACAAGGCTTGCCACTCCCGACAATATCCGTGTCGAGGACGAGCTGCTTGTCTGGGACTCCGTAGGCGAGGGAGTAAGTTATCAGGTAAGAGTGGGCAACGCTCAGCCCGTTACGGTTGACGCAACCTCTTTCAGCCTTGCGGAAATTGTTGCGACGGCGGCTCCCGGCGCCGACTTTTCGGTGTCTGTGCGCGCCCGTGCCGACGGCGAGGATTCGCTTTGGAGCGACGCGCAGGATATGCGTTACTACGCTATGTACGGCACGCTGGAATATTCGCGCGGGGTGGTTTACTGGCGTCACGTCATAGGGGCGACGGGTTATCAGATACGGTACAACGGCGACGTTAGCACCCTGCGCAACGTGCCTGCGGGCGAAAACTCCTTTGAAGTCGCTCTTCCTTTCGCGGGGAGAAACAGCATAGAGGTTCGTTTTGTTGACGGAGAAAACGTCGGCGCGTGGGTTTCGCTGGACGTGGTTGCTTACAGAATAACCTTCGACAGCCGCGGAGGCAGCAGCGTTCAAAGCATAAACAAGGCTTACGGCGACAGAATGCAGGCGTTTGAACAGCCCGAAAGAAGCGGCTACGAGTTTGCGGGCTGGTACAACGCAATCGGCGGCGCGGAGGGCAACGGCGCGGAGTATACCGACGAGTTCTTTGCCGAGACGGGCGACATAGTGCTTTACGCATATTGGAAATCCACGTCCTTTACCGTTACTTACAACTACTACGGCGGCATAGCTCCCGAAGGCTCCGTCGGCAACGCGCGCCTGATTTTCGGAGAGCATTATACGCTGGAAATTCCCGTTCCCTCCGACGCCACGCTGGTTTTCGGCGGGTGGTATCAGGAGCCGGGCGGACAGGGTAACCGCTACACCGACGAGCTGGGCAACAGTCTGGCTGTCTGGAACACGGCAAACGACGACACGACGGTTTACGCCTATTGGATTGAGGCGCTTGCTTTCAGAGAGTCCACCAACGGCGCTTACGCCGTGCTCAAAGGTCCCGATATAAATCAGGTCAAAAATCTTATCATACCCGTGAGCTACAACGGCAGGCCCGTTTCGTATATCGACAGGGGGGCGGATTCGGAACGCAC
>OGQR01001864.1_pt1 | contig 13716 bp, 11 predicted proteins | sample 1553271 | NCBI WGS metagenome assembly OGQR01 (sample SAMEA2579970, study PRJEB22360) | human gut metagenome | biome: human gut; feature: human-associated habitat; material: faeces | place: Denmark | collected 2008/2010 | reverse complement strand
TGCAGGCCCCGCGCCCGAGCGGCTCGTATTACACCAAGCGTTTCATGAACGCACTTGGCAGCCCGAACGTCTACACGCACGGTGCTGCTTGCAACATGTCGAAGAACGCTGGGTTTACCCAGGTCATCGGCACGGGTGACTTCACCTCCGACGTGGCGAACTCCAAGATGACGATGTTCATCGGCCGCAGCTACGGCGACGGCATCCGTCCCTCGTCGGTGCAGAGCCTGGCCGACGCCGCCGAGCACGGCACCCGCGTGGTCATCGTCGACCCGCGCTTGAACAACTCCATCGCGTTCGCCGATGAGTGGGTGCCGATCAACCCTGGCACTGACCTGGCCTTCATCCTGGCCATGGCTCATGTTGTCGTGCACAACAAGCTCTACGATGCGAGCTACATCGCCGAGAACACCGTCGGCTTCGAAGAGTGGGCCGATTACCTGAAGGATTGCACGCCCGCATGGGCAGAGGAAATCACCGGCATCTCGAAGGACACGATTGAGCGCTTGGCAACTGACCTTGCTACGGCAGCCCCGGCGGCCTCCATCGAACCTTCTTGGCGCGGTGCCTACGGCTGCAGCTATGCGAACTCCGGTGAGACTGCTCGCGCGGTGTGCTGCTTCAACACGCTTCTCGGCTGCTGGAACCAGGAAGGCGGTGCCTTCTTCGGGAACTCCGTGAAAGCGGGCAACCTCGACAAGGAGAAGTTCCCGCCTGTTCCCAAGCCGGAAGGCAAGATTGCCGGTGCGGACGAGTACCCGCTGTCCCTTGCGGGCATGGGCGTGAACGTCTATGCAGCCGAGCTTGCCAAGAAGGGCGAGATCAAGGGCATGTTCTTCTACAATTCGAACATGGTTGCGGGTTACTCCAACCCCAAGTACCTTGAGGACTGTCTCTCGAACCTCGAGCTTTCCGTTGCCATCGACATCCAGATGACCGAGACCTGCCAGGCTTGCGATTACGTGCTTCCGGATACGTCGTATCTGGAGCGCTTGGAAGTTCCTGAGTTCATCGGCGGCAAGATTCCCGCGGTTTCCCTGCGCGACCAGGTAATCGAGAAGATTCACCCGAACACCAAGCCGGTCGACGAGATCTTCACCGAGCTCGCCGAGGCATGCGGTGTGGGCGAGTACTTCCAGTTCACGGTTGAGGAGCTCGCGGACGCGCAGCTTCGCACGGTGGGCCTTACGCTCGACGGCCTCAAGGTCGCCGGTACCGCCCGCTTCCCCGAGAAGACTTTCAAGTTCGGCAAGACGCCGACGTGGAAGACCCCCACGGGCAAGATCCAGTTCTCGAGCGAGGCATGCCACGCGGCTGGCTATCCGAGCGTTCCTCAGTGGACCGAGCCCGTCGCGAGCGTTCCCGAGGGCGACAACTACTTCCGCCTGATCGGCGGCAAGCAGGCTGTTCATACGCACACGCAGACCGCGAACGTGCCGGCGCTCATGAACATCTCCAAGCAGTACAACCTCGATCGTGTTTGGATTAACGCAAGCCGTGCTGCGAAGCTCGGTATCGCCGAAGGCGACGAGGTCGAGATTTCCAATGATGAGGCAAAGGGTACGGTGAAAGTGCACGTCACCGAGCGCATTAACCCCGAGGCTCTGTACATGCCGAGCCACTACGGATGCAGCTCCAAGGACGAGAAGACCGCCTACGGGTTCGGCCTGCGTCAGATGGACTTCGTGCCCTTCCGCATTGAGCCTGGCTACGGTGGCATCTGCTCGCAGGAGGCTATCGTGAGCGTCAGGAAGGTGGGTGCATAAACATGGCCCGTTATGGAATGTTGATCGATACCACGAAGTGCATCGGCTGCTACACCTGCCGTCTTGCATGCCAGCGGCAAAACGGCCTTGAGCCGGACGAGGCGTTCGTCCGCTTCGAGGACCGCGAAACTGGCACGTATCCCCAGGTTGGCGTCGAGCATGTGCCCCTGCAGTGCATGCATTGCGAAGATGCGCCCTGCACGAAGGTGTGCCCGACCGGCGCTGCCCATATCGGCACCGACGGTATCGTCCAAGTTGATCAGGGCCGCTGCATTGGCTGCTTGTACTGCATGGCAGCGTGCCCGTATCAGGTTCGTGTGCGCAACTCCAAGACCGGCGCAGTCGACAAGTGCCGCTTCTGCCATGTGTCGAACTACGAGAACGGTACCGAGATGTGCACCTGCGTGACGGCTTGCCCGACCCATGCTCGTATCTTCGGCGACTTGGATGACCCGGATTGCGAACTGGTCAAGGAAATCAATCGCACGCACGCGGCGCCTATCGCCGGCGATCTGACCAAGTCCAAAGTTTTCTATGTGAGGTGATGAGAGATGACCTTCGAACCTATTTGGAGCGGCATCATCGCCTGCTATCTGTTCCTTGGCGGCTTGGGCGGTGGCGCGTTCGCGACGAGTGCGTTTTTGGCGTGGCGCCATCCTGAAGCGGTGAATATGCGCAAGATCGGCCACATTATCGCGCCGATCGTCGTTATCATCGGTCTTGTGCTGCTGATGTTCGACGCGAAGGCGGGCCTTTACAACCCGCTGCGCTTCGCTCTGTTGCTGACGAACTTCGGGTCTGTGATGACCTGGGGCGTCGTTATCCTGGCGCTGTTCGTGATCGTGGCATTGATCGCCATGATCCTCGACCTTACAAAGCGTCGCGTCCCCTGGGGCATCGAGCTTGCCGGCTCGATCCTGGGCATCTGCGTCGCCATCTACACTGGCTGCCTGCTCGGGGGGTGCAACACGTTCCCGCTGTGGAACAACGCGCTGCTGCCGATTCTGTTCCTCGTCTCGGCAATGTCGACCGGCATGGCATCCGTGCTGCTCGCGGGCGTGTTCAAGCACCCTGAGGAGTTCAACCGCGTGGGCGTGTTCAAGAAGTTCCACTTCTGCTTCCCCTGCATCGAGATGCTGCTGGTGGCTTCGCTCATGTTCATCACGGTGACGAACTCCACAGCGGGCTATGAGTCGGTTATGGCGCTGCTCGCTGGCAAGTATGCGGTTGCGTTCTGGGTGCTGTTCGTGATTGTCGGCCTCGTCGGCCCGACGATCCTCGAGACCTGGATGCTCTTCTTCTCCCCGAAGGAGTTCGAGGAGAGCCGTAAGGCGCACGCGATTTCCGCGATGTCCGACATCGGCGTGCTCATCGGCGGCTTCATGCTTCGTCTGCTCGTGCTGATCGCGGCACTGCCGATCACCATGGTGACGCCGTTCGTCCTGTAACCTTCCCTTTGTAAGGGGCGCGGTACGCCGCTGCGCCCCTTCCCTTTCAGCTTTTCTTGGGGTTGCGGCACGTCGTCGCGCCCCTCCCTTCAACTTTTCGAATCGCGGACTCCTTCCCCTGCGGTTTCGAAAACCATTCCTGCCAAAGGCCGGTCCTGAAATCCATCAGGATCGGCCTTTGTGCGTCGTGAGGCGAATCGCTTGTGGGGGAGGGGTGTGTGTGGGCCGGGGGGGCGAGGTGTGCACGGAGCGCGGGCGCGGCGAGCCGGCGACGCGAGGTGCGGCCGGGGCGCTGGCGCGCATCAGGGTGTGGGGGCTGGGTGCGGCGCGGCTGTTGTACGAGCTGATATTGTGTGGTTTTGCGTGGTCGAAAATACCCCATCTTTATGGCATTTTGTTTCTGAGTGGTCGTCATTTTCTGTAAATGGTTTCGTCATATTATTCATGAATAATTATGAATATAAGTCTGACGTGCTAAAACAATTAAACGTTGAATATAATGTGAATAACATTCATATCTCTGGGCAAAAACGATATAGTAACGACGCGGATACAAGGGATAAAAGAAAAGAAAGAAGGACCCTCCATGACTGAAGCAATGAAGACGCTTGCTCAGCTGAAAAAGGCGAGCAAACTTACCCGCCTCGCATTCCACAAGAATGGCCCGAAAAGCTTTAAGCGCGGCCAAGGTGCGCTGCTCAAGTTCCTGCTTGAGGACGACAGCGCCACTCAGCGCGAACTCGTGAAGAAGCTTGGGGTCGACCGCCGCGAGCTCAAGGGTATCGTGAAGAAGGCCGAGCGCAACGGCTACATCACCATCGAAGAGGCTGAGGGCGAGCGCACGTACGCGGTCAAGCTGACCGATGAGGGCAAGAAGATTGCCGAGAAGCGCGTCGCGGCGAACGAGGAGACTGCCGAGGATATTCTTGGTTGCCTGAGCGACGAGGAAGTCGCCCAGCTCAATGCTATTACCGAAAAGCTCATCGTCTCTATCAAGGAGAAAGGCGTCAACGGCAAGAAGAAGGGCCGCAAAGCCCATCACTGCCACGGTCATCGCCATCATCGCCACTAATTGATCGCTGCACTATCTCAGCTTGACTTGCGAGATTATAAAGGGACGCGTTTTGCGTCCCTTTTTTGCATTTGTCCTGAACTTTGCATTCAATGCCTATAAAATAAGAGGGCATTAATCATCGGATGAAGGTGGGCTGGTGCAATGAAAATCTCCACGAAGGGCTTGTATGCGGTGCGTTTTATGCTGAATCTCGCTGAGCACGGGGGAGATAAGCTCGTTTCCTTGAAAGAAGTGTCCGAGGCCGAATCCGTATCGAAGAAGTATCTTGAGCAAATCGTTCCTAACTTGGTGTCCGCGCAGCTGGTGAAATCGGTGCGTGGTGCCGCTGGCGGATATCGTTTGGCGCGTCCGGCAAGCGATATCACCGTTCTTGATGTGCTCGCCGTTACCGAGGGAACGCTCGCGCCCGTCTCCTGCCTCGCCTGCGAAGACGATTTTGACTGCTCCCAGCCTAATATATGCATTGAAATCGACGTTTGGAGGGGCCTCGACAAACTGATTAAGGATTATCTTTCCGGAATCACCTTGCAGGATATCCTCGATAAAGCCTCCTCCGTTGCTTCTGACTGCTACTCGATTTAACGAAATCGTCACCCAAAAAGTCGACTAATATAGTAGGATTAACTGTATTGCAATATAGTCGAGGGGGCGCTTATGTCGAAAGTCGAGCAACGGCCTGTTATCGGGATTGTGCCAACGCAGGTTCCCGACGAAGATATCGTGCGCGTATACGGCCCTGATGGGCTCGTGGAGGCAATCGAAGTGCGCAATCGCACGTTCATGATGGGCGAGCAATGGCATCCCGAGTACTTTGCGGGTGAGCGGTCGATGGGGTGCATCTTCAAAACGCTTTCCATGGAAGCGTCAAAGGCGCGCTCTCGAGAGGAGCGCCTTCGCGAGGAGGGCTTGCATATCGAGAGGCAAGATGCTGGCGGGAGATGGCCGAGCATTTATTTTGCCGATTGCATTTAACGTTCTCTTAACACTTGCATTCAAACGTCTTCCCAGTTGGGAAGACGTTTTTTTGATTGTGGCAAAAAAGTTGGTCAATCATATTGACAAAACCTATAAGCATAGTAGGATAAACGCCATCACATAGGAATCGACGAAAGGCGAGAATCATGACCATCCACAAAAGCGTATCGGAGCTAATTGGCAACACTCCTCTTGTAGAGCTTACGAACTTCGAGAAGAACCATAATCTCGACGCGACCATCCTCGGCAAGGTCGAGTTGTTCAACCCTGCGGGATCGGTGAAGGATCGCATTGCGAAGGCGATGATCGACGAGGCGGTGAAAGCCGGCAAGGTGAACGACGACACGGTGCTCATCGAGCCCACTTCGGGCAATACGGGTATCGGCCTTGCCGCGATAGCTGCTGCTCGGGGTAACCGCCTCATCATCACGATGCCGGAGACGATGTCAATCGAGCGCCGCAACCTCATGAAGGCCTACGGTGCCGAAGTGGTTCTGACCGACGGCTCAAAGGGCATGAAGGGGGCTATCGCCAAGGCTCAGGAGCTCGCAGGCGAGATTCCCAACTCATTCATCCCGAGTCAGTTTACCAATCCGGCGAATCCGGCTATCCACGAGGCGACGACCGGCCCTGAGATTTGGAGGGACACCGAGGGCAAGGTCGACATTCTTGTCGCGGGCGTTGGCACAGGCGGCACGGTTACCGGCACGGGTCGTTACCTGAAGTCTCAAAACCCCGACGTGAAGGTCGTCGCGGTCGAGCCGGCGGGATCCCCGGTTCTCTCCGAAGGCCATGCGGGTGCTCACAAGATTCAGGGCATCGGCGCGGGCTTCGTTCCCGATACGCTCGATACTTCGGTGTATGACGAGGTCATCGCCGTTGCCGATGAGGATGCGTTCGAAACGGGTCGCGAGCTCGCCGCGAAGGAGGGCCTGCTTGTCGGCATCTCGTCAGGCGCCGCCGTGTGGGCCGCAAGCCAGCTCGCGCAGCGCCCCGAGAACAAGGGCAAGACCATCGTGGCAATCCTTCCCGATACTGGTGAGCGCTATTTGTCGACGGCTATGTTCAAGTTCGAGTAGCGAGTTAGCCCAAAGGGTCGGCGCTTGGGCGCTGCAAGCTGAGGCGCTGTCCAGGGGCATGAAGTACACGTCTCGCAGGCTGAGGCAAAGGAGCGCGCATGAGCGCCCGACCTCCACTCGATACCAGCATCGTGAGATTTGATTGCTGACAACTCTTCTTCAAATACCCAAGGCGGCACGACGGCTTTCTTCCCCTCTCTCTGTCTAGGCTGTTGATGCCGCAAAGCGAAGCCCCCTCGATGAATGAACTCGGATCGAGGGGGCTTCGCTACGCACTGATGATGGTGCCGCCGCCGACGACGGTGTCGCCATCGTAAAGGACGAGCGCTTGGCCTGGTGCTGCGGCTCGTTGCGGCTCATCGAACTCCATCACGAGCATGTGGTCCTCGATGCGCACCCATCCAGGTTGCGCCTTCATACGGTAATGCGTCTTGGCCGTCACGCGCAAAGGCTCATCGATGGAGGAAACAGAAATCAGGTTCACGTCGTTCGCTCGCACGGTTGCGGCGCGCGTTTCGGAGTCGGTTCCCACGACAAGTGTGTTGGTCTCAGCGTCTTTGCGGAAAACGAATAGTGGCTCACCTGCGGCAACGCCGATTCCCTTGCGCTGGCCGATGGTGTAGCGGTCGATCCCCCTGTGTTCGCCGAGGACTTTGCCATGCATATCGACGATGGGGCCGGGCCCGAAAGTGTGCCCGCAGCGACGCTCGATGAAGCCCGCGTAGTCGCCGTCGGGCACGAAGCAGATGTCCTGGCTCTCGCTCTTTCCCGCATTGTCGAACCCCGCCTCGCGTGCGAGTTCGCGAACCTCAGGCTTCGTCAGTTCCCCAAGCGGGAAAAGCATATGCTCAAGCGTGTCCTGCGTCAGATGGAAGAGGACATAGCTCTGATCCTTCTTGGGGTCAAGCCCGCATTTCAGCAGGTAGCGGCCAGTTTTCTCGTCGTAGGTGCGCCTGGCGTAATGCCCAGTCGCCACGTAGTCGAAATCCAGCTGGCGGCGGCGCTTCTGCAGGGCGTCGAATTTCACGTAGCGGTTGCAGTCGATGCAGGGGTTGGGCGTTCGGCCGCAGAGGTATTCCTTGCAGAAGCGATCGATCACCTCGCGTCCGAAAAGCCCCTGGTAGTTGAAGACGAAGTAGTCCATCCCCAGACTGAAGGCCACTTGGCGCGCGTCTTCGATGTCGCGCGAGGAGCAGCAGGTGCTCTCGCCCACGATGCCCGAGTCAGGGTCGCCTCCGCCGATTCCGCATGCCGACCCTTCGAGGTCGTCGTTGCCGAAGAGCTTGCAGGTGGTGCCCGTGGCCTCGTAGCCCTGACGGCACAGCAAGAGGGCGGCGACGGAGCTGTCGACGCCGCCGCTCATTGCGACAAGAACGCGTTTCCTATTCACTGCGCAACGCCTCCACCGGGTCTTTGCGGCTCGCCGCGCTTGAGGGGATAAGCCCCGACAGGAACGTGAGGAACACGCTGATGGCAACCAGGATTACCGCAGCTTGCCAGGGGAGGATGGCGACGTTGGGCACGTCGAACAGCGCATAGACGATCGCGTTTGCGGGGATGCACCCAAGTGCGGTCACCCCGATGCCGATAAGTCCCGCGACCAGGCCGACGATCACCGTTTCCGCGTTGAACACGCGTCCGATGTCGCCTTTGCTCGCACCGATTGAGCGCAGGATGCCGATTTCCTTCTTGCGCTCGAGGACGCTGATGTAGGTGATCACGCCGATCATGATCGAGGACACCACAAGAGAGATGGCCACGAAGGCAACGAGCACATAACTGATCATGTTCACGATGGTCGTGACCGAGCTCATGAGCGCGCCGACGATATCGGTGTAGGAAACTGCCTTGTCGTCTTCGCCTTCCTCCTTCATCTTGTCGTTGTACCCGTCGAGGATGTCGATGACGCTTTGCTTGCTCTCGAAGTCTTTCGGGTAGATGTCGATGCTCGCGGGCTTCGCGTAGTCGGCGTAGCCGAGCTTGTTGAGGTTGCCGTCGAAGGACGTGGTCTCGGAGCTCATGAACGACATCATGAGCTCGGTGAGCTCCTTTTCGTCCATGTTCATCTGGAACGCATCGGCGAAGGCGCTCTCATCCACGTGCATTGCGGTGGCCATGTTGGCGGATAGCTGCCCCATGACCTGGGTCATCGCCGCTTGCATCTGCGTTTGCATGGCGCTTACCACCTGATTCATGTAGCTGCTCATGGCAGCTTGCAGGTAGGCCTGGATCTTCTGGGCGAGTTCGGCCTGCATCTCGCTCGTGTCGATGATGCCCGGCAGCGCGTCGCCCACGAGCTTCTGTGCCCGTTCGGTTGCGAAGTACTCGTTGAAGCTGGGAGCCGGCTTTCCCTGTTGAACCTGCTCGCTGTAGTAGGCGAAGTAGTCTTTCTCTACCGTCGCCATGAGCGCCGCTGCCGCTTCCTTGTTGATGGTCGGCTTGCCGCTGACCTGGAACTCCGAGGGATCCATCTCGGGCGCGGCGGGAAGGTTGCTCGTGGTGCCCGACAGATCGAGCGAGCTCATGTCGACCGAGAGCGCTTCGGGGTCGATTTGAAACGCCGCCTGCAGCTTGTTTCCGTCGATGGTGAACAGGGAGCTCATGTCGAAGCTCGAGTCCTCGGCGTCCGCTTCTTCCACGAACGACTTGCCGGTGAAGACGTTCGTCGCGCTGTCCGCCAGCTGGTCTTTGACGATCTGCGAATCTGCCGCCTCGTCGATGATGTGGCTCACCATGTCGCTCGTGTAGTAGAAGCCGGTTTGCAGCGAGGTGATCTTCGCGCCCGCCTTGGGCTTCACGATGCCGCAGATGTGCACGTCTTCGCTCGAGTTCACCAGGTCGCGCATATAGTCGGCGTCGTCGCTCTTGTTCTTCCACACGTGGTAGTCGGAGTCGTATTGGTAGTAGTCGGTGGCGGCGACCAGCTTGAACGTCACGTCCATGAGCTGGTCGTACGTAAGCGTCATGTAGTCGTCGGGAGCGGTGACCTCTTCCTCGTTTGCAAACGCGCGCACCATGTCATCGAGCTCGCTGTGGTCGCGCAGCCCCATGGTGTAGAGCATGAAGTCGCTCACCTTGCCGTTGGGGGTGAGCACGATTGTAGTTTGGCGGCCATGTGCCCGCCATGACATCGTATTGGTCTTGGTAAAGATCGGGGTCGCTCGGCATTTCGTAGAAGATGTTGGTGGACATCATCGAGGACATGATGCCGTTGGTGGAAGTGGCCGATCCGAGGCCGATGGAAGAAAACGATTTGTCGGGATTGACCTGCCGCGCGCCATCTTCGGTGTCGGAGCTGAACAGCTGCGGGGTGATATTGTAGCCGTATTCGATGGAATTCACGTACTGGTCAATGCCCGAATCGCCGGTGTCCAGGTACTCTTTCAGGCTGGCAAGGTCGTTGCTGCCGATGCTGCCGAACATGCCGGTCACCATTTTCGACTCTCTGACGGTGCCGCCTGCCGCATCGCCGCTCGAGCCTCCGTCGCTTGGGGAACCCGAGGAACCACCTTGCCCGCCCGTGCTCATGCCCATGGTCATGAGGCTCGTCATGTCGAATCCCTGGTCCTCGATGGAGAGCGGGTACTCGGAGAGCGTTTCCTCCTCGACATTGGCGATGTAGCTGTTCACACCGTTCGCGAGCGAGAGGATTGCGGCGATGCCGATGATGCCGATCGAGCCCGCGAAGGCGGTCATGAGGGTGCGACCCTTCTTCGTGAGCAGGTTGTTCCAGGAAAGGGACAGCGCCGTGAGGAAGCTCATCGATGTGCGGCGAACCTGCTTCTTGCTCGCGCGGATGTCCTCGGGCGCGGGGTCGAAGGGGTCGGAGTCGCTGCGGATGACGCCGTCCGCCAGGTTGACGATGCGTGTTGCGTATTGTTCGGCCAGTTCAGGATTGTGCGTGACCATGATGACGAGTCGATCGTTCGCAATCTCGGTCAAAAGGTCCATAATCTGCACGCTCGTTTTGGAATCGAGCGCACCGGTGGGCTCGTCGGCTAAGAGGATCTCGGGGTCGTTGATGAGCGCTCGGGCGATTGCGACGCGCTGCATCTGCCCGCCTGAGAGCTGGCTTGGCTTCTTGTCCACGTGGTCGCTAAGGCCCACCTTGCGCAACGCGTCGAGCGCGCGGGTGCGGCGCTCTGCGCGAGAGACGCCCGACAAGGTGAGCGCCAGTTCCACGTTCGCCAGGATGGTTTGGTGGGGGATGAGATTGTAGGCTTGGAAGACGAACCCGATGCGGTTGTTGCGGAATGTGTCCCAGTCGCGATCCTTGTATTCCTTGGTCGAGATGCCGTCGATGACGAGGTCGCCCGTGTCGTAGTGGTCGAGCCCGCCGATGATGTTGAGCAGCGTCGTCTTCCCCGAACCCGACGGCCCGAGAATCGCCACGAACTCGCTGTCGCGGAAGGAGATGGACACATCGTCGAGCGCGGTTTGGGTGAAGCTGCCGGTGGTATAGGCTTTGCGAATATTGCGAAGCTGGAGCATCTACGTCGCCTTTCGATACTGGTTGAACCGCTCTATTGTACGTACCCGTCTTGCGCGCGAGCGGTCTGTTGCCGAATCGACATGAAAGGACTTGTAAAAACTAATGAGACGAAATACTATTAATGGGTTAATTTCCTAAACGGTGCCGACTGGCATCGGGAAAGAGAGGGCGGTTATGGAGAAGAAGGTTTATGAGCTTCTGAACGACCAGATCAACAAGGAGTTTTACTCGGCGTACCTTTATCTTTCGTTCGCCGACTACTACGAGGAGGAGGGGCTTTCCGGCTTCGCGAACTGGTATGAGATCCAGGCACAGGAAGAGCGGGATCATGCGCTCATTCTGCGTAACTACCTGCACGAGAACGGCTGCAAGGTGAAACTCGGCGCAATCGCCCAGCCCGACCTGGAGTTTACGAGCCATCTTGGGCCGCTTGAGGCGGCGCTTGAGCATGAGAAGTACATCACGTCGACCATCAACGACATCTACGACGCCGCTATGGAGGCGAAAGATTGGCGCACGATGAAGTTCCTCGACTGGTTCATCTCGGAGCAGCAGGAAGAGGAAGACAATGCCGACACCATGGTCACGCGCATGAAACTCTTCGGTAGCGACGCGAAGGCGCTCTACGATCTCGACCAGGAGAATGCGGCGCGCGTTTACGTCGTTCCCTCGCCGCTCGCGAACGCGTAGCGCGAAAGGTCCTGCGAGTTGGGGCTGCTTGGAGTGCCCGTGGGCGGCGCCTCGCGCGGGCGCCTTCGGGGTCGAAGGGGCCGTGCGCAGTAGGGAAACCCCTGCACGCGGGATGTCCCCGAGAGGCGACTCCCATTCCCGTCCCGAGAAAGCGAAGAGCCCGCATGGATGTGCGGGCTCCTCTCGTTTTGCTTGATGGTTCGCGACCCCAACTCGTGGTTACTGGTTGTTCTGCGTGGGGTCTTGGGGCGGCTGCTGCTCGTTGAGGGGCTGGCTTTGCGCGTCTTGCTGCTGCGCGAAAGGCGGCTGCGGCGCGCCTTGTGCGTACGGCTGCTCGTAGGGTTGGCCGTAGGGTTGGCCGTAGGGCTGCTGCGGTGTGCCCTGCGCGTACGGGTTCTGCCCGGGCTGGACATAGGGCTGCTGGTAGTAACCGGGCTGCGGCGCCTGGTATGCGCCCTGGTTGGCGTAGGGCTGCGCGCCCGCATAGCCCATCTGCTGCTGCGTGAAGGCCTCGGGCGGCAGCTTCTTCATCTTGTTCACGTACACTGCCACAATGATGAACAGCACGAGCGTTATGACGCTGCAGGTGAGCACTGAGACGACGATGCCTGCGATCGTCCAACCGAACAGCTTCGAGAACTTGGTCGGATCGGCGCAGCTCTTGATGCCGATGACGCCCGCGATAAGCTGCACGACGACGCATAGCAGGCCCAGCACCAGCAGGAATGTGGAAATCCCAACGGTGGCGTTCAGCATCGCGAGGATGCTGCCGCTGTCCATGCCTCCCAAATAGATGTAGTCGTCGTCGAAGTAGTTGCCGGAGCTGTAGGCGGTGCCGTTGAGCTCGTTTTGGATTTCGGCGATAACGGTGGGGTCGTTTACTGCAACGCCGAAAATCGCGATGAGCGCAAACCCGGCGATGACGCCGAGGATGCCCAGTGCGGCAAGCACGACGATGGCGATGCTCAGACCGCGTACGGTTTTGGAATCGGAGTTCATTGTCTTCTCCTTTAGGGGGATTGTTGGACGGGTTCAGTATACTATGGGCAAATCGCGAGAGGTCTTTCGCGGAGGTCAAATTACTGTGACAGTTCTAAAACGGAAAGGTAACGCCGCACATCGCAAGCCGTTTTTTTGCAGCGTGCGCATCGGGAAAGGATTGTTTCCATGCTTGATTTCGAGTTCATGTCCCCGACGCAGTTCGTCTTCGGCCGGGGCGTCGAGGAGAAGGTGGGCGACAAGCTCGCCGAGCGCGGCGCAAAGAAGGTGCTTTTGCACTTCGGCGGGCAGAGCGCGGTGCGAAGCGGGCTCATCGACCGCGTCTGCACGTCGCTCGACGCGGCGGGCGTCGAGTGCGTGAAGCTCGGCGGCGTGCGTCCGAACCCCGAGATCGAGCTCGTGCGGGAGGGCGTGGCCCTGTGCAAGAAGGAGGGTGTCGACTGGGTGCTCGCCGTTGGCGGCGGGTCGGTCATCGACTCGGCGAAGGCGATCGCGAACGGCGCCTGCATCGAAGAGGACGTGTGGGAGCTCTTCACCACGAAGCGCCCCAACGAGAACGTGCTCCCCATCGCCGTGGTCCTCACCATCCCCGCGGCGGGCAGCGAGGCGTCGAAGAACACTGTGATCAGCAACGATGCGCTCGGCATGAAGACGGGGTACGGCAATGAGCACCAGCGCCCGAAGCTCGCGTTCATGAACCCCGAGCTCACCTTCACGCTGCCCCCGTACCAGACGGCTGCGGGCATCACCGACATGTTCTGCCACCTGCTCGAGCGCTTCTTCGACGATGTGGGCGCGGTTCCTGTGACCGATAACTTGAACCTCTCGCTCATGAGGACCGTGCGCGCCGAGGCGCCGCGCGTGCTCGCGGACCCCGAGGACTACGAGGCCCGCGCGAACATCATGTGGGCAGGGATGCTCTGCCACCAGGGGCTCGCGGGCGTCGGGCGCCACGAGGACTGGGCGACGCACGGCCTCGAGCACGAGCTGTCGGCCTTCGACACCTCCATCACCCACGGTGCCGGGCTCGCGTGCCTGTTCCCCGCATGGATGGAGCACGTGCACGCCGAGAACCCCGCGCGTCTGGCCTACTACGGGCGCGAGGTGTTCGGGCTCGTCCCCACGGGCGACGTCTGCGCCGACGCGCTTTCGGCTGCCGACGAGACGCGCCAGGTCTTCCCGGCTATATGCG
>OGQR01001862.1_pt1 | contig 13735 bp, 8 predicted proteins | sample 1553271 | NCBI WGS metagenome assembly OGQR01 (sample SAMEA2579970, study PRJEB22360) | human gut metagenome | biome: human gut; feature: human-associated habitat; material: faeces | place: Denmark | collected 2008/2010 | reverse complement strand
AAAAGCCTCCCGATAGGAAGCAAGCAATGCCTCTATGGCCTCTTTCACTCTTTTCGAAAGTTCCTGAAACTGGTATGCCTCCACGTCATGTATCAGTTTTTCCATCTCTTCATAAAACATAGTATCAGCATGGTTCTTCAGTTGCCTTTGCTTTATACAATTAAGAGATCTATGGTAAACTGATTTGAGTAAATATCTGCCCAAAGAAGTCTTGACCTGAAGCGTCTCGCGATGTTCCCACAGCCATAAAATAGCGTCTCCAGCTATCTCTTTCGACTCTTCATAGTCCACAAACCTATTTCCATACGCACAAAGAATCGGGTAGTATTTTTTTAATATACTATCGAAAGTTACCGAAGGGGCTGAGCGTACCAATTATTTCAATGCAAACATATACAGTGAATACAGCAGATCATTCGCCGATGCACACCATCTGAAAGGAATGGTCGGTTTCCAAGCCGAAGTGAATAAATGGCGGCAGTTACAGGCGTCCAAATTGGACTTGATTTCAGAATCTGTTCCTAATATTAATGCGGCTACGGGTGAATCGACAATCGATAAATCCAAACTGACACATTGGGCTACAGCCGGGTTCTTCGGTCGACTCAATTATGATTATAAAGAACGGTATCTGTTGGAGGTTAATCTCCGGTATGACGGAACTTCACGTTTTGCAAAAGATAAACGCTGGAACTTGTTCCCTTCCTTCTCTGCCGGATGGAATGTGGCACGTGAGGCATTCATGGAATCTACCGGCAATATCATCAATACTCTAAAAATCCGTGGTTCTTGGGGAGAGCTGGGCAACCAGAATACGGAAAATCTATATCCGTATATCCAGTTAATGAAGTTTGTTGCTCAAGATCCTAATTCCCATTGGCTAATCAGCAACAGTCGCCCCAACACAGCGAATGCACCGGATTTGATTTCAGCGTTATTAGGCTGGGAAACCATGCGGTCATGGAATATAGGCTTTGACTTAGGTATGTTGAATAACCGCCTGACCGTAAGCTTCGACTGGTTCAACCGAAAGACGATTAATATGGTAGGACCGGCTCCCGAACTTCCCGTAACTTTAGGGGCGAATGTACCTAAAATGAACAATGCAGATATGCAGTCTACCGGTTTTGAATTAGATTTGGGATGGAGAGATCGTATTAAAGATTTTGATTACGGAGTACACCTGTTACTTTCCGATGACCGTCAGAAAATCTTGAAATATCCTAATACTACAGGCAAAATAGCTACTTGGTATGTCAGTAAATATAACGGTGATATATGGGGATTTGAAACAATTGGCATAACCAAGAGTCAGGAGGAAATGGATGCTCATCTTGCTTCACTTCCGAAAGGTGGACAGGATGCATTGGGAACTAACTGGGGCGCTGGTGATATCATGTATCGGGACCTGAATGGCGACGGTAAGATTTCCGATGGAGCTACCCTTAACGATCCGGGTGACAAAAAGGTCATCGGTAATACTTCTCCACGGTTCCGGTTTGGACTGGATCTAAATGCATCCTGGAAAGGTTTTGATGTACGTTTATTCTTTCAGGGAGTGGCGAAACGTGATGCCTGGCTGAACGACAATATGTTTTGGGGAGCCACAGGGGGTATCTGGCAGTCGGCTTGCTTTACTTCTCATCTTGATTTCTTCCGCGAGGAAGGTGATGATTTCTGGAGCGCTAACAAGAATGCCTATTTCCCGCGTATATTGGTTGACAATTTTGCTAAAAATCAAAAGACGCAAACCCGCTATCTTCAGAATGCTGCCTATATACGGTTGAAGAATCTGCAGATAGGATATACCATACCTGCCCAGATTACTCGTAAAATTGGTATTTCCAACTTACGGGTCTTCTTCTCTGGAGAAAATTTGTTCACCCTTACGGGACTGCCCGAAGGATTTGACCCGGAAACGATTAATACCGGTTATGGAGCGAAGGACGGATCGAACAGTTCGGGAAAGACTTATCCGCTGTCTCATACTTTCTCCACAGGATTTAGTGTTAACTTTTAATTGATGACATATGAAAAAGATAATTAAATACTTATTTTTGCTGACAGGGGGAAGCTTTATACTCACTTCTTGCAACGATTTTCTGGATAGAGAACCTTTGGACAGTGTAACCCCGGACAACTTTTTCTTTACCGAAAATGACTTGGCTGCCTATGCTGTAAAGCATTACAACTTCACGACTCATGAGGGATTTAATGCCGGTATCTGGAAAAATGATAATGCAACTGATAATCAGGCCGCCACTAACTACGATAAGAAATGGATTCCCGGTCAATGGAAAGTTCCGGAAGCTTATGATAACCCTGCAAGCAACGATCCGTGGCATTTTGCAGCCATTCGTGAAGCTAATTATTTTATCGAAACAGTCGTTCCCCGTTTTGAAAAAGGAGAGATAGAAGGTTCGGAAGTAAACATCAAACACTATATTGGTGAAATGTATTTTCTTCGTGCCAAGAATTACTTGTCAAAACTGGAGACTTTCGGTGACTTCCCGATTATAAAAAACACATTACCGGATGAAAATGAACCTCTGACTCAGGCCAGCAAACGGGAACCCCGGCATAAAGTAGCACGCTTTATTTTAGAAGACTTGGATCAGACAATCGGTTTACTGACCAATAATATATCCGGTGGCAAGAACCGAATCACAAAAAATGCTGCCTTGTTATTGAAATCCAGAGCAGCCCTGTTCGAAGCCTCCTGGCTGACTTATCACAGAGGTACCGCCTTAGTACCGGGTGGTAGCGGATGGCCGGGAAAAGCAGAGGACATTGCAGACTTCAATATCGACACGGAAATTGCATTCTTCCTGAAAGAAGCCAAAGAGGCAGCTAAAGAGGTAATCGGCAACGCAGCTTTGATGCAGAATACAGCGAAAGATTGCATGGATGAAACAGTTAAAACGGACGAAGATAAATATAAAATGAGTAACCCCTATTTTGCTCAGTTCTCAGCGAATAGCCTGGAAGGATATTCAGAAATATTATTGTGGCGTGCATATAATCTGCTCGATTATAAAATTGTACATTCAGCTCCTTTCTATATCCGTGTCGGCGGAAATACCGGATTTACCCGGCAATATGTAGAAAGTTTCCTTTGTCGTGATGGCAAACCGATCTATACAACCGACCAGTACAAAGGAGACAAGTCATTATTGGATGTACGTAAAAACAGGGACTTACGTTTACAACTGTTTCTGATGACACCAGGTGAAACTCTTAGTCCGAATATGTGATGAATGGTACTCCTGATTTGCTTCCGGAGGTTCCAGGACTTTTGGATATAACGGAAAAGAGATGTGTAACAGGCTATCAGGTCCGTAAAGGACTCTCAGGAAACTGGTATCGTGATGGTAATACAGCGATTGAAGGTTGTCCGGTATATCGTGTAGCCGAGGCCTATCTCAACTACATCGAAGCTGACTGTATGGAACATAACGGCACTTCCATAGGTTCGGAGGCAGCAGGATATTGGGGAGATCTTCGTGAAAGAGCCGGATTGCCGAGAGACTACACAGTAACAGTGAACAATACCGATCTCTCCAAAGAACTTGACTGGGCAGCATATTCGGCAGGTAAGCAAGTCTCTCCTCTATTATACAATATCCGTCGTGAACGGCGTTGTGAATTGCTGGCGGAAGGTCTGCGCATGCTGGATTTGAAACGCTGGAGAGCACTGGACCAAGTTAAGCATTTTGTAATTCAAGGAGTTAACATATGGGAATCCGATTTAAAGGATCAGTACATGCAGGATGGAAAAAATCTTCTGGTACAAGAAGGGACGGAAGGACAAACTTCCAATGTCTCAAGCTATGTGAATAGTGGTAAATATCTATGCCCTTACCGCACTGTGAAGACAAATAATCTCATGTACGATGCAGGATACTCATGGTGTGAAGCGCATTATCTGAATCCTATCGCTATCACGCACTTCAGAATTACTACCTCCAATCCTAATGATCTGAATACTTCTATTATTTATCAGAATCCGGGATGGCCCCTCCAGGCCGATGAAGGATCTGACAATATAGAGTAGAAAATTAAAAAACGAAGAAGAAGAAGTTATTGCAAAAGACTGGATAACAACAATATATATTATCCTAAAAAGGGAAATAAGGATAATTACAACTTCTGCAATACTTCTTCTTTAACTACCGTGCAAAGCCACCCGCATATAATAAAAGACTGTCAAACGAACCAGGCAAATATTTAAGAAAGAATAAAGCTTAGCGTCCAATGTTTAGAAGTACGGGAAAATTTGTACCTTGCCCAGACAAAGTTCTATAGCAAAACAAAATAACCTAATTATTAATACGAGAAAAAACTCAATCAAGTAAACTCTAAGAATTATGAAACACCCCCTCATCTTCTGGAAAACGGTGCTCATCTGCCTGATGCTAGCCGGAAAAACAGGAACTTATGCAGACAACTACCAACCATCTTACTCTACAGCCGGCTTTTATTCACTATCCAACACAGGACGTACAATATATAGTATGAATCCCGCCTGGCGCTTTCATAAAGGAAACATCAAAGGAGCGGAGCAATCTGGATTTAATGACAAAAGCTGGGATGTCGTATCCTTGCCCGACGGCATAGAATAGCTGCCTACAGAAGCAAGCGGATGCATCAATTATCAAGGCGAAGTCTGGTATCGCAAGCACTTTACTCCGGAACAAAGCTGGAAGGGAAAACAACAGTTCCTCCATTTCGAAGCCATTATGGGAAAGTCGAAAATATGGGTGAACGGAAAATTACTAAAAGAACACTTCGGCGGTTTTCTGCCTGTTATCGTAGATGTTACTCCGTATCTGAACTATGGCGAGGATAATGTGATTGCCGTATGCGCGGATAACAGCGATGATCCCTCCTATCCTCCCGGAAAACCGCAAGATGCACTCGACTTTGCTTACTTTGGAGGTATTTACCGGGATTGCTGGATGATAGTCCACAATCATGTATTCATCACCGATCCCAATTATGAAAATGAAACTGCCGGAGGGGGATTGTTTGTCTCCTTTGACAAAGTATCCGAGCAATCAGCATTATTAAAACTGGATGCCCATATACGCAATAATTCAGAAAAGTCATTCAGCGGAAAAATCGTCTATGAACTTTATGACCGCAACGACAATCGTGTCCTTTCGAAAGAAACTAATTTGTCGGTAAATAATGGGAAAGCCAAACAATCTTCATGCAAGGCAACCATAGAAACACCACATCTTTGGTCGCCCGACAGCCCTTACCTTTATAAGCTCCATGTTTATGTGAAAGATAGAGCCGAAAACATTATTGACGGATATTACCGACGTATTGGCATTCGCAGCGTTGAATTCAAAGGTAAAGACGGTTTCTGGCTGAACGGAAAGCCTTATCCTTATCCTCTCATTGGGGCAAACCGCCATCAGGACTACGCTGTAATAGGCAATGCTTTACCTAACAGCCTTCACTGGCGCGATGCAAAAAAACTACGTGATGCCGGTTTGCGTGTCATCCGTAATGCCCATTATCCACAAGACCCTGCATTTATGGATGCCTGTGATGAACTGGGACTGTTTGTTATAGTCAACACACCGGGGTGGCAGTTCTGGAATGACGAACCGATTTTTGCTCAACGGGTATTTAGTGATATCCGTAATATGGTACGCCGAGACCGGAATCATCCGTGTGTATGGATGTGGGAACCTATATTGAACGAAACCTGGTATCCTGCGGATTTTGCCAAGAATGTAGTGGATATTCTCAACGAAGAATATCCGTATCCCTATTGTTATGCAGGATGTGATGTTACTGCAAGAGGACATGAATACTTCCCAATCCACTTTACCCATCCTATAAATGGAGGCGGGGGAGCCTTTAATACCGAATCTCTGGACCCGAAAATCAGCTATTATACCCGGGAATGGGGAGATAATGTAGACGACTGGAATTCTCATAACTCACCCAGTCGGGCCAACCGTGGCTGGGGAGAAGTACCCATGTTGATACAGGCACAAGGATATGCCAAAAATGACTATCAACTCACCAGTTATGATGCACTATACAGAACTCCCAGACAGCATATGGGCGGTTGCCTCTGGCATTCATTCGACCACCAGAGGGGGTATCACCCCGATCCATTCTACGGAGGAATCATGGATGCTTTCCGACAGCCTAAGCTATCTTATTATATGTTCTATTCCCAGCGTCCTGCCGAACCCAACAAAGGACTGATAGCGGATAGCGGACCGATGGTTTACATAGCCAACGCCATGACTCCTTTCTCTCCGAAAGAGGTGACAATATATAGTAACTGCGACGAAGTGCGTCTTACATATTGTAAAGGAGGCAAACAATATACTTATCATAAGCCGGTAAATGAAGCCGGCATGCCTTCGCCAATCATCACATTCAAAGATGTCTTTGATGTCATGTATGACAAAAAGCTGGCGCGAAAAGGGAAACAGGCAGATTCCTATCTCTTGGCAGAAGGAATAATGGATGGAAAGGTGGTTGCAACACACAAAGTAACTCCTGCGCGTCGTCCTGCAAAATTATTACTTTGGGCAGACGATGAAAAAGTACAAATGAAAGCGGACGGTTCGGACATCGTGACTGTAATAGCAGCTATCGCAGATGAAAACGGAAATATCAAACGTTTAAACAATTACGAAGTAAAGTTTGAAATTGAAGGGCAGGGGCAACTTGTTGCCGACGAAGCAACCTTTACCAATCCCCGTCCGGTTCTCTGGGGAACTGCTCCGGTACTTGTAAGATCTACCACCACACCGGGAGAAATTAAGATTCGTACATCAGTGGTATGGCAAGGCAAACATACACCGGTTTCAAGCGAACTGGTTATCCACACTTTCCCCTCAGAATATACTCTGATCACGAATAAAGAAGAAATGATACAAGCTCAATCAACAGACAGACGTACCAATGAAAAAGCCAGTACCGTTTCATCCGATTGCGAGAAGCGTGTCCGTGAATTGCAACAGGAATTAAACCGTCTGAAACTGAGAGAAGTAGAGAAACAGCAGAGTGATTTTGAATAATCACCACATTATAAATAGGATAAACACAAACTTATTAAAATTGCAATAATATGAATAGAATATTATATACTTCATTTTTATTAGGAGCAGGCTTCACCTGCATAAAAGCCCAGTCAAGTACTCCTCCTAACATTGTATTGATTTTATGCGACGATATGGGCTTTTCCGACCTAGGTTGTTACGGAAGTGAAATCCAGACTCCCAACATAAATAATCTCGCCGAAAATGGTATCCGCTTCAGCCTGTTCAAGAACACAGGCAGAGATCTGTTTTTTGAGCATCAGAGCTACTGCGCCATTATTTCCGACCACTGGAAACTAGTACGTGGCAGCCGGAATGAGCCATGGGAATTAATAGAGTTATCGACCGATCCGTTTGAAACGAAAGACCTGTCTGCCCAGTATCCAAAACTAGTAAAAAAGCAGGAAATCAAGTGGAATAAATGGGCGGAACGGTCTAATGTGTTTCCACTCGAAAACAAGCCCTGGTCCGAAAGAATCAGATACTATATAGAACGAAACCCAGAGCAAAATGGAAAAGAATAATATTTTTTTTAGGAGATAGTCGTTTTTTTACTATTTTTGCGGTGAGTCACAAGACCGACATCTAATATATTTTCCATTATACACCTAATATTAATAAAAACACAACGACGATGAGAAAAAAATGCTCGTTTCTATTTTGTATTTTATTTACATTCCTTACGGGACATGCAGAAAGTATAGAATACACTAAAGGACTTTCTATTTGGTTTGATACCCCTAACACTTTGGAAGGACAAGCAATCTGGCACGGTAGAAAATCAGACACCAGTTGGGAATCACAATCATTGCCTATCGGCAACGGAAGTATTGGTGCCAATATTCTGGGTTCAGTAGAAGCGGAGCGTATTACTTTTAATGAGAAAACACTCTGGCGTGGCGGTCCTAACACAGCGAAGGGAGCGGATTATTATTGGAATGTGAACAAACAGTCGGCTCATATATTGGATGAAATACGGAAAGCGTTTATAGAGGGAGACCAGCAGAAAGCAGAAAAGCTGACACGGGAGAATTTCAACAGTGAAGTTCCTTATGAATATTCCGGAGAAAAGCCTTTCCGCTTCGGTAATTTCACCACCATGGGGGAGTTCTATATAGAAACCGGATTGAACACAGTAAAGATGAGCGAATACAAACGCATCTTGTCGCTGGACTCGGCAATGGCAGTAGTCCAATTCAAAAAAGACAATGTGGCTTATCAACGCAACTATTTTATTTCTTATCCTGCCAATGTAATGGTCATGCGTTTCAGTGCCGACCAACCAGGTAAGCAGAATCTAATTTTCAGTTATGCACCCAATCCGATGTCTACCGGACAAATCGCTATTGATGGCAGTAACGGTCTTGTTTATTCTGCTTTTCTGGAGAACAACGGAATGAAATATGCAGTGCGTATCCAAGCTACAGTGAAAGGCGGAACTTTGAATAATTCAGATGGAAAACTTACAATAAAGGACGCAGATGAAGCGGTGTTCTATGTCACTGCTGATACCGATTATAAAATGAATTTCGCACCGGACTTCACCGATCCTAAAACATATGTCGGTGTTAATCCACTTGAAACAACGCAGCAATGGATGGAGGATGCAGTAGCCAAAGGATATACCAACTTACTGGACGAGCATTATAAAGACTACGCCGCTTTGTTCAACCGGGTGAAACTGGAGTTGAATCCTACAGTGAAAACTGCAAATCTGCCGACAGAACAACGACTAAAAAACTATCGGAAAGGACAGCCGGACTACTACTTGGAAAAACTCTATTATCAGTTCGGACGCTATCTGCTGATAGCCAGTTCACGACCGGGCAATATGCCCGCCAACCTGCAAGGTATCTGGCATAACAACATAGACGGGCCTTGGCGTGTGGATTATCATAACAACATTAATATCCAAATGAACTACTGGCCGGCCTGCTCTACAAACCTGGATGAGTGTATGCTTCCGTTAATCGATTTTATCCGCACCTTAGTGAAACCGGGGGAAAAGACCGCTCAGTCTTATTTTGGTGCAAGAGGATGGACAGCATCTATCTCCGCCAACATCTTCGGCTTTACTACCCCATTGGAAAGTCAGGATATGTCATGGAATTTTAATCCGATGGCAGGTCCCTGGCTGGCAACCCATGTCTGGGAATATTATGATTACACCCAAAATCTGAAATTTCTGAAAGAAACCGGATATGAACTGATTAAGAGCAGTGCGAATTTTGCAGTTGATTATCTATGGCATAAGCCCGACGGCACATATACAGCTGCGCCATCTACTTCACCGGAGCACGGTCCGATTGATCAGGGAGCTACATTTGTGCACGCAGTAATCCGTGAAATCCTATTGGATGCCATCAAAGCAAGTAAAGAACTGGGAATAGACAAAAAAGAGCGTAAGCAATGGGAACATGTACTTGCCAATCTCACCCCTTATAAAATAGGACGCTATGGTCAGTTAATGGAATGGTCGGTTGATATTGATGACCCGAAAGATGAACACCGCCATGTAAACCATCTGTTCGGCTTACATCCGGGGCATACCGTTTCTCCTGTCACTACTCCCGAACTGGCAGAAGCTGCTAAAGTAGTATTGGTACATCGTGGTGACGGAGCTACCGGTTGGAGTATGGGATGGAAGCTGAACCAATGGGCACGCTTGCAAGATGGAAACCACGCTTATACCCTTTTTGGCAATCTGTTGAAGAACGGAACAATGGATAATTTATGGGATACACATCCTCCTTTCCAGATTGACGGAAACTTTGGTGGCACAGCCGGTATTACAGAAATGCTATTGCAGAGCCATATGGGATTCATCCAATTACTGCCTGCCCTGCCGGATGCGTGGAAAGACGGTTCAATTCAAGGTGTATGCGCCAAAGGAAATTTCGAGATAGGTATTATATGGAAAGACGGACTCTTGAAAGAAGCTACCCTCCTATCTAAGGCAGGACAGAATTGTACCGTGAAGTATGCTGATAAAACAATCTCGTTCAAGACTGTAAAAGGACATAGCTATCAGCTAAAATATGACAAAGAGAATGGATTAATAAAAATCAAATAACAACACTTAGACTTATGCCATTTTAAATGAATACAAAAACATTTACCCCCAAATCGACCATGAAAATTTATACTTGTCTTTGCCTGCTTTTTTTAGCCGGTTATCTGGTTGCCCAGAATAACACTTCGGCATTGTTGCCTATGCCCAATCAGATTACCTCAGTAAAAGGGAAACCCTTCACTGTCCGTTCCGGAAAAACGGCCATCTATATGGGTCAGCCGGAGTTGCAGTTTACTGCCAATACACTGCAAAATATATTATATGACAGAATGCAAGTAGAAATCCCACTTGCCTCCGAATCCGGCCATGCTGATATCCGCTTGTTAATTGATCCTGCAATGGATGGAAAAGAACACTATCGTATCGAAATAACTTCCAAAGGAATAACTATCAGCGGAGCTACCGCAGGAGCAGTCTATTATGGAATCATGACGATGGATCAGCTTCTTTTAGGTGACGCGTGCGCCACTGCACAAAAAGAGATTGCTCCTGTCCACATTGATGATGCGCCCCGCTTTTCTCATCGGGCACTGATGCTCGACCCTGCCCGTCATTTTCTTCCGGTAAATGATGTGAAGTTCTTCATTGACCAGATGGCACGTTACAAATACAACATACTCCAACTGCATTTGACAGACGACCAGGGATGGAGAGTCGAAATAAAAAAACATCCTAAATTGGTCGGCAAAGATTATTATACGCAAGAGCAGCTTGCCGAAATCATCCAATATGCTGCCCAACGGAATATCGAGGTCATTCCCGAACTGGATATCCCCGGACATACAGTAGCTATATTAGCTGCCTATCCCGAATTGGGATGTACTCATACCGATACGCTGCCTAAGATAGTAGGTAAAACTACAGATTTAATGTTGTGTGCGAATAATGAGAAAGTGTATTCCGTCTATCAGGATATCATCAAAGAAATATCTTCATTGTTCCCATCCGATTATATACATTTAGGAGGCGACGAAGCTGTAATAGAAAAGAACTGGACCAAGTGTACCCGTTGTCAGGCTATGATGAAAGAACTAGGTTATCAGAAAGCATCACAGCTCATGATTCCTTTTTTCAGCCGCATGCTTTCATTCGTCCAAGAAAACGATAAGACTCCTATACTTTGGTGCGAACTGAATAACATTTATCCACCTGCCAACGACTATCTCTTTCCTTATCCCAAAAACGTGACTTTAGTAAGTTGGCGCGGAGGATTGACGCCTACATGCCTTGAACTCACCCGAAAACATGGTAATCCGCTTATCATGGCACCAGGTGAGTACGCTTATCTGGATTATCCGCAACTGAAAGGAGATTTTCCCGAGTTTAATAATTGGGGCATGCCCGTTACTACTTTAGAAAAGTCGTATCAATTCGACCCGGGATATGGCGTGTCCGCTGAAGATCAGGCTCATATCACCGGAGTTATGGGAACTTTATGGGGAGAAGCCATACGGGACATAAACCGGGCAACTTATATGGCATATCCCCGCGCTTTCGCATTGGCAGAAGCCGGATGGACACAAATGAAATCCCGTAATTGGGAATCATTCAAACAACGTCTTTACCCCAATCTGACTAACCTGATGAAGAAAGGAGTTTCGGTACGTGTGCCTTTTGAGATAGTTGACAGGAAGTAAAATCTCAATTATAAGCCATTTAAGTGCTATTCCAACTAGACAAGCCAAAAACTATCTATTTTTAGGGATAGGACATTTATGTAGCTATTCAAATAGCATATAAAGTTGGAAGCATACTACTATTCTTTATTATACTAGTACACAGTCAGATATATATTATTATATTCTCAAAGTATTCTCATGCCTTTGAGAAAAAAGTCTCACCTTAATGAGAAAAAATACTCATCTCTATGAGAAAATTTTCTCATAGGGGTGAGAAGTTATTCTCATTGAAGTGAGAATAAAAGGTCTTTGTAGGAATCTGATAATGACTCAGTATTTCTCGTTTTATAGATGCTTTAATTCATTACGGAATAAAGGAATGGACACTTTTTTGATGCGGCAACTTTGATATTTCAAATAAGTTCTTGTGGAACTTGGTTGATTCTGTCTTTAAATAGATCCAATACTGTTTGTATTCACCAATAATCTCATTTTTACGTGTGCAAATATAAAACTATTTTTTAAAGAATAATATAATAACCTCATTTTTTCTTTATTTTCCTCCTAATAAAATGTTTTTTCCAACATATCCTCATCAAAATACTACAATTTGAGTATCTAATTTAGTACTCAAAACATAATAAAAGTCATTCTTATTCATAATACACTCATTGACTATTATTTATCTTTTCTCCCTCTAATACTATTAAGTTCCACAAGAACTAAGATACAATTTGTATTTTTATAGAAACAAAACAGCATAGTTCAGCATTGAAGAAAAAAAAGATATGACACGTCAACCTTCTAGTATAAATAAATCAACAAATCTGCTTATGAATTCATAAAAATAAGTCCATTTAATGTACGCATAACAGTACAAAAGCATACATGATTAAAGATCAATCAAGTATAAAGTAAGATAAAGTCCTATATCTAGGAAAACACAATGAAATATTGCCCATAAAAAAACAGGCAACCATATAAGATAACCTTAATCATTCACCTAAAATCAGATTCATGGAAAATACATCTTAGCAATCCGTTCAGAAACTTCATCAAGCGAAGTTCCCTACTTCTCCTTGGTGTAAATAAAGTTACTTAAATCGCTCCTTGACAAGGAGTATTAATACTTAAATACTATTTATGAAAAAGAAAATCACACAAACTTTACTGCCAATCATTATGGGATTATCCGTAATAACGCAGTTTGCCTGTTCGGATGACAATAAATCAGGCAGTAATTATAATGGCCCTCTAAAACTAACTACTTTTTATCCGGATTCAGGATATCTTTCCTCCAAAATTATAATAGAAGGTGAAAATCTGGGAACAGATGCTTCTAAATTATCAGTATACTTTAATAAAAAGAAAGGTTACATCTCACAAGCAGCCGGAAATATTCTGATGGTCTATGCTCCCAAATTGCCGGGAGATACCTGCATCATTTCTGTAGTTAAAGGAAATGATTCTCTTACCTTTGATAATAAATTCCGTTACATCTCCCGTTTTACAGTGGAAAATGTATGCGGTAAAACAGGAAGTAGATACAATATTGGCGGAGATCTCGCCAGTACAACTATTGAAGGCTGGAGATTGAAAGTAGGATGTTGTGATCCGGAAGGTAATTACTATTCATGTTATTCTTGGTTTGGACACAATGGGGGTCTTGCATTAATCAGTGAGAAAAAGAACCTGTCAAAGAAAATCATATCAGAACTGGTTAATGATGTAATGTATCATAAAGTAACAGAGAAACTGTATGCTGTAAGCACACAAAAAAACGTCATTTATGAAATTGATCCTTCCAACGACTGGAAAGTCAAGCGACGTTACTTGAAGCCACAGGACCCTCCCGACAAACAAGTTGACTACAACTCCACATCCTGTATAGCTTATTGTACTGTAGATGGTTACTTTTATGGCCGTACGGCAACCAAACAATTATTCCGCTTCAAACTTGAAGATAT
>OGQR01001860.1_pt1 | contig 13759 bp, 7 predicted proteins | sample 1553271 | NCBI WGS metagenome assembly OGQR01 (sample SAMEA2579970, study PRJEB22360) | human gut metagenome | biome: human gut; feature: human-associated habitat; material: faeces | place: Denmark | collected 2008/2010 | reverse complement strand
ACGCGTCAAAGTGCTTGGATTGATCAATATATCGGTATTAGCCACCGGAACGATATTTGTCGGTGAAGTGATGGAACCCGTGCGGGACACTAAAAATCCGCAAAGCAAACTCAATAACAATATTCCTTTCACGAAACGACCGAAAGCCCTGGAATTCGATTATAAAGTAGAGCCGGGCGGGAAACAGATCAAAGCGACAGGTTTCAGCCGTATCGTCGATATCCCGGAACAGAATAATGCCGAAGCCAGCCTATTGCTGCAATACCGCTGGGAAGACGAAAAAGGGAATCTGTTTGCCAAACGCGTCGGCACAGCCTACGAACGTTATGACCAGGAAGTAAAAGAATGGCAAAACGGCCATCGGATAGAAATCCATTACGGAGATATTACCGGAAAGGATTTTTACCAGCCTTATATGGACCTGGTAAAAGGTGAATCGACACAATATGCCGCCAATAGCCAGGGGAAGATCGTCCCCATCCAGGAGATCGGCTGGGCCTCTCCCGACACTACTCCCACCCACATTATCCTCCGTTTCTCCTCCGGCCATGGCGGAGCCTACATCGGTGCCCCGGACGCCAAATTCTGGATCGATAATGTAAAACTGGTTTACTAAAATATCAAAAGCACATAATAACTACAAAGTTATATTAAAACCCGGCTTTAACCGATTAAATTCTTAGCATCCCGTACCATCATTTTAGCAAACCGGGCCGAAGCTCCGGATTGCCCTAAACGGCGGATCACCTCATCGTAATTCCGGAGCATTTTCTCCCGGTCACGTTCGCTGTACAGGATACGGGAGAGCTCGTTGAGGATATTTCTTTCGGTCAGCCGGTGCATCATCAGCTCTTTGACGACTTCCCCACCGAAAATCAGGTTGACTAACGAAATATAGTCTACTTTAACGAAGGTCTTGAACAAATAATAACTCAACCTACCTCCTTCGCCATTGTAACAAACCACTTGGGGAATACGCAGTAAAGCCGTTTCCAGGGTCGCCGTACCCGAGGTAACCAGAGCCGCTTTCGCCTGACTCAACAAACGATAAGTCTGCCCATACAAAATACGGACCTCCCGTCCCTTCAGGTAAGGAGCATAATCGGCATCCGACATCGAAGGAGCCCCGGCGATCACAAACTGATAATCGGGGAAATGATCCACCATCCGAAGCATTGCCGGCAGCACATAACGCAGCTCCTGGCTCCGGCTGCCGGCCAGTAAAGCGATGATCGGTTTATCCGGTAAATCGTTCGCTTTTATAAACCCGGCAAAAGTCTCCTCCCGGTAAGGCCGGGCATCGATCGCATCCACCAGCGGATTACCTCCGTATTCCACCGTATAATGATAGCGCCCGTAAAAATCCGTTTCAAAAGGAAAAATCGTATACATCCGGTCGACATACCGCTTGATCTTTTTCACGCGCCCGGTATTCCAGGCCCACAACTTCGGCGAAATGTAATAAAATACTTTCAAACCGATCCCTTTGGCAAACCGGGCAATACGCAGGTTGAAACCGGCATAATCCACCAGGATCACCACGTCCGGCTTCCAACTCCGGATATCCTCACAACACAAGCGGATATTGGCCTTGATCTTACCGAGATTCTTCAATACGGTCAGAAATCCCATGATAGCCGTATCTTTGTAATGCCGGACGATCTCCGCTCCTGCCTCACGCATCAGGTCCCCGCCCCAACCCCGGATGTCGGCTTCCGGATCTTCAGCCCGTAACCCCCGGATTAAATTCGACGCATGCAAATCGCCCGATGCTTCCCCTGCTATAATATAATAACGCATAAAAGGTAAAGGTTAAAAGTAAAAAATAAAAACTCAACAGTACTGTACAAAGATAGCAAATTACAAGCCAAATCATTACTTTTGCAAGCGATTATAGAAATTTAATAGCAGTCGGTACAAATATGAATATTGCAGGGAAGAAAGTCGCTTATATCACCTTGGGTTGTAAACTGAACTTTTCAGAAACGTCTACCATCAGGCACAGCCTTGAAAAAGAAGGCACTGAAACCGTAGCCGATAAAGAAGGCGCCGATATCTTTGTGATCAATACCTGTAGCGTGACCGATATGGCCGAAAAAAAAGGCCGGCAGTTGATCCGTAAAATTATTCACCACAACCCGGGCGCCTATATCGTAGTTGTCGGATGTTATGCCCAGCTCAGAGCGAAAGAAATCATGGCTATCGACGGAGTGAGCCTGGTATTGGGGGCCGGAGAAAAATTCAATGTCGCCCACTACCTGCAACACCTCGAAGAACAGGAAAAGCAAGAACCTCACTCGTGTGATATTTTCAAAATCAGCAATTTCGACCTGGCCTACTCTTTCGGCGACCGTACCCGTTGTTTCCTGAAAATCCAGGACGGTTGCGACTATTTCTGTACTTATTGCACCATTCCTTTTGCCCGCGGAAGAAGCCGGAGTGCCAGTCTGCCGCGGATCCTCGACGCTCTCCGCGAGGTGGCCGGCAAAGGGATCCAGGAAGTGATACTCACCGGTGTCAATACCGGCGATTTCGGCCGGGGCATGGATATGAATTTCTTACAACTATTGCAACAACTCGACCGCCAGGAAGAGATTGCCAGGTTCAGGATTTCTTCTATCGAGCCCAACCTGCTGACCGACGAAATCATTGAATTTGTAGCAACCTCCAAGCGCTTCATGCCCCATTTCCATATCCCCTTGCAATCGGGTAGCGACGAAGTGTTGAAGCTGCACCGGCGTTATGACCGGGAATTATTCGCCGGTAAGATCCGCACCATCCGCCACCTGCTACCGGATGCTTTTATCGGCGTCGATGTCATAGCCGGCATGCGGGGTGAAACCGAAGCCTGTTTCGAAGACGCCCTCCGGTTCATCGAGACGCTCGACATTTCACGGCTTCACGTATTCCCTTATTCCGAACGCCAGGGAACCAAAGCGCTGGATATCCCCCTGACCGTTCCTCAGGAAGAAAAACACCGGCGGGTAAACCGGCTGATTTCCGTATCACAAAAAAAATTAACCGCTTTCTATCACCGGTTCGAAGGGGAAACCCGTCCTGTATTGTTCGAAGACAACAAAATCGGACAGTATATCTGCGGATTCACAGACAATTATATCAAAGTAAAACTCCCCTACGATGCCGGATTAGCCAACCGGATTATTCCCATCCGGCTAGAAAAAGGGCTCTTTTGTGAAGACGAATAAACAACTCATAATAAAGTGATTAACCCCATACACAAAAGGCACATACTTATTGTGTCTAATTAACAATATTTAATTTGAAGCGTTCACAATTAGTATTACCTTTGTGTAAGAATCAATTTCATAGTTTGTTTCTGTTTAGGGTTAGTAATTTAAGTCGTCAATTCATGGCGACTTAATTTTTTTATTTCATCCGATATACCTATTTTTGTTATAAATACTTTTTAACTTTGTATCAAAAATATAAACATCGATTGTTAAGTAATCAGCAATTTACTTTTTAATTAAAGCAACGAACCTAATGCAAGTTTTAATTACCGGAAGTGCCGGATTTATCGGTTACCACCTCGCAAAAGCTCTTGCCCGGCAAGGCATAGCCACTTATGGCATCGACTCGATAAACAGTTATTACGACGTATCCCTGAAAAAAGCCCGTTTAAAAGCATGCGGAATCGATCTTTCCCGTCAAGAACAGGAATACCGCTCTACCCTTTACCCCAATTATACGTTCAGGCAAATGGACCTCTGTGACAAACCTGCCCTCGACGCACTTTTCGCTTCCCGGACCTTCGATACGGTAATCAACCTGGCTGCACAAGCCGGAGTACGTTATAGCCTCGAACATCCGGAGACCTACATCGACAGCAATGTGTCGGGTTTTCTGCATATATTGGAAGGCTGCCGCCACCATCATATTCCCCGTCTGATTTTCGCTTCTTCGTCATCGGTATATGGCAATTCGACCGAAGTACCGTTCCGCGAAGATGCGCGGGCCGATCATCCGGTCAGTATCTACGCCGCCACCAAAAAGAGTAACGAACTGATGGCCTATACCTACTCCCGGCTCTACGGCCTCCAGACCGTCGGACTACGCTTTTTCACCGTTTATGGTCCCTGGGGACGCCCGGACATGGCACCGATGCTTTTCGGCCGATCTATCCTGGAAGATAAACCGATCCGGATATTCAACGAGGGACGTTTATCCCGGGATTTCACATATATCGACGATATTATCGCCGGGATCGTCACGATACTCGACCACCCGGGCTTAGTGCGGGAAGATGTCCCGGGAGTACCGGCCGTCATCTATAACATCGGTCACGGTTCTCCGGTTCAGCTCATGGATTTTATCGGACTCCTGGAACAACATCTGGGTAAAACCGCCCGGAAAGAATTCGTCGGCATGCAACCCGGAGATGTGTATCAGACCTGGGCAGACACCACCAAACTCCATACCGATTATAATTACAGGGCCACCACCTCACTCGGGAAAGGAATCGAACAGTTTGCCCTCTGGTTCAAAAAAATGAAAACTTATGGATTATAATATATTCAAATCGCCCCTACGTCACTTTATCAAAGCAAAGATAAACGGTGGGGCCGTCTTGCTTTTCGTTGCCGCAGCCGCAATGATCATAGCTAATACACCCTTACGCGAATCCTACGATGCCTTTTTTGCCAAAGAGGTCATTTTGCAATTCGGAGACATCAACCTCTTTCACGTCCACGGTGGGAATATGACCTTCATGTCCCTGATCAACGATGCGCTGATGGCTATCTTCTTCTTCTCCGTCGGTCTGGAAATCAAACGGGAGATCCTGGTCGGTGAACTCTCTTCACCCCGCAAAGCTTTACTTCCGGTTGTCGCAGCTTGCGGAGGAATGCTCGTCCCCATCCTCATCTTTTCCCTGATTTGCCCCGAAGGCCCTGTCAGCCGGGGAGCCGCCATCCCGATGGCCACGGATATCGCTTTCTCATTGGGAGTATTATCCTTACTAGGGAAACGCATCCCCCTGAGCCTGAAAATCTTCCTGACCACTTTCGCCGTAGTAGACGATATCGGTGGCATCATTGTCATCGGAGCCTTTTACAGCAGTAATCTGATCCTGGAATACTTGCTTTGGGCATTAGGGATTATTTTCATTCTGTGGATAGGCGGTAAAGCCGGAATCAACAGCAAGCTGTTTTATATCTTCTTCGGCATCGTCGTGTGGTACTTATTCCTGAATTCGGGGATTCATCCGACCATCGCCGGTGTCATCGTAGCCTTCACCGTCCCGGCACGTCCCAAGCTGAACATCTACAAATATGTCGGAGAAATCCGGGCCAGCTTGCAAAAGCTTCCCGAAACCTCCGACATGGCCAATAACAAATACATGCTGAGCAACTCGGAACGCGCTATCCTCCGTCATGTCGAATCGGCCTCCGACAAAGTGATCAGTCCCTTGCAATCGATGGACGATAACCTGCATCCCCTGGTCAACTACGTGGTGATGCCTCTCTTTGCCTTCGCCAACGCCAGCATCTCTTTCGAACATTTCACCCTGGCCGATATCGAAGGAGTGACACTCAGCGTATTCATCGCCCTCGTCCTGGGCAAACTGCTCGGCATCTTCTCATTTACATGGCTGGCCGTGAAAAGCAAATTACTGAACATGCCGGAACACATGGATGCCCGTAGCCTTCTCGGTGTATCCATGTTGGGCGGAATCGGCTTCACCGTCTCCCTGTTCATCGCCAACCTCTCCTATGCCGGGCTCCCCGACATCGGTCCTACCCTGCTCAACCAAGCCAAATTAGGTATCATCAGCGGTTCCGTATTCGCCGGGACGACCACAGGATCCGCCGCCCTTAATTGAAAACCACTGAGCACAGCGACCATCCATACGATCGCCCATTTTCTCCAAACTGATATATTCATATTACTTTCTCGCATTTGTACAATCTATTACTATTTCCTGATCCGACGGAAACATCCTAAAGACATAATCCGAACCAGATTCAGGTTTCCTTATATGGCCTTTTTCGCAAGTGATCACGTAGTTGAAACCATCGAAGCTAGCGTTGACCGCCTTATCCTCTATAACGGTGAAAGGTAGCTCCTTCCCTGCCGCAGCCTTTAGCTCTAAAGCCCATGAGAAGTCCGCCTCCTTTGATAGAGCGACTACCTCGAAGCGGGTCTCATAGAACGTGATCTTGAAAGCATGGCCTTTTGAGTCTTCGGCGGAAACTACCAAGGTATCCTTGCCTATCTCCGTCACTACCGGATGGTCCAAGGTAAGTTCCTCCTTATCTCCATCCTTGTCTAATCGGACGATCCGAAGCCCGGCACGATCGAGTCCCTCGCTCCACATGAATCCGTCCACGACGGGCAAGGTATAGAACAAGAACTGGTTCCCGTCTCCAGGCTTTTCCAGATAAGCGGACTTATAGCTCTCGTCGAAAAGATGGATATCCCTAAAGCGGAACGTTCCCTTCTCCCACAATAAGTTCGCCCGATAATAACGGCTGTTAAACCAGACCGTCTTATTGCCTTCTCCACGGACATCCGTCAACGTAGTGACAGCCGTCGCCGGCGTAACCTTGAAGCATTCCTTGAACCACGCACCGGATTCGCCCAGCGTCTCCACCCGGATCTTATTTTCCTTCCTCAAGGAGTCCAAGATAGGGATCTGCATCTCCAGTCCCTTGCTCATATTACTCCACGTGAAAGAGTTCTCCTGTCCCGCTTGCGCGTAATTGAAGGCCAGACAAGGCTGGTTCACGATCGATTCCAAGAAATAATCCACCCAGCGGCGATCCATGCCCGCCTTCTCATACACGGGTTCCAAGGAGATCACCCCTTGACGCTCTTGTCCCAGACCATCATCATACTGATAAATAGGATCACTGCCCAGCATACGGAAAATAGGAACGGGGATTTGCCCCTCCTCGGTCTGCGCCGGCATATAGGCGTTTACCCGGCTCGGGTAATAGGCTTGGTTCCAGTAACCACCCCATAGGGTATAACCATCCGTCCCCACTTGGTCCTTGCAGTTGCACGACGCCACGATCTTATATTTATCGTACATATACCCCAAGGTATGCGCGTCGATAAACCAAGAGCCGACCGATTTCGGGTACGTGCCGAATATCTCCTTGAACTTCGCCATATAGACATCCACCAATCGCTCCCGTTCTTCTTTCGTATATCCGGTGCTGAAAGCGATATTCGCGTGCGAGACCCAAGAATGCTCGCCACGCCACTTGATCCCGGCGGCCTCGATCTGCGGTTGCGTAAGTTCCCACCAAGCGCCGATCTCGGAATGATCATTGAGTTTACTTTTCAACAGATCTTGGTACAATGGGTTGATCAACGCATCGTACTGCAATAAGAAGGTTGCCGGTAAATCATATTTATTCACCAATTTCACTTGCTCACAAACCGTCTCGTACAATAAACTATCAGCGTTCTCCACCCGGTAATCTGTCTGGCGGATGAAATTGATGATGTTGATAATACGGGGAGCAGCCGCACTCTCAACCGGTTTCTCTCCCGCGCTACGGCATCCCGCACAGCAGAAGACGATAAAGCATACAAGACCTATCTTCTTTATGAATGACATTCGATTCAATTTTAAATTCATTTACTCTCATAAAATATTCTAGAAATGGCATTTCACCGGTGTAAAATCATTTTTAGAGATCTAAAAAGCATTTCGCAAGGGTGCAAAGCCATTTCTTAAACCTAAAAATGGCATTTCACAAGCGCAAAGTCGTTTTTAGAAATCTAAAAGGTACTTCGCGAGGGTGAAAAGCCATTTCTTAGATCTAAAAAGGCATTTTACACCAGTGCAAGGCCATTTTTACCGGAATATAAGGCATTATCCTACCACCCCGGGTTGTTCGGAGCCAAGTTCGGGTTCAGATACAACTCATCCAACGGAAGGGAATAATAGTAATGCTTCGGGGTCACAAAGTTACGATTCTCCGCCGGTTCCACAATCAAGAAACCATTTTCGTCTGTCAAACCGGGATTTCCCTCGTTCAAGACATCCAAGTTCTCGTATTCCGAACCTTTCAGCTTAATACCTTTTATGGCACCTATCAATTCCGTCTCAGCCGTCTTCCAACGTCTCAAATCATCCCTGCGGAAGCCTTCGAACGCTAACTCGATCGTACGTTCCCGACGGATCTCCGTCCGCATATCCAACCCATTGCTCTTCACGAAAGCGTTGGTCAAAGGAGGCATCTCCACGCCTTTCCGGGAACGGATCACATTGATCGTCTTGTTCAAGATGTCATCGCTGATCGCCCCGTCTTTCTCGTAAGTGGCCTCAGCCAATATCAGCAATACCTCCGGATAACGGATGATGTGATAATCATATACATCCTTGTCAGAAGGAACGGAAGTCTCCGCCATATATTTCCACAACTTATAACCCGTACGTGTCTCGGGACGTATAGTAAATTGCGGCGGGCAAGTCAAGGCGCCGTCTTGCGGACTGATATAGTCGGTTCCGGGCATCAAGAAGGTCTGTTTCATACGAGGGTCACGATTCTCATATTCGCTCTTGATCGTGGCATATCCCTCAAATCCGGAATTAGCGTTCTCAATTGGCAATCCCGTACTCTTACACAAATACATATCTGCCAGCTTACGGGTAGGCGTCCCTCGCCATCCCCAATATACAGGGCACGCGTCGCTATGGTGGCGGATATCCGTCTCGTACCGACTGTCGAAGATACCTTCTTTTGAATTATCGCCCGCATTGATAAACAAGTAGCGGTAGCTCTCCTCACCAGAGCCTTCATATAAAGCATACTCACCACTATCGATCACTTTTGTAGCGGCATCGATCGCTTGTTGCAACAACTGCTGATAGTCCGAACGGTGCTGGTGATACTTCGCCCACGTCCCGGCAAACAAAGCAACCCTCGCTTTCAACGCCAAGGCAGCGCCTTGGGTTACACGTCCCGCCTCATCCGAGCTTAACTCACTTTGCAAGGGTAGTTTAGAATACACCTCGTTGAGTTCCGACAAGATGAAGTCTTCCACCTCCTGTTGCTTATTCCTAGAACCATACAACTCCGGGGAATCTACGGTAAGCACCTTCGTCAAGATAGGAATATCGTTATATTTCGCCATCAACCGAAAATGCGAGTAAGCACGGAAGAAACGGGCCTCAGCCACATACCGCTCGATCTCCGAGGGATCGCCCTCGTACGTCTGGCTCTTCTCGATAATCATATTGCTCTGACGCAGGTCTATGAAAGTAGAGTCCCATAGGGCATCCGTATTCGGGGCGATCAACGTACCGTTGCTCGTCGTATTCTCGTTCAACTCATAGGCGATATCGCTATCCGTATCCTTCGTGCCGAACGTCTCGGTACGTGTGTAGAGCCAATTGACCTCTTTCTCGAAATCATCCGGGGTTTTCCAGAATAGCTCGTCCGGCATATTATCTTTTGGCAACAGGTCTATATCTTGGCAACTTGACAAGAACAAAGCGGAAACAATAAAGCTTCCCAATATTATCCGATAGTTTTTCATGACTTTTCGCTTTAATTTTTAAAATACGACATTTATACCAAATGAATAATTACGGGTAAACGGATAGGAAGTAATGCTACCGCTGTTCTCCTCCGGGTCCCAACCATTTGGCGTGTTATGTACCTCGAATAAATCCTCGCCGGAAAAATACACCCGCACCTTCTGCAAACCGGCCTTCGAGGTCAAAGTCTGCGGGATCGTATAACCGAACTGCAAGTTTTTCAAACGAGCATACGCAACGTTAAACTTCGTGTTCGTAGATACATAATAATTGTAGTTTCGTTTATCCTTCAACGTGATCGCCGGATACTGGGCGTCCGTTCTTTCCGGGGTCCAAGTCTTTCCATACCAATACTCGGCGGATTGATACCATGCCTCTGGCATCGGGCACCGGCTCTCCCCTTCCAAGAACATCGTCCTACGGCCGACTCCTTGTATGAAAGCACTCAAATCGAATCCCTTCCAAGCCATACTCAGGTTAAAGCCGAAATTATAACGCGGGTTCTTGTCGCCCAAGTATTTCACGTCACCGGAGCCTTCTTTACCATCACCTAATACGGATAGCTTCCCGTCTCCATCCAAGTCTTTGTACATAGCGTCACCTACGCTCAAGTCACCCGGGATACCTCCTTCCGAGAAACGAGATTTATACGCCTCCAATTCTTGCTCATTCTGGATGATTCCATCAAATTCATATCCGAAATAGGAATTCAACGGATATCCGGTCGGAGTCTCGTTATTACCTAATTTGATCAGGTTACTTCCAACCCGATCCACGACTTTGTTTTTCGCGTCACTGATATTAAAGCGAACCGAGTAGCTGAAATCCTTGATCTGATCCCTCCAGCCTAGAGAGATTTCCCATCCATGAATACTTAAATGGCCGCTGTTCGTGCTCGGAGCGTCCGCACCTAACATAGAAGGATATGTCTTCGGGATAAGCATGTTTTTATTCTCTTTCCAGAAGTAGTCGAACGATCCATATAAACGGTTATTGAGCGTCGAGAAATCAAATCCCACATTGGTTGTCTGGATCGTCTCCCATGTACGAGAGGTAGAAATAATATTTCCAGACGTAGCCATTTGTCCTTTTACGCCAGCCCCGAAAGGATAATAATCGTTCGATAAAGAGATCAATTGAATATAATCATACAATCCGATACCGGACTGATTACCCATCTCTCCATAAGAAGCCCTTACCTTCAAGTCCTCGAACCAACCCAATCTTTTCATGAAGCCTTCTTCCCCGACACGCCAAGCCGCATTTACACCCGGGAACCATCCCCAACGGTGATCCGGATCAAAGCGGGAACTACCATCCGCACGGATCGTTCCTTCGATGACATATTTATTGGCAAACGTATAATTCACTCTGGAGAAGAAAGAATTAATCGTCCACTGATTTCCCTCGCTCCAAGCGTTTTGATCTTGAGCGCTACCCAATTGCAAAGACATATTTTCTTGTTGGTCGAAGTTAATACGCTTCGCCGTGAACCTATCATAGTTCTCAGACTCATGGGAAGTACCGACCATCACGCTTAAATCATGCCGGTCATTGAAGTTCTTTTTATAATCAGCATAGAGCGTGAAGTTCTTGGATAAAGTTTTCTGGTAACGACGCTCCGCGCTATTCGGCGTACGTTTCTCCCGGACCTCGTTATTATCCCAATCGTAATTGATGATTTTCTTGTTCGTCACGTTCTCATCCTGATCATACTTACGGATCACGGCTTGCCCCACCAATTGTAATCCGTCGATCACTTTCCAGCGTAATTGGTTGTTGACCGTTATATTACCTGTAGTCTTATTCACCATACCCCCGTCTTCCAATACTTGGGCCGGATTATCGAAACCCTCGAATGTATAGAAAGTTCCCGACGGATTGTACATCGGAGTCCAAGAGCGAGTCTTATAAATCAGTTCCCATATATTCTGTCCTTCCGTCAAACCCGAGGAATAGTCCCTGTTGCTTGCCTCATAAGCTAAATTAAGATCGTAAGTCAAGTTCTTGAAGATCTCGACGCTCGATTTAGCACGTACGAAGTAACGCTTGTTCACATCCTCACCAAATTTAGGGATACCTTCCTCCCGCTGATGGCCTAAAGACAACATATACGAGTATCTCTCTCCACCGCCGGAGATATTGACATTGTAATTCTGCATATTACCATTGCCAATAAGCATATCATTCCAGTCTTGATCCTTGAAGAATTGCGGATAGCCGGTCCAACGCCCCCATTCCGCATCAGTCAACACCAGATCACTATTCTGCCGGATCAGGTCCAATTGATCTCTCGTGTATTCTGGAGTGAATGATCCATCGGTGATCTCCAAGGCCATCTCCGCATGTTGTAATAGATTCGCCGGTTTCCTTAACAACGCAGGAGTCTTAATAGAGTAATATGCATCAAAAGCAACAGATGTCTTCTGATTGCGCTTACCACTTTTCGTTGTCACCAGAATAACACCATCCGAGGCACGAGCACCGTAAATAGCGGCCGTACCATCTTTCAATACGGAAATATTCTCGATATCGGAAGGATTGATCATATTAATGTTTCCCTCCGCTCCATCAATCAAAACAAGGGGAGTACCACCGTTGATAGAAGAGACATCACGAACCTTCATGGTCATGTCCGAACCCGGAGCGCCTCCGGCACGTGTAATCGTCAAACCGGGTACCTCTCCCTGCAAAGCCTGAGCCGCATTCTGAACCGGACGAGACTCAAACGCTTTCGCATCGGCCGTAGATACGGCACCACCCAAGTTCGCTCTTTTTACCGTACCGTAACCGACAACTACAACCTCATCCATTTGCAAAGCATCTTCCCGTAACTTCACGTTCAAATTCGCTTCCTTGCCGGGACGCAATTCCGTCATGGCATATCCGATGTAAGAGATTTGAAGGACACCGTTTTCCGATACCTCCATTGTAAATTTTCCATCAAGGTCCGTAACCGTTCCGTTGGTAGTACCTTTCTCAACTACGTTCGCACCGATAATAGGTTCTCCATTCTCGTCGGTCACTACCCCTTTTACCAAATTCTTCTTTTGTAAAACCGCCTGTGAAGAAGGAGCGGCTTTCTCGTTTTTTGTAGAAGGATTAATTAAGATGAAATTATTCTCGGTAATCTCATACTTTATCCCTTCCTGCTCGAAAAGACGCTTTAAGATAGTTTCTACCGTCTGCTCTTTCACATGTACAGATACTTTCTTATTCAGGTTAACCTTCTCGCTCTCGTAGATAAAACGGAAGCCAGACTGTTTCTCTATCTTGAAAAGAACCTCCTTTATTGTCTGGTTATTAACGTCCAAAGACAACTTTGTCTCTTGCGAATAGACAGAGGCCGAGATCTGAAGTGAACATGCGATAGAGAATAATGTCGTCAATCTCATAATAGACAAAGTTTTTTTAAGGACCGGAGACTCTTCCGGCCTTGCTATATTCCAAAAATTCATATATTTGTAATTCGATTGTTTGTTAACACTAGTGTTACGAGCACTAATTTTAATGATCAAAAAGATGACGGGGAATGTTCCAGCATTTCCCGTTTTTCATGTGTATTCATGCGATTCCTGTTCTTTACTTCATAGGCAGACTTTATTTAGAGGTTATACTTATATTTTTTCCTTTCACGTTATAACTTATATCACTCAATCGGGATAGTACACCCAATATATCCGTTATGGTTTCCTCCTGTATGACTCCATCGTAATGTATACTATTCCCCAAATCCTTTTGAAGATGGATGGTTACATCGTACCTCCTCTCCAGATATTTGCAGACGGAAGCCAACGACATATGATCCATATAGAGTTTATCCTCCAGCCAGCTGTACGAATGAGATAACACACCCGATGTCGGTCTCATCTTGTTGGTTTGCTTATCGAAAATCGCCATGTCACCGGCGTTCATTAACAACTTATCATTCCCATGATCCAACTCGATACAGCCTTCCACCAACGAGGCTTCAACTGTTTTTTCATCCGTATACGCTTGCAAATTAAAAGAAGTTCCATGTACCTTTAAGCGTAATCCATTGCTCATCTTGATCACGAACGGTATCTTGTTCTTCGAGACATCGAAGAAGCCCTCTCCTTGGAAATTCACTTCCCTGATATTCTCCTTTGCGTTATAGGAATACGTAATATCAGATCCAGAATTCAGCTTAACAACGGAACCATCCGGCAAGACCACCTCCGATCGGCTTCCGTAATCAGCGGTCATTCGAACCAGCATTTC
>OGQR01001855.1_pt1 | contig 13806 bp, 10 predicted proteins | sample 1553271 | NCBI WGS metagenome assembly OGQR01 (sample SAMEA2579970, study PRJEB22360) | human gut metagenome | biome: human gut; feature: human-associated habitat; material: faeces | place: Denmark | collected 2008/2010 | reverse complement strand
CCTGCCGGCATTCGTATCGGCGGGCTACAACTCCTACCTGTCGAACGGTTCGACGGTGACGGTGACCTACCGCAAGGCCACGGCACAGGCTGAGGAGATCGTCAAGCTCACGGCGGCCGAAACCTACACGGTGACGGGCGAAAACTACAAGTCGGTATGGGGCGAGACCCCGGCTAACTACTTCACCCCCTCCAAGCCGCTCGAGGGCTATGCCGACAAGTTCCTCTCGGCTGCCTACCCCGACGCTGCGGAGGGTACGGTGAAGCTCGTAGCCTACAACTACTCCGATTCGGAGCCCAGCACGGGTGGCGAGTCGGCGGCAACGAGCATCGACGAGTCGTTTGCCGGCGGACTGAACGCCTGGCAGATCGTCAAGGGCGAGAGCTCCTCGACCTGGACGCTCGATTCGTACAACGGAGTCAATTCGGCCAAGGTATCGGCCTTCAAGACCGAAGGGGCACAGGATCTGTGGCTGATCTCCGAAAAGGTGAACCTCTCGGCGAGCGAACAGCCGCAGCTGGCCTTCGACGTGAAGATCTCCTACTGGACGCATGACGGGCTGCAGGTGCTGGTTTCGACCGACTACAACGGCGTGACGCCCGAGGAGGCCACGTGGACCGACCTGACGCACTGCTTCGCATTCGACGGTTCGACGGCCGGCAAGTGGTACACGGCAGGCATCTGCGACATGAGCGCCTACAAGAGCAATGCGGTCTACATCGCCTTCCGTTACACGGGCAACGCCGCCGAGGAGAAGACGACGACCTACCAGATCGGCAACATCCAGCTGGGCGACGGCGTGGTAACCGCCGCCGGGAAGGAACTCTTCAGCGATGCGTTCGAGGCCGTGGATGCAGAGAACAACAAAATCTTCGACAAGTGGGATGTAAAGGCCGTGGCCGACGAGACGAAGCAGTGGTACCTGACCACCTACTCGAACAACACCTACGCCCAAGAGACGGCCAACAAGGCTGCGGGAGCCGTCGAGTCGTGGCTCGTCACGAAGGAGCCGATCGCCGTGCCGGCATTCAACGCCGAGGGCATGACGGTGCTCGGATTCGACCTCAAGATCGGCTTCTGGAATGCCGACTGCCTCACGGTGCTCGCATCGGAGAGCTACACGGGCGACGTGTCCGCAGCCGAGTGGACCGACCTGACGGCACACTTCCTGCTCCCGCAGACGCCGACAGGAGGCTATGCCGACAACTTCTCGGCAGCCGGTCTGGCACCGCTTTACCAGTTCGCCGGCAAATCGGTCTACATCGCCTTCCGCTACCAGGGCAACGGTGCCGAGAAGCGCACGACGACCTACCAGGTGGACAACGTGAAGGTGGCCAGCATCTCGCGTAACGCCGCATCGACGGCCTCGACGCTCGCGGCCATGACCCGTGCGGCGATGGTCAAGGAGCGTTACGCCGCCTACACCTTCAACGGCACCAACTGGGAGCCGACGCCCGACACGGCCGTCATCAACCCCGAGGACTACGAGGCCATGGGCAGCTCGCACCCGAACTTCAGCTCGTCGTTCTCGCCCGACGTCTACCTGCCCGTCTACCTCAAGCTCAAGTACCCCTACGCACAGCCCGAGGAGACGAAGGACATCGCCTACCAGTACTATGAGGACAACGTGACGAGCCCGCGTGCCGACCGCTACGCATTCGACGGTTCGCAGTGGACCAAGGTCGAGGCCTACGAGACGCTCGAAGGCCCGTTCAAGAAGGTGGACGGCAAGTGGAGCTTCAACCCCAGCCTGACGATCGTCGTGGCGCCCGACAAGAGCGAGCTGAGCAAGAGCATCTACCAGGCCGGCGTAGACTGGGTGATCGCCAACAAGGACCCGATGTACCGCTACGACAACCGCAGCGACTCGTACATGACCGACTCGGAGTACTACAGCGGCTGCGCCGTGGGTTACACGAACCTCAACTGGCGCATCAACACGCTGCCCAAGTACTATTGGGGACCGGCCGGCGAGGACATCTCGGCCTACGAAAACTGGGCTTCGGACGACAAGGAGGCCGCACGCGCATCCTATGCGGCATTCTATGCCGAGACGGAGAAGCGCTTCGGCGAGGTGATGTCCGGTGCGCTGGGTACGCTCTACCCCAACGTCAAGATGATCGACGGCATCGATGTCATCTACACGCTCGAGTTCATGCTCTACACGCAGCACATCGGTTCGAGCACGGGCAAGGTGACCCACGCATTCGAGTTCAAGCTCGTGGCCGACGGCAAGTTCGAGTACGTGCGGATGTACGCCCTCGCACCGGAGTTCGAGCTCATGCGCGACGAGAACTTCAAGTAGCGGAGCCCGCACTGCAAAACGGAAAGGCCGCCCGAGTGATCGGGCGGCCTTTCTGTTTTCAGACGGATGGGCAAAAGTACGACGGGCGCGGGCTGAAGAAGCCGATGGGGCCGGATCCGGCGACAGCCGACCCGGCCTTGGGCCCGGCGATGCGGACGGATGGTCAGAGCAGCATCTGCCTGAGGGCCGCGCAGGAAGAGGCCGGGTCGTGGGCATCGAAGAGGAAGCCCCCGATACCCAACGTTCGGGCCGTGTCGATGTTGGCCGGGCGGTCGTCGATGAAGAGCGTCTCGGAAGGGAGGAGTCCGTAACGGTCGAGCAGGATCTCATAGATCCGCGGCTCGGGCTTGACACAAAGCTCCTCGCACGACACGACCTCACCGTCGAAAAGCCCGTAGACGGGGAAACGGCGCAGGTAGTCGATGAACTCGCGCGACATGTTCGAGAGCACGTAGAGGCGGTAGCCGGCCTCCTTCAGGTCGCGGACGAGCTCTTCGGTCGGCGCAACGGGCTCCTGCAGGTCGATGGCCCGCTGGAGCACGGCCGCGCAGGTCTCGCGCGAACGGCCGGTCATTCCGACCAGAGTGTCGGTAACCTCCCCGAGGGTCGAGGTACCCCGGTCGTACTCCTCCCAGAAACGGGGCATCTTCGGGGCCCGGAGGAAGCTGAAGAATTCGATGATCTCCGGATCGCACTTGCGTTTGTCGCGGGCGAAGAGCACTCCGCCCAGATCGAATACGATGTTTTTCATGGTTGCAAAGATAGTGCATGCGGCCGGGATTTACAAATACCGGGGCCCGACGGCCGCTCGCAGGGAGCACCGGGGAGGGGAAGAACGGCCGGCCCGGGCGGGAACGAATCCCGTCCGGGCCGGATGCCGGAAAAGAAGGCGGTGCACCCTGCCGGGTCTGCCGGAAAGGGCTGTCACCGGGAAAGGGCTGCCGCCATACGGGCCGCCACACAGGGCTGCGCCGGAATCAGAAGAGGTGGAAGGCGACCGTGAGCCCCGCCATGACGATGGCGACCATCGACATGAGCTTGATGAGGATGTTGAGCGACGGGCCCGAGGTATCCTTGAAGGGGTCGCCCACCGTGTCGCCGACGACCGTGGCCTTGTGGCACTCGGAGCCCTTGCCGCCGAAGTGGCCCTCCTCGACCATCTTCTTGGCGTTGTCCCATGCACCGCCGGCATTTGCCATGAAGACCGCCAGCACGAAGCCCGAACCGAGGCCGCCGACCAGCAGGCCCATGACGCCCGCCACGCCGAAGACGAGGCCGACAACCACCGGCACGATGATGGCCAGCAGACTCGGGAAGAGCATCTCACGCTGCGCCCCGCGCGTCGAGATGGCCACGCAGCGCGCATAGTCGGGCGTACCCTCGCCCGTGAGAATTCCCTTGATCTCGCGGAACTGGCGCCGCACCTCCTGCACCATGCTCTCGGCCGCGCGGCCCACGGCGTTCATCGTCAGGCCGCAGAAGAGGAACGACATCATCGCGCCGATGAAGACACCGACGAGCACCGTGGGGTTCATCAGCGAGACGTTGTAGTAGGACATGAAGTCGAGGATCGAGGCCTGCTCGACCAGGCACTTCGTCCCGTCGGTGAAGAGCAGTTCGGTAACGCCGTTGTGCAGCAGGCCGATGCGGATCTCCTCGACGTAGGAGGCCAGCAGCGCCAGCGCCGTGAGGGCCGCCGAACCGATGGCAAAGCCCTTGCCCGTGGCGGCCGTCGTGTTGCCCAGCGCGTCGAGGGCGTCGGTACGCTTGCGCACCTCGGGACCCAGACCGCTCATCTCGGCGTTGCCGCCGGCGTTGTCGGCGATGGGCCCGTAGGCGTCGGTGGCCAGCGTGATGCCCAGTGTCGAGAGCATGCCCACGGCGGCGATGCCGATGCCGTAGAGGCCCTGCGAGAGGTTCTGCGGCGTCATCATGTGGTGGATGTCGAAGCCGATGGCGCAAAGGTAGGCCAGGATGATGGCCACGCCGATCGTCACGACGGGGATGGCCGTAGAGATCATTCCCGAGCCGACGCCGGCGATGATGACCGTCGCGGGGCCGGTCTTCGAACTGCCGGCGATCTTCTGCGTCGGACGGTAGGAGTGCGAGGTGTAGTACTCGGTGGCCTGTCCGATCACGACGCCGGCCACGAGGCCCGTGATGACCGAGAAGGAGAGCCCCACCCAGTTCTCGATGCCCAGCAGATAGAGGATGCCGAAGGTGGCCAGGGCGATCAGCAGCGAGCTGAAATTGACGCCCACGCCCAGCGAGCGGAGCAGCTCGCGCATCGTGGCCCCCTCCTTCGTGCGCACGAGGAAGATGCCGATGATCGAGAGCAGGATGCCCACGGCGGCGATCAGCATCGGGGCCAGCACGGCCTTGAGCTGCAGGGCCTCGCTGCCGGCCGAGGCGAAGGCTGCGGCGCCGAGCGCCGCGGTGGCCAGCACCGAACCGCAGTAGCTCTCGTAGAGGTCGGCGCCCATGCCGGCCACGTCACCCACGTTATCACCCACGTTGTCGGCAATCGTCGCCGGATTGCGCGGGTCGTCCTCGGGGATGCCGGCCTCGACCTTGCCCACCAGGTCGGCGCCCACGTCGGCAGCCTTCGTGTAGATGCCGCCGCCGACACGGGCGAAGAGGGCCTGCGTCGAGGCTCCCATGCCGAAGGTCAGCATCGTCGTGGTGATGACGACCAGCTTCTGCGGTCCGGCCACATCGGTGAAGTGGTCGAGGATCAGGTACCAGAACGAGATATCGAGCAGGCCGAGGCCCACGACGACCAGTCCCATGACGGCGCCGCTGCGGAAGGCGACCTTCAGGCCGCGGTCGAGCGACTGGCGCGCCGCATGGGCCGTGCGGGCCGAGGCGTAGGTTGCGGTCTTCATGCCGAAGAAACCCGCAAGCCCCGAGAAGAACCCGCCCGTCAGGAAGGCGAAGGGCACCCACGGGTTCTGCACGCCGGCACCGTAGGCCAGGTAGGCGAACAGAAGCGCCAGGGCGACGAAGACGATCGTGACGACCTTGTACTGCTGGCGCAGATAGGCCATCGCCCCCTTGCGGACATGTGCCGCGATCTCACGCATGCGCTCCGTGCCCTCGTCCTCACGCTTCATCCGCGTGTAGAAGATCCACGCCACGGCCAATGCAACGACCGAGGCGGCGGGCACGATCCAGAAAATCAAAGGTGTGTTCATTGCGGTAGTGGATAATTAGGATTGGTATGGATTGAGAACAAATATAACATTTTTTTCGACTTCCCGGTCAGCCGAAGCGCCGGAAAACCCGTTTTTTTTGTACTTTTGCCTCCAAACCCGGCACGCCGGAAAACTCCCAAAACCATCCGCATGAAATGAACCCGCAACTAACCGCAAAACAACCCCGCGTCGAGGTGGTCGATGCCTTGCGCGGCTTTGCCGTCATGGCGATTCTGCTGGTCCACAGCGTCGAGCACTTCAACTTCTACATCTACCCCACCGACCAGCCCGACTGGCTCGCCTGGTTGGACCGCAGCGTCTTCTGCGGTGTCTTCGCCCTGATGGCCGGCAAATCCTACGCCATCTTCGCTCTGCTCTTCGGGTTCACGTTCTACGTGCAATGGAGCAACCAGCGGCGGCAGGGACGCGACTTCGGGTACCGATTCCTCTGGCGGCTGCTCCTGCTCGTGGGCTTCGCATCGCTCAACTCGGTATTCTTCATGGCTGGCGACGTGCTGCTGCTCTTCGCCGCCGTAGGCATCATTCTCTTCCTGGTGCGCAACTGCAGCGACAAGGTGGTGCTGGGACTGGCTGTACTCTTCCTGCTGCAGCCCGTCGAGTGGTTCCACTACGCGGCCGGGGCCATCGACCCCGCCTACCGGGCCCCCGATCTGGGCGTGGGCGCACTCTTCGGCGAGGCGATCGCATACACGCAACAGGGAGATTTCCTCCATTTCGTGCGCAACAACCTCCTGACGGGACAAAAGGCCAGCCTCTTCTGGGCCATCGACGCCGGGCGCTACATCCAGACGGCCGGACTCTTCCTCCTGGGCTTCTACTTCGGCCGCCGGCAGCTCTTCCTGGGCGGCGAGCGCAACATGCGGCGGTGGTTCGCGCTGCTCGTCGCCAGCGCCGTGCTCTACGCCCCGCTCAACCAGCTCTCGGAGCTGGTAGCCGGCGACAGCGCCCTGCAACCCACGCTGGGGACCGTGCTCGACATGTGGCAGAAACTCGCCTTCACGTTCGTGCTCGTCTCGTCGTTCGTGCTGCTCTACCACCGTTTCGAAGGGTTCCGCCGCCGGGTGGCCGACCTGCGTACCTACGGACGGATGAGCCTGTCGAACTACATCGGGCAGTCGATCCTCGGTGCACTGGTCTACTATCCGTTCGGGCTGGGGCTGGCGACCCGCTGCGGACAGACGGTCAGCCTGCTCATCGGCATCGCGATGCTCGTGCTGCAGATCGCCTGCTGCAAATGGTGGCTCAAGCGGCACAGACAGGGACCGCTGGAGTGGATCTGGCACAAATGGACCTGGATCGGGAGTTCGGCGAAGTGATGCCGGGAAGGACGGCGTCGCCGGAGGTATCGCCCGAAAAGGGGCGAAATGATATTTTTTTCCGAAAATATTTGGTGCTTTCGGATTTTAGGCTTATCTTTGTGCGCTCTTAAAACGATAAGGGCACCAAAAAACAGAGTTCGGGGTGTAGCGCAGTCCGGTTAGCGCGCCAGCTTCGGGAGTTGGAGGTCGCTGGTTCGAATCCAGTCTCCCCGACCAGGTCGGAAACGACGGAAACCTTTGCTTCGGCAAAGGTTTTTTTTATTTTACCCGCAACCGGGAGAGCCGACCACCCTGCCGCGGCAAAAGGGCCGGAACGGAAGACCCCGCATCCGGTGCGAACCGGACACGGGAAGGTCAGAGCAGGATCTTCAGATCCTCCGCATCATAGAGGGCAGGCAGGCGGCGGTTGTCCACCAGAATCGTCGGCGTACGCACGATGCGGATCCTCCGGCAGTAGTTCAGCTGGGCCGACAGGTCGTTGCCGGCCAGCGGATGGATCGGCGTCGCGGGTACCCGGCCCCGCCCGTACCACGCCGCAAGGAGCCGGAAGGTCTCGCCCCACTCGCTGGTGATGCCCGACGAGATCAACCGCAGTGCCACATCGTAGGCCCTCCTGTCGCCGTCGTCCACAACAAAGATCAGGTCGATCCGCACCCCTTTCAACTTGCCGATCACGTCGCAGATCCGGGCACAGTCCGGACAGGAGGGATTCAGCACGACGGTCACCGTATGCTCGGCCTCGGCGTAGTTGCTCACCGGAGCGGCCGTGACACTGTCCACCTCCTCCTCCGCTTCGCGGCCGAGCAGCTGCCAGAACAGATCCGGAATACCCAGCAGCTGTTCGCGGAGATTCCGCAGCCGGACGATCTCCGCATCCCGGTCCACACGGCCGAGAAAACGCCGGGCCAGCAGGATCACCACGGCAAAAGCAACCACAAGCCCGATGCATCCGACTCCGGTCACAAGCGACCACGCCGCACCGCACATCCCGGTGAGGGCGGGCAAAAGGCAGGAGGCCGCCAGACAGATTACAGACACGGCCAGCCACCAGCCCCACGTCCGATCGACGAATGCCAGCAGCTGGCGGACAAGATAACCCGGACGCAGCCTCCCGGCCGGAGCCTCGCCGCAGTCGATCGTCAGCACGGAACCGTCCCATGCGCTCCGAAAGCGGTCAAACGTCTCATCGATCAGCCGGTTGTCGGCCGTACGGAGGCGCACCGTACGGGTTTCGGGATCGAGACGCTCGACGAGTTGGAACGGATACTCGGCATTGCCCGACACGACCAGAAACGGCCCGTCGAGTTCGGAAAGCTGGTCGAACTCCAGGCGGCAGATCATGTTCGGGATGCACAGCTCATCGAGCGTATCGCTGAGCGAACGAATGCTGTGCGGCAGCGGATGCCGGTCGTAGACCGCGCGAAGGCGCAGCAGATCGATCCGGATTCCGGCACGGCGGAGGAAATAATGCAGAAAGGAGGGCATCGGATTTTCCATGGTTGAATAAAAAGAGCTTGGGGTTTAAAGAGAGATTCAACAAAACAGGATGAGCCGTATTGCCGGATGCAGCCGCACACCTCGCCGCACGGAGCAGGAGCCGGGCCGGATGCGATGCGCATCCTCCGACCGACTGTCCGGCACGAGAAATGGCCGACGCACGATACGCCGGCCATCGGGATCCGCCGGATCGGGCCGGAGCCCGACCGGAGTCCGTTCCCGGGAATCACTTGCCGCAGGCGTTGCGTTGTGCGCGGTCCTCCCCGGGTTGCGGGAGCCGCGCCCTGCGTAAGCAATACGGACCGGGGCGTACTCGACGTCCCGGTCCACGACAACCGGACAGTCCGTCTCTACCGGATGCGGTCCATGAGTATCGGCACCGGTTCCCGGAAGGGATATTTCAGACGTCGTGCGACGATGCGGCGCTGCACGGAGGCCGAATCGGGGACCGTGAGGTCATCGGCCTGATAACGGTGAAACATGCTTCCGGGAAGGAGGAACGAGATGGTTGCCCCCCTGGGGACCGTCATTTCGATCTCCCCCGCTTCGTTGCCGACCTGCAGGATCGGGGTTCCGGAGACCCGGGCTATCGGATAGGCAATCGGCGCATCGTATTCATTGCGTACCGATATACGGGCTTTGCACAAAAGGCTTCGTAGAGGAGTATCCCATATTCCGACAGCGATCCGACAGGTTGAACAGATGGCAATGCCGCACAGAATCCCTACCAAGAGATATCCTCCACGAGCCATATTTACAAAATGGTTCCTACTCCTTCATAATCGGGTCCAACGATACGGATCGAGTAGGAGTTGTCGGTCGTGAGCACAACGGGGAGACATACCGAAGGTTCGGTGTCGGTGTTGCAGCTGCGCGTGGCGATGCTTGCGCCCGATGCATCGGTAACGTCGATCGTGACCGTTCCCAGCAGATAGTTGAAGTAGAACTCCAGGCCCGAACCGGGAACATAGTAGACATCGACCGTAGAACCGGCGCTGCGAGACTGCTCAACAATAACCGGAGATTTAATATCATTGACGACAATCTCTCTTGTCGTCAGTTCCTTTTTCTCCTCGTCCTTGGTCCCGCCGTCGGACTCCTGTTTCGGGGCGACATAGGCAACGGATACCGTCGCTACGGTAGCCAGCAAAGTCAGAATGAATTTCTTCATGTGTGTTTTGGGTTAATTGGTTTGAACAGCCCCAAAAGTAGCACGACAAAACGCACCGGACAACGCAAGCGCCCGAACGGGATATCATACACACCAGAAATACATACTGAAAACCAGATATTTACAAACACACTTTATCATACCTGCGATCGGACGCCGTTCAAAGGGCTGGAGCACAGCCTATTCTGGTATGATGAAAAATAGTGCATTCAATGACATGCATGTCCTCGCCGAATGAGGGTTCGGCACCCCTTGCGGCACACGGCCGATCACTCCTCCTTCGGGGCCAGTTCGGCAAGGAGCTCAGCGATGAAGCTCTCGAGCGTCCGCTCGGGCGGAAGCCCCAGCTTCTTGCGCAGGCGGCTCCGCTTGTTGTAGAACGAACCGATATCCTCGTAGTTATAGAGGTAGCAAATTCCGTGCTGCGAAAAGCCGAAGCAGAGCAGACAGCAAAGGTCGAGGTCCTGTTTGCGCAGCTCCGGATAGTGGGCCTTGAGGTAATCGACCACGCCGTAGTACTTGCGATTGACCACGTACTGCAGGTCGGACAGCGCATGCTTCGACTTGACGTTTACGGTCATGTAGTCGCGGAAGGATTTCATGAACAATGCGGGTTTCATCGTCTCGGCCTTGTCCACCCAGTTGCGCAGGACGACCATACGCTCCTCGAGGGCGTCGAAGAGCTGCCGCTCCTGCTCGTCATCCGTATCCACGCGGTCGCCCACCGTCCCCAACTGCTCCTGCAGTTCGCGGCAGGCCCGGCTCAGCGACTCCTTTTCGGCTTCGGCCTCGCGCATCTTCAGGGCCGCATTCTCGCGCCATTTGCGCAGGTAGAGCAGACCGGCAATCAGCAGCGACAACGAGAAAAGAAGCACCAGACCGGTGATGATCCGCTGCTGGTCGTTGTGCTGTTTGAGGTTCTCGTAGGACTGGTTCAGAATCCGGTTACGGTATTTTTGCTCCAGTTCCAATACCAATGAGGCCTCTTTTTCCTGGTTGATGGAGTCCATCACGGCAATGTACTGTCGAGCATAATTATAAGCCTGCTTGTAATTACCGCAAACGAGCTCTGTTTGTTCCAACTGAACATAACACCCCGCTATCTTATGTGCCGTAAAAGATTTTCTGTGCTTTAAAATAAGTTTTCCACACATCTTTGCCGAGTCCAACTCACCGGCTCTCAAATAGATGTCCTGCCACACGCCTAAAGACTGCAACGGAATCTCTCCTTTGTTGTATTTTGCATAATACCGACGTAAATCCCGTTTGATTCCGGAAACATTATCGCCTGTATTCAATCGAGTCTTTACAATCAAATCCTCATATAAAGGAAGAATCTTGCCAATCGCCCCTATTTCTTCGTAGATACCTATTGCCTTCCGGTAGACTGTTTCCATTTGCGTATTATCCCCTTCCAAATTAGCAACAGCTCCCAATGCTACATAATTCATAGCCTCATTATAAAAAGCTCCAGCACAATGAAACGATTCCGCAGCTTTTTTATACCGAGTTTGAGCCTCATCCAGTCCATATTGCTTATAATGCAAATTTCCGACGGCATTGTTGATCAATCCCAACAGATAATAGTCGTCGGTGCCGGAAGCGGCATCCTCGGCAAGGGAGTAGGAACGGATGGCGGCATCGAAATTCCCGGCGTTGGAGAAGACCCGGCCCTGATAGTAGTGGGCCATCGCCCGTTCGTGCTTCGTGCCGTGACGGTCGTAATAGTTCACGGCGACAGCCGTCAGCGAATCGCTGGTCACATCCACGTAGTTCTTGTCCAGCGCCTGCGAATAGAGCAGCGCATAGCGGGCCTCGGAGGCCGACGAGTAGATCTTGCGCCGGTCGATATGCCGGATGATGCTCAACGCATCCTCGGGATGCTCGTTCATCAGGCTCTCGGCATTGTGCAGGAACGAATCGATATCGCCGCTCTGCCGACGGCACGAAGGGAACAACAATAACGCCAAAAGAGCGGTATATAAGACTTTCATACTCCGTTTTGTTTGCACAAATGTAAAAATAATTTCCGGTTCGGGGCGGATCACAAGGCCTCCGGGGCGCGAAAATCGCACAGGGAGCCGGCAAAAAAACGGAGTCCGGACAAAGGAGAAGCGGCACAGGACACAAAAGGCGGCAGCCGGGCCGGGAAGCCGGGCCGAGGGCAGAAGAGGGGCCGCCGGAGAGCACGGCAGCCGGAAAGGAGGCAGCGGCTCAAAGCCGCTTGTAATGGCAATAGAAGAGTTCGCCGTCGTCGCCGTGGAGGTGCATCCCGCCGCCGAGGCAATATTTGAACATCCGGCACGAGGCGCACTCCCCGCGCCGCGCCCACTCCCGGTTGCGGAACGGAAGAAAACGGTTCTCCCACACCTCCCAGAAACGGTCGCGGTAGATGTTGCCCTGGTGGAAATTCGCACGGATCGACGTGCAGCCCGAGATCGCCCCATCGACCCGCACGGAGGCCACCGAGACCCCGGCGGCACACTGGTAGAAGTGGTCGCGGACCTCGGCCTCATAGCCGCCCAGGAAGCCCTCGCAGGCGTAGCTCACGTCGATGCGCCCCTCGCGCCGCATGCGGCGGATGTAGTCGAGCACCGCGCGGAACTGGGCGTCGGAGAGTGTCAGCGAGGCATCGTCACGCGCCCGGCCGGCCGGAAAAATCGTGAAGATCCGCCAGTGGCGCACCCCCTCGGCGATGAGCATTTCACCGAAAGCCTCGAGCTGCGGCACGAGTTCCCGCGTCACGCAGGTCACCACGTCGCTCGTGAGCTGCGGTTCGCGCAGCACGAGCCGCAGGGCCTGCAGCGCACGGTCGTAGCTCTGCGGATGGCGGCGGAGCCAGTTGTGCTCGCGTTCGAATCCGTCGAGGCTGACCGACACCGAGCGCAGGCCGGCCCGCAGCAGCGACTCGAGCCGTGCGGGCGTCAGGGCCATGCCGTTGGTGACCATTCCCCACGCATAGCCGCGCCGCGTGATCTCGGCACCCGCCCGCTCGAGGTCCTCGCGCACGAGTACCTCGCCTCCCGAGACGATGATCAGCACATCGGCCGGATCGACATGCGGGGTAACCTCCTCGTCGAGCACACGCAGGAAATCCTCGACCGGCATGTCCGGCACACCGGGATCGACGCGGCAGTCGCTGCCGCAGTGGCGGCACGAGAGGTTGCACCGCAGCGTACACTCCCAGAAGAGCGTATCGAGACGGTGTTCGCGCACCTTGGCGGCATAAAGGTCGGAGAAGAGATCGAGGGCCAGGCGTTTGCGCAGCCCGATGCGGCGGCCGGACATCGCCTACCGCTGCTGTGCGGCGTCGTCCGACGCCGGGGGTTCGGGATCGGGCGCCGCGGGCTGCCCTGCCGGAGTCTGCGGTTTGATGCCGAGCGTATCGGCCCGCACGGGGTCCTCGACGAAGGGATAGGCCGGAGTCCGCACGCCATACATCAGCACGAGCCGCGAAGGGACCTTCCGCTCCGTCGTATCGGCCGCCGGTTCGGCCGCAGCTTCCGATGTTGCGGATGCCGCAGCGGCTTCGGAGGTTTCGCCCCGTTTGTCGGCGGACCCGCGGCGCGCCTCCTTAACCGAGGAACAGGCCGTCGAAAAGCCCAGAAGGGCCAGCAGCGCGAGTTTCAGACGTTTGCTCAGAATCATGGCGATCGGAATTTTCTTACGGGAACAAATATACGAATTTTTTCCGCACGACAAAAAAAAGGCCTAAAAAGTTTTGAAAACCAAGGTTTTTTGCATTACTTTGTAGAACGTATTATTTTAATTTCTTGATTTATGACAGGTAAAGTGAAATGGTTCGATAGCAAGAAAGGCTACGGATTCATTACGGCCGAGAACGGCAAGGAGATTTTCGTGCACTTCTCGGGAATCGCAAAGGAGGGCTTCAAGTCGCTCAACGAGGGTCAGACGGTTTCGTTCGAGATCGGCGAAGGCGCCAAGGGCGAGCAGGCCGTCAATGTCACCGTGGTCGAGTAATCCATATCAATCGGAAAACCCCCAAAGGGCTCCCGCTCGCCGGGAGTCCTCTTTTTTTTGCCCGTTTGAAAAATAAGTCGTAATTTTGGGCGACTGAAACCGAAAAATCCGAGTCAATACTCATAAACAGATCAAAAACCATGAAAGAAGCAATCGCAATTCTCACCGGCGGCGGACCGGCCCCCGGCATGAACACCGTGGTGGGCAGCGTCGCCAAGACGTTCCTCCGCAAGGGATACCGCGTAATCGGCCTCCACGAAGGCTACACGGGCCTGTTCAACCCCTCGCCCCGCACCGTGGACATCGACTACCCGATGG